>Ga0209473_1001473_pt1 | contig 13152 bp, 7 predicted proteins | sample GraSoiAngelo_133_FD_185890 | JGI IMG/M metagenome (GOLD analysis project Ga0209473, IMG submission 185890) | Grasslands soil microbial communities from the Angelo Coastal Reserve, California, USA - 14_0929_05_20cm (SPAdes) (version 2) | ecosystem: Environmental > Terrestrial > Soil > Grasslands ...
CGTCATAGAACGTCACTGTGCCGCTCGCACCCGACGGAGCAACGGTCGCGGTACGCGTGACGGATTGCCCTACGTAAGACGGATTCAAAGAGGAGCTAAGGACCGTTGTGGTTGCAGTCTTGGGCGAGACAGTCTGAGTAATGGCCGGTGATGTGCTCCCGGTGAAGTTGACATCTCCGCTGTACACTGCGGTCATTGTGTGCGTGCCGGTTCCTAAAGTTGAAAGTGGCAAAGTTGCAGTTCCACGTGAAGCGCAATTGCATGTGGAGACAGATGCCGTGCCGATTGTATTTGCACCGTCCTTGAAAGTTACAGTCCCGCTGGGAGACCCGCCGTTTTGGGCGACAACAGTTGCGACAAAATTGACCGTCTGGTCAACGATGGAAGGATTTGGACTGGAGCTAAGCGTAGTAGTTGTCGGAGTGCGCGTGGTTGCGGAGCTGATGTTCAGTAGGATGGTGACTCCTCCAACTGCCAGATCTGGCTTGCCATCGAGATTGAAGTCACCCACGGCAATGCCCGGGCCGTCGGCTCCCAAAATCAGAGCGGGCTGGAACGTACCATCCCCGTTGCCCAACAGCAAGAAGTTTCCTGCTCCAGAAGCGACGTCCAAGGTGCCGTTGCCGTCAAAGTCCGCGATCGCAAGTTGCTGGCCGCCACTTGCTTGCGGTATGGAGCTGATAACTGCCGGCTGGAAGGTCCCGTCGCCGTTGCCTAAAAGCACGCCCAACGTTCCGCCGGTGCAGCCACCGATAGCGCACTGGTTAGCTAGGAGTAGATCGGGTCTGCCATCGCCGTTGACGTCTGCAATCGCAACTGTGTAAAAATATTGCCCGCCCGACCCATACGTGACGGCGGGCTGAAAGGTTCCGTCGCCGTTTCCTAGCAAAACGGCCACGGTGCCAGTGGACTGGTTAGCCGTGCTCGCATACTCGTTCGCTATAAGCAGGTCAGGCTTACCGTCCCCATTCACGTCTGCTATGGCCACCGAAAACGCGAACTTCCCGCCCGAACTGAAAGCAAGCGCGGGCTGGAAGGTACCGTCGCCATTACCCAGCAGCACGCCGACAATGCCATTGGCGCAACTGCTATTGGTCGCGCATTGGTTGGCAACCACCAAGTCAGGCTTGCCATCGCCGTTTACATCCGAAACGCCGAGCGAATAGGCATAATATCCGCCCGATGGATAACTCACAGCGGTCTGAAAGCTTCCGTCAGCATTTTGCAAGAGCACGCCAATGGTCCCGTTTGCGCAATTGTTGCTGCTGGCACATTGATTGGCAACCAGCAGGTCAGGCCTGCCATCCCCACTCACATCTGCCACCGCCACCCAGGAGGCCTGATAGCCTCCGGACTCATAGCTCACCACCCGACCGAACGTGCTATTACCTTTGCCAAAGAGAACTCCCACCGTCCCATTCGTGCAGTCGCTGCTTGCACATTGGTTCGCTACTACAACATCGGGCTTGCCATCTCCATTCACATCGGCCACAGCCACCGAATAGGGGGTCTGGCCACCTGAACCGTAGTTGATCGCGGCTGGAAAGGATCCATCGCCTTTGCCCAGTAGAACGCTTATGTTACCTGCACAATCGCCATCAAGTCTGGCGCATTGGTTACTTATCAGCACATCGGGCTTCTCATCCCCGTTTATGTCCGCCAGCACAATCGAACTGGGGCTAGCGCCGCCGGATGCGTAGGAAACTGCCGCCTGGAATTTTCCGTCACCGCTGCCTAACAGCACGGTAAGTAAGCCCGTGCAGGAATTGCTATTGTTTCTGTTGCTGCATTGGTTTGCTACCAGCAGGTCGGGCTTGCCATCACCATTGACATCGCCCACAGCCAGCGAAACTGGCCCCGACCCGCCCGAACCGTAGCTCACTGCCGCTTGGAAAGTTCCGTCACCATTACCCAGCAGCACACCCACCGTGCCATTCGAGTAGTAGTTGCCATCAGCGGAATAGTAATTGGCCACGAGCAGGTCGGGCTTGCCATCCTCGTTCACGTCGCCCACAGCTACCGAATAGGAATCCAGTCCGCCCGAGCCGTAGGTGACCACCGGCTGAAAGCTCCCGTCACCCTTGCCCAAAAACACGGCCACGCCACCGCTCGCGCAGGTACTGTCGGCACAAAAGTTGGCCACGAACAAATCGAGTTTTCCGTCCCCGTTGATGTCGCCTACAGCGACTCCATACGCGTACTCCCCGCCCGAGTCGAAGCTGACTGGGCCCAGGAAGGTGCCGTCTCCATTCCCGAGCAAAAGGCCCACGCTGCCTCGCGAGTAATTACCGTTACCCATATAGATATTGCCGACTAACAGGTCGGGTTTACCGTCGCCGTTCACGTCCCCGACGACTACCGACGAGGGACTCAGCCCGCCAGAGGTGTAGTTCACTGCTGCTTGAAAGGTTCCGTCGCCATTCCCCAGAAGTACGCCAACTGCCCCGGCATCACAGGTACTGGTTACACAATTATCGGTCACGACCGCGTCGGGTTTGCCATCGCTGTTCACATCCGCGACAGCAATCGAAACCGCATTCTGCCCGCCGGAGTCGTAGGTGACTGCCGGTTGAAAAGTCCCGTCGCCGTTACCCAGCAGCACGCCCACAGTGCCATCCCCCCGCAGGGGGTGGCTGTACAGAAATTAGCCACCAACAAATCAAGCTTGCCGTCGCCATTGACATCCGCCACTGCGACCGAATTGGCCGAATAGCCGCCGGAACTGAACACGGGCGCCTCCAAAAACATAGTGCTCGCGCTCAAGCTAGTGCTTGTTGCCAGAGTCGCGGCTGTCAGTGGGTCCGCCTGAGAAGTAGTTTGCGGCGTTGATGCTCCAGGTCCATGCAGCCGTCGACGTAGATCGAAGGGCACGCCAGGAACCGGAACTGCTTGCCGGGTCTTTGTAGGCGCTGCCCCGCGAGAACTGACAGGCGATGACGCCAGCGGCTCGCTGGTATTTTGTCTCTGGGCAGAGGTGACAACAATCGGTGTAATGAAGGCACTCAAGAACACAACTGAGCGAAGGAAACGTGGGCGGGACATACTCTTCTCCCCTTTTGACTAATTCCGGAACTGATGCCAGGAGCCGACTAGCCGGTTACGGGCTGCCAATCGTGCGCAGACGCGAGCCCGTAGGGGAGAGCAACGGTTTCCCGCCGTAGCGACTGAGCGGGCACAAGTTTATTCTCAAATCGGCTGCTGTCAAGAGTGAAAATTATTGCGGTAGGATGCTATTGAAACTTACCACCCTAATCGTCTCGGCATGTTCCGAGTCATCGTTTGCGCATTGGAATGGGTTGCAATTCGGAGGAGCCTGGGCCCGGAGCTATTGCCGCTCCATGGTTTCATCCAGCGTGAGCTTGCCGCTTTTTTCTACGGTAATCACGCGATGAATGTCTTTGTATCCCGACATGGTGATGTCGATGACATAGTTTCCAGGATTCAGATAGAACTGAAGCGGCGAAGGCTTATCCAGAATTCGATTATTCACCGCAACCTGCGCGCCTTTGGGCTGAGTTTTGACGTTCACAGCACCCATGCCAGCCGTGTCCCCGCCACCGAATAGCTTTTTGAATTTGCCGCCGCCGATCTTGATGTCATCAGTTGTGCCCAGCGGTTTGAGCGCCGGAGCAAAACGGAAGGTCTGGCCCGCTTGCAAATTGGCGGTGGTGCTCTCATCCAGATAACCTTGCTTCTTCAACACAAAAGTATGCATGCCAGGCTTTTCGACGGAGACCTGTACGGGAGTGACACGGCTCGTATTCTTGCCGTCGAGGAATACCGCTGCGCCCGCAGGATCGCTGCTCACGGACGCCATGGCACCGGCTAATGCCAATTGCACGACAAGAAATGATTTGCTGTTGGAGGCAATCTCAATGGTGCGTATTTCGGGCGAATAGCCTCCCTTTGCGATGTTCACGGTGTGCTGGCCGGGCGCCAATCCCGGGAGATTAAATGGAGTAACCCAACTGGGATCGGTGCGGCCATCAATCCGGATAGTCGCGCCTTCCGGCGTGGAGTTGATCGTCAATTGCCCCGGAGCGACTGTGGGGGCTGCCGGGATCATTGTCTTCTGCTTGCGCTTGCTGAGGTGTCTTTGAGTAACCGAAACACTGGATGGCTCTGCAGAAATCTCTTCCGGTCCCGCTGCGAATGCGGCTGGAGCCTCCGACGCTTGTGATCTGGCTGAGGCTGCTGGTTGCGCCGGCTTTGGCTGTGCCGCGGGCAGTGTTGCGCCAAAATGCGAAGAGCTGCTTTCGGAGTTCTGCAAATAAACATGAAACGCGATTCCGGCGATCACGAGCAGAATCACTCCAACCGCAGTCGCGAGTGAGTACCCGAAAAGCTTGGGCGGTGTTTTCTTTATTTCCGTGACTGCTTTTTTTGCAACCTGCCGGGGTTGCACTCTGGGCTTCTGCGGAGCCGCATTTCTTGGCGTAGCTGCTTTGGGCTGTTCGATTGGTGCAGATTTCTCGACGACCGGAGGAGGTTCCGGCGTCGCATAGGATTCTTTGAGCGGCGGCAGTTCCGTAACATCAGAAAAACTCACCTCCCTGCCTGCCTGCGCTCTAGCACTCTCATCCATCATTGGATCGACTGGCAGTGTTCGTGGTGCAGTTTCTGTCTCTGTCGCAGCCGAAGCTGATATGCCTGACCCGGGATCTTGCAATCCCTGAGCGTACGCATTCGTTCTGCTCGTCTCCTGAACCGAACCTGTGCCTGGCCATCCCGCAGCCGCGGCAGCTCTACGCACTCTCGCTGCCGAAGTTTCCGGCGGTGGAGCAGTTCTGGAAGACATCTCACTCTGCGAGGAACTTACTCCTGGTTGGGATGATTTTTTCGCGGCCGTCTTCGCGTGGGTCCCAGTGTGGGTCTCGTTGCAATTCTCCAGATCGTAAATCAACTCCTGCCCGCTCTGATAGCGCTGGTCGGGCACCTTCGCCAGCGCTCTCATAATGAGTTTGCTCAGAGGAAGGCTAATTTTACGATTCACCTGATCCGGTGCCGGCGGGGTCGCTTCTGTGATTTGCCTGCACAGCTCATCGGTGCTATTTCCGGCGAATGGTTTCATCTCGGTGACCATCTCATAGAGAATTGCCCCGAGGCTGAACAAATTGGAGCGGCTATCGAGCGGCTCTCCGCGCACCTGCTCAGGAGACGTGTAGTACAAAATCTCCGGCGCATTCCCCGGAACCTGGAACGCGAACGTTCCCATGGTCGAAATGCCAAAATCCAGAACCTTTACCGTCCCGTCCCAACTGACCATGATTTTGGCGGGCTCCAAACTCCAGTGCACCGCGTTGTGTACGCGGGCGTGATCCAGGCCTTGGCATGTCTGGCGTGCAATGTCCTGCAAATCCCAAATGGAAAATCCTTCTCGTCGAGCCAGCATGGTTCCCACGCTGTTACCCTGCACGTACTCCATCCACGCGCAGAGCTGACCATCAATTTCTGCTGCGCCATAGGCCTGGGCAATGTTAGGGCTATTGAGCGGCTTTGCGCTTTCGACCTCTTCCAGAACGCGCTGCACCAGGCCGGCGGATTGCTCTCCGAATGGCTGTAGGCGCAAGGTCTTCAGCACGACCGTCTGCCCGGTGTCTGGATCACTGGCCTTGTAAACAGATCCCAGTGCCGACTGGGTAATTTCGCTGAGTATCTCGAAACGCCCGATTTGGTTCGACATTGCTTCCTTGCCTCGCCCATGGGCGAGGCTGCCTCCTCACCCGAAATAAGCTGGCTAATGCCTTGGAGAGGATGGATAAAGGATAGCCCGAGGAAGAGAACTCTCGTGAGTTACCGAAGTACCTGACGGAGAAACGATTGCGGATGTTTACGCCGGGGCCAGGTTTGCTACAAATCTCCCCGAATCTCAGTCGCTGAGGTTAGCCAATTTTGCAGCATGTGCCTCACCTTCGCGCCTTCAGGCTTTCGCCGGACTGCATCAAGCACAGAAAATCGTGCCAACATGCCCCGTCCGCAGAAGCCAACCCAGTAGGGAACGTAAATTTCTCCGGGAATCAACTCAGCGGAGAGGCGTAGGTCACGAACACGAAAAAACCCGGTACTGAAAATCAAGCGCCGCACTTTGCCCAGCAAAATCTCTTGTGATCGCTGCTCATCGGGATTTGCCGGAAGGCAGTTGCGCGTTTCCAGAAAGACCACCTCTGCAGGCCCGGGCAACTGCTCGAAATGATAAAGATCGAGCGAGCCACTGACCGCATCCAGACCGAACACGCGTTGATCGATTTTGCCGCGGTTGGAGATTTCCACCTGAAATAGCTGGAAGGGAATGTAGAAGTCGGCCACAGAGCGAAGCGGTCCGAAAACCAGCGCCCGCATGGAATTGAATGCGCCGCGCGAAAATTCCTCTACGGCTGCGTCGCGGCTGACGTTTGGTCTCAAACTGCGGATGCGCGGCATCTACCGAAAATGAATCCAGAGCCCAACCACCGTGGCCACCAAGGCCAGGCTAAATGCAATGTTGATTCTGTGCTCAAGCGCTGTTTCTGCGGGTGGCTTGTAGGTCGCCGATGGTGTCAGGGGCGTGACGTCCATCTTTTCATCTACAGTGGCAAACGTGAGCCCAGCGAGCTTCCGGCGCTCCGGCGCTGGCGTCATCAGGCTTACTCCAACCAGCACTGCGCAGCAGATCACAAACATCAAAATGGCGTAATGCAGGAAATTCATGCCCACCAAACCGCGGAGGAACGCGTTGTCAAATGCGTGCCCGCCGGCAGCGCGATCCATCAGTTCGAAAATGAAGCGCACCGCGCCCAGCACAAAGCCCGTCAGGAGCGACGTGATCGCCCCTTGGGCATTGAGCCGGGGCCAGAGGATTCCCAAAATAAAGCAGGCCGCGATTGGCGGGCTGATGTAGCCCTGCACGCTTTGCAGGTAAATATAAAGCTGACTGCTAATCAGATGGATGAACGGCACCCAGGCCAATCCCAGAATTACCATGAAGCCGGTCATCACCCGGCCGAAACCCACGAGCTGCAGCTCGGTGGCATCCGGCTTGATCTTCTTATAGAAATCCAACGTAACTAGTGTTGAAGCCGAATTGAACACGGAACTCATCGCTCCCATCAGCGCGGCCAGCAGCGCGGCAATCATTACTCCGACCAATCCGGTGGGAAGCAAATTGATGATCATGGTGGGATACGCAATATCGCCGTTTAATACTTCGCCATTGGGGCCAAACTTGAATAAGTCGCGATAGAGCGCGACTGCAATCAGCCCTGGCAAGACCAGCATGAACACCGGCAGGATTTTCAGAAATCCGGCGAAAATGGTTGCTGCCTTGGCATGGCCTTCATCTTTGGCCGAAAGCACACGCTGCACGATCACTTGATCGGTACACCAATACCAAATTCCGAGGATGGGCGCGCCGAAAAAGATTCCAGTCCAGGGAAAATCCGGGTCGCTCACCGGCTTGATCATATGGAAGTAGCTGGCCGGTACCCCAGCGCGTAGGCCGGCGAATCCTCCGACGCGATGCAGACCTATAGTGGTCAGAATTACCGCGCCAGCAATCAGGATCAGCGTCTGAACCAAGTCGGTGTAGATCACCGCCGCCAACCCGCCGGCAATCGTATAAATTCCGGTCGCGACAACCAGAATCACCGCGGCAGTCAGCGGACTCCATCCCACCACCCGCTCCAGCACGATGGCGGCGGCGTACAGATGTACCGAAATCTTCGTGAACACGTAAGCCAAGATCGAGATCGCTGCCAGATAAACCGCGCATGAACGGCTGAATCGCCGCTCCAAAAACTCGGGCATGGTGAACACGTTCGAGCGCAGGTAGAACGGCACGAACACCCATCCTAGAATCAGCAGAATTAAACAGGCCAGCCACTCGAAGTGCCCGACCGCCAGCCCTGAGGTGGCGCCCGATCCTGCCAGCCCGATGAAGTGCTCAGTCGAGATGTTGGAGACGAACAGCGATGCGCCGATGGCAAACCAGCCCACGTTGCGGCTGGCCAGAAAGTAATCAGTCGACGTCCGTTCCTTGCGCGCAAAGTAGAATCCGATGGCAAAAATCACCACGAAATAAACGGCAATGACGGCAATATCGACACCGGTCAACGCCTTGTGGGTGAGATGCACCGCAGTCTGGACCATAGTCCTCCTATCGACCGCCCAATGTGCGCTGCAAATTCGATTCGGCAGACTGTACCGTAGTTATCGCATGTCACGCAATGCAGAACTGGGAACTGATCTGAAAACTTCGGAACTGAGCGCTTGGAAGCAGAACTGGGAACTGAGAACTGGCATCTGGGAACTGACATCCTGGTGGGCTGCACGTTGAGAACTCGCACACCAAGTAGCAGATCTTCGCAATCGTCTGTGCAACTTCCGCCCTCTTTGCCAGGTGAGAGGCTCGCCGGTTCGTTCTCAGCCTCGAGAGGTCCAACATGCATGAAAATACCTCGTAACTACTCGGTCGCTTCGCCGTTATTTCTGTAGGAGGACGACAAATTTGTCATCTCAGCCCAAGTGAATCTCCACAGCAACACTCAGATCTGGATATCGATAATTGTTTAGGGCAATCGGAAAACGTGCAAGACGATTGTCCGGAAAATGTTGTCGAAACATGCCTCATCGTCTATGCTGAATGGAACCTTGGGTGCCCCCTAGTCGTATTCTGCAAAGTAACTGACTTGAATACGATCCGTCTAAATATCCCGGAGCTCTGCGAATGACCCTGGCTCGCTTTGTCAGCAAAAACGCTTTTCGCAATAAGCGCCGCAGTGTTCTGACAGTCTTGAGCGTCGCCTTTTCCTTGCTGCTACTTACCCTAATGATGACGATCTGGCGGGCCTTCTATTTGGACGAGGGCAGCGCCGAGTCGGCGCAACGGTTGGTAGTACGCCATCGGGTGTCGTTAACTTTCAGCCTTCCTGCCTACTACCGCGAAAAAATTCGCTCGCTGCCCGGCGTAGTTGCGGTGGTCCCCGTCTCGTGGTTTGGAGGGATTTACAAAGATCAAAAGCCGGAGAATTTTTTTGCGCAGTTCGGCACCGATCCCGAAGAATTTTTCAAGGTATTCCGGGATATGGCAATACCAGCCGATCAGGTTACAGCGTGGCAGCACGATCGCCAGGGGGTAATCGTCGACGACACGCTGGCTAATAAGTATGGCTGGAAGGTAGGGGACCGGATCATCTTGCAAGGAACAATTTACCCGGTCAATCCTGAGCTGAACATCCGCGGCATTTTTCACGCTGTCCCGGACGATAAATCGATCTATTTCAATGCGAAGTATATAGAAGAGGCGGTGCCGTGGTTCAAGGGGAAGGCCGGCACTTTCAGCATCCTCGCCGCGTCTCCCACGGATGTAAGCAAGGTGGCCACTGCGGTCGATGACATGTTCCGCAACTCGCCGCAGCCGACGAAATCGGAAAGCGAAAAGGCTTTTGGGCTGGAATTCGTGGCTATGATGGGAAACGTCAAGGCGTTCATTCTTAGCATTTGTATGGCAGTGGTTTTCGCGATCTTGCTGGTTTCTGCGAATACGATGGCCATGTCCATCCGCGAACGAACGCGCGAAGTTGCAGTGCTCAAGACTCTGGGCTTCACTCGCCAAACAGTTCTGGGTCTGTTCATTGGAGAGGCAATGGCACTGGCTCTGGCCGGCGGCATAATTGGAACGGGTTTCGGCTATTTGTTGGTTTATGCGCTCACCCACTCGCCGCAGTTCTTCAGCTTCTTCAACATGAAAGTGACCCTCGGCATTTGGTTATCGGCGATGCTGGCTTCTGGTTTCGTGGGATTTCTGAGCGCCTTTATTCCTTCCTACCACGCGTCACAAGTAAACATTGTGGACGGGTTGCGACACATCGGATAAACCGCATGACGTTAAGCAGCTTTGTGGTAAAAAACGCGTTTCGCAACAAGCGCCGGAGTGCTCTGACGGTGCTGAGCATCGGTTTTTCTCTGCTCCTGCTCACATTAATGATGACCATCTGGCGCACGTTTTACATCGATCAAGGGGCGCCGGATTCGGCCAAGCGGTTGATGACGCGCCACCGGGTCTCGCTCACGTTCTTTCTGCCCGGCTATTACCGCGAGAAAATCCGCGCCCTTCCAGGCGTGGTGTATGTTGCGCCCATGACCTGGTTCGGAGGCCGTTATAAGGACGACAAGCCGGAGAACTTTTTTGCCCAATTTGCCACCGATCCTGAGGAGTATCTAAAGGTGGCGGCCGATAAAAGTGTGCCCGCAGATCAGGCGCAAGCCTGGATTCGCGACCGAGCAGGCGCCATGGTGGATGTGGAGTTGGCGAAAAGATATGGGTGGAAGATTGGTGATCGAGTCATTTTAAAAGGCACCATCTTTCCGGTGAACCCCGAGCTCACCATTCGCGCCATATACACCATGACCCCCGCGAACAAGTCTTTCTATTTCCATGCGAAATATCTGGAAGAGGCGGTGTCCTGGTACAAGGGCCAAACTGGCTTTTACTTCACGCGCGTTGCCTCTCCGAGTGACATCGCGCCGACCTCGCGCACAATCGATGACATGTTCCGCAACTCGCCCCAGCCAACCAAGACGGAGAGCGAAAAAGCCTTTCAACTTTCGTTCATTGCGATGCTGGGCAACGTGAAGGCATTCATCCTGAGTATCTGCGCGGCAGTCGTGTTCGCGATTCTCCTGGTGGCTGCGAATACTATGGCGATGTCCATCCGCGAGCGCACGCGCGAGGTAGCGATGCTGAAGACGCTCGGATTTACCCGCGCCAGCGTGCTCTCGTTGTTCGTAGGCGAAGCCGTCGCATTGTCAGTCGCGGGTGGGCTGCTGGGAGTTGCGATCGCCGCCTTGCTCACAAAGGTGATCGCCCACTCCCCGTTTGCAACCGGCATTTTGTTCGGTTTTAGAGTGTCTCTCGCAACGATGGGCATTGCCCTTGTAATCGCTGCTTTTGTGGGTTTCCTTAGCGCGTATTTCCCGGCTTATAACGCATCACGGCTGAACATTGTCGAGGGACTGCGTCACATCGGCTGAACCGAAGGAATCGAATTATGGCTATACCGCTCAGCTACAACATCCGGAACTTGAAATTACGCAAAGGCCTCACGATCATGACCGCGCTGGGTATCGCGCTCACCGTGACCACTGCGATTTTCATCATGGCGCTTCTCGCTGGACTGAAGCGCGCTTTCGTCACCAGCGGCGATGCGCAGAACGTGCTGGTGCTGCGCAAAGGCTCTGAGGCTGAGCTGTCGGGCGGTTTTGATGCTACCAACTTCCCCGTATTGAAGAACCTGCCGGGAATCGCCAAGGACAGCCACGGCGAACCGATGGCGTCAGGCGAGTGGGTAGTAGTGATTGTGCTCCCGCGCAAGGATGGTACGGGAGAAGTCAACGTTACGGTTCGCGGCATGATGCCGGATGGCCTCGAACTGCGTCCTAAGGTGAAGCTCGTCGAGGGGCGTTGGTTCACGCCCGGGCAGCGGGAAGTGGTGGTCAGCGAGTCTATCCACAAACGCTTTTCACATGCGAATGTAGGAGATACTTTGGCCTTCGGTAAGGGACCGTGGCAGGTCGTCGGTGTCTTCGATGCTGGCGGATCAGCTTACGACTCTGAGATCTGGGGCGACGTGAACCAGATGGCGACTGATTTCGACCGCCAGGGTGGCTTCTCCTCCGCGTACTTGCGGGCGACAGACCCGGTTTCCGCTGATGCGCTGAAGCATCGCGTGAGTGATGACCAGCGCCTGAAGCTCGAAGGCTTGCTCGAGACGGAATATTATGCGAAGCAAACTTCCTCAGGCGCTCCCATCAGAATTATCGGCTGGATCGTGGCGGTGATAATGGCCATAGGTTCAAGCTTTGCCGCTATGAACACGATGTACGCCGCCGTTGCGTACCGGGGACGCGAGATTGCCACGCTGCGGGTGATTGGATTTTCGAAGCCGAGCATCTTGACTTCATTTGTATTGGAATCCTTACTGCTATCGTTGCTGGGCGCGCTGGTTGGGATTGTCTTGATGCTGCCGTTCAATGGCATGACCACCGGCACCTCCAATGCCGTCACCTTCAGCGAAATTGTTTTCAGCCTGAGGATGACTCTGCCTGTAGTTGTGACGGCGGTCGGATTTGCTTTAATTATGGGATTATTCGGCGGCATAGCGCCCGCCTGGCACGCGGCCCGCCGCGACATCATTGCCGCGTTGCGCGATTAGCAGGCAGCACGTAGGGGCGGGTGCCCTCACCCGCCCGGCCGAGCTAAGCTCGGCGGAGCTTTAGTGAACTAGCGTATGCCACTCGATACGAAACATCACGATCTGCAAAGCCTGCGCATCGACCGCTCGGCTAAGAGCGGCGAGGGCGAACCAGCACCTTGGGCTAAGCGTTACATCATTATCGGCATCTCGATTGTGGTGCTGTTGAGCCTCTCAGCGCTGATGTACCGATTGTTGGCCGCCGATGCTCCCGAAGTCGAAGTCGCTCGTGCTGCCGCTGAGAACAGCGACCTTGGCGGCATCGTTCTTTCTGCCACCGGGTACATCGTGGCTCATCACAAGATCAACCTGAACTCCAAAGTCACAGGCCGGGTAAAGTGGATTGGCGTGGAGAAGGGCGACAAGGTCAAAGAAGGCCAGGTTCTGGTCCGTTTGGAAGATGATGAGTTCCGTGCGCAGTATCAGCAAGCCCACGGAGCAGCGGAGAACGCGCGCGCCTATTACCAGGAGTTGCAGCACGGCTCCCGTCCCGAAGAAATTCAGCAAGCGGAGCACAATCTTGCGGAGGCCCGGGCCACGTTGGCCAACGACAAGATTGTTCTGGATCGCACTCGCAACCTGACCAATCAGGGCGTGCTGTCTCAACAAGCTCTCGATGATGCCACTGCCAAGTTCGAAGCCGATCAGCAGCGCGCGAATTCGCTGGAGAGAGGTTTTCAACTTGCCAAAATTGGGCCACGTGCCGAGGAAATTGCCCGCGCGAAGGGCGCAATGATCCAAGCCGAAGGCCAGGAGGCGTACGCCAAGTCGCTGCTGGATGCGACCCTGATCAGAGCTCCTGTCACCGGCACCATTCTGGAGCGTACGGCGGAAAGAGGTGAGCTGGTTACGTCGCAGTTCGCCAGCCAGGCTGAAGGCGGTCCACAAGGGCAAGTTGTTGCGCTTGCCGACCTGCATGATATCC
>Ga0209473_1001474_pt1 | contig 13150 bp, 10 predicted proteins | sample GraSoiAngelo_133_FD_185890 | JGI IMG/M metagenome (GOLD analysis project Ga0209473, IMG submission 185890) | Grasslands soil microbial communities from the Angelo Coastal Reserve, California, USA - 14_0929_05_20cm (SPAdes) (version 2) | ecosystem: Environmental > Terrestrial > Soil > Grasslands ...
AAGCCCGGTATGACCTGCGATCTCATTCATGCCGGGATCGCCAAAACCCTGAAACCGGCCGCGCTCGTTGATCTGGACCACCGGCACGCGGCCGTTGAAATACCAGCGCAGCATCGCATAGGTGCGGTAGTCGGTGGTCGCGATCCAGGTGGCGCCGATCTTTTGCAGTTCGTTCTGCGTCCGCTCGACCAGGCGTTCATATCCCGCCTCGCCGCCGACCGGATCGGTGCGGCCGATGAGATTCCAGGGCGCCGCGACGTAGTACAAGAACACGACAACAACAAAGGCGATGCCCGAGACAATAGCGGCCTTTGCCCAGGCAAGCGTCGATCCGACCATCCGCGCCGACCAGTTTTCGCGTGGCAGCATCGCGATGTTGATCGCGGTGGCGGCAAATCCCATCGGCCACAAAAACATCGGCCAGGTATCGCCGACCCGCAGCGTCAGCGATTTCCAGAGGAAATAGCAGAAGGGAACGAGCACCGAGGTCGATAGCAGGATCGCGACCGGCTCGCGTTCGCGGTAGCCGCGCCATGCGGTCAAGCTGACGCCGGTCAATACCACCGGCAACAGGATAAAGCCGACCAGGCCCAATTGCAGGCTGATGAATTCGCCTAGCGTGCGCAGCGACATCTCGCGGGTGGCGGCCGCCCGCACGAACTGGAAACGGAACGACGCCCAGTCGTGCTCGGCGTTCCAGACCAGCACCGGGAGAAACAACACCGTTGCGATCAGCGCTGCGAGCCACGGATAGGGGGAAACCAGCCAGCGGGCCCGCCACTTCGGCACCAGCATGAACGCGGCCACCGCCGGAAGCAGCATGATGGCGGTGAATTTCGAGAGCAGCGCAAGCCCCGCGAACGCGCCGGCAGCGAGCCACCAGCGCGCATCGTTATCTTCGACGAGCCGGACCAGTGCCCACACCATCGCAACCGCAAACGGGATCAGCGCGGTGTCGGGCGAAACCTTGGCCATCAGCAGGCCGTAGTAGAGGGCGGCTTCCGGCATCAGCACCGCGAACACGATCGCCCGCACATCATGGGTGACGCGGCGGACGATATCGGCGAGCAGCACTTGCGTGACCAGCATCGCCAGCACGCCGGCAAAGCGGACGCCGAAATTCGTGTCGCCGAACATCGCGGTGCCGAAGCGGATGAACCACGCGATCATGGGCGGATGATCGAGGAAGCAGAGCGCGCGCTCCTTTGACCAGGTCCAGTAATAGGCCTCGTCGGTGCGCAGTTCCGTCAGGCTTGCGTAGGTCACCCGCAACAGCGTCATCGCGGCGATCACGATGAGCGCGGCGATCAATGGCCGGAACGCTGACTTGTCCGGTTTAGCGCTGTTGTCGGGGACGGTTGGCACGGCGCTTTCTCCCCTGCGCGAGGTGGGGTGTCAACGGCGCGAGGACCAAAGACGCCACGCAAATCCGAACCGTCCGCCCAGCGAAAGCCGGAGACCGGTGACCGCCGATTGTGCTAAGAGACGCCCCAAAAGGTACTCGTCCATGGAATTAAACCCCGCCATCGCCGATCTTTCTTCCATGGATCGCATGGCCCATTTTCGCGACAGGCTGGCACGGTCGACCCGCGGGGTCGGCGTGCGGCAGGTCCGCTTGGCCTCCGGACTGGTGCTGTTCGCTTATCTGGTCAGTCATTTCGTCAACCATGCGCTCGGCAATATCTCGATGGAGGCGCTGGCCGGCGGCGTTTATTGGCACACCCGCTTCTGGCAATTCCCGCCGATCGGGATCGTGTTCTATGCCTCCTGCGTGACTCACGCCGCGCTCGGCATCTGGGCGCTGTATCAACGCCGGCAATTTCGCTGGAAGGCGATCGAGCCGCTGCAGCTCGTGCTGGGCCTGAGCATTCCGGCGCTGATCATCACCCATATTGTCGGAGTGCGGCTCGGGCAGACGCTGTTCGGACACGAAAAACTCTATCCGCAGGTGTTCTTTGCGTACTGGATCGTGTGGCCGCTGAAGGCGTGGCTGATGTATGCGGTCATCACTGTCGCTTGGGTTCATGGCTGTATCGGTCTGCATTTCTGGCTGCGGATGAAGGCGTTCTACAGGATTGCCGCGCCGTTTCTGCTCGCCGTGGCGGTGCTGGTTCCGACGCTGGCCATGCTGGGCCTCTATCAGGGCGGACGAAACGTCGTCGACAACGACAGCGTCGAATGGCGGGCGGAGAATCTCGCGCCGGACAAGGTCGGCACGTCGGCCGAACAAGCCGTCTTGAGCAGGATCGAGGATTATTTCCTGATCGGCTATTTGGGCCTGCTCGTCCTCGTGCTGCTGGCAAAGGGCGCGCGCGCCATCCACGAGCGTCGCGGCGGCATGATTGCGCTGTCTTATGGCAACGGCAGGACGATCAAGGTCCCGAAAGGCCTTTCCGTGCTCGAGGCGAGCCTACGCTATAACGTCCCGCATGCCAGCGTCTGCGGCGGCCGCGCCCGCTGCTCTACCTGTCGCATCCGCGTGATCGGCGATTGCACGGCGCTGCCCGAGCCATCGCCACGCGAGGCCTTCGTGCTTGGGCGGGTCGGCACGTCCGATCCCTCGATCCGCCTCGCCTGCCAGTTGCGCCCCGCGGCCGATCTTTCGTTCTTCCAATTGTTCATGCCGCACACCATGTCGGCCAACTCGCACGCCTCACAGCCTTCCAAGATCGGTCAGGAGCGCTATCTCGTCAGCCTGTTCGTGGACATGCGCGGCTCGACCCAGCTTGCGGAGAAGCGGCTGCCGTTCGACACCGTGTTCATCGTCAACCGCTTCCTTGGTGCGGTATCTCAGGCGGTGATCGACAATGGCGGGCAGCCCAATCAATTTGTCGGCGACGGCATGCTGGCGCTGTTCGGGCTCGCCACGGGGCAGCGCAACGCCTGCCGCCAGGCGCTCAAGGCGGCGGCCGCGATCGCTGCCAATGTCGAGGAGCTCAATCAATTTCTCAGCCATGACCTGCGCGAGCCGATCCGTTTCGGCATCGGCATCCACGGCGGCGAGGTGATCGTGGGTGACATCGGCTACCGCGACCACATGGTGTTCACGGCGCTCGGCGACGCCGTAAATGTCGCGGCACGGCTGCAGGACATGACCAAGACGCTTGCATGCGAAGCGATCGTCTCTGAGGAGGTTCGCGTCACCGCGGATTTCGTGGCCGACGATTTGCCGCAGCAGGAAGTTGCGATCCGCGGACGCGCCGAGCCGATGATCGTCCGCATCGTTGCGAATGCAGGGGCCTTGTCCGCGATGGTCGACGGACAAGCGGTCGCCGCGGCCTGATCCGCACCCCGCATTAACAAGTATTCATAAAATTCTCCGCGCGGCGTCGTTCGATCTCTCGAACCCGATTCGCAGAGCGCACGACTGACGAGCGAGGGGTGACAACCGCGCCAAGGTCAACAACAACCAAGGCGCTTATTTTGGAGAAAGACCATGTTACGTAAATTTGCTCTTGCACTTATTGCTGCAGCTTCCCTGAGCGTCCTTGCGCTTCTCCCCTCTACCGCATCCGCCAAGCCGTTTGGATGGGGCGGCGGTTTCGGCGGCTATCATCACCACTGGGGCCACGGCTTCGGCATCGGCTACATCGGTGGCGACGACGGCTGCTACGTGACGCGGCCGGCGCTGACGCCGTTCGGCTATCGCCTGCGCACCGTCAACGTCTGCGCTTACTGATCAAACTCCATTCGTGCAATCGAGGAAGTCCCGGCCGCCAAGCGGTCGGGGCTTTCTTTGTAATGCGCCGCCATTTTGTCTCAGTCGAAAGCATGATTTGACTCAGACATTACCGATGGTGCAGAACCACCCTAACAAAAGAAGCTCCAAAGGGAGTCTGATGCTCGACAGACGAGATCTGATGAAACGCGCCGGCCTGACGGCGCTTGTGACCGGCCTCGCTTCGGCAAAAGCCCTTGCGCTCGATACCGCGACGCTGCCGTTCGACAATGGCGAACGGCCGCTGGTGCGATATCGGCAGAAGCGCCCGATGATCGGCCTGACCAGCCGGCCGCCGCAGCTCGAGACGCCCTTCTCCATTTTCAACGACGGGGCGATCACGCCCAACAATGCGTTCTTCGTTCGCTATCATCTGGCGGGAGTGCCGCTCGACATCGATCCGGACAAGTTCACCCTGGAAATCAAAGGCAAGATCGACCATCCGCTGAAGCTGTCGCTCAAGGAAATCAAGAAGCTCAGGGCGGTCGAACTGATTGCCGTCAATCAATGCTCGGGCAACAGCCGTGGCTTTTTCGAACCGCGCGTCGCCGGCGGACAATTGGGTAATGGCGCGATGGGCAACGCACGCTGGCGCGGCGTGCCGCTGAAAACCGTGCTCGACATCGCCGGCGTGCAACAGGGCGCCAAGCAGGTGACCTTCAACGGCATGGATGGGCCGGCGATGGACACGACGCCGGATTTCGTCAAGGCGCTCGACATCGACCACGCCCGCGACGGCGAGGTGATGCTGGCCTACCGCATGAACGGCGATGACCTGCCCCTTCTCAACGGCTTTCCGCTTCGACTTGTGGTGCCCGGCTATTACGGCACCTATTGGGTGAAGCATCTCAACGAGATCACCGTCATCGACAACGTATTCGACGGTTTCTGGATGAAGTCCGCCTACCGGATTCCGGACACGCCCTGCAACTGCGTCGAGCCGGGCACCGCGCCAAAGGCGACGATCCCGATCGGCCGCTTCACGGTGCGCTCCTTCATCACCAGCCTCGCCGACGGCGCCAGGCTGAAGCCGGGCAGCACGATGCTGAAAGGCATCGCGTTCGACGGCGGCAAGGGCATCAGGGAAGTCGCGGTTGCGATCGACGGCGGCAAGACCTGGACGCCGGCGAAGCTCGGCAAGGATCTCGGAAAATATTCGTTCCGCGAATGGAAGCTGCCGATAAAGCTCGCGGCAGGGCCGCACGAGCTCAAGGTTCGCGCCACCAACAATGCCGGCGACACCCAGCCGACGGAACCGTTGTGGAATCCGGCCGGCTATTTGCGCAACGTCGTCGAAACCGTGCGCGTCACCGCGGCGTGAAGGAGAATTTCCGTGAAGCACGCGCCTCTGCTCACCCTCGTCGCCGCGGCATTAAGCCTTGCAGCGCTGAGACTTGCAGCGCTAAGCCTTGCAGCGCTAAGCCTTGGTTCAGCCAGCGCGGCGCCGATCTCCTACACGCTTCCCGACGAGACCGCGGCCTTCAAGGCTGGACCTAACCTTGAAGTCGTGCAGAACAATTGCACCGCCTGTCACTCGGCCGATTACGTCTCTACCCAGCCGCGGGGCCCGAAATTCAAGAAGGATTTCTGGCAGGCCGAGGTGACCAAGATGATCAAGGTTTATGGTGCGCCGATCGCGGATGCTGACGTTCCCAAGATCGTCGAATACCTGGCCGCGACCTACTGAGCTTCGCGCCAGGGCGCGCCGTGCGCGCCTGCCAGGCCCCGCGTTCCGGCCGAACCGGACCGGCCGTTGCTGCGTGAAATGATCGAGAAAGACGTGTAAAAGCCGCAAATGCGCCGCGATATCGGTCGTTTCGAACAAAATCGGCCATCCTTTGAGCTATCAAGGCTGCCCTAATCATCGTATATCTTGCTTCCGCTGGACGTGCCGGTTGGCGGGGACCGGCGGTTGGCTTCTGTTTTCGATCCCGCGGAGACGACGTAATGGCTAAAGGTACAGTTAAATGGTTCAACCCCACCAAGGGTTATGGATTCATCCAGCCCTCTGCTGGCGGCAAGGACGTATTCGTTCATATTTCAGCGGTTGAGAAGGCCGGTCTTTCCACGCTCAATGAGGGGCAGACAGTGGAATACGAAGAGGTTGCCAATCGCGGCAAGACTTCGGCCGAAAACCTCAAGGTTTAGCGCTCTCTCGGACCTCGTCCGGGAGTGGGGCTTTTTCCGAAAATCTGATTAGGTTAATTGCATTCGGCAGGAGCGGAAAACCGCTCTTGCGGGTGCAGCTCGTCTGAGCCTTGGCCGGGGCGGTCCGATCAGTCTTCCGTCACCCATCGGGTGATCGGCATGACATCCGGCGGCTGCAAATAGCCACGCGGCCAGAGGTCAACGGCCCATTCGATCTTGGTTCCGCGATCGACCAGCACCGCGGTGTTGTGCGGCGTCTGCAGGACCAGAGCGTTGCCGCGATAATGCGGATTGCCGACCACATGATATCTAAGAAGACGCCACTCCTGCAGCACCAGCAGCAGGCTCGTCGTGTTGCGCGTTGTGTCCCAGCAATCGTAGTTGTGCGGCGCGTCGAAATAGCGGAAATCGGCTTTCGCGACCCGTTTGGCGGTGCCGATGACGGGTCCCATCCGGCGATCGAACCAGATAACGGCTTTCTGTACCGCCGCCCGTTCGGCGGCAGCCGATGCCCGGCCCGAGCCAAGAATTTTCGTCAGCGCGGCGCGATCTGCCGCCGTGAAATCCAATATTTCGCGGCGCCGGCAGACAAAACCGTAGCAAACCGTCATCTTTGCCGCGCTGGGCGGAAAAATCGATACAGTGGTGTAAAGCGCCGCCTGCGGCTCGGTCAGTTCGAGGGCGGATGCAGGAACCGTGGCGGCTAGCGTCGAACCGAGCGCGAAGCAGCAAAAGGCGAGGACCTTGCGTGTCCCGGCTAGAGCATGATCCGGAAAAGTGAGGACCGGTTTTCCGAAAAAGATCATGCTCACACAAAAGGATAGAGCGGGAAGACGACTCGAAGAAAAGTCATCACGCTCTGGTCGTTCGTTCCCGTTCATGAGCCCCATTCGTCTGTGCACGTCGCGCAAACAGCGGTGCGGAAACTATCGCGGGGATTTCTCGGTGCCAAGACCACCTTACTTTGTTTCCGAACTTGATCGCCGGCATCCCGTAAGGAACTTCAATTCGGCCGCCACCGGCGGCATGATGGGCTTCGAACGGGAATAGCCATGACGTCTGCTCCCACGTCCTTTCCGCCGTTCAGTGCGGCCTACGCGCCGGACGATCGTGCGATCGCGCCGGCACTGCTGAAAACCGCTCGCTTGAGCGCCGAACAGGACGCGCGGATCGACCATATTGCCGCCCGCCTGATCGATGCCATCCGCTCGAGCGATGACCGGCTTGGTGGCGTCGAAGACATGCTGCGCGAATTCGCGCTCTCGACCAAAGAGGGCCTGGCGCTGATGGTGCTCGCCGAAGCCTTGCTGCGCGTGCCGGATGCCCGCACCGCCGACCAGTTCATCGAAGACAAGCTTGGCGAAGGTGATTTCGTCCACCATGAGACCAAGTCCAGCGCCTTCCTGGTCAATGCTTCAGCCTGGGCGCTGGGCATGTCGGCGCGGGTGATCCAGCCTGGCGAAACCCCGCAAGGCACGATCGGGCGGCTCGCCAAGCGGCTGGGCGTGCCGGCCGTGCGCGCCGCCACGCGGCAGGCGATGCGGCTAATGGGCAGCCATTTCGTGCTGGGCGAGACGATCGAATCCGCGCTGGCGCGGGCTCGCTCCCAGGCGGCACCGCCGCGCGCCCCGCGCTATTCGTTCGACATGCTCGGCGAAGGCGCGCGCACCGCCAATGATGCGACGCGCTATTTCAATTCCTATGCGAGCGCGATCGACGCCATCGGCACCACCGCCGGTGAAAGGCCCCTGCCCGACCGGCCCGGCATCTCGGTCAAGCTCTCCGCGCTGCATCCGCGCTTTGAGGCCGTGAGCCGCGGCCGCGTGATGGCGGAACTGGTGCCGCGGCTGATCGAGCTTGCGCAACGCGCCAAGGCTTACGATCTGAATTTCACCGTGGACGCCGAAGAGGCCGATCGGCTGGAACTGTCGCTCGAAATCATCGCCGCCGCGCTCAGTGACGCATCACTTGATGAGTGGGACGGTTTTGGGCTTGCGATCCAGGCCTACCAGAAGCGTGCGTTGGAGGTGATCGACTATATCGACAATCTCGCCCGGGTGCTGAACCGCCGGATGATGGTGCGTCTCGTCAAGGGCGCCTATTGGGACACCGAGATCAAGCGCGCACAGGAGCGCGGCCTTGACGGCTATCCGGTGTTCACTCGCAAGGCGATGACGGATTTGAACTACATGGCCTGCGCGCAAAAATTGCTGGCGCTGCGGCCGCGGATTTTTCCGCAATTTGCCACCCATAATGCGCTGACGGTGGCCACTGTGCTCGAATTGGCCGCACCCGACGACAGCGGATTCGAATTTCAGCGCCTGCACGGCATGGGTGATGCGCTGTATGCCAAACTCAGCGAAGATCGTCCCGGGACCGCCTACCGCACCTACGCGCCGGTCGGCAGCCACCGCGATCTGCTCGCCTATCTGGTGCGGCGTCTGCTCGAGAACGGTGCCAACTCGTCGTTCGTGGCGCTTGCCGCCGACGATGCGGTGCCGGTTGCGACATTGCTGCGGCGTCCGGCCGAAATCATCCGTACACCTGACTATGCGGCCCATCCGAACATTCCGCTGCCGCGCGAGCTGTTTTCCCCGCACCGGAAGAATTCGCGCGGCCTGGAATTCGGCGAGCGCGTGGCGTTGGACGCGCTTGTCGCGGCGATTGCGGCGGAAGAAGTGCCGGCGGCCGGTAGCCTCACCGCGGCTTCGCCTGAACAGGCGCATGCGGCCGTAGCCGCGGCGTCGGCGGGATTTAAAGACTGGAGCGCAACGCCGGCAGGTTGGCGGGCCGCCAGCCTCGAGAAGGCGGCAGACCTGCTGGAACAGCGAAAAGCGCATTTCATCGCATTCCTGCAACGCGAGGGCGGCAAGACACTCGACGATGCGCTCTCCGAGGTGCGCGAGGCCGCCGATTTCTGCCGCTATTACGCGTGCGAAGGCCGCAGGCTGTTTGACGAGGGCGAAGCGATGCCCGGTCCAACCGGCGAGAGCAATGTGCTGCGCTTGCGCGGACGCGGCGTGTTCGTCGCGATCTCGCCGTGGAATTTTCCGCTCGCGATCTTCCTGGGCCAGGTGAGCGCAGCGCTGATCGCCGGCAACAGCGTTGTCGCGAAGCCGGCCGAGCAGACGCCCTTGATAGCGGCGGAAGCGGTCCGCCTGCTGCATGAGGCCGGCATTCCCGCGAACGCGCTGCATCTCGTTCAAGGCGATGGCCGGATCGGCGCCGCACTGGTGGCGCACCCCTATATCGCCGGCGTGGTCTTCACCGGTTCGACCGAAGTCGCGCGCTCGATCAACCGCACGCTTGCCGCGAAAGACGGCCCGATCGTGCCGCTGATCGCGGAGACCGGCGGCATCAATGCCATGATCGCGGACGCCACCGCGCTGCCCGAGCAGGTCGCCGACGACGTCGTGACGTCGGCATTTCGCTCCGCCGGCCAGCGCTGTTCGGCGCTGCGGCTGTTGTTCGTGCAGGACGACGTCGCCGACCGCATGATCGAGATGATCGCAGGCGCCGCGCGCGAATTGAAGGTGGGCGACCCCAGCGATCCATCGACGCACATTGGGCCGGTGATCGATCGCGAGGCCAAGGAAAAGCTGGAAGCGCACATCGCACGGATGAGGAAGCAGGCCCGCGTGCATTTTGCAGGTCCGGCGCCGGCGGGCAATTACGTCGCGCCGCACATCTTTGAACTATCCGACGCGAGCGAACTGACCGAGGAAGTGTTCGGGCCGATCCTGCACCTGGTGCGCTACCCCGCCGAGCGGCTCGATCGCGTGCTGCAAGCGATCGAAGCTACCGGCTACGGGCTGACGCTCGGCATCCACTCCCGGATCGACGATACGGTCGAGGCGATCATCGATGCCGTTGCCGTCGGCAATATCTATGTCAACCGCAACATGATCGGCGCCGTGGTCGGCGTGCAGCCGTTCGGCGGTCATGGCCTGTCTGGCACCGGGCCAAAGGCCGGCGGTCCGCATTACCTGCCGCGATTTGCAACCGAGCAGACGGTGACGATCAATACTGCGGCTGCCGGCGGCAATGCGGCGCTGATGTCGGGCGAGGAGTAGCGGTTGCATCGCACGCCGACATGGGCCAAATGGTCCGGTCGTGCACAACGAGAATTCCGGCACACGGGAACAAGACCGGCCAACGTCACGGGAGCAGCGCCAACATGGAAAAGGGCATCTTTGAAGGCCTCAAGGTACTGGACTGCGCGAGTTTTATCGCAGCGCCCGCGGCCGCAACCGTGCTGTCGGACTTCGGCGCCGACGTGATCAAGATCGAGCCGCCCGTAACAGGCGATCCCTACCGCAACCTGCCTAACTTGCCGGGCTATCCGGTGAGCGAGCACAATTTCGCCTGGCTCCTGGAGTCCCGGAACAAGAAGAGCCTCGCGCTCGATCTCAGTAAGCCCGAGGGACAGGCAGTGCTGCATCGCCTCGCCGCCGAGGCCGACGTGTTCGTTACCAATTATCCGCCGGCCGTGCGTGAGCGACTCGGCATCACGCACGACCACCTCGCCCCGCATAACGAACGGCTGATCTATGCGTCCTTCACCGGCTATGGCGAAAAGGGCGAGGAAGCCAACAAACCCGGTTTCGACAGCAATGCCTATTGGGCGCGTTCGGGCCTGATGGATCTGGTGCGCGCCGATACCGATACCACGCCGGCGCGTTCGGTGGCCGGCATGGGCGATCACCCCTGCGCCATGGCGCTCTATAGTGCCATCGTCACCGCGCTCTACAAGCGCGAGCGCACCGGCAAGGGCTCGCATGTTTCCTCAAACCTGATGGCCAACGGCGTCTGGGCGTCGGGGGTGCTGGCGCAGGCCAAACTATGCGGGGCGAAATTCGGCGAGCGGCGCTCGCGCGAGCGCGCATTGAATGCGGTCACCAATCACTACAGGTGCAAGGACGGCCGCTGGCTGATCCTGTCGCTGCTCAATGAGGAGCGGCAGTGGCCGACGTTGGCCCGCTGCTTGGGGCGCGAGGAGCTGATCAGCGACGTCAGATTCGCCACCAAGCCTGATCGGCACGCGCGCTCGCTGGAACTGATCAAAATTTTCGACGAGGTGTTTGCCACCAAGGACCTCGCCGAGTGGCGCAAGATACTCGACGGCAATGGACTGGTGTTCGGCGTGGTCGGCATCCTCGACGACATCCCCCAGGACAAGCAGATGCTGGATAACGAGGTGCTGGTGCCGTTCGAGAACGACACCATGCTGACCATCAGCAGCCCGATCTGGGTCGACGGCGCCAGGAAGGTCCAGCCGCGCCGTCCGCCCGGCATCGGCGAGCACAGCGACGAAATCCTGCGCAACGCGGGCTACGACGAGGCCTCGATCCAGAAATTGCGCGCCTCCGGCGCGGTGGCGTGAACAGCGATGCCCAGCTATCGCCTGCATTATTTTCCTGAATCGGGAAACAGCTACAAGCTTGCGCTGATGCTCACTCTGTGTGGTGAGACGTTCGAGCCGGTCTGGACCGATTTTGGCGGCGGCGTCACACGCACTGCGGAGTGGCGGCGCACCGTCAACGAGATGGGCGAAATTCCGGTGCTGGAGGTGGACGGCGTACGGCTGACCCAAACCGCGCCGATCCTGCTGCAACTCGCCGAACAGTATGGCCGGTTCGGCGGCGAGACGCCGGAAGAGAAGTTCGAGCTATTACGCTGGCTATTCTGGGACAACCACAAGCTCACCGGCTACATGGCGACCTACCGATACTATCGGACGTTCACGCCCGCTCCCGATCCGCATGTCCAAAAACATTTTCGCCGGCGGCTCGACGACTTTCTTGGAATTCTCGAGCAGCACATGAAAAGGAATTCCTTCGCGATTGGCGAGCGGCCGAGCATCGCTGATATTTCGATGATGGCGTATCTGCACTATCCCGCCGATGAAACTGGATATGATTTCGCTACCAGCCATCCGGCCGTGAGCGCCTGGCTTGGCCGCATCGCAGATCTACCCGGCTGGCGGTCGGCTTACGACCTTTTGCCCGGCAAGCGCCTCACGCATTATGCCCGGGAGGGCGGCCGCATTTAGCGGTGGAGCCAGATCCAGACGACAGCAACGGCGACGACACCGGCAATCACGGTGAACGCCATCGTCCAGGCGCTGACGCGGATGTCGCCGGTGGTCTGACGTTCGGCTTCGTTCTTCGCGATCTCGCGATTGCGCTGCTTGTCGGCTTCGTTCATCGGCTGCCCCCGCTGCGGCTTGCTAACTCCCGGCCGTCGGCGCTGCCTCTAGCTTAGCATCAAACGATGTCGGTTGCTCAACGGTGCTATTACCGGCATCCATGCCGGCGAGCCGACTCAGGCAAACTGCCGCCAGCGCCGCGCATAAAGCGGCCGCCGCAGCGGCGAAGAAGACCGCGCCCGCGCTCCATTTCATGGTCAGCAACATGCCGCCGACCAGCGGCCCGACGATCGAGCCGACCCGGCCGATCCCGAGTGCCCAGCCAACACCGGTAGCCCGGACCGCGGTCGGGTAGAACGCGGCCGCGAGCGCATTGGCCGCGATCTGGCCGCCGACCACGCAAAATCCGGCGACGAAGATCGCCGTCGCGACGAGGACCGCGGAGTGGCCGAGCTGGCCGATCGCGCCGACCGCGAAGATCGCGATGAAATACACCAGCGCCAACGCCCGGAACGAGAAGCGGTCGATGATGCTGCCGAGCGCGAAGGTGCCGACCACGCCGCCGACCTGCAACATCGATCCGATCAATACGGCCTCCGATACCGAGGCGCCGAGGTCATTGAGCACGGTCGGCAGCCAGTTCGACAGAAAATAGATGTCGAGCAGGCTCATGAAGAACACTACCCACAACAGCAGCGTCGCGGCGGTTCGTCCCTCCCGGAACAGGTGCACGACCGGCATCCCCGCGAGTGCCGGCTCATGCACCGTGAATTGCGTGCCGGCGGCAAACGTGGCGTTCGGCCTGATGAGGGAAAGCAGTTCCGCGACGCGCTCTCGCGCCCGACCGGCGAGCGCCAGGAAGCGGACGGATTCCGGCAGCCTCCGTGCCAGGATCGGGACCATGATCAATGGCGCGATGCCACCAACCACAAACACCGAGCGCCAGCCGAAGTGCGGGATCAGCGCGGCTGCGAGAAAGCCGCCAAGTGCTGCGCCCACCGAAAAGCCGCAGAACATGATCATCACCATGGTGGCGCGGCGGCGACGTGGATTGAACTCCGAGGTCATGGCAACCGCGTTCGGCATCGCGCCGCCAAGGCCGAGCCCGGTTGCGAAACGGATCGCAAGCAGCGCAT
>Ga0209473_1001475_pt1 | contig 13149 bp, 8 predicted proteins | sample GraSoiAngelo_133_FD_185890 | JGI IMG/M metagenome (GOLD analysis project Ga0209473, IMG submission 185890) | Grasslands soil microbial communities from the Angelo Coastal Reserve, California, USA - 14_0929_05_20cm (SPAdes) (version 2) | ecosystem: Environmental > Terrestrial > Soil > Grasslands ...
CCAGCTTTGTGAAATCGGTGTATTCATTTAAGACCGATCAGATCAACGTCCCGGATAATTTCTGAATGGTAAGTTGTCCGCAGGGCGACTGCGAAAAGCGACGCGAGGACGCCCGCACATGGCGGGCCGGCTGTGCGCACTCCGAAAGCTTGGCTAAATGAAATGAGTGTATCCTCGCCTGATTTCGCGCGGAGTTTCGCTATTCCTTCGTTATTCGACATTCGTGCTTCGTCATTCTGATCATCCGTACCTGCCGCGTAATCTGCGGTTCAAGATGAGCATGAGCACGAGCAAGAGCACGAGTAGGAAATATGAGTACGGGTTCGTCGCACGTTGGAACTGCATTGGAATTATTCGTGTCTATTCGTGGTTTAAAACAAAAGGTCCGAGAAAATGTTGACACGGCAGTGCGCTTTGTTCTAAAAGCGTTGTCTTAATTGGATGTCAGCCAGCTTGGCTGACTCGGCCGACAGGCTGCCAGCCTGCCGCGGGATGGATTCGCGGTGGCGAACCTGGCGAACCGCCGTGGGGCAGGCTGGCAGCCCGCCCGCCGAGTCAGGCTAGCAGCCTGACATCCGCAACCGGCAATTCTTATGATGACAAATTCACATCGCACACTCACGACGTTGCCATGGCGGCGTATTTGTTGTTCACTGTTCCTTGTCGCAGCCGTTGCAGCGCTCGTTGCTGCTGTCACTTCTTCCGACGCTGTCGGCCAGCGCGTTGGCGGCAACGTAGTCAACATCGCGAACAAGATCGCGCCATGGGTGGTCGAGCACACCGCCTACGGACAGCAGGCCGAGTTTTTTGTCGTCCTAGCCGATCGAGCCGACCTGAGCCCGGCCGCGAATTTGCCAACCAAGACCGAAAAGGGCCGTTTCGTGTATCAAACCCTCTGGGACAAGGCCCAGAACACGCAGGGGCCAATCCTGCAATGGCTGCGCGAACGCAACATCGAGCATCAATCTTTCTATATCGTGAATTCAATCTTGGTGAAAGGCACGCGCGAGATCGCGGCGGCGCTCGCTGCCCGCCCGGACGTAGCACGCGTAGAGGGCAACCCGCACATTCACAATGACCTTCCTCAACCCGGTCCGGTTGATGAATTACCCCTGCAGCCTGGCGCCCCGAAGACGATCGAGCCGGGTATTGTTTACACGCATGCGCCAGATGTCTGGGCCCTCGGGTTCAAGGGGGAAACCATCGTCGTTGCCAGTGCGGACACTGGTGTTCGCTGGACGCATAACGCGCTCAAGCCGCACTACCGTGGCTGGGACGGAGTCAACGCCAATCACAATCTTAACTGGCACGACTCCATCCATGACAGTGTAGGCAATCCTTGCGGGAACGATTCGCAGCAACCTTGTGATGATTTCTTCCACGGTTCGCACACAACTGGCACAGCGATCGGTGACGATGGCGGCACCAATCAGATTGGAATGGCGCCCGGTGCAAAATGGATCGCCTGCCGTAACATGGACCAGGGCACCGGCACGCCGGCGAGGTACATCGAGTGCATGGAATTTTTCCTTGCGCCTTACCCACTCAACTGCACGCCCGCCGAAGGCGATCCGACCAAAGCGCCTGACATTACCATCAACTCCTGGGGTTGCCCGGTCTCGGAGGGTTGCGTTGTCGGCGACGAGTTGCAAGCTGCTGTTGAAGCTCAAGAAGCTGCTGGTATCCAGATGGTGGTTGCAGCGGGTAACTCCGGCTCTGGCTGTTCAACCGTGTCCGACCCGCCGTCATTTTACGAGGCATCTTATACAGTAGGGGCACTAAACACAGGCACCGATACGATCGCCAGCTTTAGCAGCCGTGGTCCGGTCACGAGAGATGGAAGCGGCCGTACTAAGCCTGATATTACTGCTCCGGGCACTAACACGCGCTCGGCTAACGGCAGTCCTCTTAACGGCTGCGATAGTTGTTACACCACTGCCAGCGGCACATCCATGGCTACCCCCCACATTGCCGGTGCGATGGCGCTGTTGTGGTCGGCCCATCCTGAGCTGCAGAACCAGATCCAGCCAAGTCGGGACGCCTTGGATAACTCGGCGCATTTCATCGACAACCTGGGCGCATGCGGCTCGGCAGGTCCGCCGAACAACGTGTATGGCTGGGGGCGGGTAAATATTGCGACGGCTGTAGGGACGCCGGCACCAACCCCAACTGTTTCGCCGACTCCTGTGTCGAGCGCTACTCCCTGCGGACCGGGGATCCCAACACCGACGCCTACGGCTACGGCGACAGCTACTGCCACGCCGACGGCTACAGCGACAGCCACACCAACTGCGACGCCGACAGCTACGCCAAGGGTAATGCCAAGGCCTCATCCGACTCCGCATCCGCGCCCTAGGCCCTGATTCCCCAGTGATTGGTGGATAGTGACTAGTGAGAAGTGGTGGGCCTGCCCGCCGTAGCCGCCTACTCCGCTGAAGCGGCTGCGAAGGCTGGATCGGTGGAGGCGGGTGATCGGTGATCAGTTGTCGCCCCGAAAGCTTTCGGGGTGACCCCGGCTGCGCTCGAATTTCTTTCTAACAGAAGGAAACGAAGGTAACGAAGATTTTCTTTCTTAAATCTGTCGATCTTCGCCTCCGAAATTTTGGTGTCTTTTCGTGTGTTTCGTGGGCAAAGGAATTTCTAAGCTGGCCAGCGTGATTCGTTACGGCGTTACATCGGATTCACGATTTAACGATTCAACGATTTGACGTGGCGAAGCCATTTCGAATTTTTAACAGTTGCGTCTGGTGGAGCAGGCCGCCAAGTTTCGAATTGGGGATTTGGAAATTCTAACCGGGAGTACGATCATGAGCACGAGCACGAGTAAGAGCATGAGCACGAGAATGAGCGGTGTGCTTGGAGGGAATGACAAAATCCGAATGACGAAGCTCGAAGCAATGACGAATGCTCCAATGACGAACAATTATGATCGCGCTTATTCGACATTCGCCTGCCACGCCGTAGCCGAGCGAAGACGGGTGCTTCGTAATTCTTTCGTCATTCGACATTCGTGCTTCGTCATTTCTTGTGCCATTCTGATGGCCCTCCAAACGTCCTTCGTCGCCATGGCAGGGACACAGTCTCCGAGCTCGCCACGGGACGAGTCCGTGTCGCCGCGGCGACTGGATTTGGTTGGCCGCTGGAACATAGAAATCAGCTTCGCGGACGGGGGCCAACGCTCATTGCGCTTCGAAGCGCAAGGCGAGGGGAAAGGCACGCTCGAGCTGCTCGATCCCAGAGCAAAAGCCTGGGGAGCCCCAACGTCATGGGAGGCAAAATGGACTTTGGGCAAAGAAAATGATGTCACCTTTTCCGGCTCTGTGGAATTTATGCTCGGCAACGTCGGCCGCGACGCAGGAACGCTGGAATTCAGGGGAAAATTTGAAGCCGCAGATTCGATCACAGGCGAGGTGGAATTTTCTCCGCTTGTGGGAGAACGACCGTCGAAGCGCGGCACCTTTAAAGCGACTCGCAGCAATTGAAATTTACAGAAGGAAGCGAAGTAAGGAAGGATTTAAACGCCAAAATTGAATCTTTGTTTTCTTCCCTGCGTTCTGTAAATCTCCCTCACGTGCCAAATTCCAATAAGAACTAACAGAAGGAAACGAAGACAACGAAGAGGTTTCCGAGTCTAATCCTTTGTTTCCTTTGCTGTCTTCTGTAAAAATCTTTTGTTGTGGGTTTGCCTTCTTACCTACTGTAAAAACTCTGCGCGATGCATCCCTTGTGCCAGAAGGCAGATCACCTCAGCGGCGAGGTCATCGGGGCTGCGATCGAAGTCCATCGGAACAAGGGACCAGGGCTGATTGAATCCATTTACGAGCGATGCTTACTGCGGGAGCTCGAATTGCGTTCGATTCCGGCCACTATGCAGAAAATAGTTCAAGTTGAATACAAAGGACTCGTTTTTGATGAGCCCTTGCGCTTCGACCTCCTCGTGGGCGACTGCTTGCTCATTGAGCTAAAGGCTGTGGAGATTTTGCATCCTTCGAGCAAGGCCCAGCTTTTTAGCTATATGAAACTGCTGAATATCCCAATCGGATTGCTGATCAACTTCCATGAGCTCGTTCTGAAGAACGGCATTTCCCGAATGATCTTGCCCGGTGCAAATCAAACAGAAGGAAGCGAGGATGCCGAAGTTTCGTTATAGAATTCGCGTTTAGAAAATCTTTGTTCTCTTTGTTGCCTTCTGTAAGAATTTTCTTCGGGCCACAACGAGAATTTGAGACGCCAAGTTTGATCACTGGCGAGGTGGAATTCGCCCCGCTCATTGGAGAGCGACCGTCAAAGCACGGCACATTCAAGGCGACACGCGACCACGGATAACGCGGATAGCACGGATAGGCAGGAGCCGAAACGGCGAATCGGGGAAATGGCGAGGGCTTCGCGCGCCCAGCGCGCTTTGGAGTGCGGCGGTCCGCCAAAGGACGGATTCGCCGTGGCGAACTTGGCGCCGCTTTTCGTTTTCAAAGCTTGAGCGTGGCGAAATCAAGAGGCCAATCGGCGAGACCAATTCTTAGTGTTTTCTTCAATCATTCGTTAGCGTCTATTCGTGCCTGCCGCGCCGTAGGTCGCCGCGGCGACCGAAGGCGGGTCCATTAGTGGTTAAAAAATCTCAAAAAAAGTATTGACACACTTTTGCGCGTTCAGCTAAAAGATGCGCCTTCACCGGTCTTTGCATGTAGTGCGACAGGTGAAGGAACTACGGGTAAAAATAAAAACTCGGGAAAAAATAGAAAAAAGCGTTGAACGCGATTCTGGCACTTCGGCTAGAAGCGATGTTTCACATCCAAACTCCATCCACTTCATAACCACTGATCCTCATGAAAAAGAAATCCACTCCTGTCCGCCGTAACTTTAGTGAAGGCGGGTTCTTTAATCTGCGCGTTTTATTCGGGCTGTGTGTCGGGATGACTGGCATCTCGCTTGCGCTCTTCGCCGCCAACCCGCTTGGACGCAGCAGTAGTCCGTCGTCCGCGAAGGTCGTGCAGCCACAGCAGAAATACAAAGTTAACACCCAGCCGGGGTGGGACCCACTGGTTCCTGCGGCATTTGACTGCTCCAACATTCACCAGCTGGGCATCGACAAGCAGGAAAATCTCCGGGCTCAAGCCATCATGATTTTCTGCGGCCACAGAGACACAGACACAGGGTCCAGTTCCGGTGCCTTCTCCAAGCTTGTCCAAAAGTTAATGGCGCCCGTGTCATATGGCAGCGCAGACGTAGACCTGATCACCGGCACGGAGACTTTTCCCGACGTTACTCAGTCGGAGACATACACGGCCGCTAACCCAGATAACCCCGACCAAGTTTTCGTGGCGTACAACGACTCACGGGGTCGCTTTGCTAGCCCCATCAACATCTCTGGCGCATCGGTATCCAACGATGGCGGTATCACCTTCACCCGACTCACCAAGGCCAACGGTCAAAGCCCCTTCGACAATACCTTTGGCGACCCCGTTGCTCTGTACAACAAACCAAGCGGTACTTGGTTCACGGTATGGCTCGATGGGTCGTGCGGGGGCCAGGGTTTGGGTGGGTACAAGTCCACCACTCCAGATGATCCGAATAGCTGGACCCATTTCTGCGCTCACACTGGCGGCGCAGACGATCGCGAGTCCGGCTGGGCTGATAACGACCCCAGTTCTCCCTTCTTTGGGAGGATGTACATTTCCTGGAACGACTTCAATGTTGGCAACGCGAACATCTTTGTCACCTTCTCCACTGACAACGGCTCCACCTGGCACAGCCCGATAATGGTGAGCACCCAGAATACGTTCGTCCGCGATGTGCAGATCACCGGTGACATGGCGGGCAACGGGACTATCTACATTGCCGGCATGGACGAGGGCGGCGGTGGCTTCCCTCACAACGACAAGAACCTCATCTTCAAGTCCACCGACGGCGGCAACACATGGACGAACACCTACACCGGCTCGCCTTTCGCCGGGCCGGGCGTGACGGCTGTGGGCTATTTCGCCTGCATGTTTACTGATGGCGGCGGCTACTGGCGGCACGAGGGCTGGGGTGAGCCGGCTGCCTACAACGACATTGTTCACCTGGTCTATGCCCAGCACGGCGACGGCAGTGACCCTGGCGATGTCTATTACATCCGTTCTACCGATGGTGGCGTGACCTTTGGCGCGCCGCTCAAGTTGAACACCGATTCCACGGACCGACCTCAGTGGCAGCCTAACCTTTCGGTGAGCCCGAATGGCACCCTCTTCGCGACGTGGTATGACGCGCGCGAGAGCGCTAGCTGCACCCGTGGTAACCCAGCCGTTCCCTGTTACAGGATGTGGTCGCGGAAGTCCAATGACAACGGCTTAACCTGGTTGCCTGACATGGAGTTCTCGGACGTGGTCACTCCGCTCCCAGCGCAACCTGACAACGGCATCCAACCCACCTATGCAGGCGACTACGACTATGGCTCCGCGATAACCCTCAAGCATGTTACTTCATGGGTGGATGGCCGAGTGGCCATCAGCGGCACTTCCCAGCAGGATGCCTTCACAGACAGCGAGCTGGCGGGATTGGCGGTGAGTAGCACTGACCCGGCCTGTAACAGTGTGGTATTTACTCAGCCGACTGACTTCACTGTCAACGTGAGCGTTGCGGTGGATCCGGATACTCTCGACGCCAGCGATTTTACCGTAAACGGAACGCCAGCGGACAGCGTCGACTATACCCCAGGGGAGACCACCATGATCTTCCACTTCAACAACACGCCGGTAATAAATCAGGGCGAGCAGACGATGCATATTCCCGCTGGCGCATTTAACAGTGCTTCGAACGGCCAGCCGGTGCTGGAATTCCAGTGCACATTCCGCTACGACGCCACGCTGTTACAGGTAACTACAACCGATCCACCTGTTGGCGGCACCTTTTCAGGGCCAGCGACAGTCATGTATGACGTGAACTTCAACGAAGAGGTCGATCCAAACTCAGTCTCCACCGGCAGCCTGCAGTTGAGCGGCACCGCCGCCACAGTGACGAACGTTCAAGTGATTAACAACAACATGACCGCAGAGTTCACGATCAATTTCACCGGCGTCATTGGAGGCACGCTGACGGCGAGTATCCCCGCCGGCGCGATTACCGATCAGTTTGGTAATCCTAACGCTGCGTTCTCGGGCGACTACCAATACACTGCAAACTTCTGCGATAGCGCGCTCATCCAAAATGAAGGATTCGAGAGCGGTAGCTTTCCGCCCTGGGCGATCGACGGTTTCAGCAACCCGCCGGTAGTCACGACAGACAACCCGCACAGCGGGACTTTTTCGGTGCTGGCGGGCCGGGTTAGCGGACCCGAGCCAAACGGGCAAAGCTCGTTCTACCAACAGTTCGGACCGGTGCCGGCCAACGCCATTTTGAGCTTCTGGCACTGGGACTACACCACCGACACCATCACCTTCGATTGGCAGGATGCGTACATCACGAATACCAGCGGCCAGATCCTGCAAACCATCTTTCACCAATCTCAAAATGGGCAGACCTGGATCAATACCACGGTGGACATGACGCCGTATGCGGGCCAAACCGTGCGCGTCAAGTTCCTGGTGCATCAGAATGGGGCCGGCGACGGTACTGGTATGTATGTGGACGATGTGGTGCTGGCCACGCCGTGCGGCGCGCCATCACCAACACCTACACCGACTCCGAGGGAGACTCCTACACCGCGGCCTCGCCCGACGCCGCATCCGAGACCGTGAGCCCTTATTCTGTAGGGGAAGCTGACAGCTTCCCCTACAGCTACTGATTATTGAAACGGGAACTCGCAAGGCCCTGGCCGCGTCCCCGCCTGCATCGCTAGCATTGCGGGCAGGGCTATGCTCAGGCGTTGCGGGCGAGGCAACTCGCGAGTTCCTTGCTTTCTGGGGAGCACAGGCTGCCAGTCCGCCACAGGACGGATTCGCCGTGGTGAACCTTAGTCGTTGGCAGCTTGCCGACGACAGCCTCAGCGCTTGCAAACAGACTTCGACTCCGAGCTTAGGAAGAGCTTTTCGGCAAGCTGCCGAAAAGGGACAGGCTAGCAGCTATCCGCAGAATAATTCTCGACAAGGCAGTCATTCGCAATTACGAACAGCGCCAGCGAGGCGATCGAGATTCGCGAATCTTAAGCCGCTTAATCAATTCAACGCTCTAACCACACCACTGACATGAGACGCTCCAGTATCTCAGCCACTATGAAGAAAGAACGCTTCGCTTTAGTCTATAGAACGCTCTCCCCTGACTGCCGAATCGCTTTAGCTGATAGCAAGATCTGCGCGGACAGAGCGCGCTTGGGAGTGCGGCGCTACTACGCCGCTTTTCTTCTGCTATCAACTATATGCTATCAACTATCAGCTATAAGCGCGTTAGCCCAGCTTGCGCCCACTCGCCAGGCGCCCCGAAACGAGCCGTTGGAAAAATACGATAACCCGCCTGCGCCACCTCGGAAGATAGAGACTTCGCCGCGAATGATCTCGCAGTTCGGCGTGTTCACCAGCTACCAGGCAAACGTGGATGCCACTGGCCAGAATATTGTCGGCGATGCCGCGAACGAGTGCTCGATCTCCGTTGACCCGACCGACGGCAACAAGATGGCGATCGGCTGGAGGCAGTTTGATAACGTTACTTCCAACTTCCGGCAGGCTGGTTGGGGATACACCACCGATGGCGGCATCACCTGGACGTTTCCTGGGGTTCTGCAAGATAACGTTTTTCGCAGCGATCCAGTAACCAGCTCCGATGAGGTAGGGCAATTTTTCTACCTCAGCCTCAGATCGGACGGCTTTTCGTTTTTTTGCGACGACCTGTGGGGATCCACAAACGGCGGGCAAACCTGGACAATGCTTTCCCCCAAGCAGGGCGCAGGAGGAGGCGACAAGCAATGGTTAACCATCGATAAGACCGGCGGCTCGGGTCACGGATTCCAGTACCAGACAGACGATGGCATTAACTGTAACGGAGGGGGCGTGCAATTCCAACGCTGCACGGACGGCGGTGTAACTTGGCAGGCGCCGATCAGTATTCCTAACTCGCCTATATATGGGACGCTCGACGTAGACACGAACGGCAACCTTTTTGTCGGCGGCTGGAGCGGGGGCACGACGTTTCAGTGTGTTCGTTCGAGCAATGCGCAGATCGGGGGCCAGACACCCACTTTTGATCAGGTAACCCCGGTCAACATGGGTGGCGGCCTCGGTAGTGGCGGAATTAATGGAGTAGGATTGACGGGCCAGTGTTTCCTGGCAATTGATCGTTCCGGTGGTCCTACTAATAATAACATTTACATGCTGGCGAGCGTGGTGCCTCCTGGGCGAAGCACAACCGACGTGATGTTTGTGCGCAGCACAAACGGCGGATTAACCTTCAGTGCGCCGCACAAGGTGAATGATGACCCGGTTAATCCTAGCAAATGGCATTGGTTCGGGACATTTTCGGTCGCGCCCAATGGTCGTTTGGATGCTGTCTGGTATGACACGCGCAACGCGGCCAATAACACCGACTCCCAGCTATTCTATTCCTGGAGCACTGACGCCGGCGTGACCTGGGCGCCTAACGTCGCTGTGAGCAATCCGTTTAATCCATTCCAAGGCTATCCGAACCAGAACAAGATAGGCGACTATATCACCATCGTTTCCGATGAAACCGGCGGCAACGTGGCTTACTCAGCCACCTTTAACTTCAACCCGCAGAGAAACCAGCACGAAGAAGACGTTTATTACGTTCGAGTATTCCCTGGCGGACAAGGACCCTCGCCAACGCCGACCGCAACTCCAACCGCCACGCCTACTGCTACACCGACAGCTACTCCTACATCTACGCCACGACCAAGTCCGACGCCCCGGCCTCGTCCTACTCCGCTGCCAAGGCCTAGTCCGTAGCAGCTGACACGTGGCATCGGCATCCCTGCCGATGGGTCGCTAGATCGGCTGGAAGCCGATGCCACGAGACGTGACCTACTCCGGCGCCTAGGCCTAGTCCCTTAAGTCCTAGAGTTAGCGAATCGGGGAATCGGCGAAGGTGGATGACCCCGGCCTGCTTGGCTGGATCCGGCTTCTCCGCTTTCGCAGGAAGCGGGACTCGCTAAAGCATTGGGGCCCACGAAGCATGCGAAACGACGCGAAATTAAGAAAAAAATAGTGTCGCCTGTCCGTGGATGAAGTCTCCGATCCGGCTGCAGCGGATGCCTCATTTCGTATCATTCGTGTGTTTCGTGGGCCAAAAGTCCTCCAGAACAGGCACGTACGCTGATGGTGCAACTTTCCTTTGTCGCTTTTGGCCTGTCCGCCGGCGGCGCGGACCTGTCCTGTCGGATAGCGTGCGCCAAAATGGTAACAGCATTGTTACATGACGGCTGATCTCTGACCTCTGAATCATCCGTGAATCGAGCTGATGGGAACACGAGATAGAAGGTAAAGCCGCGAAAGGTAGCGGCGAGCGAGTCGGGAAAGGAGCGAGTTTCAAATCCGCGAAACCTGTCCGCCGTAGTCCCGCGACTGCGGGACGAAGGTGGATCCGACGGTTCAAATCTTTTCAGTCAAAATTTCGGAAAATCTTTAAAAAACCTTGACACGTTCTGGCATCGCCGATAGCATCGCCACTCCACTTCGCACGGAAAACTAACTCGATTCATGAAAAAGAAATCCACTTCGCAATCCGCCTTCTTTAATCTTCGCATCTTAACTGCTTCGGTGTTTTGCCTCCTCGGCATTGCTGTAGCCCTGTTCGCCCAGGGAAACCGTACAAAGCAGCAGGCCCAAACGAATCGCTCCGCTGTCGCGCAGGACGCTCCCGGCACACAGACACCCGACGTTGTGCAAATGGTCGGTCCTGTCCGGACGACCACAGATGTGCGACATCTCCCTTATATTCCCAACGAGGGGGAAATTGAGCATCAACCGTTGATGCGCCATCCGCGAGGCCACGGCGCGCCACCACCAGCCGCACCTTCCTCGCCATATTTGCAAAGGTTGCTAAAGAACATTTTCCGACCAACGCCAACAATTCCGGGGCCGTTGCTGACATTTGATGGGGTCAACTCAGCGGCGAGCCAGTGCGGTTGTTTGCCACCTGACACCGATGGCGATGTGGGCCCGAATCATTATGTCGAAGGAGTCAACGTGGTGTTCAAGGTTTTTGACAAGAACGGCGGCACGGTTGCAGGACCGACTACGTTCAATTCACTCTTCGCCCCATTAGTGGGCACACCTTGCAGCGGCCAAAACGCTGGCGACCCATTTGTTTTCTATGATCATCAAGCCGACAAGTGGATCATAAGCGATTTCGCTTTCCCTGGTTTTCCCGGCGCCGGTCCGTTCTTTCAATGCATCGCCGTTTCCGAGACCGGCGACCCCACGGGCACTTATGTCCTCTACGCGCTGCAACATGAACCTGCCCACACCACCTGGCTCGGCGATTATCCGAAGTTTGCGATGTGGAACGATGGCGGCACTCAAAACGCCTATTTCTTCACGGTCAACTTGTTTCAGGGTTCCCCCTCTGTCGCGTTCGAGGGTGTGCGCGCTTACGCGCTCGATCGGGCGTCAATGATCGCTGGTGGTCCTGCCAATGCGATTGGGTTTACCGTCCCTCTAGCCGGCGTGGGCGATTCCTATAGCTTCCTTGCCGCGAACTTTCGCACGGGCGATCCACCTCCCACCGGTAGAAATGAAATGGTGCTGGCCATCGACACTCCGGCCAGCGGCGGCGTGACCTTGACCCAGGTGCACACCCGGTTTTTCCACGTTGATTTTGCCAATCCGAACAATTCCACTTTCGGCGTTGGCGCCGACCATACACCGAATGCCGAGATTACGGTGGACGGGTTCGTTGACGCTTTCGACAACTCTTTCAACACTAACCTTGTGCCACAGATGGGAACCTCACAAAAGTTGGATACTGTTGGAGATAGAATGTTTACGCCGGTTGTTTACCAGAATCTCAGCGGTACCGAATCGTTATGGGCTAGTCATCTTAATTTCCTGAATTACCCGAGCGGGCCGATTGCCGTGCGCTGGTATCAATTCGATGTGACCGGCGGCAATTTCCCTGCGAACGCTGTGCAACAGCAAGATTGGAGCAACGGCAACGACGGTTTATGGCGGTGGATGCCCAGCATTGCCGTGGATCAAAGCGGTAACACAGCTATCGGCTATTCTACTTCTAACACTACAATCTTTCCTTCTATTCGATATGCTGGCCGTCTTGTAAGTGACCCGCCAGGTAACCTTGCCCAAGGCGAAGCGATTATGACCAATGGAGGGGGCGCTCAAACCCATCCTGCTGGGCGTTGGGGCGATTACACCTATACGTCTGTCGATCCTTCCAATGGGATGGACTTCTGGCATGTGAACGAATACTACACCGTGACCAGCAGCGCCAACTGGTCCACAAAAATCGGCAAGTTCAATTTCGTAAGCGGCGCGACGCCGACTCCAACTCCGACGGCAACTGCAACAGCGACGCCAACGGCCACGCCGACAGCTACACCGACGCCGACTGTAAGACCGACACCGACGCCTCGGCCGCGTCCAACGCCGCATCCGCGTCCCTGACGCCAGGCTGAAATTCCTTATGCGGGAACTCGCGAAACAACTCGCGAGTTCCCGATGGGGCACGCACTCCCTATAACACTACAGGCATTGCAGCCCGTGGACGTATCTATGGAGGGCACTACCAACAAGGTCTATGCTCTTGTAACTTCCCGGGGGGACGCCGCCATCAAACCCCAACTGCGAGATCAACACCGCCAGCCTATATCGTACTCCGACGACTGACCCGTCACGTACTGCTACGCCGAGAGCGACGCCGAGGCCGACTCCACGGCCACGCCCAACGCCGCCGCGGTAAGGGCCATTGTTCCGCATCCTACGTGTTATCCGTGAAATCGCAGTAGAGAATTCAAAAAATTTGTGTTGACACGTTTTGGGCGTTTAGCTAAAAGCGCCGCGTCAACCAGCAACTACCACTCGGCAGCTATGCATCCCCAAGTCTTCCAGCAGTCCGTTCCTCGGGCTCTCCGGTGTAGGCCTAAAGTCCTATATCGCAGCTGGGCGTTGCATGGTAAACCCAGTGCGCGTATGCAGAAGAGGCTCCAGACAAATTCGCGAATCTTCCTGGAAGCGGGTCTTCCTGGCTGCCTCAGCAGGTCACTCTCCCTGC
>Ga0209473_1001478_pt1 | contig 13139 bp, 12 predicted proteins | sample GraSoiAngelo_133_FD_185890 | JGI IMG/M metagenome (GOLD analysis project Ga0209473, IMG submission 185890) | Grasslands soil microbial communities from the Angelo Coastal Reserve, California, USA - 14_0929_05_20cm (SPAdes) (version 2) | ecosystem: Environmental > Terrestrial > Soil > Grasslands ...
CCGCGTTATCGCGGGCGGACAGAACAACCGAATTTTATGGCCGACAAATCAATCGAAGAGAAGGTTAAGGACATCATCGTCGAACAACTGGGCGTTAACCCGGAACAGGTAACGCCACAGGCTTCGTTCATCGAGGATTTGGGGGCAGACTCGCTCGACATCGTGGAGCTAGTGATGGCGTTCGAGGAGGAATTTTCGGTGGAAGTGCCCGATGAAGACGCCGAGAAATTGCAGACCGTCGGCGACGTTATCAAATATATCCAGGAACGAGCGAAACCGAAGGAATAGCGTAGGGGAGCCACGCCGGGACCTTACTGAAAGCGGTATCTATTTTTAGCCGCCTAAGGCACTATTACGGTTTGCTGGCGAGATGCCGGCCCACTGCGGGCCTTTCCGACTCCCTGCGGTGGCAGGCGCGCAGCCGGCAAATTCTCTCCTGCTGCGGCCGACCCGCCGCCCTCTAGGGAGAAAGATCGCGACGCCGGTTGCCCTTCTACGTTTTTGGTTGCACCGCGCAATTGGAATCACAGTGTAGAGGGTGCAGTACTTCGATGAGCCCTTATTTCGCATCGGCGGCAATTACGTCACCGCCAAGGGTCTGATTGCGTTCGCTATCTTTTTCGGAGTTGGCTTGTCGCTGGCCAAGATTTTTCAAAGCGAACAATTCCGGCGCTTGCTCACCCGACTCAAGCTCGGGAAAAATTTCGCGTCGATTATCCCGACGATTTTCGGTCTCGCCACCCTCATCTTTTTCACGGTCACCGCCATCAATGCTGCGGGTATTCCGCTGGCGTGGAATCAGCCGCTGCCCGGCATTTCACTCACTCTCGTTCAAATTTTCCTGCTCGTTGCCCTGCTCCTCGGTGTTTTTTGGGTATCGGCGCGCACCAAATCATTTCTGTTTAACCGCTTCCTGGTAAACAGCGGGCTGGATCGCTCGCTGCAATACGCCATTTCGCAAATCATCAGCAACGTTGTCCTGGTCGTTGGCGTTTTTATCGTGCTGGACAATGCCGGCATCCATCTCGGGACGCTCACGGTTTTTGCTGGCGCGGTCGGCGTCGGCATCGGATTCGGATTGCAAAACATCGCCAGCAATTTCATTAGCGGCCTGGTCATTCTGGCGGAGCGCCCGATCACGATCGGCGATCGGGTGGAAGTGGCCGGTGTTGCCGGTCAGGTGCAGCAAATTCGTGCGCGCAGCACCGTTATTCTGACCAACGACAACATCACCATGATCGTGCCGAACACGAAGTTCATCGATTCGCCGGTGACAAACTGGACCTATGGCGATCCGCGCGTCCGTTTTCGCATTCCGATTGGTGTCGCCTACGGCAGCGATCTGGAGAAAGTACGGAATGCCTTGCTGGAAGTAGCGCGAGAAAATTCGCACGTGCTGACACAGCCCGAGCCAACGGTATTTTTGGAAACGTTCGGCGAAAGCTCGATCAATCTCGAATTGGTGGTGTGGAGTAAGGAAATGAGTTATCGGCCGCGCCGCTTCCGGAGCGATTTGAATTTCGCCATTGCACGAAAGTTGCGCGAAACTGGTATTGAAATTCCGTACCCGCAGCGCGACCTCCATTTCCGCGACGGGCTTGCGCGCGTCGAAATCACGGCTCCGGAAAAAACGCCGGAGCGCGCGGTTGCGGACGGGGCGTGAGAGATGCCAACGTTTTCTTTTAAAGACGGCACCGCTGCCGTCGTCTTGCCCGACGAGCTTCGGCAATACGAAGACTGGCCCAGCGCCTTTCACGACTGCTGCAAAGACCATCGGTTCTACGAAATCATCGAGGAAACACTGGCCAATGATTTCGAATATCGATACCTGATTCTGCGCGATCTCACCGGCAAGATGCGCGGCATTCAGCCCTTCTTTTTTGTACAGCAAAATCTGGCAGAAGGAATTCCGGGCGGAGCAAGGCGGCTGGTGGATTCTATTCGTAAAAAATTTCCCCGGTTTCTCACCATGCGTGTGCTGATGGTCGGCTGCGCCGCCGGTGAAGGTCATCTCGGTGCGCTCGCTTCCGCCGATTCAATCTGGATTGCCGAAGCGCTGCATGAGTGTCTGCCTCAAATCGCGCGCGCCGCTAAAGCATCACTGGTCGTTTTGAAGGATTTTTCCTCGAAGTACCGCGACACTCTCGCCGGGTTTTCCCACAACGGTTTCACCCGCGTTCCGAGCATGCCGATGACGCGACTAGCGCTCAACTTTCGTGATTTTGACGATTACCTCGCGCATTTGAGCTATGGCACGCGCAAGAGTTTGCGACGGAAATTTCGCAAAACCGAGCGCGCAGCCAAAATCGAGCTCGAAATCGTTAGCGACATCACCCCGCATCTGGAGGAGGTCTATCCCCTTTACCTGGCGGTGCACGAGCGTTCGCCAATGAAATTCGAAAAGCTGACCAAGCAATATCTTTCCAAGCTGGGCCAGCTCATGCCGGAACGGGTCCGCTTTTTCATCTGGCGACTCGATTATCGCATCATCGCCTTCAGCATTTGCATGGTGCACGACGGCACGGTTTACGACGAATATCTCGGCCTGGATTATTCGGTCGCGCTCGATCTCCACCTTTATTTCTACACGCTGCGCGATATTCTGCGCTGGGCCATCGAGAACCGTCTGACCTTCTACTGTAGCAGCCCACTCAATTACGACCCGAAGCTGCATCTTGGTTGCGATCTCGCGCCACTCGATCTTTACGTGAAACATACCCAACCCCTTTTGAATCCGATTTTTGGACAAGTGGTCAGATTGCTGGAGCCAACGCGACACGATCCGGTGCTGCCGAAGTTCTCCAACGCGGCCGAGCTTTACGAATGACGCTGCAGATTGCATGCGCGCCCGCCAAAGCGCGCGTCGCGGAAATACAGCTTTCGGGCGGTCATGCGCTTGTCTTCGAGCATGCTCGCGATGTTCCAATGGAATTTTGGGCGCGCGGTTTTTCGGACACACCAAAAGATTTTCAATATTACGAATTGATCGAGCAGACGATGGGCTCGACCTTCGAATATCGTTACCTCGCGGTGTTCGATCAGGCCGATCGACCGGTCGCTTTGCAACCGCTTGTCCTTACCACCCAGGACCTGGCCGTCTGCGCAAGCCAAGCCCTCGTGCGATTTGTCGCCAAATTGCGTACGCTCTGGCCGCATTTTTGCCAAAGCCGCATGGCCCTCGCCGGCTGTCTCGTGGGTGAAGGGGAAACCGGCGCGATCGAGTCTGTCGAAGTCGCAATTCCGCTGATCGCCGAGGCACTGGAAAAATATTCGCGGGGTCAGGGCATCTCCCTGGTGGCGTTCAAGGATTTTCCGACGAAAATGCGCCGCGCCTTTTCCTACCTAAGCCGCTGGGGCTACGCTCGTGTCGCTGGTTTTCCGCCGGTAACTCTCGAGCTCAATTTCGCGTCGTTCGATGAATATATGGCCATGCAATTGAGCAGGGCGACTCGAAAAAATTTGCGCCGGAAATTTCGCGCGGCCGCGGACGCATCGCCTCCACTTGCGCTCGAGGTTTGGACGGATGCGGAGCAGATCATTGATGAAATTTATCCGCTTTATCTCGCCGTCGCTCAGACCAGCGCGATTCAGTTCGAGGTTTTCACACGCGAATATTTTCTCGAGGCGGGGCGATGCGCGCCGGGAAAATTCCGCTATTTCATTTGGCGACAAGGTTGTCGCGCAGTCGCATTTAGTTTTTGCACGATCTGGAATGGAACACTCTACGATAACGATATCGGTCTGGATTACACGGTCGCGTACGAGCTGAATCTTTATTACGTCACGTTTCGCGATCTGCTGAATTGGGCGCTGGCCAACGGGCTCCGACGTTATGCCAGCGCGCCACTCAGTTATGACCCGAAGCTGCGCCTGCGCCTTCAACTGCAACCGGTAGATGTTTACGTGAAACATATTTCGCCCTGGCTCAATCCTTTGATCAAAGTATTGGCTCTGCTTTTCGAACCGGCACGCACCGATCCGGTGCTGCGGCGCCAGCGTCATCGTCTCCGATGATTCAAAAAACGAAAAAACTTTTGCTCAACCCGTGGTTTCAGCTCGTTCTGAGCGTGCTCTTTGTCACCACTTCGGAAGTGTTTCTTAAACGCGGCGCGGTGGAAGCACCGCGCTTGCCGGCCGAAGTGAACTGGACCGGCGTTTCCGGTCTGGCCACGCTCGATGTCTGGTGCGGAATCCTCTTCGTCATCGCGAGTTTCATTAGCTGGCTCTATGTCCTGCGCTTCATTCCCCTCACGATTGCCTTCCCTCTCTCCAACTTCGTTCACGTGCTCGTGCCGTTAGCCTCCTGGTTTTTTCTCAACGAACATATTTCGGTCCAGCGCTGGTGCGGAATTGCGCTCGTCCTGCTCGGCGTTCTAATCGTGGCCAGGCCAGTCGCACGAATGGAGGAAAAATTGTGACGCTATTTTCTGCGCTTCTCATTTTCGTCGCACTGATTCTTTTTGTTCTTGCCCAACTCTTTCTCAAACACGCGATGGAAGACGACCTTCACAGCGCGCGTTTCAAAAAAAATTTCGCTGTCGGTCTCTCGACCATGACTGTTTCATTTTTTATTACCCTCGGACTGCTCCAGCATTTCGAGCTTAGTTATCTCTATCCCTTTCAGGGATTGAGTGTCGTCATCATCAGCCTTCTGGCCGCGGCGATTTTGCGGGAAAAATTAACGCCGCGTCTTTTCTACGGCGCCGCGTCGATCAGCGCCGGCGTCGTGCTGGTCTCATTGAGTTAATGCGGGCCAGAGAGCCTCGAAAGCCCGGCGGTTGATCGCACGAATCGTATCGGCCGACGGAAAATTAAATTTGGGATGATCGATTTCCGAAGCGAATCGTTGTTTCCGCCGCGCATAGGACGGCAGGGAGTAAGCGCCGCATATGTCTCCGGCCAAAACCCGTGCATGCTGCTGTAAGATCGCCAAACCCCAGCGAACATCCTCGAAATCAAACCTTCCATTTTCCCAGTTGGTCCACGCCAAATCCGGCGCTAAGCAATCCAGATCGATGGACACGTAAATATTTGAGCCGGTCAGGCTGCCGGCGAAATTTTCAAATTGTTGCCGCCAATTTTCGCGTAAGATCGCTCCGCGCCGTTTCCGCGCGCGCGGCGGCCGATCATCCGCCCATGGGTGGACCACAAGTGTGCCGGCGCGTTCCGCTTTGCGATTTCCGAAAAGTTGATGCGGCCACCAACACTCGAAATTCCCGCAACCCCAAATCGCGACTTGCCGAACACGCGGCAACTCCAACGCGCGATTGATCCAGCCGCCGCAAGACCAGCGCGGCGGACGGACATCCCAATCGGGATGATTATCGAAGGAAACGAGCGTTACTGGTTCGCGCATGGATCGAAGCCACAATCCGGTCAAATGATGGAAGTCACCCGAGCCGTAGAGGACAAATTTGCCAAGTTGCGGCCCGATCTCGCGATAAAATTGCTCGACCGCCCGCGACGAAGTAGAAAAACGAAGGTGCGGTCCCCACTTCGTCGCGTCGATGGTGGGCAAGCCGTGCGGGACCTCGTGCCAGGCGGCGTCGAGATCAAGATGAACGGCCGAACTGGCCGGGCTGTTCACGGCTTGGGCCGGGATTGGAAACGCGATTCGCTCGCGCGCGCGATGCGCAAATTTTCTGCTGCCTCAGCGAGGTCCGGCTTGAGTTCGAGCGCCCGATCGAACTGGACGATGGCCTGCGAAGTCTGACCTTGCCGCAGAAAGGTTAGTCCAAGGCCATTGACGGCGTCAGCGTGATCTGGCGCTTGCTTGATCACGGTCTCAAATTCGGAACGTGCCGCACTTAAATCACCGCGGGCAAGGAGAGCTCTGGCAAGGGCGAAGCGCGCTTCGATAAAAGTGGGCTGGTTCTCCACCGCCTTGCGCAAATCCGAAATTGCATTGTCTAATTTTCCCTGCACCAGCAAAGAAAAACTGCGCCGGTAAAGTGCTCGCGGTAAATTTGGATTGATCTCGAGCGCGGCCGCAATTTGCCTGGCTGCTTCCTCCCCACGACCCAAACGTTCCAACGTGTAAGAGTAGTCGTAACGCAAGTCGGGGTTTTTCGGATCCAGCAGCAGCGCCGCTTCGTACTGTTCAGCGGCAGCCTCAAATTTCGTTTGGTCCTGCCGCAGCAAAGCCAAGGCATAATGCGCGCTCGCATGTTTCGGATCGAACTTTAGAGTGGCATCAAATTCGCGGGCGGCGGCGTCAAGCTGGCCACTCTGGTGAAGGCTTTTGGCGTACTCGTAATGCTGGCGCGCGCCTACCGGCAAATCTTGGACTATCCAGCCGGTGCGCTGCAAAGCCGGCACCGAACTATGTACTTGCCACATCCATAGTGCCCCGAGCGGGACGACGAATGCCGCCACCCATTTCGCGCCGTGCAAGACCCAGCCGTGAAAAATTCCGTGCGGGGAAACTTCGGCCGTTCCGCCGCTCAGCCCCAGTGCTTGCCGGGTGGAACTCTCCCGCACTTTCCAAATGAAACCGTCATAATAAAAATGAAGGAGCGTGGAAGCAGAAACAACCCCGGTCAGCACGCGCTTAATCGTTTCAATTTGTAATTGGGAATTGAAATAGGCAAGCGAGCCGTAGGCAAAAATGAGGCCGAGATAAAGGCCAACCAGCGAACCACTGCGACGGAAAATGAAGCGCATGAATCCGCCGATGTTCTGATCCTTTTCGACGCGGTTGCGATTATAAATCCAGACCAAAGAAAGGTACTGCACGTCGTGAAAGACTTCGAACAACGCGATCCCGACGAGAAGGTTTGAAACGAGGTTGTTGCAGTACCACCAAAAGCTGATGCTGGTGATTAACAGCACGAGCTTGACCGGATTAGGTCGCTTCCCCTGCGTCCACATCCAGACAAAATTCGCAACGAACAAGATGGAGACGGCGAGCGTCAGCAAAACAAAACCACGTTGCGCCGCTTGCAAGATCCACGGCTGAACGAACGGTCCGCCGCAGGAATAGAACACGTCCAATGTGTCCGTCATTCGCATTGGCGACGACACGACTGCCGTTGCAAACCAGATTGCGCAAAGCCAGAAGTCGAGCCGGCGATTAATGGTCGCGAAAGAGCCTGTTTTCGCATCGTAAATGCGACAAAAACCGTAGGTCTGCATCATGCCGTGCCAGACGCCCCAAAAGAAAACAACCAGGATGATTCCCTTCAGGTCCCACCAGTAAAACGCGACGCAGGTCACGAGGAGAAAAAGCGGGGCAAAGATGAAGCGCCAGCGGAAGCGCTCGAATAAGGCGCGGTCGCCGTATGCTCGGATCATTCCCGGGAGGTGATGTCCCATCGCGCCGAAAGCGGCAACGAAAAGATAAATGTCCTGCGGGCTCCAGCGCGATTGCGCGAGTGCGAACACCGGCAGAATGAGGAGCGGCGTGCCGACGTAAAGAATCAGGTCGCGCCAACTATTCAGAATCCAAAGGTTCGGGCGCGACCGCACGGCGGGAACTGCCGGAACGGTTTGTGGCCGCGAAAAAGCGGTGACGTGTTGCATGTGGAGGAGCGCGCTAATTATTCCCTAGAAGCGGTGAAAATCAACGCCCCACGCGCACTCAGCCAGCCGGGAAGGCGCGCAAACGCGCTCGCCGCTGCGATGAAAGGAAGAACCATGCCATTAAATAACAGCGAAAAACCACAGGAGCGGGATTTTTTTTGTCGGGTTCGGGATAGCTTCCGTCACTTTGCCCACAGGTCTTCCGAGGTGCTGGGAACGGCCTGGGCTTTTATCGGCGCCATCTTCATCATTGTGGTGTGGGGGTTGACGGGACCGGCCTTTCATTTCTCCGATACCTGGCAGCTCATCATCAACACTGGCACCACCATCGTCACTTTCCTCATGGTTTTTCTCATTCAGAATACCCAAAACCGCGATGCCAAAGCGGTACATTTAAAGCTTGATGAATTGATCCGCGCCATTCAGGGAGCGCGCAACCGACTGGTTGACCTGGAAAAGTTGTCTGATGAGGAGCTAAAGAAACTGGAGGAGCAGTTCACCCGCGTGCGGAACAAGGCGGCGCAGCGCGAGCCCGAGATGGACCCAACTGAAGAGACTTAAGTCGAAGACCCGCGGTTGGCGACCACGGCTACAGCAAAAGCGGTGGCGTCAGGAATTTTGTAGGGCAGGCGCTCCCGCCTGCCGTTCTTAATCAGGCAACCGGGAGCGGTTGCCCCACAATGTCGTGGTCGATGTGAAAACGACGCGAGAAGCCCTATCTGGGAGGAGCGACGCCAATTCGCCCAGCAAAACACAGACAAACTCACGCTTTCTTTGCTTCACCGGTGCGCAGGAAAATTTTTCCGCTCGGGCAGAGCGCGAAGACTTCGCAGTTTGCGCAATCCGGCTTGCGCGCGAAACAGCGGCGACGCCCGTGCCAGATGAGCCAGTGACTCCACAGTGTCCAATCGCGCTGCGGCACAATTTTCATCAAATCGCGCTCGATTTTTTCTGCATCCCTGTTTGTCGTTAGTTTAAAGCGCTGCGACAAACGAATAACGTGAGTATCGACCACGATCCCTTCGTTTTTCCCAAATGCATTCCCGAGCACAACGTTCGCTGTTTTTCGCCCCACGCCGGGCAGCGCACACAATTCCTCCATCGACTCAGGAACATTTCCTGCGTGCTTGGAGACAATAGCCTGGCATGCACCCAAGATGCTTTTGGTTTTGCTTCGAAAAAAACCGGTCGAGCGAATTTCACTTTCGAATGTTGCCGGCCCTGCCTTGGCGAACGCCCGCGCGTCGGGATATTTCTTAAACAGTGCAGGCGTAACCATGTTTACCCGCTTATCGGTGCATTGCGCGCTTAAAATGGTTGCAATCAAAAGCTGCAATGGATTTTTGAAATCGAGCTCGCAATGCGCGTCGGGATAAATTTCTCGAAAGCGTTGTGCCAAAGCGAGCGCCCGTTCGCGCGCGGTCAACGGCTTAATCTTCGAGGACCCCATCTCAGTAAGTTTTACTGCGGTTTGCTCACAGGCGGAACATAGGCATTCCTGCCTGTGCGCCCAGCGGGTTTCCAAGCCCGCTGCTCAGCGCCGGTACTATCACATCAGCGGAGTAAAACTCCGCTGGGCGCATAGACTGGAAGTTTGTGTTCCGCCGCGAAGGCCAAACAATTCGGCGTCATGTCATCGCGTTTCCACCGGTTCCCGCGGAACGGGTTTGCCGCGGATGCGGGAAACCAGAATGGTGCCGCGCCTCCAAACGCGGCGCGCCCAGGCAAATTCGCTGGCAAGAATAGCGAAGCCAAGTGGAACTATGATAATTGCGGGTCCAGGCAAAACAATCATCACCAGCCCGATCAATAGAACGCTGAAGCCAATCGTGCCGATGAGAAATCGGCGCAAGCGGGGCCGCGATTCGAGCCCTAAACGTGCAACCCATTTCTGAAGCCAACGATTCACAAAAAAAGCCACCCTCGGTTACGGCAACGCCACGTTCCACCGTGCACTACCTCGCGATGAAACCCGTTAGTTTCTGTTCGAGATGCGGCGGAACGTGCGCGGTTATTACCGCATATTCACTATCATATCGCAGCTCGAGGACGTGTCCGACTCGATGAAGTTCCGCGATCAAATTTGATTCGCTCAACGGTATCCGAAAATGCGAGCGTAACCGCCAGGCACTGAGAGCCGACTGCAAGGCGTCGACAAATTGATCAATCCCTTGTCCCGTTTTCGCTGAAATCGCAACACTACCGGGAAATCGTCGGCAGTAGGTCGAGGCCAGGTCCGGATTTTCCAGGAGATCGATCTTGTTGAAAACAATCAACGTCTGTTTGCCGAAAGCATCGAGCTCTTTGATGACGGTATCGACCGCTGCCATTTGCTCATCCACCCGCGGATGACTCAGATCAACCACGTGAATGAGCAGATCGGCTTCGCTTACTTCCTCCAGCGTCGCTTTGAAAGATTCAATCAGGGTATGCGGCAGGTTGCGCAAAAATCCCACGGTATCGGTAAGCAGAACGCGCTGTTTATTGGGCAGAGTGAAACTTCGCGTGGTTGGATCGAGAGTGGCGAAAAGTTTATCGACTGCGAGGACGTCAGCTCCGGTCATCAAGTTCAACAGCGTGGATTTTCCGGCGTTGGTGTAACCAACGACAGCGGCGACTGGCCATTGATGTCGCTTCCGGCCCTGCCGCTGCACGCTGCGCACTTTGCGCACGCCTTCCAACTCGCGCTCGAGCCGCGCGATCCGATCCTGTACCCGGCGGCGATCAACCTCCAACTGAGTTTCGCCCGGTCCCCGCGTCCCAATCCCGCCGGTCTGGCGCGAAAGGTGATGCCACATTCTCGTTAGCCGTGGCAAAAGATACTGCAACTGCGCCAGTTCAATTTGCAGCCGGCCTTCGCGACTCCGCGCCCGTTGCGCAAAAATATCGAGAATGAGCTGGGTGCGATCAAGGACCTTGCGCGACAACAGATTTTCCAGATTACGCCCCTGCGCCGGGGAAAGTTCGTCGTTAAAAATTACCGATGTTACGCCCCGGCTTTGCACTGATTCTTTGATCGCCTCCGCTTTTCCCTTTCCGATGTAGAATGGCGCAGTCGGCCTTGGCAGTTTCTGGGTCACGGTATCGACCACTTCCGCGCCGGCCGAGTTAGCCAGCTCGCGCAATTCTTCCATGGAGTCGCGCAGGTCCCATTTGGAAACGCCATCTTGCTCGAGCCCAATCAGCAACGCGCGCTCCGCTTGCTTCTTCGGTTTGGTCTCGATCATTCCTGGACGCGACGAAACATTTGCGTGATCGCGCGGATGGCTTCCCGATGTGAAAACGGTGTCAAATTCAGCTGGGGAAAGCTAGTTTGATGACGAAACCAGGTCAACTGCCGCTTGGCGTAGCGGCGAGTCGCCTGTTGGATCTTCGCGTTACATTCTTCACGTGAAATCTGACCCGCGACCAAAGCACGAATTTCTTTTAATCCCAGAGCACTGGCTGCGGTCGGTCCGACTTCTGTCAGGGCGCGAACTTCTTCTTCCACACCAGCGCGAAACATCGCGTTTACTCTATCATTAATTCGTTGGTAGAGATCGGCGCGGTCGCGCAGAAGGAGAACGCCGCAAGCTGTAGTCGCGGTCGCCGACCGCGGCCCGAGGACAACGTCCGCGCCTACAATACTTGCCCTCGGGACAACCGTACTGGCAGATGTAATCTCAATCGCACGAACAACGCGTCGCGGGTTTCGTAAATCGGTGCGGGCGGCCAATTCCGGACTAAGTTTTTGAAGCCGCTCCGCTAATTCTTTCAACGGTAAGGCGGACAATTCCTCGCGCAGCTTCGGATCAGGCGGTGGAACTTGATCGAACCCATGCGTAATCCCCTTCAGATAAAGTCCACTGCCACCGACAACGATCGCGTTTTTCTTGCGTAAATGAATATCGGCTAAGGCGTCGTACGCCAGCTCGCGAAATTTTGCGGCCGACATTGTCTCAGATAACGAGATTTGTCCCAAGAGATGATGGCGCACACGGCGCTGTGCTTCCGCACGAGGTTTGGCGGTCAAAATATCCACGCCGCGATATAGTTGAAAGGCATCTGCATTGACAATCTCGGCATCGAATTTCTCCGCCAATTCGATTGCCAGCGCCGTCTTTCCGACGGCGGTGGGACCAACGACGAAGAAAGCATCCTTCACGCAACAAATTGTAGGGCGTCTCGGTGAGGCGCCATCTAGGCTAGATTGTCGGCTGGCACCGACGCTCTACAAATTTTCCAGACCATCTACAATTGTAGGGCAACTCAGAAAGCCCGATGGAGGGACAACGCGCTGTCGTGTTCCCCAAATTGGGGGCCGACGGTGCGACAGCTTCAAAAAAATCGGGAGACGGGCTTGGGCCGCGTCTCCCGATTGAATCCGAATCGACAATCAGGTCCGCGAATGTTCGCTCGATTTCGCTCCGCTGACGACGAGCTTGCGGCCGAGGAATTCCTTGTCATGCAGCTCGGTCACGGCTCGCTTCGCTTCGTCCACGGTTTGCATTTGCACAAAAGCGAAGCCCTTGGAGCGCTGATTATGTTTATAGCTCACGACTTCCGCGTTTTGCACGTGGCCGACACCGTTGAAGAGATCAAAGAGATCGCTCTCCGTCGCATCGAACGACAAATTGCCGACATAAAGCCGTGGCGAAGTGACTTCGACCGGTTCCGGCTTACGTGGCGTGCGCGCCTGTGGCCGCGGTTGTGATCCGTTGCGTTGTTCCGTTTTGGCCGCGGCCTTGTCGGGAGGTGCGAAAAAATCCGCGATTCTTGACCAGAACCCTTTCTTCTGTGGCGCCACTTTGGCGTTGGAATGTCGACGCCCCTGGCCATCGCCGCCTCGGCGGCGAGAACGCCCGCGCACGCGGCGCGGACTTCTCCCGGATGTATAAGATTTCATGTTTATCCTTAGTGAATTTCTGATGATTGATCAGACGGAGCGCATCAGGGGATGCACGGCCAGCAGCGCGCGAACTTCGCGAGATCCATTCTAGTGGATGAACAATCGCCGCCGGAAACTCCGCCTCATATTGCCGGTGCAGCCTTAATTGATATCGTGCTACAGTCAGCCAACGAAACAGGGGACGTGCGAGCGTTCGCATCATAAATTCCAAAATCTGCGTCGTCGGATGTGGAAGATCAAAGCCTGCCGGCACCGTTAACGCCTGCACTATCGACGGCGCGAGGGCGATTGCAAGCGCCGCTTACTTATTACGCGGTCCAAGCAATTTATCGCGCACCGAGTAATAACGCGACTTGAAATACTGCTTCGGTCGCTCCTCCCGGATCGGGCGTGCCCAATGGCGCAATAGTCTTCGCTGCGACATGCGCGGGACATAGCCAAAGTGGGGCATCAACTCGCGACAATGCCATTCCACCCAGCCAATTTCGTCCGCTGACAATTCGTTTTGCCAACTGGCCGCCCGTTCCCCGCTCACCTCGGTGAACTCACGTTCGGTCGCGGAATTTCCCGGCCAAAATTTGCCCGCTTTTGTCGGCATCAATACTACAGCGCGATCAAAGCTGATTTCGAGGAAGGCGCAGACGCGTTGCATCGGCGGGACTGGATCCGCGACCAGATCCTCGTAGCGGGTGACGATTCCGGAAATTTCTTTTCGTTCCGCGCGTAAGGC
>Ga0209473_1001481_pt1 | contig 13119 bp, 13 predicted proteins | sample GraSoiAngelo_133_FD_185890 | JGI IMG/M metagenome (GOLD analysis project Ga0209473, IMG submission 185890) | Grasslands soil microbial communities from the Angelo Coastal Reserve, California, USA - 14_0929_05_20cm (SPAdes) (version 2) | ecosystem: Environmental > Terrestrial > Soil > Grasslands ...
AACGATGGAACGCGTCTTTGGGTTGGAGACGGAATATGGGATCACGCTGGACGGCGCGGAGTCGGTGGACGTGGTCGCGGAATCGATCGCGCTGGTGCGCAGTTATACCGAGCACGGCGCGTTGATGAAATGGGATTACGGCCACGAAGATCCGCATCGCGATGCGCGCGGTTTTCGGGCCAAAGAATTGCGTCAGGACGCGGATGAATCGGCCTACTATGAGATCGATAAAAACCGGCCGCTGACCTTTCAGGAAATCAAGAGCGACCTCGTGTTATCGAACGGCGCGCGTTTTTACAACGATCACGCTCATCCGGAATATTCCACGCCGGAGTGCACGACGTTACGTGAGATTGTGGCCCAGGAAAAAGCGGGCGAGCGGATTCTGGCCGAATGCGCGCGACGCCGGAATGCGCATTTGTCGGACGGTGAGCATGTCCGGCTTTACAAAAACAACACCGACTTTCTCGGTCACAGCTACGGTTGCCACGATAATTACCTGATGCGGCGCGACATCCCATGGGATCGCATCGTCGCGGGCGCCCTGCCGTTTCTGATCACGCGACAGATTTTTGCCGGCGCCGGCAAGATGGGGATTGAAGCGGAGAGCGCGGCCGGTCAGCCCGGTGTGTTTCAGATTTCGCAGCGAGCGGATTTCTTCAGCGTCCTGGTCAGCATCGACACGATGAATCGCCGCCCGCTGGTGAATACGCGGGATGAGCCGCACGCCGATGCCAACAAGTATCGCCGGTTTCACGTCATTATTGGCGACTCGAACATGAGTGAATGGGCGACGGCGATGAAGCTGGGGACGACCGCGCTGGTGCTGGATTTGATCGAGTGCGGGAAAGCGCCGCAGTTGGAAATCGCGCAACCGATTGACGCCGCGAAATCGATTAGTCGCGATCAGAATTATGATTGGATCATCGAGTTGCGCGACGGACGGAAGATCTCCGCGATTGATGTGCAGCGGCTTTACTTGAACGCGGCACAGAAGATCGAGCGCGATGAAGAAGAGCGCGGTTGGATTTTGCGCGAATGGGAAAGCGTCCTCAATGACTTGGAGCGAGACGTGATGTTATGTCGCGATCGGGCGGATTGGGCAGCGAAAAAATTTCTGCTGAACGAGTTGCAGGAGGAGGAAAAATTACAATGGAGCGATCCATGGCTGCAGGCGATTGACCTCGAGTATCACAATATCGATCTGGAGCGCGGATTATATTATGAGCTGCTGCGCCAGGGTTCGATGCGGCGGGTGGTCAACGAAGATGAGATTCGCCGCGCAATTTTTTCTCCTCCGGAAACCACACGCGCTTTCTTCCGGGGGCGCGCGGTTGCGCGTTTCACCGATCAGATCGAATCGATTCAATGGAATGAGATTGTGTTGTCCGGTGCCGGGTGTTCCCGACGTATCGCGCTGCCGGAACCCGCCGACGAAAGTCTGAAGCGATTGAATGCCGCCATGCGCGAGAGCGCCAACTTTGCCGATTTTCTGCGGGCTCTGGGAAGCTAGGTATTCTCGCCTCTTTGCCACCGACTGACCATCTATGTTCCTGAGGATTTGCGACATGCACAGATTGCATCCGAAAGGCAGTTCAATTCCGTTTTAGTAAGAGGGATCAATCATGGGAATAAGAAAACTTTTGAGCGTCGCCATTTTTCTGGCGACTCCAATTCTCGTTAACGCTCAGGCGCCGGTATTTACCCAGGTCATCGTTTTCGGCGACAGCCTTTCTGACGATGGAAACATCGCGCATCGCGCGCGCGACCTGGTTGGCTTCAGTTATCCGAGCAGTAACTTCAACTACAGCGATTATCGGTTTACCGACGATACTAACACGTCACCGGCGGCAAATTTGTATGTCGGTACCTGGCACGAGCAACTGGAAAAAACGTTTTTGGGGTTAGCGGTCGCGAAGAACAGTCTCGATGGGGGAACCGATTATGCATTTGGCGGCGCCACCACCAAGGATGGCGCACAAGACCGTACCATCATCAATAACCCGTTTCCCTTCGGCGGCGGTGATTTCACCATCACCATCGATAACATGGGCAAACAAATTAACGATTATCTGGCCAGTCACGCCACCGACCCCAAAGCCTTATACATTCTTTGGGGCGGCGGCAACGATCTGTTTGATGATTACAGCGCCCAGAGTGTGACCAATACCGCCACCCGCGTCGGCATGCTGATTATACGCCTGGCCAACGCCGGGGCGCGATACTTTCTCGTCCCGAATGTTCCGCCACTTGGCGCCGTCCCGAACTCCTTCGGCGATCCCAACCGGGTCGCAGGCCTCGACCAGGCTTCTGCGAGTTACCGCACCCAACTCAGTTCGGCCGTTGGGTCGGTCGTTAGCGGGTTCAAGGGTAATGGAATTACCATCCATGTTTACAACTTGGATGTCTGGCTCGATGTGATCCGCGTCCTGGGCCAGCCGGCGAAGTACAACTTCGTCAACACCATTGATTCGGCCCAGGGCCAATCGGGGGTGAATCCGGACGAATATCTTTTCTGGGATGATATTCATCCGACCACTGGTGGTGATCATGAACTGGCCAACGAAGCGAATCGATTGCTCAGCGGCCAAATCGCGCTGCTCGGTAAAGCGGCCAACATCTCGACCCGAGGAATGGTTGGCACTGGACAAAATGTGCTGATCGCTGGCTTCATTATTAGCGGGAACCAGTCAAAAAAGGTCATTGTGCGCGCGCTCGGGCCGACCTTGAGCAATTTTGGGGTAAATGGACCGCTGGCGGATCCAACCGTTACCATTGTCAACAGCAGCCATGTTGTGGTCGCGTCTAACGATAATTGGAGAAACACGCAAGAGGCTGAAATCGCGGCCAGCGGTTTTGCCCCGCCCAACGATTTGGAATCGGCCATCATTGCTACGCTCGCTCCCGGTTCCTACACCGCAGTGGTGAGCGGAAAAAATGGCGGAACCGGCGTCGGACTGGTTGATGTTTACCAGTTGGATGCAACGACTTCGATTTTCAGTAATCTCAGCGCACGCGGTTTCGTTGGCACTGGCGACAACGTCCTCATCGGTGGATTGATTATCGGCAACGGCGAACCGCCCGTGATTGTGCTGCGCGCGATCGGACCGACACTGAGTAGTTTCGGAATCGCGCAACCGTTACAAGATCCCACACTTGAATTGCGCGATGCTAACGGCGCTTTGATCGCGTTCGACAACGATTGGAACGACAACACGCCGACCGGAATCAAAGCCGCCTTGCTTAAGCCGACCGACGACCGCGAATCGGCCATCGTCGCTTCTCTTGCGGCAGGGAATTACACCGCAATCGTGCGCGGCAAAAATGGGACCACCGGAGTCGCGCTAGTGGAAGCCTACCGGCTCCGGTAACTCTTCTCTGGAGGGTCAGGTCGCGCTCCAGTTCGGGTCGATTGATCAGCTGTTACTCGACTGCTTAGTATTTATTGAGCGCCAACGCCGCAGTATCATTCTAGCCCAGGGCAACGGCCTAGGAAGTCATGTGATACCAAAGCCCAGCGCTGAAACCGCGATTCAATCCGTTGCCTTGAGTCGCGCCTTCAGCGCTGTTTAACGATTCAATCCAAAGTCCTGGGGCGATGCCCAGGCTTCGGATGAGGAAGCGCTCTTGGCGCTAAACACATGCATACTTCAAGCAGTCAGTGGCCATCATACTGAGTGCAGTCGAAACAGAGTTTCAGGAATAGACGCGGTTCTCAAATCGGACTTCCGGAACCGAAGTGGAAAAGGAGCAATGGACTTAATCGCGGATTACGTGAATGACCTAGATTAGAAAAGCTGCGAAAGGCTGAGCGCCTCGACGGATCCTCGCCTACCAATGGCGTCCACGCAAAAGTTTCAGTGGTAGGGCGACGCTCTGCGGAGCCGGTTTTCGGCTTAGTTTTCTGATTCCGCTACAAGCAACCATCAGCTATCCGCCTTCGGCTTCCAGAGCTCGATCGGATTTCCCTCCGGATCGCTTAAACGAGCAAAACGACCGTTCGGATAAACCTCCGGATCGACCGTTACTTCGATCCCTTTCGCCCGCAACTGTGCGATCATCCGATCCAGATTAGCGACTCGAAAATTGATCATCCATGCCTGGCTTGGGTTGCCGAAATAATCAGTGTCGCTCGAAAACGGCGCGAAAACGGTAGCTCCCGCCTGTTGCATCCACGGTGCTGTGCCGTAGTCGCGTGGCACTCGACTTACCCCGAATGTGTCATCATACCATGCCGGCAGGATTTCGGGGTCATTCGCCCGAAAGAACACGCCGCCGATTTCAGTTACCCGTTCCATGATTACAGTATGATCTGACTTTGTCGCCTATAGTCCGTTATGTAAATGCCACGCCGAGGCGGGCCTGGGAGGAGGGTAGATGGGTGATCGCGGAGGGAACGCGCTTCTGCGCGTCCAGGATCCAGTGAGAGCAAGCTCATACTTCGGTTTTCGGTCGGTTCTGACCGTAACTCCAGGAAAATATCTTCGAGCAAAGATTGGAGAAGACCGGGACGTGTGGACCTCCGAGAAAAAATGTGGCCAATATGTTCTGCTGCACAAAGCGCTTCATCAGCAAAAGCCAGATGGTACCTCCAGTAAGCATTCAGCTCGATTGGCGGGTTTATGCGCTTCGTGTTCCGGCGCGGTGGCTCGTTGGTTGGTCTTTACTGGGCCTAATCTTCGCCTACGGGGCGCTCGGCTATTTCAAATCGAGTATCGGGATCGAGACTATCAAACGCATGTTTACCGGCGTCGTGACCGCCTCCGCGCTCCTGCATTTTTATTACAATGGGTTCATTTGGAAAGTACGGGAAAATCCACTCGACAATCTCTCGGAATCGGTGGCGGCACGGCTGATGTCTCGACGAAAGGGTTTCTTCCGAGTTGGGCCTTGCACGGCGAAATGGGCGGCTGTTTTTGTCATTCCTCTTGGAGCACTCTGGTACAGGGAGGTGCACATCCCTGGGAACCAACTCGAACGCCTCGTCATGATCGTCGCTGATCTTCCGAATAGTCCGCGAGCGCATATCAATTACGCCACCGCTCTGCAAGAAGCTGGTCGGGCCGATCAAGCGGTCGAGGAATTTTCCACGGCGCTACGTTTTAATTCCGATTCCGCCGAGACTCACGTCAGTCTCGCCACCATTCTGATGGCAAAAGGGAACTTCGAGGAGGCGCAGGCCCATTTCGATGACGCGCTCCGGATCGACCCCAACAACGCCGAGTACCACTCCGGTCATGTCTATCTTTTGGAACAACTCGGCCGCATTGAGGAAGCGGCGGCGGAGTGCGAAGCCGCCGTACGTCTGTCTGGCGCCAAAGTCTGCCCAGGCGTGGTATAGCTATGGCGCCTTCCTGGAGAAACATGAGAGGATGGAAGAGGCAATTGCCCAGTATCGGCAGGCTCTGCAGGTTGACCCGCGTTTTGTCGATGCCCATATCGATCTCGCGAGTGCGCTTTTCGCAAACGGCGAGTTGCAGGAAGCAAAGGCACATTACCTGGAGGCGACCCGGCTCGACCCGAAGCTCGCTCAGCCTTATAACTATCTGGGAAAGATTTTTATGAGCGAAGGCAACGCTCCCCAGGCAATCGCGCAATTCGAACAGGCGTTGCACCTTCATCCCGACTTTCCGGAGGCCGAGGAAAACTTGCGCCTGGCCAAGGCAAGCGACCCTCAGCTTCCTTCGCAATCGCCCCAGTAGAATTCTGGCCAGTCCGTGCTCAGGCGTGACTCGCGTTCACCAGCGGGAACGGGGCACCCGAGCGCAAATGACGGTTGGACAGGCCGCGGCATGCTAAGAGCTGGGTGTAGCGGGCGGTGCCTCATTGGAAATATCTAAGACGCAACGCCATTGCTTATCCGGATCCAAACGCCAGACCGATATTCCACGAAGGTGGAGCGTCATTGTACCGCCATTGGGCCCAGGTAGAGTGAGGTCGTCCGTGCCTCGCATGTATGCGAGTTTGCCGTCGGGCGAGAACACAGGTCTTTGCGAGACCCAGTGAATCTTGAATCCCGGCGTATTAAAGCTACCGGTAACGTAGGAGCGAATCGCCGCCTTGCCCTCGAGCACAGGCTGCCCCGGAAAGATAAGGACGGCGTCCTCAGTCCAATAGGAGACTACCTTCTCAACATCCTTTCCAGCGGTAGCGAGATCCGCCCACTCCGCATCTCGACGCAACAATTTTTCCCCTTCCGTTTTGGAATCGAAATATCGCTCAGAACAACTATCCAGAGCCACTGCGAGAAGAATTAAAGATAAATAACGGGATACTTGCATAACGTTGGTGATATTAATCTAACGAGAACAAGATGCTTACACCCAGTTATTTTGCAAGAGTAGCTGCCTGCTCAGCCATTCGGCCTGGGTCCAGCAGCCGTTGGCCGAGTCTCGCCGCGCTTTTCTTCACGAAAAGCTTCCGGAATAGGCAGTGGCAATAGCATGGAAACCAAAATTAGCACTCCAAAGACGATGAAAAGAACCGGCATCTCGATGTTCGGACGCAACATCCCTGTCTGGCGAAGAATCGAGCAGACGGAACTGATCAGCAGGAACGAACCGATGACAAACGTGAATTTGGTGAAGCCTCTGTTCGCCAAAGCCAGAAGGCCGGCAACGCCCAGTCCGCCAGTCCAGAGCCAATCGACCCCCGGAATGATGTTGAGAGTATTCAGCAGCCAGGCAATTCCCAGCGCGATGACTAGCACCGCGACTATGATCATCCGTCGTGTTGCGCTCATAATTTCTCCTTCACCAAACCAGTTTAAGCTGCTCGGGCCCAGCTTTATTGTAAAGCCGCCGCCACCGGTTCACTCACGAAAGTTTTTCGGGCCACAGCGCCTTGTTAATTTGCGTCGTATCGTGGCTCCGCGCGATCCTCCATAAAATCGCGAAGATGACTTGCGCCAAGCTATTTTTTTTCGTTTAGGTGTTCGATGTTCAGTGTTCGGCGTTTCTGTTCCCCATTCCACGACTCCATCATTCCCTGCTCCTTGCTCTGACTTCGTAGTGACAATCTTTTAGCAGGTTCGCCTCAAAGGGTGTGCCTCAGTATTGAACACGACTTTGTCGAAATCCAAAGTGTCAAGCGGTGCGAAGAGGAGATAAAAGTATTTAAAGGTCTCGGCCAGGACGAAGCTTTCCATTTCATCGCGCTTTTCTTTCGTGACCACATCCTGGAGCGCAGCGTAGCCGGCGTCTACCCGGCAATATTTCACAAAGTCCTCGAAGATCTTTTCTCCCATCTTCCGGTACTGCGGATCGCGCGTGAAGTGATGCAAATAGTAGGTCGATTCCACGATCTCGGGACGCAGATGGTAGCCATTGTAAACAATCTGCATCGTTTTGTAATCGATGATCTCCGGTTCGATCCCGTGTAGGTTCCACATCTTGAACGATGAATCCTGGAGTCGCCGCGCCCGCGCGACGTCGCCGGAGTGCGCCAGCACAGCCGGAAAGAAAGCGTCGAGCGCGCCATATTGCGATGCAGTGAGCCTGCCTGTGTTCATGTCGGCGTGGCCGTACCACAATTCGCCAGGGACTTCGTCGGCAAGATATTTGTTAACCGCGCTAATACTCGCCCACCACATCTCCTCGCAATCTTTGTCACCGAATAAGAACCAGCATTTCCGGAGATATTCATAGTAGGAATCGATCCCGCCACTGATGTGACTATCTGCGTCCATCCACTCGCCGGTCTCGACGTTGATGGTCGATCCAACAAGACCGATCGATGAGCGGCGCTTGAGTGTTTCTACCAGGGCACGCTTGGCTTTTTCGTAGTAGACCGGTTTACCGGCTAGTTTGCTCAGCGTCCCGAATTCCAGCAACAGCGTCCCCGTCTCGGCCGGGTTCGTTTTCGGATCGCGAACCTGGCCGGTTTTCAGATTCACATAAACGTAAGGAAGTCCGGTCGGCGAATTGAAAACGGGTAACAGCCGGTTGCCCAAATCGTCAGCCAGATCGAGCAGTCGTTTATCATTCGTTAGTTGATAACTCGAGAGCAAGCCACCGAGCAAACGGATGGTGATTTCGAAATTCTTTACGTAAACGTCGCGATCGAACGAAAGATCTTTCACGATGAGTTCTTTCGCCTTCGCGGCTTCCTCATCCAGCTTCATCAGGATGAGCGTGTCCAAGGCATCGACCGGCGTCATGAGAACCGATTGTCCGTACCAATCGTGCGGCGTCTTGCTCAGCGGCTTTAACGCATCATGTCCCCAGGCGTACTTCTCGTAATTAGTCCACGCATGCAGAAACTCAGTCCGAACCCGGTTCGCGACTTCGCGCGCGTACGCGTCGTCGCGCGATCGGTTACGTCCGACGCTGCCGAAAACGATAGCAGCAGCAATAACCCACCCTGCCAGCTTCAAGGAAGTGCAAGCCATCAGCATGTACTTCCCACGAACTCGCCGCGGACCTTGGCATTCCACGTGCGACATGCTCAACTTCTTGCGGCGCGTGAGGTAAACCATCCCGGTGCCTCCAGCCACGGCGATCAGTTCTAAGACAGAGCAAGACGGCGACGTTTGCGCCGGCCAGGAGTTCGCTGTACCCGCCTCTAAGCGGCATGACGTTAGCCTGAGAAAATACGTCACCTCAACACATAAGCTAAGCAAATAGTTAGCTCCAGCCTCGCGGCCGTAAATATGGCTGCCAGATCACCCTTGGGGACTTGCTCTGGTATCACCTTGAGCTGTGCGCCAGCGGCATTCAAGATCAAGATAGGATTATCATGGATCGCCTGTTGTGCGGCTTCCAAGCTCGCGAGCGCTTCAACAGTGTCGGCAGGCGTCGCCAGTAGCAGAAAGTGGATGTCGAAGGTTTGCGCCTCAAGGCCACCAACAGTTTCCTCGAGGTCGGGCATCCGAGGCATATTCGCTTTTGTAGATTCGGCACCGCGTACCATGGCCAAACGTATATACCGGTAAGTGCCTTATCAGGTCTTCCAACGGAAACATGCGCACGTGCACGAGTGCAGAGCCAATTGCAAAAGGCATCAAGATGAGACAGGAGAGCCATAATGGAATTTCGCCTAGCGAGACGGAGCTCAGCTACCGCCGGCGAAAGCGAGCATACTTTCGTGGTCTGTGGTCAGTAGTCATGTTGTCGATGTCTTGACCCGGCCAGCGATCCTGTTGGCCTCCTCCCGGAACACCGTTCATGGATTGGAAATGATGGTGTTCTGGTCAAGCGCCAACAACCACTTGCCATTGCGCTTTACTATCAAGTAGGTCTTTATCTGCCTTTCATTCTCGTGCTTCACACCATCTTCCGGCGTTACGTAACTATCGCTCGTATGAACTGCATCAACCAAGGCGACGTCAGGCGTTACAAAGTGAACCGTCATGTTGTCGATCGTGATTGAGACTCCCTTTAACATGGTCTTGTGAATGGCTCTTACCTCTTTAAGAACGTCATCTCGTCCTCTCGTAATTCCGCCTCCCGGATTGATATGCACCCAGTCATCGGTTGTATATGTAGGTGCGTTCTTAAAATCTCCGTTGTTGTAATCAGCGACGAACGCCTTCACGACTTCTCGCACTAGCTGTTCATCGTCAGCGCCCCAGGCAACCCCAAGCAGACATAGCAAGCCAGCTGCGGACAGAAGAAGCTTCACAATTTTATCCTTTGATGGTCATCACAGAACACCGATGCACGGAAACTTTAACAGGCACGGAGACGCGTTGCCCTCATTCTGTCTGCACTATCTCCATCACCTGTTTCAAAGGCTCCGCGCTAATCTTGCTCGTCCCGGTAAAGGGATGGTCAAGGACATAAATCAAAAACAAAATCATCGTAATCGTTACCGTGAGCGCGGCCGTAATCATGTACTGCGCCTTGATGTTCTTCATTCCGAAGAAAAAGGCGTATGAAACCGTGATTGCCCCGCCAACAAGTAGGACTAACCAGATCACAGGTGGCACGGCGTTGTTTCCCGCAAATATTCTGAGGCGGCGGTACTGAGCGAGATTATTTAGTCGCTTTAGTGATTCGGCGTACAGTTCTTTGTTGGGAATTGATTTCTCGTCCATCCCATAAAACACTGTGATAAGCCTTGCCATCGCTCGGTTGGAATGAAGGCTTATGTTCGCCTGTGCCATTGTTTTCAGCTCATCATTATAAACCGAAGCGGTATAATCTATTAATCCCTGCTGTATTATTTTACTCGCAGGGGCAGGGAATGCTTTCGCGAGGTGAAAAATATCATCGACCTCGTTGGCTTCCATTTGCAGATTTTTGGTGGCGTCGTCATATCCACTCCACGTAACAAACACGACAAAGGCGACGACCACCGCGTAAAGCAACCCGAAGGCATTGAAGATTATGGCCGCTACTTCGTGGTTCTCTTTCAACACCTCAGTCAAATATTTCTTGCGCACAAAACGAAGCCCGGCTAGCGCGGCTGCTGTGGTAATAACCGAGACAATCAGAAATGAGATTGCTGACGGCAAATTAAGTAGAAATTGCATACGTGTCGTAATTTTGGCCTGCAATTTGGGCTCGAACCTCTCGTGGCAGCGAACTCATGACTTCTTTCGTGTCGCGCGCGTAGGGCGCGTGCGCCGCTCATTCTAAAAGCGATCGTCGCGACGCTCCACCGTAATGGTCAGGTTCGGTTTAATGCCGGCTACCGCAGGCAGGACATGATTCAGGACCTGCTCTGCCCACGAATACTTTCGGAGTTGTCTGCAAGACTTTAGGCTTTTGTGAGCGGATTACTTTTCTTCCGGGAAAGCGACCGACCCGGTATCGAGACTGTAATAAGCACCGACCACCTTGAGCTCACCGGAATCAACTTTGGCTTTGAGAACCGGCGCGGATGAACGTAGTGCTTGGACGACATTCTTTACGTTCTCACGCACCGTCGCCTCGAGATCGCCTTTGGCGGTCGCGTCAACCGCTGGCTGGATCGCCGTGACCAGCGACTGGATATGAGCGGGTGCCTCGCCTTTCGCAGCGATCGTTTCCTTTGCAGCCTTGACCGCGCCGCAGCGCTGATGTCCGAGCACCACGATCAGGCGCACGGCCAGATGATCGACCGCGTACTCGATGCTGCCCAGGCTATGATCGTCGATCACGTTGCCGGCCACGCGCAGGACAAATAGATCGCCGAGTCCTTGATCGAATACGATCTCGGGCGGAACACGCGAGTCGGAGCAGCCAAGAACGACAGCAAACGGATGCTGACTTTTCGCCAGCTCCTCGCGCCGCTTTGTCATGTCCGGAAAGATCAGGCTCGCGTTTTCATAGCTGTTGGTTGCCAACCGTGTTCTTTCGTCGATCGACTCATGTGGATGCTGCGGATTGCCTCTGGTGTAGCGCTCATTGCCCTGTTTGAGCCGGGAGATCGCTTCAGTGGGAGGAACGATTGGCTGGTCGGCGTGATCCGGATCGGCGGCGCAGACAAACTGGTTGCTACCAACTACACCAAGAAAAACCAGAAGGAGTGGAATATGTATTTTTGTCATTATGATCTTTCTTTCCTGTTCGTTAAAAATGATTGGATGGTTCTGGAAAATGGCTCAAATGAAAAACAAGATCAGCTACTGCTACCGATAGCGAGCATAAAATGAGAGATCAGAGGACAGAAGTCGGAGGTCAGTATAAACCTGCAATGTCGAGGGACCGGCTTGCCACTTCGTTCGGAGTTGGCTGCGCCTCGGCCAGCTCAGGCCCTTGGGCCTGTCGCAGGTGATGAGCCCTGTCGAATGGATCGAAACAGTGGTAGGCTCGTATTTATTGAGGAAGCTTTGCGGCGAGGACGTCGATCTTCTCGATTGCTGGAGCTTCCGCGAGAAGCTCTCCGGCTTTTGCCATTAATGCAGCCGCGACTTTTCCCGAAAGGTGCGCCTGCCGTCCTGCCTCATCCGGAAAAGCGTCAAAGATCCCGAATGTTGTCGGCCCAAGGCGAATTCCGAACCACGCAGTCGTGGCCGGCTCTTCCTGGACGATCGGTAGGCCGCCGCGTAAAAAGCTTTCAACCTCCGCCTCTTTTCCCGGTTTTGCTTCTAACCGAACGAATAATGCTTTTTTGACCATTAGTAACTCCTTCCGATACAATGACATTATTACGGCAGCCCAGGCGCCAGGCAAGCTCTAAAAGCCTAACGAGAGCAAGATCAGCCACCGGCCTCAGGCGGGGCGAGAGCGAGCGTGGATTGCATTGAACGTGTTCTCATAAAGTAAGTCGAGGCATCAGAGCGGCGAGCGAGCCTGCTCGCGAATGCTTTCGGCGTTGGCCGCAGCGCCTGGTTAAACCTTCTCATTGCGATATTACTTGCGCGGAGTGTCGGGCTCCGGCATGGACATTCCACCTTTAATGCGCCAATCGTTTCCGGTCCTGAGCCACACATGCGTGATACGGATGGTATTCGCCGCTCCGTTGCCATCCTTGTCCAGCCACTTAAACGTTATCCAGTAACACGCGACCGCGACGTCCTCAGTAACCTGAATCGCAGCGGGTTTGAATTCACCGGTCTTGAACGCCAGCCCCTTACTGGTTTGCGAGGTAATCCAGTCTGTAATGTGGTCTTTGCGAACGGGTGCGGCACTGACCGACGGCCAGCCCAGAAAGTCCTTGTGCCATAGGCCGGAATAGGCCGACAAATCATTTTCCTGAACGTAGCGCCAATATGCCCGCTCAAGTTCCCAGATGGTTTGCTCATCTTTTGATGCCTGCGATGAAATTGCCACATCAGATGCCAATATGACCCCGGCGATGATGAGCAGGCCAACGAGAGCGGCGGACAAGAAGAAGTGTCGTTTCATCAGAAAGGGGAACGTCTAACGTACGAAGCTCAGCCGCGCCACACCGACGCGTAGCGGCGGCGTGGCGTTGGCAGGTACAAGCCCTATCCCTTCAATATTTTCCAAAGCGAACGCCCGTCCTTGTATTGAATGTCAGCGATGCGCCATCCCATTTTCGTTCGCTGAAGTGCGAAGGTGATCTCTTGGTCGATCCCCATATTCTTAAATCGGGCCGCCACATACCCTGACCCTTTTTTATTAGGGAGCACGACCAGGTTGAAATCCGAGATTTCAAAATCCTGAGCATCGTAGAGGAGGTCGAAGTCGATCTTACCCACTTCGCCTTTTGAGGCCTCTTGGTCTTTAA
>Ga0209473_1001482_pt1 | contig 13118 bp, 10 predicted proteins | sample GraSoiAngelo_133_FD_185890 | JGI IMG/M metagenome (GOLD analysis project Ga0209473, IMG submission 185890) | Grasslands soil microbial communities from the Angelo Coastal Reserve, California, USA - 14_0929_05_20cm (SPAdes) (version 2) | ecosystem: Environmental > Terrestrial > Soil > Grasslands ...
GGCGAACTCTTCGATTTCAATGAATAAAGCGATCCGGCCGACCAAATGAGCGAGCCAATCAGTAGGATCGACATCCCAAGCGCAAGATGCAACGTAGCCGAAAGCGCGGTCAGCGCCGGCCCCAGCAAAAGTCCAACCCCAACAAATCCGCCGATCAGCCCGAGCCACACTAGTGGCGTCGGCCGCCGTGCCAGGCCGGTGATCCATCCGAGCAAAGCCATATCGATCGGGACGGTAGCAACGAGCACGGAGGCGAGCCCGGTTGGCACCCACTTTTCGGAGATCGTCACGCCTCCATTGCCGCAGAGCAGAAGGCAGCCGCCGATGATGAAAGCACTACGCCAAGTCATGCTTGTCGGGGGAGGCGCGCCACTTATGCGTGCGCTGACGTACATGATTATACCCGCAGAAAGAAAACGCGCGCCTGCCATGAAAAACGGCGGGATCGATTGGATGGCGAAGAAAATCCCTAGATAAGTCGAACCCCAGATTAGATAAACCGCGGCGAAGCCGGCGATGAGAGCGAGGCGCGATGGTTCCCGCATTGTTTACCAGCGCATCGCGCGAGAAATCACGCAACCGATTTCAGTTTCCGGTCGTTTATCTGGCCTGAGAAACAGTTCGGCGGTCACAGACCACCGCTAAAGGACCAAATCAAGGCGTTCGACGACCTCGAATCAGCCTATAAATAAGCAAAAGCAACATCGCGCCAATTACCGATGCAATAAAACCGGCTGGTTGACCTGGCTCGTACCATCCGATTACTCGCCCCAGAAATCCGGCCACAAACGCGCCGGCAATACCGAGCAGAATGGTAATGAAACAACCACCAGGATCCGGGCCTGGCATAAGAAACTTTGCAATCGCGCCGACAACCAACCCGATAACCAGTGTGCCAAGAATCGCTGTCAACATAATTGCGTGTTCTATCGATTCATTTGCGTGCTGGCAAGCGCCCGTTGCGCTTGTCTACGGCAATTCAATCAGCTGTGCGGAGCGGATATCGTCGCTCTCCCGAATCTTGTTCAGCAATTTTTCCTCGGGCGCGCTATCGAGGTTTAGCACGGTAAGCGCCATTCCGCCCGCTTGATTCCGGCTGAGAGACATGGTGGCGATGTTGACGCCGTGTGCCCCGAGCAGAGTGCCAATGCGACCGACCATACCGGGGCGATCGGTATTTTCGAGCACCAGAATCACCCCGTGTGGCCGCGCTTCCACCGGGCGGGCGTTGATGCTAACGATTCGTGGAGTAATTCCAAAAAATGCGCCACCGACTGATATGTTTTTTCCTTCCGCACTGGCCGAAAGTTCCAGCATGTCGGAATAATCGCCGGGCGCGCTCAACCGCGTCTCGGTGATTTTCAGTCCCAGACTTTCTGCGAATGCGGGTGCGTTTACTTCATTCACTTCGCTCCCACCGGCGCTTTGCAAAAAGCCTTTGAGCACGGTGCGCGTGATGGCGGTGGTATCGACTTCATTAACTTTTCCGCTGTAGTTGATGTTGAGCGAATCGACCCGTCGGGGCGCGAGCTGAGAGAGAAAGCGGCCGAGTTTTTCGCCGAAACGCAAATGTGGCCCAATCAGAGCCAGTGTTTTCGCGTCGAGCGTCGGCATATTGACAGCATTGCGAATCGTTCCCTCGAGCAAGACTGCGCGAATGGACTGCGCGATTTCGATACCCACGCTCTCCTGCGCCTCGACGGTTGAGGCACCGAGATGTGGTGTCAGAACAAGTTTCGGGATTTTTCGCAGCGGCGAATCGACGGGCAACGGTTCAGTTTCGAAAACGTCAAGCGCGGCACCGGCGACGTGACCGTTCGATATAGCATTGACTAACGCCTGCTCGTCGATCAGTCCGCCGCGTGCGCAATTGATGATGCGCACGCCGCGTTTTGTTTTCGCGATACGTTCCGCATTCAAAAGATGGCGCGTTTCCGCGGTAAGCGGCGTGTGCAGCGAAATAAAGTCCGCGGCGGCGAGCAATTCATCGAGCTCTTCCACCAACTCGACTTGCAAACTGCGCGCGCGCGAGACGGAAAGGTATGGATCGAACGCAAGCACGCGCATTCCAAAGGCAATGGCGCGTCGGCTGAGCTCACTCCCGATCCGGCCCATGCCAATAATGCCGAGGGTCTTGTTGTAGAGCTCGACGCCCTCCAGATTTTTCCGGTCCCAGGTCCCGCCCTTCAACGTCGCGTCGGCCCGCGCGATGTTCCGGGCAAGACTGAGCAGCAGTGAAAAAGTGTGCTCAGCCGTCGAGATGGTGTTCGCGCCCGGAGCGTTCAGCACCACCACGCCCCGGCGCGTCGCGATTTCGACATCGACATTGTCCACGCCGACACCGGCCCGCCCGACCACGCGCAGTTTTTTCGCTGCGTTCAAGATTTTCGCGGTCACTTTTGTCTGGCTGCGAATGATGAGCGCGGCGAAATCTGCAATGGCTTCGGCTAATTGCGTTTCGCTCAATCCGGTTTGCACTTTGGCTTCGAGGGCCCCGTCGCGCGTCAGCTCATCGATCCCGCGCTGGGAAATGGAATCGGCGATGAAGACTTTTGGTGAACTCACGAGGTAGCTTTAAGATTTAACTGTTAAGTTTTAAGTAAAACGAGAAGAACAATAGCTGACAACTTCCCTGCACCTAAGTCTTAAAACTGAAAACTTCGGGATCATCCGTAAATGATCAGGCGAATCGTATCGGGTAATTGCGCCGCGATGTTGGTAACAACATTTCCGCGCAAAAGATTGGTCAGAGTAAGACGATGGGAAGTTCCGAGCATGAGATAGTCGACGCCCATGGTCGCGGAGAGATCGAGAATGGTTGTAGCGGCGTCTTCGCTCACCGCGTAAACAGGCTGCACACAAACGCCGCGTTCGGAACCGAGTTTGAGCATGAACGACATAATGGCGTTGGCTTCGGGATCGTCCTGCCAGCGCGCGCGACCGAGGGTAGTTGGGCCACCGGCATAGTAAACGGCGATCTCTTTGACAAAGAGAACGCAGAGCGTTGCCTGTCGCAATTGTGCCTCATCAAGGGCAAAGCTGAGGACCGGAGTAATGCCGCGGGCGGCAACCATGATTTTTTGTCCTTCATCCAAACGCGATTGCATGATGGTCGCAAGATCCGGCGTAACCATTTGCGCGACTTGCTGAGGAACCATCACCGTGGTTAGCCCGCGCCGCTTCAGAGTCCAGGCACGCACGGCGAGTCCGACACCGAGGACACACAGCACGAAAAAGAGCGCATCTGGTTTTGTGTGTGCGAGTGTGATTTCAACAAGAAAAAGAACTGTGAAAGTGATGCCGAAAAGAATGCGATGGTACATCTTGATCGGCAGAACGCGATTGAAGCAGCACGAGCCTAAATTCACCGTAATCGCGCCGACAACTCCGATCGCGTATAAACCGGCAAGCGCGGTAAAGTTCCTCGTCGTGATGATGACGATGACCGGCAACCCGACGGCGATGAGGAGGGGGATCTGGGGCACACCATGCCGGTTAAGTGCCATAAATTGCGGCGGCATTTCTTGATCGCGTGTCATCATGTAAAGCAGACCGATCATCGCGACGATGGCGGTGTTGGCTGCGCTTAAGAGAAGAAGGAAAAAGACAATGCCAACAATCCAACCAAACATTTCTCCGAAAGCCGGGCCGAAGCTGGCGCTTCCAAAATATTCGCCGATAAAGCGCAACATATCTTCACTGCGGAAATGCAGAGCTTCGCGAATTGAATAATCGCTGCCCCACAAATGCACGCTGCTATTCGGGTTCATCGAAAGCATTGCCCAACCAAGCAATGCGGTTGCAATAACTACCTCAATTGCGACGGGCCAAATTGCCTTTGCTGCTTCGGTCCCCACGCGTGGTTCAGCGACGGTTGCGTGTTTATCCAATTTCATCACCCCGGTGAGATTGGCGATCGCTTCCACCCCGCTGAGGGCGAGAATCACGCTGCAAAATTGCACCCAAACCTGAGAATAACTTTCGTGCAGCGGCTCGAGATAGTGCGTGGTCAGGTGCGGCGCGCTTATAATTATGAGCCCAAGGACGGCGAATACGGTCGGCACCGCGAGGATGACAGCGAGGCTGCCACTGTGCTTTGGTCCGTAAAAATTGATCAGGCCCATGACCAGCAAGGTGGTCACGGTTGAGAGGACGATGTGTTCTTTGAGAATTGGAATGTTGAAGTAGCTCAGTGCCGACCAACCGCTCAGCGCAGCTGTTACCGTCAGGTCCGCAACGAGCAGAAGTGCGCCCACGACGGCGAGGAGCCGTCCTTGCGAGCGCGCCGCTGAATAAACGCCGCCACCATCGGGAAAATATCTGCAGATGATGGCGTAGTTGATTCCTACCAGGCCGGTGAGTGCACAAACCGCGAGAATGATCGGTAAAGACGAAAAACCTGCGGCGAGAAAAGCCAGACCAAGGACGTAGGCCTTACTTGTTCCCCAGTCGCCGTAAAGCAATGCCGCCGCGCGTTTCCAATCGACATTGCGCGGGCGGTGAACGGCGCCTGGCGGATTGAGAGTCAATGTGGCCATGCCCGTGAACGATTACACTTGCAAACGCAACATCAGCTAATCCTTCGCGCGATAAAAACAGGATTCGTAATCAGCCGAAGATGACCAAACGAATCGAATCTGGCAAATTCTCCGCGATGTGATTTGCCGCGTTGCCGCGAAGCAAATTCGTCAGGGCACCTCGTTGGGTAGTTCCGATAACCAAACAATCGACGCCCATAGTCGCGGAAAGATCGACAATCGTAGCGGCAGCATCCTCGCTCACGGCATATACCGGCAGCACGCAGACACCGCGCTGCTGTCCCTCTTTTAGCATCAACGACATAATGGCGTTGGCCTCGGGATCTTCCTGCCATCTCGGCCGGCCAGCAACAGCGGGTGCTGCGGAAAAATAAACGACAACTTCCTTCACGTACACGACACAGAGAACCGCTTTGCGTAGCTGCGCTTCTTCGAGTGCAAAATTGAGCACGGGATTGATTCCGCGGGCGGCGACCATGATCTTTTGCCCCTCTTCGAGGCGCGGCTGCATCGTGATGGGCAAATTCGGGACGACCATGTCGGCGATCTTGCGCGTTACCGTGAGGGTCGTTAGGCCAGAGAGTTTGTGGGAATAAAAACGCAGCGTGAGACCGATTCCCAAAACGCTACAGGCAAAAAACAACGCGTCTGGTTTCGTTTTTGCAATCGTTACTTCCACCGCGAAAAGGACGAGGAAGGTCGAGACCATGATGAAGCGTTGCAACCATCCCAGAGCAAGCTCGCGATTGAAACTGCACGACCCGAGATTAACTGCGATGGCGCCCACGACACCGACCGCGTACAAACCGGCAAGCGCATTGAAATCACTCGTCAACGCGAGAACGAGAATCGGAAGCGCTATGGCGGCGAGCAAGGGGAGTTGCGGAACGCCGTGGCGATTCAGACGGGCCAATTGTCGCGGCATCTCGCCGTCCTGGGCCATCATGAAGACCACACCGATCAGCGCTACTACCGCGGTGTTCACTGCACTGAAAAGCAAAAGACCGAAGACAACACCGACTGCGATTCCGAACGCGGTTCCAAACCAGGGTGCTATCGCGACCGCGCCGTAGTGTTCCGCGAGGAAGCGTAACATGTCCTCTTTGTGATCGGCCAACTGCGGTCCAAAAAATTTTGGTAGCGAAAGCATCGCCCAGCCAAGAAGAGCGGTTCCAAATACGACCTCGATCGCGACCGGCACAATCGCCTTTGTCGCTGTGTGAGTGACTTTGGGTCGCTCCGGTGAAGAATCGGGATCGAGCTTCATCACGCCAGTGAGATTCGCGACCGCTTCCACGCCACTGAGCGCGAGAATGACACCAACGAATTGGATCCAAGTGACTGCGAAAGTCGAATGCGCCGGTTCCAATTCGGCGACTTTCAGGTGCGGTCCGCTAAATGCGACGATCAAGATGACGACAAGCACAGCCGGCACCGCGAGCCAGATCGAAACGCTACCGCTGTGTCGCGGTCCGAAATAATTAATGATCCCAACAACAAGGATCAAACCCGCGGTGGCGAGCCGCGCATTTTCGCTTGAGACGCCAAGGTAACTTACCGCAGCCCATCCGCTGAGCGCTGCGGTGACAATAAAATTTGCCACCAATAACAAAGCGCCGGCAGAAGCGAGAAATCGGCTTTGCTTGCGCGCTGCCGAATAAACACCACCGCCATCCGGAAAGTGACTGCAAACAATGATGTAATTGTACCCGACGACCGCAGTGAGAGCGCAAACGGCGAGAATGATTGGAAAAGAAGCAAAACCCGCGGCAACGAATGCCAAGCCAATGACGTAGGCTTTGCTCGTGCCCCAGTCGCCATAAAGCAACGCCGCCGCGCGTTTCCAATCCACATTGCGCGGCCGATGTACGCCAGCCGCCGGCCCGAAAACGGGTTCAGCCATTTTGTTGCCGGGACTTTCGACTGCTTCGCGCGCCCGGCGCAAGTGCAATTCTATGGTTTACCTATGAAAGGTGTTCACTCGCCGTCGCGTACCTTTCTCATTATTAGATGCGCAACACATTCAATTTCTGCAGTCTGGGGAAACATGTCCAAAGGGGTAATTGAATCGACGCGGAACGATGTCTTTAGCGTAGCGAGGTCGCGGGCGAGCGTGCCTGGATTGCAAGAAACGTAAATCAGTTGGGCTGGTTGATGTTTGGTTAACGATTCGACGATTGTTTTGCTTAGGCCGGTCGCCGGCGGGTCGACAATCACCGCACGCTTTTCTTCAGGTGAACTACGGGCGATTGAGCTCAATTGGACGCCGAGCTCCGCCTCAATATCCGCCGCGATGTACTGTTCATTCCCATTTGCGTCCTTCCGTGCCACCGCGATGGCGTGCGGATCCCAATCAATCCCAATCACTTTTCCAAAGCGCCCGCGCAATCGTTTCGAAAAAAGTCCCGCGCCGCAATAGGCATCAATCAGCGTGCCGGTTGCGGAACTGAGTAAGCGATCGACCAGATCGAGCAGCGCTGCCGACACGCCATCGTTTGCTTGGGTAAACACGCGCGGACCCCCGCTGGCGCGTAAGGTATAATGGCCATCGTGAGGGCGGCTTGCGCGTAATTCGGCCAGTTGCCTGTTCACTTCATTCAGCGCGATCGGACAACGCTCGATGTCGAGTAGTTTGTTCGATTCACGCCAGAAAAATCCGATTACGCCGTCGCGAACGTGCACGGTGATCCGATTGCGGTACTCGTATTCAACCGGCGACGGAATGAATGGGCGCATCGGTAGCTCTTTCAAGCCGCCAATCCGGCGAAGTGTTTCTTTTACCTGCCGCCATTTCAAGGCCAGTTGATGTTCGTAATCGATGTGTTGGTAAACGCACCCGCCGCAACGTCCGAAATACGGACAGCGCGGCTCGACCCGATGAGGCGAAGCGGTAACAATGCTTTCTAGTTCCGCTTCGAGAAATTTTTTGCGTTCGCGCGTGACGCCTGCCGAAACGGTTTCTCCATCGATGACGTAAGGCACAAATACGGCCTTGCCGTTCGCGCGCGCGACTCCTTTCCCGCCGAAGGCAACATCGGTGATTTGAAGCTCCACTCTACCTCTACCTCTTCCTCTACCTCTACCTCTTCCTCTTCCTCTTCAATCTACAAACAAGATCGAAGAGATAAGAGGAAGACGAGTAATCGCGCATCTAGAGGCGCACACCAAAAACTGTCATCCCGAGCGAAGTCGAGGGATCCCATAATGTTACCGTTAAGCTTCCGCAACGGGATCCTTCGACTTCACTGCGTTCCGCTCAGGATGACGAGCTGTCGGACGATCGCTCAGTAATCGCGGACGTAAGGATATTTCGTCTCGTTGCCGAGCTCAGGAGGGAACTCCGCGTAGCCGGCGTGGATCCACGGAATATCGCTTGGCAGCAATGGATAATAGCTTTGCCGATACGCGGGCACTGGCCAGAGCAGAATTTCGAGCAAGCCCGCGACGTGTCGCGCCGCCGACCGTCCAACGCCACGCACGACGCCGTAGCCGGCTGCAGCAGAATTGCCTTCGTTGGTGTTCACTGTCGCAATCGTCACCGGGATTTCCGCCGGAGCAAGAAAGAAATTAGAGAAGCCGCGACCGAGTTTGCGCGTCGGTCCATAATCGTTTGAAGGCGGATCGTGAATATCTGCCAGTGCGGAACTGGCAAGCGCGAGACCGGCGAGGAAGGCGAGGATTTTCATACGCAATTCTGAATTGGAGCAAAAAGGAAACGACTTCACAATCCTATTTTCGTAGGTCGCTGGATGATTGGTTCCGTGTCATGAAAATGGACGCGCCAATCGTGACGGCCAGCACCGCGACAATGACCACAAGCGAGATGTAATTCGGGATCGGAAAGACCTTGGACAGGGTCATTTTAATTCCAACAAAAACGAGAATGATGGAGAGACCGACCCGGAGATAAACAAAACGGTCCATCAAATTGGCCAGCAAGAAATAGAGGGAACGCAGGCCAAGAATCGCGCAAATGTTCGAGGTATAAACGATGAAGGTGTCCTGAGTGATGGCGAAGACGGCCGGAATGGAATCGACCGCGAAGACAAGGTCCATCACATCGATCACGAGCAAAACCAAAGCAAGCGGGGTGAGCATGAGCCGCCCATCAATTCGCGCCGTGAAGTGGGAGCCACGAAAGTCGCGCGTCACCGGCATAGATTTGCGGCACATCCGCAGGAACCAGCTGTCGCCAAAATCAGTTTGCTGTTTACTGAAGGCCATACGGATCCCGGTAATGATCAGAAAAACGCCGAACACGTAGAGGACGAAGTGGAACTTGGAGACGAGGGAAACCCCCAGCCAGATCATGATTCCGCGCATGACCAGCGCGCCCACAATGCCCCATACTAAAACACGATGTTGTGAAATCGGCGGTACTTTGAAATAGGCGAAGATGAGAACGAAAACAAAAATGTTATCAACACTGAGCGAATACTCGATGAGATAGCCGGTGAGGAAATCCAAAGCACGGTCCGGACCTTGCGTTTGGGCGACAACCAGACTGAAGGCAAGCGAGAGCACCACCCAAAGCAGACTGCGTAATGTCGCCGCCCGCATCGACAGCGCACGATGGCGCCGCTTGAAGCTTGCCAGGTCAACCGCGAGGGCAATGAAAACGCCGATATGAAATGTGATCCAAAACCAAATGCTCGTCGGCACGGCGGCAACCGTTTCACGTTGCGTGAAGGGCCGCAATCTGAAACACCAGGCGCACCCCCAATTTTCTCTCGCGCGCCGGAACCTTTTTCGTAGGGTGAACGACCCCGAATGGATGCTGAGTTGGAAAAGCTGGTCGAATCAGGAAAGCTGACGACAAAAGCGGCCGAGAAATTGGAACAATTACGTCCCGGCTCCTTTTGTCTGCATAAGAGCTGGGGATTCGGGCAGGTGGCGGAGTGGAATCTGTTGCTCAATCAGATCGTGATCGATTTCAAGACCAAAGCCAAGCATCCGATGCAGCTCGCCTACGCCGCGGAAAATCTGACACCGATCCCGGCTGGCCATTTTCTCGCGCGCAAAGCAAAGGAGCCGGATGCGATCAAAGCGCTCTTAAAATCGGATCCGGCGGCAGTCGTTCGCAACATCCTGGAAGGGTTCGACGGCAAAGCCACCCTCGCTCAGATCAGCGAGGTGCTGGTGGGCGATTTGTTTACCGAGGCAGAATGGAAGCGGTGGTGGACGAACGCGAAGAAGGCGATGAAGAGCAGTGGTTACTTTTCAGTCCCGGCAAAGAAATCGGAGCTGATCGCATTGCGGGCCGAGCCGGTCGCGCGCGCGGACGAGCTCCTGACATTTTTTAATCAGACTCGCCAGTCTAAAGAGCAGGCCGCGGCACTCGATCAGATCATCAAGTTCCACCACGAATTTCGTGATTCGAAAACCCAATTGCAGCCGATCGTGGAAAGAATCGAGAATACCGCTGCGCAAAATCAAAAATTGCATTCCCCGCTCACCTTCGAGCTTATCCTGGCACGAGACGAATTACTCCAGCGCGTTCCGGAACTGAGGATCACCCGGCCCGACCTCACTCTCGAGCGTTTAATCTCCGAAGAGGAATCGCGTCTGACTGAGATTCTTCCAAAGCTTCCCTCAGCCAAAGAGCGCCGCGTTTTGCAAGCGCTGCCACGGGCGCTCGGCGAGGCCTGGACAAGGCGCGCTTGGCAAATGATGGCGTCGAACAATCCCCGTCTTGTTGCACAAATTCCAAAGGTTTTCGCCGAGAACGGAAAGAATGGCGAGCTGCGGACGTTGTTGGAACGGGCCGTGCACGAACATTCCGCCAGCAGCGAAATGATGGTCTGGCTCTGCCGCGAACGCGCCGCTTGGCCGGAGCTGATTACGCCGGAAATTCTGCCAGCAATCTTATCCGCGATCGAACGCGATCAGCATAACGAAGCCTCACGCTCGTCCCGTTTGCGCGATGTGTTGCTCGATGATCGCGAGCTCATTGGCGATATTTTCAGGAACTCCGAGGTCGGCGCCGCACGCGACGTGATGCGCCGCTTATTGCTTACTCCAGTGTTCGACAACTTGACCAAACGCTCGCTCATGGCGCGCGTGATCAAGTTATATCCGGAGCTGGAAAGCATGGCAACCGGAGCGCAGCCGGAAGAAAAGACGGAAACGCTCATTGTTTCCTGGAGCAGCCTGCACAAAAAGCAGGAGGAATACGAAGAGATCGTGAACAAGAAAATTCCCGAGAATTCGAAGGAGATTGGGGTGGCGCGTTCCTACGGCGACCTGCGCGAAAATTTCGAATTCAAAGCGGCTAAGCAGATGCAAGCCGTTCTAATGCGGCGCAAGTCCGAGCTCGAACAAATGCTGCACCGCGCTCGCGGCACCGATTTTTCCAATGCCGATACTTCCCAAGTTTCCATTGGCACAATCGCCGTATTGCGCGATGTGGAGTCGGCGCGGGAAGAACCTTATACCATTCTTGGCGCCTGGGACGGCGACCCCGATCGTCACATCATTTCCTATCAGACTGCAATCGGGCAGGCCTTGCTCGGCAAGAAACGCGGCGACCGCGTGACCGTCAACACCGATCACGGCAGTGCCACATACGAGGTGGTCGCGATTGAGCCCGCGCCCGTCGATGTGGCGCCCGCCCCGGTCGAAGATCAGGGGGTAGCGCTGGGGGCGGGATAATCCGGCGGCGTTCTTGGTTCCGCTTCTTTGCGATTCAAGGCCGAGAGCAGCAGCCAGATCAAACCAAAAGTTACCATGCTGACATTAACACCTCGTTTCAGCGAGCTGCATTGACTACTCTTGTACGACAACCGCTTTAGCGGTTGTCTTGTTCACCGACAAAAAACCGCTGAAGCGGTTGGGAGCTTCCTCAGGCGTCGTTAACACCCAGCTTAAGCAGGGTGTTAATGAGAGGGTCATTCGACGCTAAACGCGTACAGGGCAAAGCCCTATGTTCCCCCCTTACGCAATTAACGCCAAGCAGATCTATGCCTGTTTCCCATCCGCAATCAGAAGATCGCCGGATGGATTAACAACATCCGGCGATCTAACTAACGATACTTGGATTCCTATCTCGCAGTTACGACTTGGGCGAAGCAGCTGGACTCGCTTTTTCCTTCTTCGTTCCCTTCTCGGCCTTGGCTGCCTTCACTTCCACGTCCTTGGCCGTCATGGTGTAGTTTATGGTGACCTTGTCGCCGACTTTCACGTCGCCGTTGACCTTGGTGTTGGAATCGCGATCCAATTCCCAACGGTCCTTGCCCTTTTGCACCGTGATCATCGAATCGTTTACTTCAAGCACTGGCCCGGTGACTTGGTAAGTCTTGGCACCGGCGAATGCCACGCCGCTTAGCACCAAACTGGCCGCTGCGATCAAACTAAATGTTTTTATTCTCATAGGTTGATCGATTAGACGGCTCGGGCGGAATCTATTCAAGGGTTTTTACGACATACCTCCTTTTGTGCCAGCAGGGCTAAACGCCTCGAAAAATTATGGTTATTATAAACAAGCGAATGCTCGGCTCGGCCCCCCTACTACTTTGGACACGATAGTATCCCTCCACCTCTTCGGTTATAAATCAGGGCGAAGACATCCGGACTCGGCGAACTTGGTTCCGCCGCCGTAGAGCTCGCCTCCACTTTCGTCGCGCTCATTACGTAAGTAACAGTGACTTTCGCGCCAACTTTGAGATCGGCCGAACCTTTTGTCGTAGCCGGATCGATATCAATTTCGAATTTCTCCCCGCCCTTTTGCAACGTTACCATGCTGCCCGTGGCGGCTACCACTGTCCCAGTGACCTGATAAGTCTTCGCCCCGGCGGCGAATGTTATCCCGCTGAGGATCAAATTCGCCACCGCAACCAAGCTAAGTGCCATTTTCATTTTCATGTCGTCAATTACGAGCCGCCCAAAGCACGACGCAAGACCTTAGAAGATGTCGATCTTCGTGCCGCGCACGCGCGGCGCCTCTTTCCGATTTAACGATGTTAACGATTCAACGTAACGGCAGTCATTCCTTCGGCGGTTCCGGCATTGTTCGTATACCGACGCGAGCCAAATACTCACCCGGCCCCTTGTCATGTCGAGTGAAGTCGAGACATCTCTCGATGTTTTCGGTGGATTCCTACTCCTTCGGCGGTTCCGGCATCGTCCTAATCCCAACCCGAGCCAGATATTCATCCGCTTGCAGCAAGTCCGTCCCAGCACGTTCGATGATCTTGAGCAAATTATCCATCGACGAAACTTCTTCGAGCTGTTCGGTCAGAAACCATTGCAGGAAATTACTGGTGATGTAGTCGTTTTGCTTTCGCGCCAATTCCACCAGGCCGTTGATTTGCTGGGTCACGTGAATTTCCTGGTCGAGCGACAACTTCACCGCGTCCCGTGCCGTCTTGAATTTCGATTTCGGAGCGTCGATCGCCGGGATTACCACTCGCCCGCCGGCATCGACCACGTACTTAATGAAACGCAGCGCGTGACCCTTCTCTTCCTCCGCCTGCTGGAAAAAATGCTGCGACAATTGGGGCAAAGCCTCCGCCGCGAAATGCGCTGCAATCGCGTAATACTGCAATTCGGCGCTAAATTCGTAGCCGATTTGCTCGTTGATTG
>Ga0209473_1001487_pt1 | contig 13095 bp, 7 predicted proteins | sample GraSoiAngelo_133_FD_185890 | JGI IMG/M metagenome (GOLD analysis project Ga0209473, IMG submission 185890) | Grasslands soil microbial communities from the Angelo Coastal Reserve, California, USA - 14_0929_05_20cm (SPAdes) (version 2) | ecosystem: Environmental > Terrestrial > Soil > Grasslands ...
CAGGGCAGCACCGAACGACAGGTTATTGGACAGCGTCACATTGGTCAAGCCGCCAGTGTCGAACCACACCGCGGCCGTGGTGGGCTGGTAGAAGATGTTGTTCGCGATCAGCAGGTTGTTCACGCCCGTCGCGATGATGATGTGACTGTCTCGCCACGGGTTCGGGAAGGCGAACGTGTTGTTCACGATGGTGAGCCCGTTCGTGACCGCGCCGTTCCCATTGTAGCGTTGGATCGCGAAGCCGTGGGTGAAGTTGTAGAACAGGTTGTTGCGGATCACGACGTTGTCGCCGATGCCGTTGTAGACCCCGTGATCGTGGTTCTGCCAGTTGCCGTTCGGCTCGACGCACCCCTGCTCGCCCGGCCCCAGGCGGCCGATGTCGTGGATGACGTTGCGCTCGATCGTGAGATTATCCGAATAGGCGTCCACGCCCACGATCCCACCCACGCTGCCCGTGCAGATGTGGCCGATGTCGTGGATGTGGTTCTGCACCACGTCGATATCGTGGTTGCCGGCGGCACTCTCCGACCCACCGTAGGCATCGACCCCGTACCGGTTAGTGTTGCGCACTTCGAAGCCCTCGATACGGATGTAACTGCCGTTGACCTCGAAGCCGGTCGTGGAGGTGTTGTTTTGGCCGTCGATCACGGCACCCCACAGGTGCGCCGCGCGGAACACGAGCCAGGCCGTGGCGGTGCCGCTGCGGCCGATCGTCACGACGTTGGCACCCCCGGTGTACACCCCATCATTGACGATCACGGTGTCTCCGGGGTTCGTCACGTCCGCCGCGTGCTGCAACGTGCGCCAGGGAGCCGCGCTGGTTCCCGCATTGGCGTCGTTGCCGGCCGCCGCATCGACGTAGTGGCACACATTGGCGCAGCTCCCGGGCGGTGGGGCGGCCGTGACCGTGATGGCCGCCGTGCCGCTCTTGCCTTCGCTGGTCGCGGTGATCGTCGCCGCACCCGCGGCAACGCCCGTCACCACGCCACTCGAGCTCACCGTGGCCACGGCGACGTCACTCGTCGCCCAGCTCACGACCCGCCCATTGAGCGCCTTCCCCGCCGAATCCCTGGGCGTCGCGCTCAGCGGCACGGAGCTCCCCACGGCCACACTCGCCGTCGCCGGGCTCACGCTCACCGTCGCCACGGGCACGACCACGACCGTCACGGCCGCGCTCCCGCTCTTCCCGCCGCTCGTCGCGGTGATCGTCGCCGTCCCGGCGGAAACGCCGGTGACGAGGCCGCTGCCGTTCACACTCGCCGCACCGCCGTTGCTGCTCGTCCAGGTGATCGTCCGCCCGCTGAGCGGATTGCCGGCCGAATCCTCGGCGGTCGCGCTCAGCTGCAGCGTGCTCCCCACCGCCACACGCCCCGTCGCCGGGCTCACCCTCACCGTCGCCACGGGCACGACCACGACCGTCACCGCGGCGCTCCCGCTCTTGCCACCGCTCGTCGCCGTGATCGTCGCCGTCCCGGCGGAAATGCCGGTGACGAGGCCGCTGCCGTTCACACTCGCCGCACCGCCGTTGCTGCTCGTCCACGTGATGGTTCGGCCGCTGAGCGGATTGCCCGTCGAATCCTGGGCCGTCGCGCCGAGCTGCGCCGTTCCTCCCACGAACACGCGAGCCGTCGCAGGGCTCACGACGACCGTGTCGACCGGGACCGCGCCCGGGCACACTACGCTGACGCTCGCTGCCGCCTGCATCGCTCCGGGGATGCTCGTCGCGGTCACCGTGTAGTCGCCGCAGCTCGTCGCCCGGTAGTGGCCGTAATGCTTCCTGCCGTTACTGCTCGTGTCGATGGCACCGCCGCTCACACTCCACGAGACGGCGATCAGCGCCGTATCGCCCGTGGCCGTGAGGCCGACGGTCGTGAAGTCCTGCGTCTGGTTTTGCTGCAGCGTGACGACTTGAGGGGCGATGAGCAACTGGGCGAGTTGCGAGCCCGTGTCCGTGATCGCGACGGGGCGCTCGCAGCCGAACACCGCCGCCGCGGCGAGCGCCGCGGCGGGAGCGAAGGCCACGCGATCTTTGAGGCGTGCCAGCCGGCACGACAGCTTGTGCATGAAGGTCATGGGTTCTGCTCCGCGGAGGCGGATGAAGCGGGGGAAGGAACGACGCGGCGGGGCCCGGCGAACGTACCGGCGCCCGCTTTGGTCAACGAAAGACGATGCGACAGCTTGAACCCGAACGGCATGAGCCTGTCGTTCCTTTCACGTCACGTCGCGGTCTCGGGAGGGCAAAAAAAAGCAGCCGCCCGCGCGGACCCTAGGGTCATTTCGCTGGCGGCCCGGCGGACCTAGCGACGTCGCGTCGCCGTAGTCCCGTGACTCTGCGTCACCGTCTTTCGACGGGTTTGCTCTGATCAGCGATGGTGAACTGCGCTGGTGCGTGGCGGGCTGTTCGTGTCATCGTGACACGGGTTCGTTGCGTCCCCGCCCCGTCAGCACCGCTGCGATAGTAAATCACCGGCGCGGTCGACGCAAGTCGTTTTGGGGTTTTTTCGGCTTCTGGGGGTTTCAGAACGGACCGTACTAAGCGCGACAGATCTCGTCTAACTCGTCCAGCCCGACCAGCACATCGCGCGGTTTGGACCCGTTGGCGGGGCCGAGAATGCCGGCCAGCTCGAGCTGATCGATGATGCGGGCGGCGCGCCCATAGCCGATGCTCATACGCCGCTGCAGCAGCGACGTCGAGCCGAGCTGATTCTGGATGCACACCTCGGCCGCCTGGCGGAACAGGGAGTCCCGCTCGCCCGGCGTGCCCTCTTCCCCCGTCCCTCGACCGTCTTCTCCCGCTTTTTCCGCCTCCTCGAGCGCCGCCACCTGCTCGTCGATGCTCGCGCCCGCGGCGGTCACGGCACTGCGGGCGTGGGCTTTGTACCAGTCCATCAGGCGCTCGGTCTCCTCCGTGGAGATGAACGCGCCCTGCACGCGCAGCGGCTCGCTCTTACCGGGCGGCAGGAACAGCATGTCGCCGTTGCCGAGCAGCGTTTCCGCCCCGTTCTGGTCGAGGATCGTGCGGCTGTCCACTTTGGCCGACACGCGGAACGCGACCCGGCAGGGGAAGTTCGCCTTGATGAGGCCGGTGATCACGTTGACGGAGGGGCGCTGCGTCGCCAGTACCAGGTGGATGCCGATCGCGCGGGCCTTTTGCGCCAGCGTGGCGAGGGGCGTTTCGATTTCGCCCTGCACCGTCAGCATCAAGTCCGCGAGCTCGTCCACGATCAACACGATGTACGGCACGACCCCGCCCGTGTACTCGCCGTCCAGCGGCAGCTCTTTCTGGATTCCGGCCTGCGTAGCCAGGGTCTCGCGCGGCCCCTTGAGCGGCTTTTTGTCATCGACCTTCTTGTTGAAGTCGACGATGTTGCGCGCGTGGTTCGCGTGCAGCAGCCGGTAGCGCCGCTCCATCTCCCACACCGCCCATTTGAGCACGCTCGCGGCCTTGTGGTGATTGGTCACGACCGCCAGACCCAGATGCGGCAGCTTCTCGTACATCGAGAGCTCGACCATCTTCGGGTCGATCATGAGCAGCTTCAGCCGCTCCGGTGGGTGCGTGTAGATCAGGCTCGTAATGATCGTGTTGATGCAAACCGACTTCCCGGAGCCCGTCACGCCGGCGATCAGGAGGTGCGGCATCTTGGCGAGGTCCGCGATCACCGGCTCGCCCTCGAGATTCTTCCCCAAACCCAACGGCAGGGCGCGGCTCGCCCGCTGGTAGTCGACGCCCTCGATCAGCTCGCGCACGTGCACCATGCGGGGGATCGGATTGGGCACTTCGATCCCGACCGCGGCCTTGCCCGGGATGGGCGCCACGATCCGCAGCGACGGCGCCCGCATCGCGAGGGCCAGATCGTCGGCCAGGGCCGCGATCCGCCCCACCTTCACACCCGGGCCGGGCGCCACCTCGTACTGCGTCACCACCGGCCCGACCGTGCGGCCGGCGATCGAGCCTTCCACGCGAAACGTCTGCAGCGTCTCGATCAGCTTCTGGCCCATCTGCTCGATCTGTACGAGCCCGGCCTCACCGTCCTCCGGAGGGGCGGGGTTCAACAAGTCGATTGGCGGGATGAGAACCCCTGCAGGAACGAGATGCGGGATGCGGGAGGCAGGAGGCGTGGGCTTGGACTTCGCCGGGATGCGGGATGGGGGATGCGGGATGCGTGGCTCGCTCTCGGGCAGCGACGCCTTCTGCTTGGCCTTTCCCACATCCCGCATCCCGCTTCCCGCATCCCGCTTTCGGACTTCCGTTTCCCGGGTTCGCAACGCGACGAGCGGATGCCAGCCGACGGTGAGGATCCCGAGCGCCGACAGCGCGAACAGGCCGACCAGGGCCCCGCCCGCCGTCCCGACCGCCTGATGGATGCCGTGCGCCACCAGCGCCGGCGCCACGCCCACGAGCCGCTGGGTAGGGCTCCACAGGGCATAGTCCAACGGAAAGCGGGCGCCCGTGACGGTCCCGATGCCGTAGGGCAGCAGCAGGACGAGTCCCACGCCGAGCGCGGCCGTCCGTCCCGACGAGAGACTGCCCAGTCGCTGGAACGCGGCGAGCGCCCATCCGATGCCGAGCAACGGCAGCACCGCCGAGCCGGCGCCGAGGGTCCGCCACAGGAGCGAGCCGATGTGGTCGCCCCAGCTCCCCGTGACGGGGAGGCGCAGCAGCGTGAGTCCGAGGAACAGCCCGACGACGAGGGCGCCGATACCGATCAGCTCCTGGCGCGCCTTCGCGTTCATGTGATGCGACGGTCCGCGTAGGTCGGGACGACGCCGAACCGGTCGGGCCGGGCGGCAAAGTCGACGTCGCCGTCCAGGTCCACGTCGCTCAGCTGGTGCGCCGCTTCGGAACCCTCCAGCGCCTCCGCCCAGCCGGCGAGCTCGTCCGTGAGGGCGAGGGCGGCGCGGGCGGCGTCGTTCAGGGCCACCTTGCGGAGACCCTTCTTGGCGGCCTTGATCACGCGCCCCGCCGTGTACGCGTCTTCGATGGCGAACTGTTTCTCGCGGCCGGCGCAGATGATCACCAGATCGCGCGGCTCGAGCAGCAGCGCGCGGACGCGCTCGACCAGGGCCTTGAAGTTGACGGGCGCGCCCACGAGCACCGGCTCACCGCCCTGCGCCGCCACCAGGGCGGGCGTGCCGTTCGTGGTGGCGAGCACGATGGTTTTCCCCGCCACGGCGGCGGGCACCATCTCGCGCGGCGAGTTCCCCAGCGCGAACCCTTCGATCTTCACGCTGCGGCGCTCGCCCGCGAGGAGCACGCCGTCCTTCTCGAGGTTCGAGGCGAGGCGGACCGCTTCCTCGGACGTGGCGGCGGGGATGACCGCCTTGGCGCCGTTCGCCAGGGCCGTGATGATCGTGGTGGTGGCGCGCAGGACGTCGATGACGACGACGCCCCGGCCGGCGAGATCTGCCGCGCCGAGGCCGAGTGGCGTGAAATGGACGTCGATCTTCATGCGGGCGGCTGCAGCAGCTGGGGCTCGCGCTCGAGGAACTTCGTGTCCACGCGTCCCGCGACGAAGTCGGGATGACGCATGACCCGACTGAGAAAGGGAATGGTCGTGGTCACGCCTTCAATGATAAACGAGTCGAGCGCCTGGCGCATGCGCGCCAGCGCCTCCGCCCGGCTGTTGCCGTGGACGATGACCTTCGCGAGCAACGAGTCGTAGAACGGTGGCACCGTGTATCCCGCATAGATGTGGGTGTCGACCCGCACGCCCGGTCCGCCGGGCGGGTGATACGCCGTGATCGTCCCGGGACTGGGCTGAAAATTGCGCGCCGGATCTTCCGCATTCACGCGGCACTCGATGGCGTGCCCCCGCAGCCGGTTGCCGTTCATCACGAACGACAACGGCTCGCCCGCGGCGACCCGGATCTGCTCCTTCACGAGATCGAAGTTGGTGCACATTTCGGTGACGGGGTGCTCCACCTGGATGCGCGTATTCATCTCCATGAAGTAGAACGAGCCGTCCTCGTCGAGCAGGAACTCGATCGTCCCCGCCCCCACGTAGCCGATCGCTTCGGCGAGCCGCACCGCCGAGTCGCCGATGTCCTGGCGCAGCGTCGCGTCCACCACCGGGCTCGGCGCTTCCTCGATCAGCTTCTGGTGGCGCCGTTGCACCGAGCAGTCCCGCTCGCACAGATGCATGATCCGGCCGTGCGTGTCGCCCATGATCTGGATCTCGATGTGCCGCGGGCGAGCGAGGTACTTCTCGAGGTACACCTCGTCGGAGCCGAACGCCGCCAGCGCCTCCTGCTTGGCCAGCGAGAACGCCTGCGGGAATTGCTCCCCGTCCTGCGCCACCCGCATCCCCTTCCCGCCCCCGCCCGCGGCCGCCTTGATGATTACCGGGAAGCCGAGCTTCTCGGCGAGCTTGAGACCGGCGTCCGCGTCCTCCAGCGGCCCGGGCGACCCGGGCACGGTGGGTACCTTGAGCCGCTGGGCGAGCTTGCGCGCCGCCGCCTTGTCGCCCATCTGGCGGATCTGCTCCCCCGTCGGGCCGACGAAGGTGATGTTCGACGTGCGGACGATGTCGGCGAACTCCGCGTTCTCGGCGAGAAAACCGTAGCCGGGATGCAAGGCGTCCGCTCCCGTGATCTCGGCCGCGGCGATGATGCGCGGAATGTTGAGATAGCTGTCGCGCGCCGGCGCCCGCCCGATGCACACGTCGTCGTCGGCGAAGCGCGTGTGGAGGCTGTCGCGATCCGCCTCGGAGTACACGGCCACCGTCTCGATGGCCAGCTCCTTGCACGCACGAATCACCCGCAGGGCGATCTCCCCGCGGTTGGCGATCAGCACCTTCTTGAACATCAGGGCGTGATGTCGCCGCGCATGCCCGCCGCGGTCGTGGTCCCGCCAAACGACTGGCTCTGCCCCGAGTCGACCCCAGATACCTTCAGCGCGAACTCGCTCGGGTTCGTGGCGTAGAAGATCGCGCTCTCGTAGCTCACCATGCCTTGCTGGTACCAGTGGAACAGCGATTGGTCGAAGCTCTGCATGCCGTACTGCACGGAGCCCTGCGCGATCAGGTCGGGAATGGAGAGCGACTTGGTCAGGTCGCGCATGTTCTCCTGCACCGCCGCCGTGTTGATCAGCACTTCCGACGCCGGCACGCGACCCTTGCCGTCCTTGCGGGGCACCAGCCGCAGCGACACGATCGCCTGCAGCGCCGTCGAGAGCAGGTGCCGCACCTCGTCGTGCTGGTGCGGCGGGAAGAACGAGATCACCCGGTTGATCGTCTGGGTCGCGTCCGTGGTGTGGAGCGTCGAGAATACCAGGTGCCCGGTGTCGGCCGCCTTGAGCGCCGTGTCGAGCGTCTCCATGTCGCGGATTTCGCCGATCAGGATCACGTCCGGCGCCTGGCGCAGCACATGGCGCAGCGCCGCGTTGAACGACAGCGTGTCGTTCCCCACCTCGCGCTGTGAGATGTTGGCGAGGTTGTCGCGATGCAGGAACTCGATCGGATCCTCGATCGTGATGATGTTCACGCGGCGGTTGGTGTTGATGTGGTTGATCATCGCCGCCAGCGCCGTCGACTTGCCCGACCCCGTCACCCCCGTCACCAGCACCAGGCCGCGCGGCCGCAGCCCGATCTCCTCCAGCACCGGGGGCAGGTTCAGATCGCGAATGGTCTTCACCTCGTAGGGAATCGCCCGGAACGCGAACGCCACCGTGCCGCGCTGCTGGTAGACGTTGGTCCGGAACCGCCCCACCCCCGGGACGCCGATCGCGAAGTCCGCCTCCTTGTGCTCGGCGAACTCCTTCACCTGACGCGGGGTCATGATCTGCTCGGCCAACGACTTCAGCTCCTCGGGCTTGAGCGGCGCACTCTCCAGCGACAACAGCTCGCCGTTCACCCGGATCGTCGCCGGTCGGCCCACTTTCAGCAGCAGGTCCGACGCGTTGCGCTGGACCATGAGCGTGATCGCCGCCTTGAAGTTGAAGGTCGGCTGGCCGCCTTGGGGTGCTTCAGGCATGGGGATCGACTCGGAAAAGGGCCTGTCCGAACTCGACGGGCTGGGAGCTCTCCACCAACACCTCCCGCACCACACCCGCGACCTCGGACTCGATTTCGTTCATGATTTTCATCGCTTCGATGATGCACACCACCTGCCGCGGCGCCACGCGACTGCCCGCCTTGACGTAGGGCGCGGCGCCCGGCTCCGGCGCGCTGTAAAACGTGCCCACCATGGGCGACTTGATCTCGAGCAGCTGCGACGGCGGAGCGGAGACGGCGCCCCCCGGAGCACCGGGCGCCCGCTGGGCTGCTGCGGAGGGGGGCGCCGTCTCCGCGACGGGCGGCTGCGCCACTACGACGTGCTGACCACCGGCATTCGTCTGGTGCCCCGCCCTGGTCAGCCGCACCGCCGACCATGACCCGAACAAACCCCGGCGGACCTCGATCGCTCCGACCTCCGGCGCATCCTTCAGGATCTGCACCAGCCGGGAGATGATGTCGAGGTTCATGGGCACCAAAGTTACACGACCTCTACCAGGTCCGTCAGCCCGTCGGACAGGAGCTCCGCCGCGCCGCCGTCCGGGGGCAGGTGCACATCGTCCTCGATCCGCACGCCGCCCTCTCCGGCCAGGTACACACCGGGCTCCACGGTGACCACGGCGCCGCCGGGCAACGGGTCGCCGTTGGTTTTCGAGAGGCGCGGGGCTTCGTGCACCTCGAGCCCCAGGCCGTGGCCGAGCGAATGCCCGAACGCCTCCCCCAGACCGCGGGCGGTGATCGGCTCCCGCGCCAGGGCGTCGGCGTCCCGCCCGCTCATCCCGGCGCGCACGCCGCCACGCGCCCGCCGCTGCGCCTCGTACACGACCCCGTACAGCGCGCGCTGGCGCTCGCTGGCCCGCGCTCCCACGACCACCGTGCGCGTGATATCCGCGCAGTAACCGTCCACCTGAGCCCCGAAGTCTAGCAGCAGCCACTCCCCCATCGCCACGACGCGCCCGCTCGAGCGCGCGTGCGGGAGCGCGCTGCGTGGCCCCGACGCCACGATGGTGGCAAAGGGGTGTCCCTCGCTCCCGAGCTGGCGCAGCGCCCCTTCGAGCAGGCCGGCGATCGCCAGCTCGGTCATGCCCGCATGCACCTGGGCGAGCGTGCCGCGCAGGGCCTCCCCGGCGAGCAGCGCAGCCGCGCGAATCGCCGCGACCTCGCCCACGTCCTTCGCCGCGCGCAGCCGCTCCACCAACTCGGTGACCGGTCGCCAGCGCCAGGGCTTCCCCCCCTCCGCGAACCGACGGGCGTCGTGCACCGTGAGCGCGTGGGCTTCGTAGCCGATCTCGCTGAGGGGCCCAAGGGTCGCGAGCTCGCGGAAGAAACGATCCCACACGCTCGTGCCTTCGACCTCGACGCGCGCCACCGCCCCCGCTTCGACCCGCGCCTGCTCGTCGTAGCGAAAATCCGTCACGAGCAGGACGTCGCCGCGCGTCACGGCCACCAGCGCGGCCGACCCGGAGAAGCCGGTGAGGTAGCGGATGTTGGCGCGCGACGTGACCAGTAGCCCGTCCAGGCCATCGGCGTCGAGCGCCCGCACGAGGGCCTCCTGCCGCCAGCGCCGCCGGTCAGGTGCCATGGCGGGCCTGGAGATAGCCGACCAGGCCCTCGAGTCCCAGCCGATAGCTCTCGGCCCCGAACCCCGTCACCATGCCCACCGCGGCATCGGCCAGCATCGAGCGCCGCCGCTCGGGCTCGCGGGCGAACAGGTTCGACAGGTGCACTTCGACGAACGGCACGCGCACCGCGAGCAGCGCATCGCGCACGGCAAGGCTCGTATGCGTGTACGCCGCGGCGTTGATGACGAGCCCGTCCGCCTTGCCCTTCAACCGCTGGATCGCGTCGACCAGCTCGCCCTCGTGATTCGTCTGGGTCCAGGATACGTCGATGCCGAGCGCGCGCGCCCGCTCCCGCGTGCGCGCCTCGATCTCCGCCAGCGTCGTGCGTCCGTACAGCTCCGGCTCGCGCTCGCCCAGCAGATTCAGGTTCGGGCCGTTCAACACGGCGATGTGCACTAGGACTTGAGGCCCCGGAGCCAGGCCTGGAACTGATCGAGGTCGCCCTCGTCCTCCATGGGGGGCCGCATCTTCGAGCCCGAGCCGCGGACCGGACCTGACGGCGCCGCGTTCCCTTCCGCGGGCGGCGTGGCGCCGCCCGGCGGTGCGGATGGCGGGCTGAAGAACTGATCGAACGAAAACCCGCCAGGCGGGGGGGCAGTCGGGGGCGCGGGCGCCGGATCCGCGGGCGGCGCCGCCCTCGCGTCCGGCGCCGGAGCGCTGCGCGGGCTTTCCTCGCCGAACACCGCATCGAGCGTGATGCTGTCGTCCGCGGGCCGGCTGGCTTCGCCGGGCGCGAGGATCTCGGGCTCCGGCTCGTACTCGAGCGGCGCGATGGCGAACGCGCCCTCGAGCGGGGACCCCGGCGCCTCCGGCGCCGGCAAGGGCTCCGGATCGGGCGCGGCGTCCTGCCCGCGAGCGGGCGGGCGACCCGCCAGGATCCTCCGCAGAAAGGTCTGCACCGACTCGCCCGTGTCCCCGCCTCGCGCCCCGGGGTCGCCCGAGGACAGCCCGGCGACCCGCGCCCGCAACCGCCGGTCCCCCGGGCGCTTGGCAAGCAACGCCTCGTAAACGCGCAGCGCTTCGTCCGGGTGTCCCTGGCGCAGATACAGCTCCGCCATCGTCTCGGTGACGACCGGCTCGGCGCGCGACAGCGCCGCCGTGTCGGCCGCGCCGTCGTCGTCGGACAGCGTCACCGCGGCCGGCGTCGCGGGAACGGCGCCACCTCCAACGGGAGCAGCGGGCGCCCACTGGGCTGCCGGAGCGGGGCCCGCCGGCTCCGCGGCCACGTCGTCAGGCATGATCAACGGCAAGTCGATCGTCGGCAGCTCGGCTTCGGACTCGGACTCGGAGACCCCGGGCGGTTGTTCGAACGGGACGCTCTCGTACTGCGTGTGCGCCAGTCCCTCGACCACGAGGTCCTGCGGCTTGAGCTCGACCTCTTCCGCCACTTCGAGCCCGTCCGCTTTGGCCGCGTCGTGAGCCACCGAGTTGAAATCGAGCGTGCCATCGTAGGTCTCGATCTCGCCGGGTGGGGGAGCGGACTTGCGGGGGACGGCGTCCGCGACGCGGGTTTCCGACTCGTGCTCGACCACGAAGTCCCTACGCGGCGGAGCCGGCGCAGGAGGGGGGGCGGGGGCGGGGGCGGGGGGGGCGGCGGATGCGGAACCGGCTTCACGGTGGACGAATGGGCGGGTTCCGGGTCCAGCACGAGCCGGACCACCGGCTCGGGCGCGCCAGCGCGGACCGAAGCCGCTCCCGGTGGGGAGCTCGGGCGCGCGGCGGCATGCGCCGCCCGGCCCCGGGCGCGCGTCAAGGCCTCCGCCGCGTCGCCGTTCATCGGGTCGGCGGAGAGCAGCCGGGTCAGCCAATCGACTGCTTCGTCGTAGCGATGGCCGCGGTCGGCGATCTCGGCCAGGATCTTGAGCGCCAGCACGTTTTCCGGGTCGAGCGCCAGCACCTTGCGGAACACCTCGGAGGCGCCCGGGTCGTTCTTCTGATCCATGAGGCAGCGCCCGAACACGATGTGGGCGCTGACATAGTCGGGGTGCAGCTCGAGACCGGCCTTGCAGAGGTCGAGTGCCCTATCTAGTTCTCCCGCCTTACGATAGGCGTCTGCCAAGGGGGCAAAGTTCCGCCCCTTCGGGTTCTCGAGCCACCGCTTTTCGAGTTTTTCGATCTCGCTGGTGTAGGCCACGGCCTAAGTGGTTGTGGGAATTGGACGAAGATAGTGTTTGCTCGGGCGGACTGTCAATCGGAAACAGCTCGAGTCGCTTGAGTTTTCACGTTGTCGTTTTTAGACTTAACCCCCTTCGCCGTGGTCTACCCGGAGTTTCAGTCCCTATGATGCGCTCGATGCGCGTGATCGTGAAGCCAGTGTTCTACGTCCTGGCCATATCTTTCGTGGCCTGGCTTGCCATCGGCCAGGTCACCGACATCCTGGGCGGCGGCAAGGACGTGGTGCTCAAAGTGAACGGCGAGGTGGTGCGCTCGCAGCCGTTCCAGCTGCAGTACCAGGCGGCCCTCGAGCAGTACCGGCGCCAGCAGGGAGGCGGGCGTTTGAGCCGCGAGGATGAGCAGCAGATCCAGAACCAGGTCGCCGATCAGTTCATTCACAACATCCTGCTCGAGCGCGCCTACCGACGTCTCGGCATCGCGGTCTCGGACCAGGAGATCATCCGGGCGGCGCGCAGTGGGCCGCCCCCCCAGATCCTGCAGCAGGTGCTGCAGGAGGCCACGTTTCAGACCAACGGTCAGTTCGACATCACCAAGTGGCAGCGCTACCTGTCGAGTGCCGGCCCCGAGTTCACCAGCCAGATCGAGCAGCTGTACCGCGACTACCTGCCGCAGCGCAAGCTGCAGGAGTACCTGACCGCGGACGTCTACGTCTCGGACGCCAAGCTGTGGCGCATCTGGCGCGATCAGCACGAATCGGTGACGGTCGCGGTGCTCGCGGTACGACCGGAGGACGTCCCCGATTCGCTCGCGCCGGTGTCGGAGGCCGAGCTGCAGCGCTACTACGACACGCACAAGAACGACTTCAAGCGGCCGGCCGCGGCGTGGCTCAGCTACGTGGCGCAGCCGCGCGTCCCCGACGCCCGCGACAGCGCGGCCGCGCTCGACCGGGCGCACGCCCTGCGGGCGGAGCTCGTGGGTGGAAAAGGGAAATTCGAGGACGTCGCGAAGAAAGAATCGGCGGACTCGGGGAGCGGGGCGCGGGGCGGCGACCTGGGCTGGATCAAGCGCAACCAGCCGGGCTTCGACGCCCGGTTCGTGGCCGGGGTGCGTTCGCTGCCGGTGGGCGTAGTGAGTCAGCCGATCTTGTCGAGCTTCGGGTATCACCTGATCCGCATCGATGCCGCCAAGGGCGACTCGGTGCACACGCGACACATCCTGGTGGCGATCACGCTCCAGGGAAAGCATCTCGACGCGGTCGATACGCGCACCGACTCACTCGACCGGTTGGCGGCGGATCAGACCGACGGGCACAGGCTCGACAGCGCCGCGCACGTGCTCACGCTGCCGCTCGCGCGGGCCCCCAAGCT
>Ga0209473_1001492_pt1 | contig 13068 bp, 13 predicted proteins | sample GraSoiAngelo_133_FD_185890 | JGI IMG/M metagenome (GOLD analysis project Ga0209473, IMG submission 185890) | Grasslands soil microbial communities from the Angelo Coastal Reserve, California, USA - 14_0929_05_20cm (SPAdes) (version 2) | ecosystem: Environmental > Terrestrial > Soil > Grasslands ...
ATCCTTGATGTAAATAACGCGATGCGCGTATTCAGCGATGTCGTGCTCGTGGGTGACCAGCACAATGGTGTTGCCTTCGGAGTGAAGCCGGTCGAACAGTGCCATGATCTCATTTCCCGTCTGTGAATCGAGATTGCCCGTCGGTTCGTCGGCGAGAATGATCGAAGGCTTATTGACCAGAGCGCGCGCGATCGCAACTCGCTGCCGCTGTCCGCCGGAGAGTTCGTTGGGCTTATGACTCATGCGCGATTCCATGCCCACGGCTTGCAGCGCTTCCTGCGCGCGCTCACCACGTTCATGCGCCGGTATCCCGGCATAAATGAGCGGCAGTTCCACGTTGTGCAATGCGGTCGCACGCGCCAAAAGATTGAACGTCTGGAAAACGAACCCAATTTCTTTGTTTCGTATGTGCGCCAGTTGATCGTCGTCAAGTTCGCTGACCAACTGCGCATTCAGCCAGTACTGCCCCCGGCTCGGAGAGTCCAGGCAGCCGATCAGGTTCATCAGCGTCGATTTTCCCGACCCGCTTGGTCCCATAATCGCCGCATATTCATTCCGCCGAATCGAGAGATTCACGCCCCGCAGCGCATGCACCTGCTGCTCGGAACCCATGTCGTAGGTCTTCCACAGGTCGGAGGTGTGAATCATCGCCGACTCTGGTGGGGCCGACACGTGGGGTTGCGAGATATTGATTACTTCGGCAGTCGCCATGCTTTTCTCCTGCTCCGGACGGGGCAACCGGGTCACTCCTGTCCCTGGTTACATTGGACGGGCCACGTGGGCATTAGTCACTCGTGAATTCTGGCCGCTGCATCGAGCAACGCACGCTTACCTTCCACTAGGGGTACGATGCGGTTCGGTGAAAAGTTCCAGTCCAGAAAGGGGAGTTTCGGGACTGCACTCCGAATTATATCCGCCTCACTGTTAATTTGGATGCATGGAATTACAGACACTCGGTAAACCGGTAAGGTTCCCTTAGTGGGCAACCGGTCAAGAAGTCAACCCAACCCCATCGACTGCGCTCACAGCAGGCTGTGTCTCGCAAAAAGCGCGAGACAAGGCCGGGGCAACCGGTGGAAGATTTAATGGAAGATGAGTCGAAAATCCCGACCTCGGTCCCAGAGTCAAAGTCCCCACCCTCCCGCAAAGAACGCGGGAAGGATGGGTCACCCAGTTGAAATTCTTACACCAGCTGGAAGTCCTAAATTGGAACGGGTGAGAGTAACTGGCAGTCGCCGTCGGTTTCGGTTGATGGCTCAGAAACTGCGGCGCCCAGCAGTTCCCAGGCTTCGAGATAAGGTGAGTACTTCTTACTCGCGCGCGCTTCGACTACTACACGATCAGCTTTGCCTTGCCGCCGGGCGCTCCGCGGTGGGGCGCGGATTTCAAGCGTGCCATCGAACGCGACGTAGCAGTTCACTCCTGAAGCTCCCTCGTGTATATAATTTTGCATTCCAAATGCCCCGTGAAACCATCGCCGATCCCCGCCAGGAAATTCTGCGCACCGCCGCGCGTCTTTTCCAGCAGCAGGGATACGACGCGACCTCGATGAACGATGTTGCTGCCGCGCTGAAACTGAGCAAGGGAGGCCTATATCACCACTTTCAGGGCAAGGACGAAATACTTTTTGACCTGATGAACCATGCCATGGACATCACCGAGCAGCGGGTCATCGCTCCCGTCAAGCTGATTGCCGATCCCGAGAAGCAGCTTCGTACACTGATCCAGCGTCACATCACCGTAGTGCTCAGCGAGCGCGACCGCGAAATCACGGTGATGCTGCACGAGAACCATCCGCTCTCGCCCGCGTTGCGCAAGCGGATCAACGCCCGCAAAAAAGACTACGTACATTTTCTCGAGAACCTGATCGCCGAAGTCCAGGCTGCTCGCGGAAAGAAAACGAGTGTCACACCGCGCGCCGCCGCGTTCGCGCTTCTCGGAATGATGAATTGGATTTACCAGTGGTACCGCCCTGAGGGCAAGCTCGGCGAAGAAAGTCTGGTTCAGCAGTACACAGAAATTTTCTTTCAGGGAGCGCTCGGATGAGCGGGTTTTATTCAGTCGAGAAGCTCGTTGCGCGAACCACGCCCGACCGCCGCTACAACGAGTTCCTGCGCGTTCCGACCATGAGCGCCGGAGTTTACGTTCTGCCTGCAGGCGCAACCGACCGCCAGTCGCCGCACCAGGAAGACGAGATCTACTACGCAGTTCGCGGCAAAGCCGAGATCCGCATCGGCGACATCCAACATTCGGTTCAGCCGGGGGACGTGATCTTCGTCGAAGCCCGCGCCGAGCACCGCTTCTTCGATATCGAAGAGGAACTGGTCTTGTTGGTAGTCTTCGCGCCCGCGGAGAGCAGTTAGCTTAGCGCCAGGAACATCCGCCGCACTGCTGCACGCGTCACACGCCCTTCCAGATATGCGCGGTACACTGACTCCCCTTCTGGATGGTCCCCTTGTCCCTCCAGGTTTCCAGGACACAACAGCCGTGAGCCGAAGTGCGCCAGCGCGCCTTCCAGTTTGCTCGGCGCGTATGAATGCGGCATTCCCTTGCATGCGTGATGCAAGAACCGTGCCGCCTCTCCCGCAGCATGCGCCATCTTGAATTCACGGATGACAAAAGTGTTCGTGCGTGGCACGTAAACGCAGCCCAGATGTTCGAAAGCGGCTTTTTCTTTCTCGTGCAAATGACCTTGCGCATCCGACTCGCTCACGTACACCACCTCCGGCAGCGAATCCGCCAGATACTTCGGCTCTGTGCCGTTGTGCGGCGAATCAAGGCGGAATCCCAGGCAACGAGCCAATGAAAAAATCAGATTGTAAACTGCAGGTGAAAAATCAGGCTGATCGTCTCCCCTCCATTTTTCGAGGCATAGCCGATAGCTCTCGTACTTCTCCAGCGGATTGGAATTGAAAACGCAAACTGCATCCGGCCCCAGGCTCACCGCCTGAGCTTCTTCGCCCACTGCTTGCCAGTAAAGCGCATCGACGTTTTGCAGGACAGTGATCGTTCGTTCGTTGGGTAACGCCTGTTTTACCAGTGGCGGCAGATGCTCCGGAGCCATATGCGACTCGCCAAACAGAACCAACAGTGTTGCTTGGGGATGCTGCTCCCGCATCTCATGAATTTTCACCGCGGCATGGCGGTCGCGCGATCGGATTCTTCGCAGATCATATCGGGGCATGCAGTCAACTCCATAAATTCCTTCTGCATGCTCACGTGCCGCAATCAGCAGACCATAAAATGGCTCCCACTGATATCCCCATTCGCGATCGAATCGCAGGCGTTCTCGAAGTTCTGGTTCAGAAATTTCTCGCCGCCACCAGGACTCCAGAATCTGCTGGTCCCGTGACAACACCGCTTCTACCCCCAGCACCACAGGCCATCTGCCCGCAAGCTGTTCGATGAGTTTGCAGGCCGGCAGCGCATGATAATCGCCGAGGAGGATGATGTCGGCCGATGCGATCCGGTCATTCAATTGCTCCGGCGTGAGCGGCGCATCATATTTTCGAAACGCGCCGCTGAACTCACGCAGATACTTGCTATGGCCAGCCCGGTCGCGTGACCCAATTTCGCGCCGCACTGCCGCCAGCGCGTGCATTTGCGCTCCGTGCCGCCGCATTCCGGAGATGGACTGTCTTTTCATCCTGCCTTGACTCGCCGTCCCGTACTCCCTATCCTCGAAACTCGTTACCCATTAACTTGGGTGTCCCGCCCATTCCAGGTTTCGAAAGGTGGGAATCACAAACCTTGTCAACACCGCCCACCAATCTGACCATCGCCACCACCGGAGCCAGCGGTGCCATCTTCCTGCGCGAACTTCTCCCTGCCGTTGATCGCGATAAGCGAATTCAGACCGTCAACTTCATCGCTTCCGATAGCGCACTCCGCGTCATGGCTGAAGAACTAGATCTCCGCGGCCGCAACAACCTCGTCTCGCAACTGCTCGGCCGCAAGACATCCAGCAAAATCCGCCAGCAGGCTAATGCCGATATTGGTGCCAACGTCGCCAGCGGCTCTTATCCCGCCGACGCGATGATCGTGCTGCCGTGCAGCGTTGGGACGCTGGCCCGCATTGCCAACGGCATTGCTTCGCATCTCATCGAGCGCGCAGCCGACGTTTGCCTTAAAGAGAAACGTCCGCTGGTGCTCTGCGTCCGAGAAACGCCGCTCAACAAAATTCACATCCGCAACATGTACCGAGCCGCCGATGCCGGAGCGACTATCTTTCCGCTCATTCCCGCCTACTACTTCCGGCCCGCCTCACTCGACCAGATGGCCCATGAGTTCGCCTGCCGCGTCCTCGCCCACATCGGCCTGCCGCAAACAGATGCGTACCGGTGGAAGGGCTAGGTCGCCTACCGGCAACTGAACAACTGGCGATGCAACTGAGGGGAGAATTTCAGTCTAGAAGTACGGAAGTGCGAGCAACAGGTTTCGAGCGGACATGTACGATAGGGGAAAACCGGGCGGTGTAACCCTGTTTGCCGCCGAAAAAGCACAATCGCCTGATGACGTCTGTTATCCAAGATCGCTGCAGATGCAGCCGACGGTGTTAGCGTCGGTGTCTAATTGAGGGTGACTGGCTGGGTCGGCTATTGTGGATACATTTCGTTTCGAAAAAAGCGAGTCTGGGTCGGCAGCGCAATTGCCATAATGAGCGCGTCCATTTTTGTTTGTACTCAGATGTGGATGACTTCTCGTAGTTTCATGGCTCTGAACACGCCCATTTCTCTGGCGCGTGGCGATATCAAATCCCGGCCCTTCAGGATCAATTTGAAGAATTACTACTCCGTGAGAATTGACACGGGCTGGCAATCCTACTTCGATCCAAATTGTCCTTCCTATGACAACGTAAGATCCCGCTGGATGCTGTACAAGGATGGGACTGTTTTCGTGAAGTGGATCGACGCATCGAGCCCGTATGCGTACCTCGGTGATTTCCTCGGGGAAAAAGGAACATATGAACTCCGATTGGACATTCTGTCAGATACCGTGTGCTTAAACCCTGGTCGCCCAAGATTGCTTGTGTACACAGACCGAGGCGAATATGACGACCGTGCATCGCCGGTTTTGTTGCTTTCGGCATTCGGGGTAGCGTTCGGCGTGAGCCTGGTAATTCTGACGCTTATTTCAGCGGAGTTAGGCAGTCAGAATGTGCGTATTTGCGATTCGCACCGCTTAGCGCAATATTTTCAATGGGCCCAAACACTACCCCTCAAACGCCAATTCGAATCGTCACCGGCATTCGCACTAGTTGCAACACCTATCCTCGTCATTCTTGTCATCGCTTTCAATGGTGATGTTGCAACCATATCCGTCGAAGGGTTTGTACGTACATCTCTTAAAGCCAGGTCATTTGCCCGGGGAGGACGACGCTTTAGCTGGACCAGTTGTGGCCTGCATTGCTGACGCGGGCTCCGCACGAGTTCCTGCAGTGTACGTGAATTCGGCAGCAACATCGTGGGATGGGTTGGAAAGTGCTTTAAAGGATCAATTGAAGCTTCGCGCAAAGTGGGTCGTATACGTCGAGACAGAGCCAAATGTTAATTGGGCTCACGTAGCCAATGCAGTGGACGCGGCGAAGGGGCTGCATGCGACCGTTGTTTTGGCTGATATTCGCAGACCCACCTGTCGTTGAAACCTCGTATTCTCAGGAACTAACAGTCGTGATGCTTTCCGCTGAAGCACTAGTCCATCTACACGCACGGATTTCCGCGTCTTTGTATCATGAAGAGACGCCATGTCGAAGGCGTTCGCCATCTCGATCGTCTGCACTTTGCGCGAGCACAGCCATCGGGCCTATCTCGTGGGTGGATGCGTGCGCGACCTTCTTCTGGGACGCGAACCCGCCGACTACGACGTCTCGACTGACGCCACGCCCGAACAAGTCATGCGGATTTTTCCGGAGACATACGCTGTCGGCGCGCAATTCGGAGTCGTGCTGGTTCCGCTGCCCGAGAGCGAAAAGCAGGTTCTCCATCGGCCAAAGCCGATTCGGAATGACAGTTTGGAAGAGGAAATCGCGGTCGGGCATACCCACAAACTCTGCGTTGAGGTCGCCACCTTTCGCCGCGATGTCGGCTACTCCGACGGCCGCCATCCCGACGAAGTTCAATTCAGTCGCGATCCCTGCGAAGACGTGCAGCGCCGCGACTTCACCATCAACGGCCTGCTGCTCGATCCAGAAAAGAATGAAGTACTCGACTTCGTTGGTGGGCAGGACGACCTCAAAGCCGGGATCATCCGCGCCATCGGCGATCCTGCCCTGCGCTTCGCCGAAGACAAATTGCGCATGCTTCGCGCCGTCCGCTTCGCCACGCGTTTCGAGTACCAGATCGAGCCGGGTACGTTTTCAGCAATCCAGAAACTGTCCTCCCAAATTTCACAGGTTTCTCGCGAACGCGTACGCGACGAACTCACGCGCATGTTGACCGAAGGTCACGCCAAGCGCGCGTTCGAACTGCTGGATCAATCGGGTCTTCTACAAGAAGTGCTGCCCGAAATCTCGGCCATGAGGGGCATCGAGCAGCCGCCTCAGTTTCATCCCGAGGGGGATGTTTTCGTGCACACCCTGCTGCTCCTCGAAAAACTCCCGCATCCCAGTCCGGCGACGCTGGCTTGGGGAGCATTGCTACATGACGTCGGGAAACCGCCAACTTTTCGCCGTGCGCCCGACCGCATTCGTTTTGACGAACACGCAAAAGTGGGGACCAGGATGGCCGAAGAAATCTGCCGCCGCCTGCGTTTTTCAAATGACGAAACCCGGCAGATTCTCGCGCTGGTAGAAAATCACATGCGTTTCGGAGACGTGCAACGCATGAAGCCTTCCACTTTCAAGAAATTTATTCGCCTGCCGAAATTCGATCAGCACCTCGAACTTCATCGGCTGGATTGTGAATCCAGCCACCGCAGCCTCGGCATGTACAACTTCACGCGCGAGCAAATTGCTAAGCTGCCAGCCGAATCTGTGCGGCCCAAGCCACTCGTCACCGGGGACGATCTGCTTGACGCCGGATATTCACCTGGTCCACTCTTCCGTGAAATTCTGACGGCCGTCGAAGATGCCCAACTCGACGGAAGATTGGAAGACTCAGAGGACGCGATGCGTTTTGTGCGAGAGAACTTTCCGCAATCAAGCAGAACGTAACAGCAGTAACGATACAACACAAGACAAGTGAGATTTACGCAGCGCGACGATCAGTGTTGCTGGTCATCTCATCAAACATGTACAGATGTTCCTCCGCACACGCCCGCAGCAAACGTCTCCATCCCAGACGTTTTTTCAGCCATTCGGCAAGCACCGTCTTCGCATTTACGTGAGCAATCAGTTGCTGTGGTGTGACTCGTCTCCAGGCGCAGTTGTCTTCGTCACTATTAGGAGTTGAACCGACCGACCGAAACTCCACGTGCCCATCGCATATCCGGTACTCTTCTCCGTCACGTCCGTTCTCCGATTCGAGTCGAAGGTGCATAGGTCTGAGAGCCATGTTTTCGACCTCGTTTCGTTGAAGACACTCTAAAGTCCCATTTTGCTTCACATGGGCCAATCCGGAAGAAAACCCAGAGTTCCGGTGCAAAAACTGTATTTTGCCGGTTTACTTCTCACACGAGCGCAGGTTTGCCCTGCTTGGCTGTATCCCCATAGAATGAAAGTTCTTTTCACACCATGCCACTTCGCCTGTTCAACACACTCTCTGGAAAAATTGAGGAATTCCGGCCGCTGGTGGACAACGAAGTCCGCATGTACGCTTGCGGGCCTACGGTTTACGACTACGGCCACATTGGCAATTTCCGTACCTTCGTTGCGGTTGATATTCTGCGCCGCTACCTTCGCCAGAGCGGACATAAACTCCATCACGTCATGAACATCACTGACGTGGACGACAAAATTATCCGCAACGCGGCCCAGGCGGGAGTCAATGTGCAGCAGTACACAGCGAAGTATCAGAAAGCATTCCTCGAGGATGCGGCGGCATTGCATATTGAAGAGCCGCAAATCACTCGTGCCACCGAGCACATTGCGCAAATGGCAGAGTTCATCGCCAGACTGGTGGAGAAAGGGTTGGCCTACAAAACCGAAGACGGTTCCTATTATTTCCGGATTGCGAAATTTCCTGGATACGGCAAACTCTCCAAAAGAGATTTTGCCGGCATGGAAAACGGCGCGCGAGTTGATGTTGACGAATACGAAAAAGACAACGCTCGCGACTTTGCACTCTGGAAAGCACCCAAGTCCGGCGAGGCTTCTTGGGAGAGCGTCATCGGACCAGGTCGCCCGGGCTGGCACATTGAGTGCTCGGTCATGTCCATGCAAGAACTCGGCGAGAGTTTCGATCTGCATGCGGGCGGCGAGGATCTGATTTTCCCTCACCACGAAAATGAAATAGCGCAATCCGAATCGCTGACCGGCAAACAGTTCGCGCATTTCTGGTTCCATGCGCGATTCCTGCTGGTTGAAGGCGAGAAGATGTCGAAGAGCGCGGGCAATTTTTTTACGTTGCGCGATTTGGTGCTCAAAGGCCACAAGCCATCTTCCATCCGGTATTTGCTGGCTTCGGTGCCCTATCGCCATCAGTTGAATTTCACCTTTGAAGGGCTGCAACAAGCCGCGGCTTCCGTCGAACGTCTGCGCAACTTCCGTTTACGCCTGAGCGGCAATTTCCCAGACGGTTCGTCGTTGGCGATGACCTCGCTTGCCGAGCAGACTTCAAAGCGCCTGCGCGAATCTCTCGACGACGATCTGAACACTGCGCAGGCCCAGGCGGCCATCTTTGACATGGTGCGCGCAGCGAACGCTGCCATTGACGAAGGCGAGATAAAGAAGGATGACGTGCCGCCTTTGCTCGCGGCTCTCGATCAGTTCGATGAAATATTCGCGGTTCTGAATGACGATGACGCCGAAAAGATGCAATATATCGCTGAGTGGGCCAACTCCGATGGACGGGAGAAAGATATCAGCCCTGCTCTGCGCGATATTATCAGTTCCGCCGCACTTTCCGACGACCAGGTCAATCAGAGAATCGAGCAGATGAAAGCCGCACGTGCCGCCAAAAAGTACGCGGAATCCGATGCTATCCGCGCCGAACTCACCGCAGCCGCCATCATCATCGAGCAAACCAAAGAAGGCGTGAGATGGAGAAGGAAGTAGTGGCAGCCATCAGCCAGCCGCACTCGCCTTCCGCAAGTTTCTTCCAAACTTCCTGCGCCACCTTCTGCTCCCCACCACCGCCTTTGGCCCGCCTTCTCCTTCCGCCGTCAACTGGATCCATCCTTTACGTGGATCAAGGACGGAAATGTATCCGCCGGGCGCAATCTCAAGTTGCTTTGAAAGGCGGTGCTTGAAATCCAGCCGGTCAGCTTCGGTCGGCTCAAACCATGCAGGTGTGATGAAATCCGAGACGCGCACGCCATCAATTTCATATCCCAGTTCATCTGCCTCTACCGGATCGGCAACTTCGAGCGCATAAATTTGGTTGTCGATGGCCACAGCGCACCAGTTCGTCCACGGATCAGCCAACATTTCCAGCAGTTCGTGACTCAACGTCACTGTCCAAGGCGTTTCATTGCTGATGTCGAGCTTGGCGAATACTTTCCCAAGCGGCGTACCCTGGCTGCTGATTTCGTGATAACCCAGTACTCCCGCCTGGTCGGGGTTATCGAGTACCACGATCTGCCACCAGCCCTTCGCCAATTGCTGATTTCGCGCGCCGAATACCAACGTGCAATCCAGGTCCCAGTACGCGCGAAAGTCGTCTGTGACCTGTTTCTGCAAGGCAGGAAGAACCGCCTCGACTTGCGCATCGGTCAAACAGGTCGAAGCATTCGTAACTGCAATCATCGGAATAGCCATTCAGACTCCACGACAGCAGAGGTTGGAGGCACGGACGTCCTCGCGCCTCCACAGAGAAAACTCAACGCATCGCGCAATTTGTCAATCCCACGTCAAACGCCTCACTTCCGCTGGCCGCGCATACTTGCTGGTTCCACCCCTGCTTCAACTGCGCCGTGTTCGGTGGTTCCGTTATCAGCTTGCGCCCGGTCGTTGGCGCAGACTGCGGTGCAGCCTGTGGCATTAAAGCAGCGAAATTGTTTACGGTTGAAAGAATGAGATTCACCGCTGCCGATATCCGCGCACTCAATAAGGCATTCGAAATGTGCGCTGATTGCAGTAGCGCCGGAAGGTTATGGTTCATATCAGAAATGACGCTTTGAATTTTCTGCAGCGTGGTGACGTTTGCACTCGCTTTGTAATCGGCATACAGCGATTGCAGCAGGTTCAAATCACGGCTGGCCTGCGCTGAAATATTCTGAATGACGGCAACGTCGCCGGGATTGGCCTGCTTTCCAGATGCGAACGCGCTTACCAGCGTGGCAATGTTGAGCGACATCTGTGTGAGCACCGGCAGGTCTTGCAAAGCGATGTTGATCCATTGCGCGCTGCAACCTGTGGCTGCGATGCTGATCGCGAGCACGACTGCAAGCAGGGACTTCGACCTAAAATTAAGTTTCATGGATTCTCCTTGAAGTAGTTGTGAATGGTCCTACGACAGTTCTTATGCCTGCTCTCGACTCGTACCCTCGTAACACTGAACAGACACACGGCCACATCTGCGCCGGATAGCGCTCGGCGCACGTCTAGCGATACTTGGGCTTCAGAAGTTGGGGATCGACGACCCTCGCGGAAAAGATTGCAAGCGTCTGATTAGGTTTGTTGAGCCTGACCGCTGCGCTACCGACGCGGTCGCCGTCGTGACCGGTTGCCGATTCGGCAAGCACGCGTTGAAATTCCGCGACTGAGGAAAGGTCGCGGCCACAGTTGTTGATCTTGAAATCGGACGTGCCGTTCGTGTTGCCGTCAAAGAATCATCGAAGGCTAAGCCACCACAGATGCAAACTGAAGTCGCCGACAGAAATCGGCAGCAGATGCTTGCCTACCGCGAAATGACGGACGACGACCTGTTCACCACGCAATGGGTGAAGGTCGAAACTGCCTCGAAGAATTTCCGGATACAAAGACGAAAGAATTGTGTGTGTTACGGCGAAGAAAAATCAACTTCCGCCGCGAAGTCCATCGCGAGGGCAAAGTGCTCTGCTCTCCCTGGCAAGTGCATAGGTCCTTCGCTTCGCTCAGGATGACAGAAATCAAGGACGCCCTGGTATTACGCAGCCTTCTCGTACGCATGCGCCGCGCGCAGAATCGTGCTTTCGTCGAAGTGCTTGCCGAATATCTGCATGCCGATGGGTAGATTGTCTTTACTCTTGCCGACCGGAATCGATATTCCCGGAATACCGGCAAGGTTCGCCGTCACGGTATAAATGTCAGCCAAATACATCGCCAGCGGATCATCCACTTTCTCGCCCAGCTTAAATGCGGGCGTCGGACACGTCGGGCCGACAATGAGGTCAACCTTCTTGAAAGCGTCTTCAAAATCTCCCGTCAGCAGCGTTCGTACGCGCTGCGCCTTCAGGTAGTACGCGTCGCAATAGCCGGCGCTCAGCGCATATGTCCCCAGCATGATGCGACGTTTTACCTCCGCGCCGAAACCTTCATCCCGTGTCCGCCGATACATATCTGACAGCGACCGCGCACCCTTCACGCGAAGTCCGTAGCGCACGCCGTCGAAGCGCGCCAGGTTCGACGAGGCCTCCGCGGTTGCCACGAGGTAATACGCCGGAATCGCATACTTTGTGTGTGGCAGTGAGACATTCACTATCTCGCATCCCATCGCAGCGAATTTCTGGATTGCCGTCTCGATTGCGCTGCGCGTCTCAGCCTCCAATCCTTCGCCGAAATACTCTTTCGCGACGCCGATTTTCAGCCCTTTAACTGGCTTATCAAGCTCGGCAACATAGTCCGGCACTGGCAACTCGGCGGAAGTCGAATCCATCGGATCGCGACCCGCAATTGTGCGCAGCACGATGGCCGCGTCTTTCACCGTCTTCGTCAGCGGACCAATGTGATCGAGCGACGACGCAAATGCAATCAGCCCGTAACGCGAAACCCGGCCGTAGGTCGGCTTTAATCCGACCAGTCCGCAAAACGATGCCGGCTGGCGGATCGATCCGCCCGTGTCCGATCCCAAAGCTGCGACAGCCATATCTGCTGCGATCGCCGCCGCCGATCCGCCCGACGATCCGCCTGGCACGCGGCTGAGGTCTCGCGGATTGTGCACTGGCTTGAACGCCGAGTTTTCATTCGACGAGCCCATTGCGAACTCGTCGCAGTTCAACTTCCCCAACACCACCGCGCCCGCAGCTTCCAGGCGCACAACTGCCGTGCAGTCATATGGCGGAACGTAGTTGCCCAGAATCTTCGATCCCGCGGTAGTGCGCACGCCCTTGGTGACCATGACATCTTTGATTGCGACGGGAACGCCCGCCAGCGGTGGCAGTTTGTCATCCTCCTTGGCGAGTCTGTCTATTTCAGATGCCTTCTCCAGCCCGCGCTCCTTAGACAAGATTAAATACGCGCCGATCTTCGGATCATCGCTGTCGATTTTTGCGTAGAATGCCTCTGCCAGCGCCAAAGCGCTGGTCTTGCCTTGCGAAATAGCGGCGCGAGCAGCGTCGATTGTGAGGCCAGTTAAGTTCATCGCGAAATCAGAAGTAAGAAGTAAGAATGCAGACCTAAAATCTAATACAGGTTTCACGAGAATTTACTTCTGCTCTGATTCCTGACTTCCGCATTCATCTTTCAATCACTTTCGGAACTTTGAAGAACGTGTTATCCGCGTCCGGCGAGTTGGCCAGCGCGACATCCGGAGTGAATGACTTTCGCAGGCCCTCAAGCACATCCTCGCGACTGGAATACGCGAAACGCTCACTGCCTTGTTTGGACTCATCCACGCCGTAACGGTCCGAAACCTGCGCCATTGGCGGCACGTCCGCTGTGTCAAGCTCGTTGAGCGTGTCCACGTGACCGAGGATTGAGTTCAGGTCGCGCACCATGCGCGCCCGCTCGTCCTCGCCTAATTCAAGATTGGAGAGATCAGCAACATACGCCACGTCTTTTTCGGTGACCTTCATACCAAATCAGAAGTAAGAAGTCAGAATGCAGAACTGCAA
>Ga0209473_1001507_pt1 | contig 12977 bp, 10 predicted proteins | sample GraSoiAngelo_133_FD_185890 | JGI IMG/M metagenome (GOLD analysis project Ga0209473, IMG submission 185890) | Grasslands soil microbial communities from the Angelo Coastal Reserve, California, USA - 14_0929_05_20cm (SPAdes) (version 2) | ecosystem: Environmental > Terrestrial > Soil > Grasslands ...
GGGATGTCGATATCGGATATATTCGAAAACCATGGCGAGCGGCATTTCAGGGATGGCGAGGCCCGGGTGATTGCCCGCCTCCTCGATAGCGGTCCAGCCGTGCTGGCTACCGGCGGCGGCGCCTTCATGCGTGAAGAGACCCGCAGCCGTATCACCGGCAAAGCGGTTTCGATCTGGCTCAAAGCCGACGCAGATACCATCATGAAGCGGGTCAAGCGCCGTGCCGACCGCCCGCTGCTGCAGACCGCCGATCCCACTTCCACTGTCGGGCGGCTGATCGGGGAACGCGAGCCGGTCTATCAGAACGCAGACATTACGATCTGGTCGCGCGAGGTGCCCCACGAAAAAATCGTGGATGAATGCATCGATGCCCTGCATGGGCTGCTCTGCGGCAGCTCCAGCAATGAAGCATCGAACAATGTGAGTCGCACCCAATGACGGCGCCGTTGAAACGTTCCGATTCCGCTACCGTCAATGTCGCGCTGGGCGAGCGCGCCTATGACATCGTGATAGGGCGTGACGTGCTGCAATCGCTGGGCCCGCGGATCGCCGCGTTGCGGCCGGGCGCGCGCACTGCCATTGTCACTGACCGCAATGTTGCAAAACACTGGCTGGAGAAAACCGAGGTCTCGCTGTCGCAATCCGGCATCGCCGCCACGCGCATCATTGTCGAAGAGGGCGAGGGCTCGAAAACCTATGCTGGGCTCGAACGGGTCAGCGAAGCGCTGATCTCGGCAAAGATCGAGCGCAACGATCTGGTGATAGCGCTCGGCGGCGGTGTAGTCGGCGATCTCGCCGGATTCGCGGCGGCGATCTTGCGCCGCGGCGTCGATCTCGTGCAGGTCCCGACCTCTTTGTTGGCGCAGGTCGATTCGTCCGTCGGCGGCAAGACCGGTATCAATTCTCCGCAGGGAAAAAATCTGCTCGGTGCATTCCACCAGCCGGTGATGGTGATCGCCGACACAGCGGTGCTCGACACGCTGCCGCCGCGCCAGTTCCGCGCCGGCTACGCTGAAGTCGCCAAATATGGCGTGCTCGGCGATGAAGGATTCTTCAGCTGGTTGGAAGCTAATCACGCGGATGTTTTTGCAGGCGGGCGGGCGCGCGAACATGCCATTGCAACTTCCTGCCGCGCCAAGGCCGCGATCGTCGCACGCGATGAGCGCGAGACCGGCGACCGCGCGCTGCTCAATCTGGGCCATACCTTCGGCCATGCGCTGGAGGCCGCGACCGGCTTTTCCGACCGGCTGTTTCATGGCGAAGGTGTGGCCGTCGGGATGGTGCTGGCGGCTGAATTGTCGGCAGAGCTCGGGATGATCGGGCAATCCGAGGCGGACCGCGTCAGACGTCATCTTGCCGAAGTGGGTCTGCCGACCCATGTGCAGGATATAGCGGGATTTGCCCAGGAGGGGCTTGGCGAGGCCGACGCGCTGATGGCGCTGATGGCGCAGGACAAGAAGGTCAGGCGCGGCCGGCTCACTTTCATCCTATTAAAGGCTGTAGGCCGAGCCGTGGTTGCTCCCGACGTCGAGCCATCGCTGGTTCGTGATTTTCTGCAAACAAAACTACGAAAGATGAAGTGATCTTCACGTCATGGACTGGCTTACATTCTCGATCGTTATTGCCTGTCTGTTCTTCTCCGCCTTCTTTTCGGCGAGCGAGACCGCGCTGACCGGCGCATCGCGCGCCAGCATGCTGCGGCTCTCCAAGCAGGGCAATCGCGACGCCGGCGTGGTTTCCAGCCTGTTCGCGATGCGCGAGCGCATGATCGGCGCGCTGCTGCTGGGCAACAACATCGCCAACATCGGCGCGTCGGCGCTAGCGACCGGCATTTTCACGGCCTGGTTCGGCGAGGTCGGTGTGCTCTACGCCACCGGCGTGATGACGGTGCTGGTGGTGATCTTCGCCGAGGTGTTGCCGAAGACCATCGCCATCAATGCGCCTGATCGGGTGTCGCTGCTGGTTGCCCGTCCGATGAAACTGATGGTGTACGTGCTGGGGCCGCTGCTCACGTTGATCGAGGCGATTGTCCGCGTGCTGATGCGTATTTTGGGGATCAGGATCGGGGCCAACCAGCCGATCTTGTCTCCAACCGAGCGTCTGCGCGGCGCGGTCGATTTGCTTCATCACGAGGGCAAGGTCGAAAAGCAGGATCGCGACATGTTCGGCGGTTTGCTGGACTTGCGCGAGCTTCAGGTCTCCGACGTGATGGTCCATCGCACCGAAATGGTGATGATCAATGCCGACCTGCCGCCGGAGGATCTGGTGCGCGAGGTGCTGGCCACGGAATACACACGCATTCCGCTGTGGCGCGAAAAACCGGAAAACATCATCGGCGTGCTGCACGCCAAGGATTTGTTGCGCGCGCTTCGCGCCGCCGAGGGCGATCCATCGCGGATCGATGTCTCGACGATCGCGCTGCCGCCGTGGTTCGTACCGGAGATGCGATCGGTGTCGGAGCAGCTCAAGGCGTTCCGCCGCCGCAAGACTCATTTCGCGCTTGTGGTCGACGAATACGGCGAAGTCGAAGGCATGGTGACGCTGGAGGATATTCTGGAGGAGATCGTCGGCGATATTTCCGACGAGCACGATATCGTGGTGGCCGGCGTGCGCGCGCAGCCGGACGGCTCGGTAGTGGTCGACGGGTCGGTGCCGATCCGCGATCTCAACCGCGCGATGGATTGGAATCTTCCCGATGAAGAGGCGACCACCATCGCCGGCCTGGTGATTCATGAGGCGCGCTCGATCCCGGAACGCGGCCAGAGTTTCACCTTCCATGGTTTCCGCTTTCGCGTTCTCCGCCGCGAGCGCAACCGCATCACCGCTTTGCGAATCGTGGCGGTGCCGCGCGAGTCGGAGCTCGAGGAGAAAAAGCCGAAACGGGCGGGCACGTCATTTTAGCTAAAGCTCAGCCAGCTTCACCCGGCGCTTCGGCCCTGATCGCCAGTGCGTGCACGGACCCTGCGAGTTCCCCTGCCAACGCCGCATTAATCATACGGTGACGCTCAATCCGGCTCTTCCCTTTGAAGGCTGGGGACACAATATAAAGCCTGAAATGCGTCTCGCCGCCGGGCCTATGGCCGGCATGGCCTTCATGCAGATGTGATTCGTCGGTGACCTCGAGGCTCTCCGGCGTGAAAGCTTCGCGCAACTTGTTTGTGATAATATCCCTGGTGTTCATGGCGGCGGCAATACGTTCATGACCGGTTTTCGTCAATTGCCCATCGAGAGAGAACTATTCGCAATGTCAAGACTTGAAGCTTTGTGCGTTGCGTTGTCATAGTCAGCCATGCCGATCGATTCATCCAAATTCTTCGACTCCATTCGTATCAAGCCCAACAAGCTGAGTGCGAAGCAGCAGGCGCAGGCGCGCGAAGCCTCCGTGCTGTGCGAATGGCCGGACTGCAAAAACAAGGCGCCGCATCGTGCGCCCAAGGGCCGGGCCAACGACAAGGAGTACTGGCACTTCTGTCTCAATCACGTCCGCGAATACAACCAGTCCTATAATTTTTTCCAGGGCATGAACGCGGATGCGGTCGCGCGCTACCAGAAAGATGCCCTGACCGGTCATCGTCCGACCTGGAAGGGGCGTCCGATCCGTTCAGTATGTTTAGCGAGCTCAACGGGCGCGGCCGCTGGAGGCCGGGCCCCGGCGCCGAGGCCAAGGTCGAAACCCGAAAGGTGTTCAATGCAGAGCGCAAGGCGCTGCAGGTGATGGGGCTGGGCACCGATGCGACGCTGGAAACCGTGAAGGCGAAATACAAGGCGTTGGTCAAGCAGCATCATCCGGACGCCAATGGCGGCGACCGATCCACCGAGGATCGCCTGATCGAGATCATCAAGGCCTACAATTACCTCAAGACGGTGGTTCGCGCCGGCTGATCGCTACGCTTTGCTCAGTCGCTGGCTGCGGGCCGTTTCGGCGGCGGATCATCCAGGTGGCGAACGCGACGATCAGTGCACCGCCGATCACCGCGAGCATCCAGTAATGCTTGGCAAACCCGGTATGATGCGAAATTCCCGCATATTCGTGCAATGCGGACACCGCCACCACGCCAGGCAGCACATGCGCCGGCGCCCATAACAGGATCGCCGGGATGTTGACGGCGTAAAAGCGCAGAGGCCGCATCCCGAGCGCGCCTGCCGTGATCGGCACGAAGGCCCTGATCGGCGGCACGAAGCGCGCGAAAAACACCGCCGGCGCGCCGAAGCGGTGAAAGAACATCTCGCTCTGCGCGACCATGCGCGGGTAATGCGACATTGGCCAGGAGCTGAGGATGTTGCGCTTGGCGCGATGCCCGATCCAGAACGCCGATCCGTCTCCAAGCAGCGCTCCTGCGATCGCAGTCGCGAGCACCCATTCAAGCTTGAGCTCGCCCCCGGGCACGAGCGCGCTGAGCGCAAGGATAATGGTTGAACCGGGAATCACCGATCCCACCACCGGCACGGCCTCCAGCAGCGCGGCGAGAAACAACGTCAAATACGCCAGCCAGGCATTTGCCGAGACAAACGCGATCAGGGGATCGATGAATGAGGCCACAAGATTCCTGTTCCGGGGTTCCAGCTCTGCCACTTAACCGACATTAACTGCCCATTGGGGTCGAAAGTGCCAACAACATTCCAAATGCGGCGGCGGAAAGGATGGCGTGATTCGCAGGGCAGCCTTTCAAAAAACGTAACCAGCCCCTATCTAGATGATAACGCAACGGAACTTTGATTGAGCCGCGGGCTTCTGCCAACGGTTGCTCTCTGATACGTTGCGACTAGCACACATCCGCAGCCACACCGCATATCTGGTTTCGGGAGCGCCCGGGACCTCGGAGGATTGATGACGACCGCCGCCATGACCAAAGTGCAGGAGCCCGCAGGCTTGCCCGATATGAAAGTGTCGGTGCGGCAGGTATTCGGCATCGACAGCGACCTCGAAGTGCCGGCCTATTCCGAAGTGGACCCGCATGTGCCGGACGTCGATTCGGATTACCGCTTCGATCGCGCCACTACTCTCGCCATTCTCGCCGGTTTTGCCAAAAACCGCCGCGTCATGGTCACCGGCTATCACGGCACCGGCAAGTCCACCCACATCGAACAGGTCGCGGCGCGGCTGAACTGGCCCTGCGTGCGCGTCAATCTCGACAGCCACATCAGTCGCATCGATTTGGTGGGCAAGGATTCCATCGTCGTCAAGGACGGCAAGCAGGTTACTGAATTTCGCGACGGCATTCTGCCGTGGGCGCTGCAGCACAACATCGCGCTGGTGTTCGACGAATACGACGCTGGCCGTCCCGACGTGATGTTCGTGATCCAGCGCGTGCTGGAAGTCTCCGGCCGCCTGACGTTGCTCGACCAGAACAAAGTCATCAAGCCGCATCCGGCTTTCCGGCTGTTTTCGACCGCCAATACCGTTGGGCTCGGCGATACGTCCGGGCTCTATCACGGCACTCAGCAGATCAATCAGGGCCAGATGGATCGCTGGTCCATCGTCACCACGCTGAATTATCTGGCGCATGACGAGGAAGTCGAGATCGTGCTGGCGAAGGCGCATCATTACCGCTCCTCGGAAGGACGCGACATCGTCAACAAGATGGTGCGGCTCGCCGACCTTACGCGCAACGCGTTCGCCAATGGCGATCTGTCGACGGTCATGAGCCCGCGCACGGTGATCACCTGGGCTGAAAACGCCGAGATTTTTGGCGATATCGGATTTGCGTTCCGCGTTACGTTCCTCAACAAATGCGACGAGCTGGAACGGCCGCTGGTCGCTGAGTTCTATCAGCGCTGCTTGAACACGGAGCTCGCCGAGTCCTCCGTCAACGTGGCGATGAGTTGATTCTTTTCTGACCTCTGCCCGAGAACCGGGCGAGGGAGCGGGCACGATGACGACATCGAACAGCAAATTCCGCACCGGATCAAGGGAGGCGCCGACCGAGCCATTCAAGCGCGCGGTGACGGCCTGCCTGCGCGCGATCGCGCGAAAGCCGGAGCTTGAAGTGACGTTCGCGGCCGAGCGGCCGGGGCTTTCGCCGGGCAAGGCGCGGCTGCCGGAGCCGGCCCGCAAAATGACGCGGCGCGATGCGGCTGTCGTTCGCGGCCACGCCGATTCGATTGCGCTGAAACTAGCCTGCCACGATCCGAAAGTGCATCGGAAGCTGATGCCGGGGAATCCGCAGGCGCGCGGCGTGTTCGAAGCCGTCGAACAGGCGCGGGTCGAGGCGCTGGGCTCGCGGCGGATGTCAGGCGTTGCCAAAAATCTCACCGCTATGCTTGACGATCATTTCCATCGCGGCAAGTTCGACGAGATCACCGACCGCGCCGACGCGCCGCTGTCCGATGCGTTGGCGATGCTGGTGCGCGAGCGCTTGACCGGGCTTGCGCCGCCCACGGCCGCCCGCAAGATTGTCGATCTCTGGCGCCCGGTTTTGGAAGACAAGATCGGCGCGCGGCTCGACCGGCTCGACCGGCTGGCCGAGGATCAGGCGAGATTTGGCGACGCGGTGCATGATCTTCTGTCCGCGCTCGAACTCGGCGACGACCGCAACGCCGATGCCGACGACGACGAGAATCAGGACGACAACCGGGACGGGGAAAACGACCAGTCCGGCGCGGAAGGCTCGCCCGACGGCGACGCGGCGCAGGAAATGAGCGCCGATCAGGCGGAGGCCTCCACCGACGACATGTCGGAGAGCGCGATGGAGAGCGCGCAAGCCTCCACCAGCGATACCTACGATGACGGCGAACTCGGCGACGACGAGACTCCGGGAGAGGCGACGCGGCCGAATTCGCGCAACGCCAACGAGCCGCGCGGGCCGGAATATCACGCCTACGCACCGAAGTTCGACGAGGTGATCGCGGCCGAAGACCTGTGCGATCATGACGAGCTGGAGCGGCTGCGCAGCTATCTCGACAAGCAGCTCGCGCACCTGCAGGGCATCGTCGCGCGGCTCGCCAACCGTCTGCAGCGCAGGCTGATGGCGCAGCAGAACCGCGCCTGGGAGTTCGATCTGGAGGAAGGCATTCTCGACCCGGCACGGCTGTCGCGCGTGGTGACCGATCCCTATCATCCGCTGTCGTTCATGCACGAAAAGGAAGCGACCTTCCGCGACACCGTGGTGACGCTGTTGCTGGACAATTCCGGCTCGATGCGCGGGCGGCCGATCACGGTGGCGGCGACCTGCGCTGACATTCTGGCGCGCACGCTGGAGCGCTGCGGCGTCAAGGTCGAAATTCTCGGTTTCACCACCCGCGCCTGGAAAGGCGGGCAGTCGCGCGGGGCGTGGCTTGCCGCCGGCAAGCCGGCAAATCCCGGGCGCCTGAACGATCTGCGGCACATCATCTACAAATCCGCCGACGCGCCGTGGCGTCGGGCGCGAAAAAATCTCGGGCTGATGATGCGCGAGGGCCTGCTGAAGGAAAACATCGACGGCGAGGCGCTGGATTGGGCGCACAAGCGGCTGTTGGGCCGCGCCGAGCAGCGCAAGATCCTGATGATGATCTCCGACGGCGCGCCGGTCGATGACTCCACGCTGTCGGTCAATGCCGGCAATTACCTCGAACGACACCTGCGCTACATCATCGAGGAAATCGAGACCCGCTCGCCGGTCGAGCTGATCGCGATCGGGATCGGTCACGACGTCACCCGTTACTACCGCCGCGCGGTCACCATCGTGGACGCCGAAGAGCTCGGCGGCGCCATCACCGAAAAACTCGCCGAGCTGTTCAGCGAGACACATGGCGTTCCGCCGTCCGTGACCGCCAGCGGCGGCGATTGCATTCCTGAAAAGATGGATGAGACACTCTCCCGTCGCCGCTTCCTGAAGTCCACGGCGGCGGGGCTTTCGTTCGCCACCGTGCCCGAATTCGCGGGGGCGCAGCTCGCGACGCAGCCGCCGCCAAAGCCGGTTGTTCCGGATGAATATTCGCTCACTGCCCCGGTCTCGATCGAGGTCGATGCCCGGCCGCTGCCATCGTTCGACACCCGCGACCCCCAGCATGTGCGGTTCGGCAAACTGGAATATCGCAGCGGCCTGGTGCTGACCTCGCGCTTTCCCGGCTTCGGCGGGCTGTCCGGATTGCGGCTGGACGCCAACGGCCAACGCTTCATTGCCATCAGCGATAAGGGAAGCTGGTTCACCGGTCGCATCGTCTACCGCGGCCGCGAGATGATCGGACTGGATGAAGTCGAGGCGGCGCCGATGCTGGGACCCGATGGCCGTCCGATCAAGGCGCGCGGCTGGTTCGATTCGGAGGCGATCGCGCTCGACGGACCCTTTGTGTACATCGCTCTCGAACGGGTCAACCAGCTATTGCGTTTCGATTTCAGCAAAGGATTTACCCGCGCGCGCGGCGAGGTGGTGCCGTTGCCGCTGGCGGCGAAGAAGCTGCCGTACAACAAGGGGCTGGAGGCGCTGGTGATGGTGCCGAAGGGGCTGCCGCTTGCGGGCACGTTGATTGCGATCTCCGAGCGCGGCCTGGACGCGCAAGGCGACCTGATCGCATTTCTGATCGGCGGACCGAGCCCGGGACAATTCAGCGTTCGCCGCACCATGGGTTTCGATGTGAGCGACGCCGTACTGCTGGCCCCGGGCGATCTGTTGGTGCTGGAGCGGAAGTTTTCGCTGCGGGAAGGCGTCGGCATCCGTATACGCAATATCGCGCTTGCAACGATCGCGCCGGGCGCGCTGGTCGACGGCCCCTCGATCTTCGAGGCTGATCTGGGCCAGGAGATCGACAACATGGAGGGCATCGACGCCCACGTCACCCCACACGGCGAAACCATGCTGACCATGGTCTCCGACGACAATTTCTCGATGATCCAGCGCACGTTGTTGCTGCAATTCACGCTGCTGGACTGAACCCGGCAGTTTGTAATATCGCCCCTGCGATTTACATTGCGGGGGAGACGATTTTCCTCGCACCCGGATACTTCGACATGAGCGCTCTGTTTACCCCGATCAAGCTGCGCGGCCTTGCGCTCCCCAACCGCATCATGGTGGCGCCGATGTGCCAGTATTCGGCCGTGGATGGGGCGGCCAACGACTGGCATTTCACTCACATCAACAGTCTGGCGCTGTCGGGCGCGGCGATGTTCTGCATCGAGGCCACGGCGGTGGAGCCGATCGGCCGGATCACGCCGGGCTGCCTCGGGCTGTGGAACGATGCCACCGAGGCGGCGCTGAAGCCGATCGTTGCCTCGGTGCGCAGGCATTCCAAAAGCGCGGTCGCAATGCAGCTCGCGCATGCCGGCCGCAAGTCGTCCAGCCACGTGCCCTGGGATGGCGGCCAGCAGATCCCGATCTCTGATGGCGGCTGGCCGGCGGAGGGGCCGTCCGCGGTGCCGCACAAGGAAGGCGAGACGCCACCGCGCCCGCTCGATGCGGCCGGACTGGCGCGGGTGCGCGATGCTTTTGTCGCCACCGCCAAACGCTGCGAGCGGCTCGGCCTCGATGCGCTCGAGCTGCATTGCGCGCACGGTTATCTCTTGCATCAGTTTCTGTCGCCGATCTCGAACCGGCGCACCGACCAATATGGCGGCTCGTTGCAAAATCGCATGCGCTATCCGCTCGAGGTGTTCGACGCGATCCGCGCGGCATTCCCCGAGCAAAAGCCGGTCGGCATCAAGGTGTCGGCGACCGACTGGGTCGATGGTGGCTGGGACCTCGAGCAAACCATCGAATTCGCCGGCGAACTGAAAAAGCGCGGCGTCGACTGGATCGACGTTTCCTCCGGCGGCGTATCGCCGCAGCAAAAAATTCCGCTCGGCCCCGGCTATCAGGTGCCGCTGGCGCAGGCCATCAAGCAAGCCACCGGAGTCACGACGATAGCGGTGGGCCTGATCACCGAAGCAAAGCAGGGCGAAGAGATCGTCGCCTCCGGCAAGGCCGACATGATCGCGCTGGCGCGCGCCATGCTCTACGACCCGCGCTGGGCATGGCATGCGGCGGCCGAACTCGGCGGGCAAGTCTATGCGCCGCCGCAATACTGGCGCTCGCAACCCTCGACCCACAAGGCGCTGTTCGGGTCGACCAGCTTTGGGACGCGGTGACGCGAATTCTTCGCGCCATTTAAGGGAAGCAGTCCTCTCGCCGTTCACATCACTCTCGTCATGGCCGGGCGAGGCGAAGAAGCTTTGCTTCGCGCCGATGACCCGGCTTCAGATTTAATTGTCAAACAGCAGACACACCTTCGCCTTCCCGCGGCACGAATACGCCCGGGTTGTGCCAGATCGTTCGTCCCTTATTGAAAAAGGGCGCAGGGAATGCCGGGCGCTCGATGCGTCCGCAGCCTCGCATGCAAAATAAAAAAGCATACGAGCATAGTCACCACGGTCACACCGGCATCACCCGGCATTCCCCGCGCAATGGTTTTAACGGTTTCCTTCGCGCTCTCCCCAGTGACCGGGCTTTGTTGCCACTGTCATCGGCAGGTCACTACCTGCCAACTTGATGCCAGCGTCGGGGCATCAGGACCACACGACTCCGCCGTCCGCCAGGCACGCGCGTTCGTCTTTCGCGCCGCCTCTCGTCCACCGCATCCCGCTCCGCGTTCGTGACGATCGCGATACGCCCCTTTGAGGAGCGAGACGGCGGCGTTTATAAAACTGATTTGGCTGAAGCGAGAACTGATTTATTTTCTGCAAAGCACTGGACTGGAGGAATCTAACGAGTGACGTGATTTGCCCGTCAGGCACGGAGCGCGCATTCCGCCCTATGGCGCTTGCCATCATCTCCGTCATGGCCGGGCGAAGCAAAGCTTCCTCGCCTCGCCCGGTGATGACGAGAAGTGGATGGCCGGGACATCGGCGCGAAGCAAAGCTTCGTCGCCTCGCCCGGCCATGACGCCGCTGTAAGTAACGCTGGTTCCTTAGTAGTCCCTCATGGTGAGGAGCGCGGCAACGCTGCGCGTCTCGAACCACGAGGCCGCGATGCTTATTGAAATCTTGTCCCCCACGAACCCTGCCGATACATTCGACACCAACACCAACCTCGCATCCCACTATAAGGACTTCCGCGTGGCACAGGGCGAGCGCAGCGGCGCGGAGAGTTACGAATGCGACGTGCTGGTTGTCGGCTCCGGCGCGGGCGGAATGTCGGCTGCGATCACAGCGGCGCATCGCGGCCTTAACGTCCTCATCGCGGAGAAAGCAGCAAAATTCGGCGGCACCACCGCGCGCTCCGGCGGCTGGCTGTGGATTCCCGGCACCTCGCTGGCGCGCGCCTGGGGCATCGTCGAGGACGCAGAACAAGCGCGCAACTATCTGCGTCACGAGGCCGGCAATGCCTTTGACGCGGCGCGGGTCGATGCTTTCCTGAGCACCGGGCCGGAAGCGGTCGACTTCTTTACCTCGCAGACACGCTTGCAGTTCGACATGCCCTTGGTGTTTCCGGACTATCACGCCGAAGCGCCCGGCGGCGCGCAGGGCGGCCGTTCGATGGTGACGCGGCCATTCGATGCGCGCGAGCTCGGGGCGTCGATCAAAAACCTCGGCGAGCCGCTACCCGAATTGACCGTGTTCGGCATGATGCTGGGCTCGGGCAAGGAGATCGTTCACTTCATGCGCGCCACCAAATCGCTGACCTCGGCCATCTATGTCGCAAAGCGGCTGTCGCGGCATCTGCTCGACGTGATGCGCCATGGCCGCGGCATGACGCTGACCAACGGCAATGCGCTGGCCGGACGTCTGGCGAAATCCGCCTTCGACCTGAACATTCCCCTGTGGCTGTCGTCCCCCGTGCGCGAACTGATCCCCGATGACGGCAGGGTGTGCGGCGCCATCGTCGAACGGCAAGGGCGGCTGATGCGCGTCAACGCCAAACGCGGCGTGATATTGGCGTGTGGCGGCTTCCCGCATGATGTGCAAAGGCGCAAGGCGATGTTTCCGCATGCGGGCGATGGATCGCTGCATTATTCGCCCGGGCCTGAAGGCAACACCGGCGACGGATTGCGAATGGCGGAAGCCGCAGGCGCTCGCGTCGAGGACAATGTACCCAATGCGGCCGCCTGGGTGCCGGTGTCGCTGACCAAACGAAAAGACGGCAGCACAGGCGTGATGCCGCATTTCATCGATCGCGCCAAGCCCGGCGTGATCGCGGTGATCCGCGACGGCGCGCGCTTTGCCAACGAAGCCAATTCCTATCACGACTTCGTTCAGGAGATGATGAAGGCCGCCAAACCCAATGAGGAGATCGCGGCGTATCTGATTTGCGACCATCGCACCTTGCGCAAATATGGCCTGGGATGCGTGCCGCCGTTTCCGATGCCGCTTCGGCGTCATCTGCGCGACGGTTATCTCTTGCGCGGCGATACGCTCGCAGCACTTGCCGAGCGCGCCGGCATCGATGCGGCGGCGCTTCAGGCCAGCGTTGCAAAGTTCAACGCCTCGGCCGCGAGCGGAGCCGACGCTGAGTTCGGCAAGGGCTCGCGCGCCTACAATCGCTTTCAGGGCGACGCGCTGCATGGACCGAACCCCTGCGTGGCGCCGATCGAACACGCGCCGTTCTACGCGATCAAAATGGTGATCGGCGATCTCGGCACCTATGCTGGCATCAGGACCGACGCCAACGCCCGCGCGCTCGACGCCGATGGCAAGGCGATCCCGGGCCTCTATGCTGTCGGCAACGACATGGCGAGCATCATGGGCGGCAACTACCCCGGCGCCGGCATCACGCTCGGCCCCGCGCTGACGTTTGGGTATATCGCGGGGAAACATGTGGCGGGGGGAGGGTAGTTTGGGGGTGAAGCGGGAGAGGAGCGATTACGACCAGACTTCTACTACGAGCTTAGGTTTGAATTCTAACGGGCTGCTTGAGAGACTGATACAAGGTCGTAAGATTTTCGTGCTTGAGTTGTACCCCTAATGAGCTGCACCCGGTTCTGTTGACACCGGCTTAAACTAATCCAGCCTGCCGCTCGAACTCCATAGGGCTCACATATCCGATGGTCGAGTGCCGGCGTTTCGGATTGTAGAAGCGCTCAATATAGTC
>Ga0209473_1001510_pt1 | contig 12975 bp, 11 predicted proteins | sample GraSoiAngelo_133_FD_185890 | JGI IMG/M metagenome (GOLD analysis project Ga0209473, IMG submission 185890) | Grasslands soil microbial communities from the Angelo Coastal Reserve, California, USA - 14_0929_05_20cm (SPAdes) (version 2) | ecosystem: Environmental > Terrestrial > Soil > Grasslands ...
CACGGCGACGGGGACGGCGGGCGCGGCGACGACGATTGCGGCGAATAGTCCCACGAGCCAGTCGGCCACCGCGGGGACCGCGGTCACGTCGCCGCCGTCGGTGATCGTCAAGGATGCGAACGGAAACCCGGTGGCGGAAGTGGCGGTGACGTTCACCCCGGCGGCGGGGAGTGGCAGCGTGACGGGCGGGACGCAAACCACCAACGGCAGCGGCATCGCCACGGTGGGGAGCTGGACGCTGAGCGCGACCGCCGGCAGCAACACCCTAACGGCCACGTCCGGGTCGCTCACGGGGAGCCCGGTCACCTTTACGGCGACGGGGACGGCCGGGGCGGCGGCGACGATCGCGGCGAACAGTCCCACAAGCCAGTAGGCCACCGCGGGGACCGCGGTCACGTCGCCGCCGTCGGTGATCGTCAAGGATGCGAACGGAAACCCGGTGGCGGAAGTGGCGGTGACGTTCACGCCGGCGGCGGGGAGTGGCAGCGTGACGGGCGGCACGCAAACCACCAACGGCAGCGGCATCGCCACGGTAGGGAGTTGGACGCTGAGCGCGACCGCTGGCAGCAACACCCTAACGGCCACGTCCGGGTCGCTCACGGGGAGCCCGGTCACGTTTACGGCGACGGGGACGGCCGGGGCGGCGGCGACCATCGCGCCGAACAGCCCGACCAGCCCGACAGCGCCGGCGGGGACAGCGGTGAGCCCACCGCCGTCGGTGATCGTGAAGGATGCGAATGGGAACCCGGTGACGGGCGTGGCGGTGACGTTCACGCCGGCGGAGGGGAGCGGGACGGTGACGCCGACGACCCCCGTGAGCACCGGGACGGATGGGATTGCGGCGCTGACGTCGTGGACGCTGAGCGCGACGGCGGGGCAGAACACGCTAACGGTGACGTCGAGTGGTCTCACGGGGAGCCCGGTGACCTTCACGGCGACGGGGACAGCCGGGGCGGCGACGAAGCTCGCGCTCACGACGGCCCCGTCGAGTAGCGCACAGAACGGGGTGGCGTTCGCCCAGCAGCCCGTAGTCCAGCTCCAGGATGCGAATGGCAATTCGGCGAGTGAGAGTGGGACGACGGTGACGGCGGTGATCGCCGCCGGACCCGGCGGAGCCGCTCTGACGAATGCGACCGCCATCACGGGAGCGACCGGGGCGGCGGCGTTCAGCGGACTGGCGATTAACGGGCCGGCGGGGGACTACACGTTGACCTTTGGGGCGACCAACCTCACCCCCGTTCCGTCAGGCACGATCACGCTGAGCGCTGCCAGCACTGCTACCACGATCACCGGCCACGGGCAGGATCCGTCAGTTGTGGGCGAGGCGATCGCCGTAACCTTTACGGTGACGTCGAGCAGCGGCACGCCGTCCGGCGACGTCACCGTGAGCGATGCCACCGACTCGTGCACCGGAACCGTCGCCGCGGGGACGTGCACCCTGACCCCGACAACGGCGGGAGCGAAGACCCTCATCGCCACCTACGCGGGCAACACGAATTTCAGTAGTAGTGCTTCGCCGGGGACGCCCCACACGGTGAACCCGGCGGGCACCGCGACTTCGATCGTTGGCCACTCCCCCGATCCATCGGTTACGGGTGAGCCCGTGACCTTCACGTTCGCGGTAGCGGTAAACCCCCCGGGGAGCGGCACTCCCACCGGCACGGTCACGGTGAGCGATGGAACTCAGTCCTGCGAGGCTAGTGTGGCAGCTGGAAGCTGCAGCATCGCATTCAGCTCCGCGGGCGTGCGCAACGTAACCGCCAGTTATGCGGGTGATGCCTCCTTCAACAGCAGTGTATCCTCAGCGGTCACGCAGACGGTGAACCCGGCCCCCACTTCAACGACGATCACTGGGCACACGCCCGATCCGGCGGTGGCAGGTCAGCCAGTCGCCGTGACGTTCACGGTCACTTCGGCCGGGGGCACGCCCACCGGGAACGTCACGGTGACCGACGGATCGGCAGTTTGCGTCGGGACGGTGGCGGACGGTGGCTGCACCTTGACTCCGCTTGTTCCAGGGGACAAGACTCTCACGGCGAATTATGCCGGGGATGGCAACTTCGCCCCCAGCTCGGGCAGCGTGCCATTCACGGTGAACATGGCTCTGGCCCCGACGACGAGTCGCTGAGCGACGGCACGATGGCATGACACGCCACATCCCGTGGATCGCCTTGCTCGTGTGCGGTTGGAGCGCCGCGGCCGCGCAAGGAGCCGCGCAGGCCATCACGAGCCCGTTTGCCCAGGGCATCCGCGCCTACCAGAACCTCGACTTCGACCAGGCGGCCGCGCTGCTGCGGCGCGACCTCGCCCGCGCCAGCAGCTCCACCGCGACCTTGGGCGAGCGCGCCCAAGGGCTCCTCTATCTCGGCGCGGCCGACCTGTTCCGGGGCCGGCGCGACTCGGCGGTCGCGGTGTTCCGCCGCCTGGTGCAGCTCGATCCCCGCTATAGACCGGACCGCCTGGTGTTCCCTCCCGAAGTCACCAGCGTGTTCGACAACGTCCGGGTGGAGACGCGCGCCGTGGTGCTGGTGGCGCCGGCCGACACCGAGATCTCGACCGGGACCGGCGCCTTCACCTTCTGGGTCGTGGCGAGCGCGTTCCAGACCGTCGAAGTCACCCTGCGCTATCAGGACGGCGCGCCGTTCCGGGCCTTGTACGCCGGACCCATGGGCGACAGCCTGCGGGTGCAATGGGACGGCCTCGACGCGGCGGGGCAGATGACGCCGGTCAGCCGTGTGCTGCTTCGGGTCGCGTCGCGGGCGCCCACCGGCGAGCTCGCGGGCATCGTCCAGCTGCCTCTCGACCTGCGCATCGTGCATATCGATACGCTGCCCTGGCCCAAGCCCCCCGCCGATTCGCAGTTCCTGCCGGAGCGCGCCGGCAGTCGGCCGGCGCTGCGCGCGCTGCTCGGCGGCGTGCTGCTCGCCGGCACCGTTACCGTGCTGCCCTCGGTCGTGGGGAGCGATCACCCCAACGGGTCGCGCCTGGTCGTGGCGGGAGCGGTCGGGTTCGCGGGTGCGCTGGGATACGTGCTCCACCGCCCCGGCCGTCCCCTCACGGCGAACATCGCGGCGAATCAGGCGGTGCGCGCGCGCTGGCAGCAGAGCGCGGCGGCCGTAAAGGCCGAGAACGTGCAGCGGCGTGACGACGTCCACCTCGCCGTCCACGCCGGCGAGCCCACCGCCATCAAGCCGAGCGCGCGATGAAACTCGCGTCGCTGGGATTCGTCTGCGCGGCCCTCGCGGCGGGCGCCACGCGGAGTGGCGCGCAGGGACTCGTGCCCGCCGGCGGGTTGTCGATCGTGAGTACGCGGGTGCGCGGCACGGACCAGTTGACCGGCACGGTCCTGGGCGGACAGGGCACCGTGGCGCTGGGGCGGCTCGAGCTCGCGATCGGCTACGTGCAGGGGAAGATCGGCCCCGAGGGAGCGAGCGGGGCGGGTCAGGACCTGGTGGAAGGCGTGGCATTGCTCGGCGTCCGGCCCGCGTCCTGGCTCCGGCTCGCGGTGGGCCCGCACGCCCGCTCCTACACGCTCACGGGGGGGACGCCGCTGCGCTGGGTGTTCTGGGAACTGCGCGCGCGTGCGTCGAGCGCCTTCGTCGGCTCGGCGGGACGGGGATACGTGGAGCTGTGGCGCGCCCTCTCCGCCAGCGTGAACGCGCCCGAGCCGTTCGACCACGCCCAGGGGGGTGAGGCTGGCATGGTGGTGCATCTGGCGCGCGCGCCGCTCGAGCTGCGGCTAGGGTACCGCATCGACCACGCGGTGCTCGGTGGCGGGTCACGGCTGGAGACGGTCGACGCCGTCGTGATCGGCGTCGGACTGTCGGGTCGCTAGGGAACCTCCGCACAAGTCGGTCTGTGGCGCTGGGGGTCGGGGCTAGGGGCGCCTACACGCGAGGGCCCTCCGACACACGCCACGGGGACGTGTGCCTGCCCGAGCCTGCTCCGCGCCTCAGAGTTCCGTTTTGGTGGCGCCCTCGCGTGTAAAGCGCCCTCCGCCCCGACCCCCAGCGCCACGATCACTTGTACAGAGGTTTCCTAGAGCAGTCCGCCGCGTCGCAGCTTTCCCAGCTGGTCGTAGTGCGCCTCGTGCATCGCCAGGACTTCTGTGGGCGACACCGTGGCCACGCCGGACTTTCCGACCTCGACGCCGGCGGCGTAATTCGCGATCTGCGCGGCCTCGCGCACCGATGCCCCGGCGGCCAGCGCCGTCCCGACCCACGCCGTGACGGTGTCGCCGGCGCCCGACACATCGAACACCTCGCGCGCCATGGTCGGGATGCGGCCGATCTGCTTGTCTTTGGTGACGAGCACCATGCCTTCGGCGCCGAGGGTGAGGAGCAGGTTGTCCACGCCCAGCTTGTCGAGCGCGGTGGGCAGCGCGTCGGGGTGGGCGAGGTCGAGCGTCGCGCCCATCGCCTGCTCGAGCTCGCGCCGGTTGGGCTTGAACAGGGTCGCCCCGCGGTAGGCGAAGAAGTGCTTGAACTTGGGGTCCACGACGACGGGGATGCCGCGCTTGCGGGCCAGGGTCATCGACCGCTCGATCACGGCCGGCGTCAAGGTCCCTTTGTTGTAGTCCTCGATGAGCACCGCGTCGGCGTCCGCCATGACCGCGTCGAGCTGGCCGAGCAGCTGGTTCTCGGTGCGCGTGAGGATCGGATCCTCGATCTCCTCGTCGATGCGTACCACCTGCTGGCCGCGCGCGGTGACGCGCGTCTTGGACGTGGTGGGCCGCGCGGCGGCCACCACGATGTGCCGGTCGGCGAGCCGGTGCTGCGCCAGCTCGGCCCGGAACGAGTCGCCGCGATCGTCGTCTCCGATCACCGCCACGAGCAGGCACTCGGCGCCGACCGCGGCGACGTTGGCCGCCACGTTGGCGGCGCCGCCGAGCGCATGGCGCCGCGTGTGCACGCTGACCACGGGCACCGGTGCCTCGGGGGAGATCCGCTCCGCCTCCCCCGCGAGATAGATATCGAGCATCGCGTCGCCCACCACCACGATACGGCGCGCCTTCATCTGCGTGAACAGCCGCTCCAGATGATCGCGTGGGAGGCGGGCGTCCGGCGTGGTCACTGGATCACGCCCTCGTGCTGCAGCCGGTAGCTCAGGCTCAGGCGGCCGAGCACCCGGGTGCGCGTGTCGCCACTGGCATGCTGGAAATTGCTGATGCGGTGCACGCCGACATCGAAGCTCAGCCCGACGCGCGCGGAGGGGGCGTAGCTTCCCGCCAGGGCGAGGCGCAGCGTGCGCTCCACCACACCCGCAAAGATGACCGGCGTGGTGGGATACGCCGACACGTCGGGATGAGGCAGGCGCGGATCGCCTTCGCCCTGGCGCAGGTAGGTGATCTCGGGCGTGAGCAGCAGCCCTGCCCGGGGGAGCAGCGCCAGCGTCCCCGTGAGCTGGTCGTAGTCGTCGAAGTTCCGCCCGGTCACGAGCGAGTGGTACAGCGGCACCTGCAAGCTGTCTTCGTTGCGGTAGGTGAGGTTCGTGACGCGCGTGTAGTAGAGGCGCCAGCCGGTGGCCGCGGCGCCGATGACGCCGCGCGCTCCCACGGTGAGGGCATAGCTCACCGGCTTCTGGTCCGAGGCGCCCGCGCGGTCGACCTGAATGTCGTCGAGCATCAGCTGGCCGAACGCGCTCACGAGCGCCCGGCGCTCGAAGTCGAGCCCGACGAACGAATTCACGTTTCCCCCGTGGTTCCACTGCTCCAGGATGCCGCTGTTGAGCGCGTTGAGATACCACGGTTCGAACGACCGGTCCCGGCCCGCGAGGACGGTGCCCTCCCACAGCGCGACGGCCCAGCGTCCCGGCACAAGCCGCAGGCGGTGCTGCATCATGAAGCGGTGCACGACCGCGCCCAGCGAGTCGCGATCATCGAGCTGGGTTGCGAGCGCCTGAAACTGCAGCTTCGCGCTGCCGAGCGTCACCGCAAAATGATCGAGTCCATACGGGTTCGCGGAGAGGAGCAATCCCGCAATGCCGGGCGGGCCCCAGTTGCGGTCCAGCCGTCCGAAAAACACCTCGGCGAATTTCCATTGCGCGTCGAGGTATGCCTCCGCCGTCCGGCCGGCGATCGCGCGGTCCTTCTTGCCGAACCAGTCGGGATCGTACTTGAGTCGCGTGTCGAGCTGCAGATGCGTGGTCGCGATGACATGGTCGGTCCCGAGCTCCAGCGTCAGGTCGCCGCCGGCCGTGCCATGGCCGGCACCGGACTGCCGCGGCCCCGTCGAATCGATCGCGGCGAGCGGGTCGCGGCGGGCGTAATTCGCCGCGGCGGCGCCCACGCCGCCCGCCACCCGGAAGTGAGGACCGGCCGGATCGCTCGCGAACGCGGCCCGCAGCCGCCGCAGCGTGGCGGTCGTGGCGGGACTCAGGTGCAGCGTGTCCACCGCCGCGAGCGCCCGCAGCACGTCGGCGCGCCGCAGCGGTCGCGTGAGCGGCGCAGGATCCTGGATCACTCGTGTGGCGATGAGGTGCTCGACGTACGGCATTGTCCAGTCGTCGAGCGGGACGTAGGCGGAGGGCTGTTGGCCCTGGAGCATGGCCCCGCCCGTGAGGGCGGGGATCAACAAGAGGTACGTCGTGGCAGCCACCGGCAGCCGCAGGGGAGAGCGCATCGAGCGCGCAATTTGGGGTTGCGCGGGAAGGAGAGCAACCGAGCTCGCCCGTTCGCTCCCCCTCTCCGCATTTGCGGAGAGGGGGAAGGGGGGTGAGGACTCCGCATTGCGGAGAGGGGGTAGGGGGGTGAGGTTTCGCGCCCATGTCTCCCCTCCTGGTGCTCCTCGTGGCGGTTCTCGCGACGACGTACGCCGGCCCGATCGTGCGCTTCGCGACGGCGCCCGCGTTGGCGATCGCGTTCTGGAGGCTGGCGTTGGTGCTGCCGGTGACGGGTGTGTTGGCTGCGCAGGAAGGGACTGCAGGGAGTGCAGGGGCGCAGCATGCTGCGCCCCTGCGACGTGGGACGCCCATGCTGATGACGCTCGCGGGCCTCCTGCTGGCGCTGCATTTCTGGTCCTGGATCGCCTCGCTGCGCTACACCGCCGTCGCCAGCTCGGTCGTCCTCGTGTCGCTCAAGTCGGTGTTCGCGTGGGCGATCGCGGCGCTGTGGCTGCGCGAGCACCCGACGCGCACCGAGGCGTGGGGCATCGGGCTCGCGGTGGTCGGGGCGAGCCTCATCGGTGTCGGGGACGCGCGGTTCTCGCGCGGCGCCCTGGGCGGCGACGCCCTCGCGCTGCTCGGCGCCGTCACGGGGGCGGGCTACTACGTGATCGGCCGGCGCGTGCGCCAAACCGTCGGGGTATGGCGCTATGCCACGGGCGTCTACGCCCTCGCGGCCGCCGCACTCGCGCTGTTGGCCGTTCCGGCCGCCGTCCCCCTCGTCGGATTTGCGGGCCGGGACTGGGCGGTGTTTGGCGCGATGGCAGCCGGGCCGATGCTGATCGGGCACACGGGAATGAACTACGCGCTGCGCTACTTCCGCGCGACCACCGTCAACGTCGCGGCGCTGGGGGAGCCCGTGGGAGCGACGCTCTTGGCCTGGCTCATCCCCGCCATTCACGAGCCCCCGCGCGCGACGGCCGTGGTCGGGGGCGTGCTCGTGCTCGTGGGGATTAGCCTATCGCTGGGTGAGGGGCGCCCCGGGGCGATGCCCCGGGGCTACGGGACGGGGGGCGGGGATGCGCGTTGAGCAGCTGCGCGGCGACCTCGTGGAGGCCGTGCACGACGTCCACGCGGCGGTGCTGGACGCGCGCGGGCGGCTGGTCGCGCGTGCCGGCGACCCCGATCTCGTCACCTTCTGGCGCTCGGCGGCGAAGCCGATCCAGGCGTTGCCCCTGGTCGAAGACGGAGTGGCCGACCGGTTCGCTTTCACGAGCGAGGAGCTGGCGCTGGTGTGCGCGTCCCACTCGAGCGAGCCGGGTCAGGTGGCGCGCGTGCGCGAGCTGCTCGGCAAGATCGGATGCGGCGAGCGCGATCTGTTGTGCGGGCCGCACCCGCCGCTCTCCGAGCAGGTCGCTCGAGACTATGCGACTCGCGGCGTACGGCTTACGGCGGTCTACTCCAACTGTTCCGGGAAACACGCGGGCATGCTGGCGCTCGCCCGCCACCACGGGTGGCCCACCGAGTTCTACACGCGCCCCGATCACCCGGTGCAGCAGCGCTGCCTGCGGGAAGTGTCCCGCTGGACCGACGTCCCCGTGGCCGCCATTCGCACGGCGACCGACGGATGCGGCGTGGTGTGCTTCGGGATCGCGCTGAGAGCCATGGCGCTGGCGTATGCGCGGCTCGCGATTGCGGATTTCGGATTGCGGATTGCGGATTCGAAGGGCGGGGGTTCAATCCGCAATCCGCAATCCGCAATCGTGCAATCGATGATGCGCCACCCCGACCTGATCGCGGGTGAAGGCCGCCCCTGCACCGAGCTGATGCGCGCGCACCCCGGTCGGGTGGTCGTCAAAGTCGGGGCCGAGGGCGTTTACTGTGCGCTGCTGCCGCGCGACGGCTTGGGCGTGGCCATCAAGGTGGCCGACGGGCATGCCCTGGCGTCGGCGCTCGCGCTGGCGGCCGTGCTGGAGCAGCTGGGGCTGCGGCCGCGACCGGCGTCGCTCACCGCCTGGCCCTTGCTCAACACACGGGGCGAGCCCGTCGGCGAGCTGCGCGTAAATGGGGGGCTCGAGCAACAAAAAGATGGAGGACCCCGCATGGGGGACGAGTAATATGAGCCAGGGACCACTCGACCCCGCCACCGCGGCGCTGGTGCGGCTGGCCGCGGCCGTCGCCGAAGGCGACGTGTCCGAGCTCCAGGAGCGGCTCGCCGCGGCCCAGGGGGCGGGTGTGTCGTCCCTGTGGATCGAGGAGCTGCTGCTCCAGAGTATGCTCGTGGTCGGCTACCCGCTGGCGCTGGTGGCGTTCGCCGTGTGGCGCGAGATGGCCGGACCCACGGCCGAGGGCGGGCACGCGGCGGAGCCGCTGGCGCACGAGGACTGGCAGGCGTGGGCGGATCGGGGCGCCGCCGTGTGCCGTGAGGTGTACGGGCGCGCCTACCACAAGCTGCTCCTCAACCTGCGGGCACTGCACCCGGCGCTCGAGGACCTGGTGCTGGTGGACGCGTACGGCAAGGTGATCGGCCGCCCGGGGCTCGACCTGAAGCGCCGGGAGCTCGCGACCGTGGCGGCCATCGCGGTGCTCGGCACCGCCCAGCAGCTGCACTCACACCTGCGGGGGGCGCTCAACACCGGCGCCTCCGCGGAGGAAGTGGAAGCGGTGCTGGAGCTGGTGGCGGGGGATCTGAGCCCGGAGTACCTCCGCCGAGCGCAGGAGCAGTGGGCGGATGTCAAGGAGCGGAGACTGTAATTGCGGATTTCGGATTGCGGATTATCAGGGAGAGTTCGTGACACGTGGTGAGCTGATGGCTCGAACAAAGGCTTTCGCTCTGGACGTTGTGCGCGCCGTAGAGGACCTGCCTCGTGGTCGGACCTCTGACGTGGTCGGTAAACAGCTGCTGCAGGCCGGCACGTCAGTCGGAGCGAACTATCGGGCGGCTTGTCGAGCGCGTTCGCGAAAGGAGTTTATTGCGAAGATGGGGATCGTCGAAGAGGAAGCCGACGAAGCGCAGTTCTGGCTGGAGTTGATTGTCGAGCGCGGAATGCTCGACGAGTCGCGTGTCGGGCCGTTGCGGTCAGAGGCTGCGCAGGTCGTCGCGATCGCCGTCGCGTCCATTCGAACCGCGCGGCGAACTCCCCGTGCCAATCCGCAATCCGCAATCCGCAATCCGCAATGTTCATAGATCGCGCCCTCGTCCACGTCACCGCCGGCGCGGGCGGGGCCGGAGCTTCCAGCTTTCGCCGCGAAAAGTTCGTCCCCAAAGGCGGGCCCGACGGCGGCGACGGCGGCTCGGGCGGCAGCGTGTACGTGCGCGCCGACACGAACCTCGCCACGCTGCTCGACTACCGCTATCGCACGCACTGGCGCGCGGAGCGCGGCCAGCACGGCAAGGGCAAGAACATGACCGGGAAGTCCGGCGCCGACCTCTATCTCCCGGTTCCGGCGGGCACCGAAATCCGCGATGCGGTGGGCGGCGCGCGGCTCGGCGAGGTCGTGGCCGCCGGCGACACGCTGCTCGTCGCGCGGGGCGGGCGCGGCGGGCGCGGCAATGCCCGGTTTGCGACGCCCACGCACCAGAGCCCGCGCGAGTGGGAACCCGGCGAGTACGGCGAGGAGCGCGAGCTCGAGCTCGTGCTCAAGCTGATCGCCGACGTGGGCCTCCTGGGCGAGCCGAATGCGGGGAAGAGCACGCTGCTTTCCGTGGTCTCCGCCGCCCGCCCCAAGATCGCCGACTATCCCTTCACGACCCTCGAGCCGCAGCTCGGCGTGGTCGGCCTGTCGGACTCGCGCTCCTTCGTCGTGGCCGACATCCCGGGGATCATCGCGGGCGCCCACCTCGGGAAGGGCCTCGGCCTCAAGTTCCTGCAGCACGTGGAGCGCACCCGCCTCGTGGCCGTGCTGGTCCCGGTGGACAGCCCCGACCCACAGGCGAGCTACGAGCTGCTGCTGCGTGAAGCGGCGTCCTACTCGCCTGAGCTGGCCGCGAAGCCGCACGTGGTGGTGTTGACCAAGCTTGATCTCTCGCATCCCGCATCCCCCATCCCGACGATTCGTACCCAAGCCGGCGCACCGGTCCTCGCAGTTTCGGCCGTCACCGGGCAAGGGATACCGCCGCTGTTGGAGACTTTGTGGCAGGCTCTTCCGGCGCCGGTCGCGACGAGTTCCGTTCCAACACCTGATGTGGGCACTCCCGAAAGCCGGGTGAGGTGAGCCCGTTGGAACGGGACGAGGTAGCGGCCTATCTGGCCCTGGCGCAGGTGCCGGGGATCGGCGCGGCGCGACTGCGCACGCTGGTCGCCGCCTTCGAGAGCGCGGGCGCCGCCGTGCACGCTCCCGCCGGCGCCATCGCGGCGCTGCCCGGCTTCGGCCGCGCGGCCGCGGGTGCCATCCGAGCGGTCTCCCCGGACGCCGGGCACGAAATCCTGAAGCAACTCGACCGACTGGGCGCGGCGGTGCTCGTTCCTGACGATCCTCGGTTCCCGCCGCTCCTGTCCGAAATCCCCGAGCCGCCCGCGCTGCTGTATGTCTGGGGCGACGTCGCGTGGCTCCGGCGTCCGGCGGTCGGCATCGTGGGCAGCCGGGACCACACTCCCTACGGGGCCGACGCAGCGCGCGCGCTCGCGGCCGGCGTGGCGCGTGCGGGGGTCGTCGTCACGAGCGGCATGGCGCGTGGCATCGATGCCATCGCCCACGCGGCCGCGCTCGACGCCGGCGGCGCCTCGGTGGGCGTGCTCGGCAACGGCTTTGGCGTCATTTATCCCGCGGCCAATCGCACGCTGTACCAGCGCATGATCGCATCAGGCTGTCTCGTCTCGGAGCTGCCGCCGGGCGAGCGGCCGCACGCCGGCGCGTTCCCCCGACGCAATCGCTTGATCTCGGGACTGGCCGGTGTGACCGTGGTGGTCGAAGCCGCTCCGGGCTCGGGCGCATTGATCACCAGCGACTGCGCGCTCGATCAGGGCCGCACCGTGCTCGCCGTGCCTGGTCCCATCACGAGCTCCACCTCGCTCGGCTGCAACCGCCTCATTCAGCAGGGCGCCAAACCGGCGCTCTCGGCCGCGGATATCCTGGAAGAGTTGGGGTTGCCCGCCGCGGCCGACCCCGGGCCGGCGGCCCGAGGCGACAAGGCCCCGCGCAGTCAACCAGCCGATCTGAACGACCTGCAGCGCTCGCTCTGGGATGCCCTGTTCACGGAGCCGAAGCACGTGGACGTACTGGTTGCCACGGCGGGCGCGGAGACGGGCGCGGTGTTGACCGCGCTCACCGAGCTCGAGATGCGCGGCCTGGTGAGACAGCAGCCGGGGATGGTGTTTGGGCTCGCGTGACCGACTTCAGACACCATTGAGGAACCGTTTCTAACCCCGGGCCATGGGCCCGGGGTTGGTCTACCCGGGACGACGGGAATGCGACGGAACGGACCACACAAGGCATACGGATTGTTTGCGCACGTCACGTGGCATACGTGGCGCCGACAACCGCTCGTCTGTCGTCAGGATGTTCCAGTTGTCGCGGCGTCAATTCGAAGCGCTGCAGAGCGCCAACACGTCCATGTCTTAGCCCAAGCGGTGCTCGCGGATCATGTGCACGTCTTGGTCAGTTATCGACCAGACGAAGCTCTTGCGCCGTTCATTCGTGACGCCAAGTCCGAGTCCTCGCGAAGAGTGAATAGGGGCAGCCCTCCCCGTGTGCGTTGGTGCCGTGGTTACTATGCAGGATCGCTTTCACACAGCCACATTGCGGCGGCGCGCGTGTACCTGGCGTCGCAGTATCGGCGACACCCCGACCGAATCCCACCTGGGTAGACCAACCCCGGGGCCACGCCCCGGGGTTCACGGAAGGTGTTACGGACACCCCCCACGCTTCGACAGCGTGATGGGAATCTCGGTCTTCCGCCGCGGTGTCTGTCCCTGCATGAGGTCGAATTCCGCGGTGGCGCTGCCGCACACCAGGGTTCCCGTGCCGGGGGAATCGTTGTTCGCGACAAAGTTGAATTGCTGAACGCACGAGCCCGGCCCACATGTGAACGGCGCGCTGTTACCAGCCGCGCGGCGCGTCGTACCCTGCACGATCCATCCCTGTACCAAGAGGTCGGAGACGGGCGCCAGCGTGTCGTTCTCCACGGTAACCGTCGCGGTGCCCTCGCTGCCACCGATTTCCAGCGTCGTGGGGCTCAGCGCCGCGCTCTCGGGACGCACGCACCCGCCCGTATGCGACAGGGCGATCGCAATCGTCGTCTGGTGCCGCGGTGTCTCGCCCTGCGTCAGGTCGAATTCGGCGGTGGCAGCACCACACAGCAACGTTCCCGTGCCCGGGAGGGCGTTGTTCGCGACGAAGTTGAATCGCTGCACGCAGCTGCCCGGCGCGCACGTG
>Ga0209473_1001515_pt1 | contig 12961 bp, 13 predicted proteins | sample GraSoiAngelo_133_FD_185890 | JGI IMG/M metagenome (GOLD analysis project Ga0209473, IMG submission 185890) | Grasslands soil microbial communities from the Angelo Coastal Reserve, California, USA - 14_0929_05_20cm (SPAdes) (version 2) | ecosystem: Environmental > Terrestrial > Soil > Grasslands ...
CTGTCGGCGATCGGCTTTGGGCATTCCGCCAGGAAGCTTCTTTTGCTGCCTAACGAAAACCGCTGCTGGCCGAACGCTGACAGCCGAATGCCGACGGCCTAAGCTGTAGTCAGAATTTCCACCGGCACCACAGCCATCGCCGCCGCGCCGTTTACGTTTTCCGTGATACGCGCACTGCCCTGGAGTCGGCAATGCGAGACTTTGCCGCCAAGAGTTTGCCTGCCATCGCCATTCAGGGGTGGAGCGAGCGCGGCCTCGACCGCATCAAGCAGCACATTTAATTCCTGAGATGGAACTGTCTGCTCGTCGCCCGATCCCTGTGTGTAAATCACGAGATCGACAGCCGCAATCCAGATGATCGGCTCGCCGTTCGCGTTCGTCTTCGCACGTTCTCCAGTCTGCACCTGGAACAGCGCCGGACGCGACTCCGGAGAAACCTGCTCCGGCATCTGCCAGCGGCGCGAGATGGTTGCAAAGCGAGAGCCGAGGGCAGATTGCAATGTGTTAAAGAGCGCGGAATAGACTTGCTCGCGAGGAGTGTTCATGGACAGGCTATCGGCACTCGGCTGTCGGCGTTCGGCCAGCCGGCGACATTGAGTCGTCGTGTACTATTGCCAACTCAGATCACGGGAGCGATATATGAAGGATTTTAGAAATCTTGAGGTCTGGCAAAAGGCGCATCAACTCACGTTGTCTGCCTATCGCGCGACCAGGACTTTTCCTTCGGACGAGCGGTTCGGCTTGAGCGGTCAAATTCGGAGTGCCGCATCGTCAATTCCAGCCAACATTGCGGAAGGATGCGGTCGGCGAGGCGATGCAGAGTTTCACCGCTTCCTGCAAATAGCCATGGGATCTGCCAGTGAACTTGAATACCACCTGCTTCTTTCACACGACTTGCAATACCTTGATGCAAAAGATCACAAGGAGCTAAGCGATGAGGCTGTGCGCGTGAAACGTATGCTTGCCTCTCTCATTCGCACGGTTGATGAGGGACGAGAGAAGTCACGCAGCGCAAATGCCTGAATATTCAAGAGGGTTGACTGGCCGAACGCCGACAGCCTCTCTACGCCAGCGCCCGCCGCGTGTACTGCTCCAAAGTCATCAGTACACTTGCCGGCAGCATTTCTTTTGAAAAACTAATCGTTACCTGGCCACTCGCCGAACTCGCGTCTTCTCCGATGTGCGTACGCCGGCGATACACATATGCGAAGCCTTCAATCGCCGCTTGTTGCAGATCAGCCGGCACACTCGCGTATCCCGCCTGGTACACAAACTGCACATTCTGGAATCCGCGTGTGAACCGATACTGATACGTGCCGCTGTACGGACCGAGCGAGTAGAACGCGCTCGATCCGCCGCGGAGCATGATTCTCCTGGCATCGAATACGAATCCTGAGCTGACCTGGCTCGTCGCCGCTGGAATTGAGATGTTATCCACCATTACGTTGCTCACCGAGACGAGTGGAAAATTCCGCGGCAGCATGAACACCGCATCGTTCCCATCCCGGTTCTCAGTATAAGGAGTCGCGATGATGTGATCGCGATTCATCCAGCGCAGCATCTGCAGCGAGCCGCGCGTGATCAGGTTCTGCAGCAGCGTATCTTCAGCGCTGCTCTGAATGTTCAGCCACGCTTTCAGGTCGGCGAGGATACAGAGATCGTCAGGAGATGAGGGCATAAGATTTCTGGAACCTGCTTCTTTTCGTCATACCGAAACGAAGCGAGGAATCCTTATAGACACAAGGTTGTAAGGCGAGAGCCTTCCTCAGCCACTCGTGGGATTAAGCGAAGAATGCGCCGAGCCCTGCAAGCCATGGACATCGGGAGGGATTCCTCATGTCGTTTCGGAACGACAAGAAACAACTGTTCGTCTTAGTCCTTCAGTAACGCCGCAAGCAGCGCCGGCCCTTGCGGCTAAGTGCTCGTTTTGGGAACAATGCAGTCATGCGCGGACTGGCAAGTCTTGTCCTGGTTACCGGCGTCATGCTCGGCATCTACCACTTCTATTTCAAGCAGATGCCCACCAGTGATCCCGGCACAGCTCCAACCCAGGCCATCAGCCTGACCGGCGTGCGCATGGACCTGCTTCAGATCGCGCAGTCGGAACGCACATTTATTTCCCAAAATGGACGCTGCGCCGGTCTCGACGAGCTCATCTCTTCGGACACGCTAAGAATGTCCCGCACCGAGCGCGAAGGATATTCCTATTCGGTCTCCTGCTATGGCACGGACTTCAGCGCCACGGGAAGCCATCCACCTGCACCGGAAGGATCGCCAATCCGTTATCCCAATCTGGCAATCGATCAGACGATGCAGGTTCGGGAAATGAACTAGGTTACAGGCGACAGGGAACAGGGGACAGAAATACCCTAGCTCAAAGTCTTTTCTGTTCCCTATCCCCTGTAACCTGTCCCCTGTTCCCTATCCGTTCCCAATATTCGCCAACACGCAGAAGGCAAACGGAGCAAACACCTGCAAGACTTCATCCAGATATACGCCGAACTGATAAGTCCGGCTGGTGATCGGCCAATCCACCTGGTGATAGTCGCGACGGCATTTGATTTGCGCCACGTTGTCCACGTTCGAGAGCGGATACGGCAGGTACTCCGTCTGCATCAACAGCGTGCCGGCGGTCAGATAAGGATGGATCTCCATCGGGATCACCTGACCTCCGCCGGGAGCGAACTTGTTGAAGTAGCCCGCGACCATGGACCCGCCAATCACCGCCGGCTTGCCGTCTACGTCGAGATTGATGCGGAACAGCGGCACGCCGGTCGCCGCCAGAACTTTCTTATTAATGTTCGCGGCCTCCTGCGAGCTCACCCAGAGCTTTGAAGGTGACAGACGATTCGCATCCCACTGCGACTTGAGCGCCACGTCGATCTCGACAATCCCGCTTGCGCCATCAGAAGTGAGAAACGCGCCATCGAGCGACTTGTAATAAGCCGTGCCGCTCTGGTTGAAGTTGTTTACGATCTGCGTGAGGAATCCATCGAATAGCAGCGTGTTTCGGCTATTGTCGGCGGTGATCTGGCTGGCAGTCTGCGTGCCTGCGCCATTGGCCACGAGCGTAACTTTGTTCGCCGATGTGATCTGTGCCAGAGCAGCGTTCGCCGCCGAAGTGCCAAGATACCAGGCGTATCCTGCAGCCCCCGGAACCGCCGCCACTGTGGCACTAATAGTCTGATTCCCCGAAGTGGTTGTGATGGCATTCGAGGCCGCGGAGACGTTCGATGATCCACCCCCATATGAGTCTGTGGTTCCATCGATGTTGGTACGCGATACCGATCTGGGAACTCCGTTGGCGATGTTCGCGTTCAGGAATCCTTCCGGCGTAAGCGCCACAACGTACACCAGGTTTCCAGCCTGGACGGTGATCGATCCGCCCGATGCGAGAGTGGCTACCGGAGCCGCCGGTGTGCCCAGCGCGAGCGAGGCATTGCCGTTAAGGATCACGCGCTCTTCGGCGATCATCACCGCGCGCAGTACCGACTCGACCGTCCGCGCACGCGCATCGTCGAATCCCTGCGCCGCGTAGAGGGCTTCGAAGGTGACGTCGCCTTCGAGGCCAAGTCCGGCATACGCCGACGTGTAGTCCTGCTCAGTAATGCTGATGCGTCCGCCGCGCTTGCCCTCCGAAACTCCCGGAGACAGATTGTTTGTGTTGACCGCCGTGATCGCCTTCCAGCGCGTCGCGGTGTCGCCGTTGCCCATCACGCGCGGCAGCGCATTGCGCAGCGGCGACAAGACCGGATACAGCTTCTTCGCCGGCCCCGTCAGGTCGTAGTTCACCAGACCGGTAGAGGTCTGGAAGGTCGCTTTGGCAAGGTCGATCCCCTTCAGGAGCTCGAGCGTGCGCTGCGTGACTTCTCCGTTGAACATGGGTTTTAGTCCTTTGCTGAAATGTGTGGAAAGAGACTGCGGGCAGGTTGACCGCGTGTTGCTGATGACAGTTGACAGTTGGCGCTCGGCATTCGGCATTCAGCGTTCAGCCAACAAACATTCCGGCACTTCCGCGAACACCAGAATGTTTACCAGTTGGCGCTCGGCATTCGGCATTCAGCGTTCGGCCAACAAACATTCCGGCACTTCCGCGAACACCAGAATGTTTACCAGTTGGCGCTCGACATTCGGCATTCAGCGTTCGGCCAACAAACATTCCGGCACTTCCGCGAACACCAGAATGTTTACTGGCCGAAAGCCGACAGCCGATTGCCGAAAGCCGCTTCTACGCCCCGACCACCGGATTCGCGTGCGCTGTCTTCATGGCTTCGATGAAGCCAGGATCAGCGTCGGCCTGCCGGCCTTCACGCGCAATGTGGATCCGGCCGCCTCCGGGCGGGTTTTTGCCATCGTCCTCTTTTGAAACTGTGACGCTGGTGCGCGCGATACGCTTCTCTGGCGCTGTAAGGCTCTTGGCAAAGCCTTCGCTAAATTTGCGGAATGCGTCTGCCAGCTCCTTCAATCCGGCTTCCAGCGATTCCAATTTGCGATCGATATCGACAACCTTCTCGAGCGAATGATTCGATTGCGTAATCGCCTTGTCGAGTTTTTCTTCTTGCTCTGGTTTCATTCCTTGCTCCTCTTCTGATTTAGCTTCGAAGCTTCGGAGCTGCGCAGCCTCGAAGCTCTTTACTTCCAAACTCCCATCCGCCTTGATCGCCGTGAAGTGCGCATTCGGCACCGCGGGATTGTCGACTACGCTGATCTCCACCGGCTGCGCAGTAAAGCGCAAGAACTCGCCGTCAGGCCAGAGGCTCACATAGCGTCCACCGATGGAAAAGCCGGTATAGACGCCTTCCAGGCATTTCTGCCACGCCGGATCATCGACGATCTTCGCGCCCACCGCGATGGTCTTCCGCTGGTCGTCAAATTGCAGATCGACCAGCTTGCCCACGGCACTCGACTGATGCATCTCCCGCACGTTCCCCAGGCTGCGTCCCAAAGTGGCATCCGAGATCCCGCGTGACCATTCTTCGAAGTAAGGCTTCGACGAAGCGTAATCGAAGATCTCGCCTTCCTTGTCAACAACCTCAGCCGTAGCCAGTCCCCAAACTTCGCGCCTGGCTTCGTCAACTTTCGTGAGCGCAGCAAAGAGTTGGATTTTCCTCATGGGTTTTCTTACGCATCCGCACAGTTCACAACGGGACACGGATCGCACGGACTAACCAGAAAGCAGCGCAAGCAAATCTCTTCCTCAATCGGTGTGATCCGTAACATCCGCGCGATCCCTGTCCTGTTTGGCAGTTGCAGTTGTGTTTAGCCGACAGCCGACTGCCGAACGCCGATAGCCTGCCTTCCCAACGACTCTCTCACCTCATCCACCGTCAGAATCCCCGACTGGACGTAGATCTGGTTGATCTGTGCCTGCTCGAGCTTGTTCTCGTCCTTGCGCTCGCCCCAGGCGAATTCGACGTGGTCATAGCCGAAGTACTTACGAACGAGTCCATTGATCAGCGAGGCCAGCCAGTTCAGCAGCGGCGTGATGCCGTCTTCATCGGACTGCTCTTTCGCTGTCTCAGCAGTAGCGCGATTCATCTGCTTGATCAGCGCCTGCGGCGAGATGGAGAAGGCCCAGCAGACGACGCGCGCCAGCCATTCATCGAGATCGCCCGCGAGCGGAGGCTCTTTGGTGAACTGGATCGCGTCCTTGTCGCCCGAATTGGGAATGAAGATCACCCTGCGCCGCTTGGCTATGTTGCCGGCGAGCTCACCATCAAACCAAGTCTGGAATTCCTTAATGTTGTCGGTGTTCCACGTCTGTGGTGACTGGCAGATCGCCTCCGGCACGTTGCCTTCGGTGAAGTAGGCCAGCGTAGACATCTGCCGTCGCAGCGCCAGATTGATGGTGACAATGATCTGCTCCACCGGCGAGTAACCATAAAACTTGTGAGCCCGCAGGTTGCGCGGACGATACACCAGCTCGACGGCAGTAAAGTCGATCGCCGGAACGCCTTTGAGAATCTGCTGATAGGCAATCTCCGGGGGAGCAGGCGTGCGTCCCATTTCGTCGATCACACGCTTGATCGTCGCTCCATCGATTACCTCAAGCCGCCGAACCTTCTTCCCGGCAGACCAGACACTCCCACGCTCATCGACAGTCGCAGCCAACGTGACTGCATCGATCACCAGCAAGTCCTCGATGATCATCCGCAACCAATCCGAGAACTCATGCTCACCATCGGGACAACGAAAGAATTCCGTAAGCTCGTCAATTTTCGAAAGGGAGCGCCGGGCGCTCCCGCCCGGCGAACCATGCTGCGTCGTTTCCCGAAACGACCAGGGTATCTTGCTCACCTGGTCCTTCCGCGTCTCAATCGCGATCCGCACCAGATCAAACGAATCGGCCAGGTCGCGCATCTGCTGAAAGCTGACCGCTTCATACCCACGCGGCAGGGCCATCAGGTTCACACCGGAGGGATAATCAAAGCGCCGAGGCGGCGTCTCCGCAGGCGCAACCTGCGGCAGAGGGCTCAGCGGCCCGAACCAGGCGTCAAAACTCGCTCTCATCCTTTGTCCAATGCGCTCGAGCAATCCCGGATCGAGAGGCTTTGCATTGCCGCCACGAATTCGTTCCGTCATTTTTTTCATCTCGCTATTGGTTGCTGGGGAAGGCTAAAGCTTTGAACACGGAGGACACTGAGGTCGCGGAGGGTTGCTGTCTCGAAGACGGGTAATCTCGATCATTCTTCGCATCGTCGTTCGCATTGTCAAAACGACACTCCCAAACATACCTCCGTGTCCTCCGTGTTCAAATCGCCTTTATTTCCCACATGCAATCGGACTCAATATCCCACCACAAACCGGTCCGCTGCTTGGTTGCTGAGAAGACTAAAAGCTTTGAACACGGAGGACACTGAGGTCGCGGAGGGGCTTGCTGTTTCGAAGGCAGGCAATCTCGATCACTGTTCGCATCGTCGATCGCATTGTCAAAACGACACTCTCCGAATCCCTCTGTGTCCTCCGTGTCCTCCGTGTTCAAATCGCCTTTATTTCCCACGTGCAATCGGACTCAATATCCCACCACAAACCGGTCCGCTGCTTGGTTGCTGAAAAGACTAAAAGCTTTGAACACGGAGGACACTGAGGTCGCGGAGGGTTGCTGTCTCGAAGACGGGCAATCTCGATCATTCTTCGCATCGTCGTTCGCATTGTCGAAACGACCCTTCCACATCCCTCTGTGTCCTCCGTGTCCTCCGTGTTCAAATCGCTTTTATTCCCCGTGCAATCGGGCTCAATATCCCACCACAAACCGGTCCGTACAACTCCCCGCCGAAGCCGTGGTGTTTACTTCCTGAAAACTAAAAGCCCGCTGCGGCAGACGGACTGAGACACTCAACGTCCCTCCAGTGGTGTTCGGCGCGAGTTCCGAAGCGATATAGATCTGCTGCGCTCCAACCGGAAGGTTCGTCACCAACATGTAAGTTCCGTCAATTGTCACGCCGTCTTCCTTGTACGTATTCACCTGCACGTTCGCGATCTGCGTGCAGTTCACGAACAGCGTCGACTTCGTAACCGCGCTCATGTTCACAACCGCGCTCGCGCTGGTTGTTCCCGAAGCAGGAAGCGTAACCGCGTTATGCGCCAGGTCCGCCGGCGAGTAGATCAAATGAGGCTGCGGACGCGGCGTGATCGTTCGACCGCTCTTGTCGATGTCAGGCGGAATGTTCGTGGATTGCGCGATAGCAAAAAGCGCGACAGCCGTTGCCACCAGGCCGATGCAGATGATTCGATTCATGAATGCTCCTGAGATTTCTGAGAGGGCTGGAATCCGCGACCATGCCCAAGCCCGCAGGGCCGAAATAAAGAAAGCCCAGCGGCCTCCCGGGCCAGCCGCGCCGGAGGCGCCAAACGTGAAAGCCCAGCATGAAATGCCCGGTTTTCGGCATTGAAATGCTGGGTTGCCGCAATAAATCAGATCCCAAGTCCCGGAGGGACGGCATATGCCCCCGCCATTGCCCCAATCCCATCTTGGAATGATGATCGCCCCTCCCGCGCCGGAGGCGCCAAATGTGAAAGCCCAGCATGAAATGCCCGGTTTTCGGCATTGAAATGCTGGGTTGGCGTGTAAATCAGATCGCAAGTCCCGGAGGGACGGCACCTGCCCACGCCCAATTGCGTGAACGAATGCCGCCCCTCTGGGGCTAACATTGTTTTTGAAACACCGACCCAGGGCTGAAGCCGCTGGGCTTTCTCATTTCGGCCCTCCGGGCCTGGTGCTCTGCGCGTCGCGCATCGGAGAAAAACCGAAATATTAACCAATGGGCACGCAACATCATGAACCTTTCGTCCTAACTTCCTTCGTGCCGTTCGTCTCCTTCGTGGTTTTCTCCGTGACTCCGAAAATGTTTAACCTGATTCCCGTTTTTGCGCTAACTCGCGGTAGTACTCATACACTGCTCCCAGCTTTCGATTGAGGTACTCCAGCGCCTGTGAACAGGCATCTACCTGGTCATCGTGCGCGGCGCCGGGAAAGCGCGTGAGCTCCTCGACAAAATCTCCCACCCATGACGCCCGCTCCGGCAAAAGCACATTGCCCGCCTCGAACAACGGCGAGACCGAATTGAGCCGTCCTATTTTGGAATCGCTGGGCTCAACCGGAATGATGCCGCTGATCTCCGATTTGAGCGATGCGATAATCGCAGGCCCATTCGCGCGATCTTCCACCAGCTTCGCGGTTGCCTGCGGATATTTCTCCGTCATCCTGCGGATCGCCTGCCGGGTGCGCACAAAATCCATGCGTTCCCGGATCTGATCGACGAGGTAGGAGTAAGCATCCGATTTCATCCAGACCTGGCCGACAACGTAATCTGCCTCGCGCGTCTCCTTGAAACTGCAATCCCAACTCTGGATCCAGGTACCCTTCTCCGCCGGCAAATCTTTGTAAAAGCGAAGCCAGTCGCGCTGGATGATCGCGCCTTCCCGCGGCGCCGGATTCTGCTGATACTGTCCCGAAAATGACCATGAGCCCATCCCCATCTTCATCTGGGCGAGGACTTCGTGCGAGAAGCGCTGCGGCCATAATAGCTCGCCGGCTTTGCGAAGATGCGTCTTTTCCTTCATAGGAAACGCCCAGCTTTCATCGAGTTCGGCCTCGGCTGGGAGCTTGATGTGCACCCACGTCCCCGGCTCCTGCGCAAGCACGTGGCCGGTCAGATCCATGTCGTGCAATCGCTGCATGATCAGGATGATCGTTCCCGTTGCGGGATCGTTGAGGCGCGACCGGAAGGTCGCGTCGAAATTCCGGTTGGTAGCCTCGCGCTCCTGGTCGCTGAAAGCTTTCTTGGCGTTCATAGGATCATCCACAATCAGCTCATCGCATCCCTTGCCGGTCGCCGATCCCGTGATCGAAGTCGCAAACATCACGCCGCGCCGGGTGTTTTCGTACTGGGTCTTCTGGTTCTGATCTTTCGAGAACTTCACCCGATTTTCCCAGGCAGCACGGTATGTGCGCGAGTTCAGTACGTTGCGCCGAAAGACGGAGTGGTCCGTGCTGAGCTCATCCGAATAACTCACAAACATGAACCGCCGCTCTGGTTGCGTGCACCATCGCCAGACGGGATAGAACACCGTACAGAGCAGCGACTTCATGCTCCGCGGAGGGACATTGATAATCAACCGCCGGCACTTGCCTTCCTTGACTGCAGTGAGCCAATCGCACAGGAGATCGAGATGCCAGTTCCACTGGAGCGTGGTGGCGGGTTCCAAGATGGACCAGGAGGTTTGGACGAACGCCTTTAAGCTAGGCTCAGTTGTGTATCGAAACTTGCGAACAAGAAGTCGCGCAAGTTTCCGCTTCTGAGCCGGCGTCAGCCTAGGCGTCGCCGATGGACACGGATCCAAGGCGGCCCTGCAGTTCGGCAATTTGCGCGTCCACCTCTGCCTCGCTTAAAGCCTCTTCTTCGGGCGTAGGACGAAGTGAACTACGCGCAGCCTTTGGCTCAGCTTCCTCGTGCTTCGACTTGCCCAAGTCAATCGGCTGATCAGCGCACAAAGCGATTGCGGTCTTGATGGCCTGCAGCCGCAGGCTCTGCGAAGACTCTGGATGAGTGGCGATCTCGTACAGCTTGAGGTTAAGCATGTCGACCCAGGGGATTTGAGAGCCTCCGGGAATCTCTTTCAACGTTCTTCGACACGATCGCATAAAGACTTTTGCGTCTGCCTTCGGCGGGCGCCTTCTCTGCGGTTTTGCTTGTTCGCTGGTTTCGCTCATAATGTGATTCCAAATTAGTGGGTTTGATTACGTGGTTTCGGGCCGCCCTCGGCCGGTACAAGGTCTCAGACGGCAAAGAGCCGGTGAACGCCGCGATAGTTTGGTATTCAGAGCGAGACGCCGCGTGCATAATCCGTATCCATGATCATCTCTCTGCGCGGTCTCGCAATCATCATCGCCATCATTCTGATATTCCTGATCATCCGCCGAGGCACCCGCAGCTCACCTCGACGCTAGGCGCAGCGCACTGCAACAGGCGGGCACTCCGGCAACGCCGAACACGATTGGTTAATCGCATCCAACGCCGCCGGAGTGGGCTTGCGGAGAGTCTTCTGCTGTCTTGTCATTCACTCGACTGCGGAGCCTCGGGCCGTTACTTCACCCGATCGCCCGATCACCCGATTCTTCCCCATCCGTCGACGGCCGCAATCGCGCGCTTCGATCCGCATGCGTACGCGTGAATGGTCGCCGGCCCAATCCGCGCGCTCTCATCTCGCAAATTCTCTGGGCGATGAAAAGTAAGTCGAATCGCCTTGCCGCGATTGATGCAGGTTGCCCCACGGTCGCGAACCATGCGAATGGCAACGTCGCGCACGACGTAATACGCGGGTTCGCTCCAGGTGGGCTGGAAGAGACGAAAGACTGGTACTCGATGGTTGGGCATGGGAGTTCTTCGTTTTCTTTTGTCATTCCGAAGCGAAGCGAGGAATCCCTATAGTTCCCATTCCGCATGGGTCAAATAGGGATTCCTCGCCTGCAGCTTCGGAATGACAGAAAAGCAATCCGCTTTAAGGTGCAGGCCGATGGAAGAGAGTTCTTCCGGAAAATCTTTGGCAGCGCCGCTCCTGCCGGTGGTCAGCGGACCTGTAGGGTCCGCCGAGTTCTCGTGATGTGTTGGCCTCTTCTTACGAGGCCCTTTAATCGACTACATTTCTCCTGCTAAGCGGAAATCTCGTTTTCGTCAAGAGAAAAATGAAAAATATTTTTCGCGATGCAAAAACGGGAATGCAGCCGCGATGACTCTCCTCGATTTTCAACCGTCCCCAAGATGCTCCGTACGCCGAAGAGGAAGCGCCGAAGGCGCGGCATACGATAGCCCGCATGAGATGCTGGGTTTGCTACAACCGCTCCCCAGGCCTGGAGGGCCGAAATCAGAAAGCCCAGTGGCTTCAGCCCTGGGGCAGTTGATTTTTTGGAACCCGAGTCCCGGAGGGACAGCACCTGGACTATAGGCGTGCAAATTCTCTGGTGAATGTCGCCCCTCCGGGGCTCACGTGTTCTGGAACGCCGCCCAGGGCTGAAGCACTGGGCTTTCACATTTCGGCCCTCCGGGCCTGACGCGAACCTGCCTCTGGGCCAGGATTTCATCCTGGGCTCTCACTGACCGTTAGCCGCTTCAATGAGACTTACCCGTCTTCAATCCTCATCCATCCACCACGCAGGACGACGATCCCACGGGACTCTCCTCTTGAACTCCACCCCTTCAGGTAACTCCTTCTCCTCGGTGAACACCTCGTGATACGGCAACCTTCTCCGCGTGAATCCGTGAGCAAGATACTCAGCCGGAGCCTCTCTCTTGCACACCGGACACTTCCGCCTCGCCTTCGGCCGGTGCTTCTTCGGCAATGCCAGACGAACGCGCTGGCAATTGGGACATTTGATCTCGACGTACACCACTTCGCTCACTCGCCGCGTGCGTGGCGATCTCGTCGGCGCCGGAGCTTGCTCCTCCAGTGAACTGAGCTTATGCTCGCCGTAAAAACAGAATGTCTCCTCCGCGCACGAGGAGCACATGGGTCCACAGTATTCGCAAAGAACCTGCGCGACCGCTCCGCAAGCTATTGCGTTCTCGCCCGACGGATCATATCCATCAGATCGCGCCACTTCGCAGCGTGTCTGTTGAAGAACCTGTGGCACAGCCGCCCGCGGCTGCGTCGGTGCTTGCTGTTGCTTTTGCCTAGGTGGTTCCGGCCGCCCTCGGCCGGTAGTCTGTGCCCGCCTCGAAGAACTCGAGCCTGACACGGTCGTTTGCAGCTCCGATTTTTCTGTAGCTTGAGTCTCAACCGTCGAGACCTGATGTGGTCCCAAATCCGAGCTTCCAGCCGACGCGAAACCCGCGTCATTGCTGGCGATTTCTGCCTGTGAAGTTGAGTTGTGGTTGCGAACGACGGAATTCTGTACGTCGCTCTTGGGTGGAAAATTCTGCAGCTTGTGGTGCATAGTCGGCACTCCGCAATGGGTTGTGCCAACTACCTGATTGGTGGCGGCGGCTGGACTCGAACCAGCGACCTACGGATTATGAGACCGTCGCTCTAACCACCTGAGCTACACCGCCACAGAACAAATGACCTGGGATTTCGGTCGGGAAGGAGCCTGAAGAGGTGGCTTCAGGACCGCAGCCGGGCTGATCGGCCGCTGCTTCGATTTTAATTTTCGTGGAATGAAGCGTCAAACCAGGGACGGCAAAAGCTTTGAACACGGAGGACACGGAGGGCGCAGAGGTAAACTCCAAAACCAAAAGCCAGAAGATGGATGGATAGATCGAATGGATTGGAGCGATAGATGCGAATTTGTTAATTTCACGATTTGGCTGATTGAAAGTCGCCCGATCGCAGATTACGATTCAGTTGTATCCGTCAGATCCGTTCGATACGTTCAATCCGTGTTCTGGCTCTCGATTTTAGTTTTAGCTTTCACCTCTGTGTTCTCCGTGTCCTCCGTGTTCATTGCCTTTGCTTTTGCTTTTGC
>Ga0209473_1001518_pt1 | contig 12945 bp, 14 predicted proteins | sample GraSoiAngelo_133_FD_185890 | JGI IMG/M metagenome (GOLD analysis project Ga0209473, IMG submission 185890) | Grasslands soil microbial communities from the Angelo Coastal Reserve, California, USA - 14_0929_05_20cm (SPAdes) (version 2) | ecosystem: Environmental > Terrestrial > Soil > Grasslands ...
AGTATCGGCTGTCCGCGCTCTCCCCTCGGTTGTCGCCGAGCACGAAGTACTGGCCCCGTGGCACAACAACCGGACCCCAGAACGTCGACGTCGGGTGGTACGCTGCCGTGTCGACCGTGCTCGCGAGGAAATGGCGCTGCCACAGGAAGTCGGCATCGAACACACTGTGCTCGTGCGCACGGAACGCGGAGGGCTCGGACATTGGATGGCCGTTCACCGATAGCACACCGGCCACCATGGCGAGCGTATCACCCGGCGTGCCGACAATCCGTTTGACCCACATTCCCTGGTGCCGCAGAAAGACCACGATCTGACCGCGACTCGGCGCGCTGCGGAGCGGCCGTGCGAGAATGAAGTCGCCCGCGTACAGCGTCGGTTCCATGCTGGAGTTGGGGATCTGCCACGCTTGGAGGAGATTGTGAAAAATCCTCGCGTATCGCGGCGGGACAACAAGGGCGATCACCAGAAACAGCGTCGCATAGACGTACCAGCGGTTGTAACGGCGGAGGACGTAGGTGCTGCCGGCGTGCCGGGCTTGGAGAACCGCATCGCGAGCAACGAGAGTGGCAAACAGGACCCCAGGCACGAGGATTGCGCTCACCATGGTGAGCACAATAGGGACGGTCGTCGTGGACAAGATGGTCAACGTGGCCACCGCCGCGAGTCCCACCAAGAGACTCAGCAGATAGACGAAGAGGGCACGCCGGGGAGCGCCGGCGTAGACATGGCCCAAGCCGGGGAGCAGCAACGTCAGCACCACCGCGACCCAGGAGCGCCGCGGAGCTTTCGCGTCTACTTGGGGAGTTGCTTGTGAGCTCTCTGTCATGTCTCGTCACTCGGAGACCGGGATCGCGCGCAATCGATGCAGACGAGGACGAACCGCTCACTGCGGCGGGACCAGCGCATAGAGCGCGGCGGGGTCCCCGACGTACACCAGGCGACCGTATGAGGCCGGGGCGGAAAGGTAGACGGGGCCACCCCACGCTGCGCCGCCGTGCCCCCAGCGCTCCTGCCCGCTCGCGTCGTAAGCCTCGAGCCGGCCGCGACTGACCAGCCCCACGCCCTCGCCGCGCGCAATCCGGTTCGATACCGAACTCGCAAAACCCGTTCCCCAGAGGAGGCGTCCCGTCGCAGGATCAAGCCCCTCCACGTGCCCGTCGAGGTTCCCGGTGATGGCTACACCATCCACGATTACCGCTCCAGCCTCGTAGGGCTGGGACCCCTGATGCACCCAGCGTGGGGTTCCCGTGGCGCGGTCCAGGCCATACACGCGGCCGTTATCGGCGCCCACGATCAACACATCGCCCGCGACGACGCTGGGCCCCACCGCGCCGCCGTTGAAGGGGGGGGCCTCCGGGATCTCGAATCGCCAGAGCGTCGCGCCGCTGGTCGCACTCAGGGCGACTACGTGTCCGATCCGACGGCCCAGGGGCACCGTGTAAGCTCCGATCCCGATCACGGCCGTCACCACGTACACGACGCCGTTCCCGTAGACCGGTGCAAACGGGCGTTCGACGATGGTGTCGGACCACTCGCCCACCTGCGTCTGCCACGCGACTGCTCCGCTTGCGGGATCGACACGGTAGACCCTGCCGATGCCGGCGGAAAAGACCGCGCCGTCCCCAAGGACGGTCTCGAAGGCCGGCAGGTCGTCGTTGCGAAGCGTCCACCGAATGGTCCCGCTGGCGCGATCCAGCCCGTACAAGTCCCAGCCGGGGATCACCACGACCGATCCCGCAACGACCGGGGCACGCAGGGGAAGGGCTCCCGTGGGCACCACGGCAGGAATGGTGAGGTCGCGGTGCCAGCGCAGCGACCCGGTTGCGGCGTCTACCGCCCAGACACTCGTGCCGGAGGGGGGATAGAACACCACGAGAGCGCTGTCGGCATACAGCTCGCCGCTAGCACCGCCGCCGGAGAATCGCCAGCGAACGGTGACGCCCGTTTGGTCGTGTCCCGGCGCCGTGAACAGATCGCATGCCGGTGCGGAGACGAGTACGAGCACCGCCCCGATCATCCGGCGGACGGGGGAGGGGGCTTGCAGGATGCGGGACCTGAGGAGCATGGTCGTCCGATGCTAATCCGGCGGGTAATACCCTCGTTACCGCAACTTGGCTGCGAGGTTTCCTAAGACGTACACGACCGCCGCAACCCCCACCTGGACCGGCGCGACCCCCTGATGCACGTACAGGGGGTCGCGGAAGCTGCACGGGAGTCGTTGACTTGGGGCCCTACCAGCAGGCCGACCCCGAGACGATCCGCAAGGTAGTGCTGCACCCGACCCATCGGATGGTGAGCCGGTGAGCGGAGACCAACTCACAACACCACTCACAACACGTGGGACCGCGACGAAAATGCGCCGCGGCGGAAGTTCTTGCAGGGCTGACGATCCGGAGAGTCGGGGCGCCGGGATTTGAACCCGGGACCTTCTGGTCCCAAACCAGACGCGCTACCGGACTGCGCTACGCCCCGAGGCTCTTACGAATCACCAATGTACCGGCGTTTGCGCCGATCTCCAACGGCCCTGATCCACCTAGGTATTCCAACCATCGCCCAGCGTCGCGGGTTGTGTCGCATAGACGGGAGGTGAATTTCCTTGAGACCAATAACGCGTGTCGCCCCCAACTGGGTCTCCGCGGCCATCACCTTGGGAATATCCGGGCTCGGCTGTGGCGAACCAGCGGCCCCTGCGCTCCCGAGCGACGAGGTCGCCTACCGCAGCCTTGTCGACGGCGCCCTCTACCTCATGCACGCGGACGGATCAGGGCGACGTCGCATCTGGTCGTCCACCGACGACGGTGTCATGTGCCCCAGCTGGTCGCCGGACGGGTCCGCCATCGCCTTCCACAAGTTCATCGCGAATCAGATTGTGGTGCTCACGATCGCGACGGGACAGGAGCATCAGCTCACCTCGGGGCCCGACGAGAACCAGTGCCCCATGTGGTCGCCGGACGGAACGCGGATCGCCTTCTTTCGCGTCGCCGCGACGGCGACAGAGGGCTACCCGCTCTTCGTGATGCGCGCGGATGGCACAAATCCCACTCGCCTGGGCACGGGGACGTTCATGGCCGACCGGGGCAGCTGGTCCCCCGACGGCCGGTCGATCGCCGTGTCACGCTACCCGGACAATCAGATCGTCCTGGTGGATGCCGTGACCGGCGCGGCGGGACTCCCGCTGACTTCCGGAAGCGGGGGCCGCGGACCGAGCTGGTCACCGGACGGGCGGCGCATCACCTTCAACGTCCAGGACGGGGCGACCGAAGCCATTTACGTGATGGACGCCACTGGCGCGAACGCTCGTCGCCTGACCTCGAGCCCGTTCTTCGATCAGTATCCGGTTTGGACGCTGGACGGAGCGCTGATCACGTTCCATCGCTACCAGAACAGCGCAATCCCTGGCGTGCCCCTGGCGTCGCTCCACATGGTTCGCCTGGACGGGACGGCGGTCCCATGGACGGTGGGCGACTCGGCACGCGGCGATCTCCCGATCTGGCGACCACATCCCTGAGCAGTTCCCTACCCCGCGCGCCGCAGCAGCACCTCGACCAGCGCGCGGATCGCGCGCCCGCGGTGGGAGACGCGCTGTTTGGCCGGCAGGAGCGCCTCGGCGAACGACAGCTCGAGATCGAGGGAGAAGAACAACGGGTCGTACCCGAAGCCGCCGGTGCCACGCGGCTCGATGAGCACGCGCCCCTCGCACGTCGCCTCGACGAGCTGCGGCTTGGCGAGCGGGGTCTCGAGATAGGCGACGACGCAGCGATAGCGCGCGGTGCGCTGCGCTTCGGGTACGCCCGCCAGGCGCTCGAGCAGCAGCGCGTTGTTCGCCGCATCGCCGGCGCCGGCGCCGTGCATCTCCGCCCAGCGCGCCGAGAACACGCCGGGCGCGCCTTCCAGCGCGTCGACCTCCAGCCCCGAGTCTTCCGCCAGGGTCGGGACGTTGCCGCGCTTGGCGAAGTAGCGCGCTTTGGCGACCGCGTTCTCCGCGAAGCTGGTGCCGCGCTCGAGATCGCCTTCGTCCGGCAGCCGCTCGAGAAACTGGTCGACCGGGAAGGTCAGCTGAAACGGCAGACCCTGGAACAGGTCACGGATCTCGCGGATCTTGCCGTCGTTACGGGTGGCGATCAGGAGCTTTCTCGACGATGCGGGAGGAGACGTCACCGCGCTGCCCCACCACGCAGCCGCGCCAGCAGCTCGGTCGTCGATACCCCCGCGACCAGCGGGACGCGCACGACGCGCCCGCCCCAGGCTTCCACCTGGTCCGCTCCCACGATCGCGTCCCGCCCGTAGTCCGCCCCCTTGACCAGGACGTCGGGCCGCAGCCGCTCGATCAGGGCCAGGGGGGTGTCGTCGTCGAACAGCACGACGCAGTTCACCGACTCGAGCGCGGCGACCAGCCGCGCGCGCTCCCGCTCGGGCACCACCGGCCGGTCACCCCGGCTCCCCTTGGTCAGCCGCCGCACCGAGGCATCGCTGTTCAGGCCGACGATCAGCGCTTCGCCCTCGGCGCGCGCCGCCTCCAGCAGGGCGACGTGCCCCACGTGCAGGAGATCGAATACGCCGTTGGTGAATATGACGGGGCCGGCTTGCCGCCGGCGCCAGTGCGCGGCCGCCTCCGCGGCCCGGATCTTCTCGGCCGTGCTCATTGGGGGGGGACGCTACAGCGGCTGGCTCGCCTTGGGGTGGAACGTGAACGAATGCGTGAACAGCGGCAGCTTGACGGTCTCGGCGTATTCGGTCTCGATCACGATTTCGCGCGGCGATACCCGGCGGGCGATGCGAATCTGCTGCGCCTCGGCCGGGAGGCCGATGTCCTGCGCGGCCGCCTGGATACGGCGCCGGATCGTGCCGTCGTCGAGCGACGGCGCCAGCTGCGCCTGGGTCTGCATCTCGTCCAGTAACCGGTAGTAACGGAAGAACACCTCGCCGATGTTGACGCCGTAGTAGAGGGCCGCGACGAAGAGGAGCAGGGTGACGAGACAACCCATCGAGCTCGTCCCCCGCCGGTTCACCACTGCGACTGCGCTCCATCCACCAGGTCCCGCACCAGGTTCTGCAGCGCGAGCTTGCGCCCGTCGGCTTCCTGGGGCGGCCGGTACTGGCCCACCTCGCTGAGCCCCTGCCGCTGCCACAGCGTCTTGCCTTCACGCTGGTCCAGGATCTCGACGTCGACGGTGATCGATACCTGGCGCCGCGTCACATCGGTGCGTCCCTGCCCCGCCTGGAACGTGAGCGGCACGTCGGGATCGTAGCGGGTCACCTTGCCACGCACCACGGCGTCAGCGTTGTTCTCGCCGGCGATGCGGAGCCCGAGGCGTCCCTGGAAGGCCTCGAGCACGGCATCGTTCACCTCTTTGGTGAGCGCCGGCTCGGCGGTCTGGTTGTCGAACGGCAGGATGGCGACCGTCTTGATGTTGGGCAGGCCGCCGCCCTTGAAGCCGTACAGGCACCCTGTCAGCGCGAGGGCGAGGGCGCTAGCCGCGCCGGCGCCACGTCGCCGAATCGAACACCACCGTCGTGTCCACCGCACCGACCGTGAACTCAAAACGCGCCGGGCCCTCCGGAAAGTCGATGCGGGCGCTGGCCGGCATCGCACGAATGTCCAACTCGGCGCGGCTACGCGCGACCACCTTGCCCTGCCGCCGCCACTCCGCCTCCAACACGCGCGTCCCGCCCCGCGCCAGGCGATAATCGAGCGTGTCCTCACCCTGCACGAACCGCCAGATCCGCACACTATCCGCGCCGGGCCCCCCCCCCACGAGCCCGAACACGGCCGCGCCTACCGCCGGCGGCCGCACGATGCCGAGCCCCGCCCACAACATCCGCACGGCGGGCACGAGCGAGCGGAAATTCTTCTCGGGATCGGCCCACACGGTGGTGTCGCCCACAACCAGCGCCGCTCCGGCCCCCCAATTGAACGGCCCGGCATAGTCGATCCGCAGCGAATCCGGCGGCGCCACCCGCACGGCGGCCCGGCCGGCGTAGCTCTTGCCCGCGTCCCGATACTTCCAGCGGAAGCGGATCAGCGTGTGGCGGGCGGGCACGGTCGCGACCGCCCAGACCACGCCGCTGTCCCACGGCACCGGTGCGAGCGGCAGCGGCACGAGCGGCGGCACCGAGCGGGGGCAGCCGAGCAGCAGCGCACACGCGCCAATGTAGGAGAGTGCTATCCGCCGGTCAAGCGGAAAACGTTGCGGCCTCAATAGTTAAACCCGAGAACCATCATCGGTGGATGCTCCGAATGCGCTCCCCCTGCGCCACGCTCCCGAGCGTCGCGAGCCCCGAGACCACCCTGCCGAACACCGTGTACGTGCCGTCGAGATGCGGCTGCGGCGAGTGCGTGATGAAGAACTGGCTGCCACCCGTGTCGGGCCCCGACAACGCCATCCCCACGGTCCCGGTTTCGTAGCGCACGGGATTGAGCTCGTCGCGCAGCGCGAATCCCGGTCCCCCCCAGCCGTCACCCCGCGGATCTCCGTCCTGCACGACGAAATTCGGCACGACCCGATACATGCGGGAGCCGTCAAAGTAGCGCCGATCGACCAGCGCCAGAAAGGCCGCGACGGTGAGCGGCGCCTCGCCCGGAAAGAGCTCGACGACCATCGCGCCGCGATCGGTCTCGATGGTCACGCGCGGGGACGGCTCGCCCCGGCTCACGGGCACGAGGTAGCGCCGCACGATGGCGCGGTAGTCGTCGAGCGACCGCCCCGTCGCGATCGGGGCCGCCGGTCCCCAGCGCGCCGCGGCATCGGGGAGCTTCTCGGCGGCGAGCCGCCGCACCTGATAATCGTCCGGGCGGGGCGTGCGGGCCGCGAACCGGGGCGCCACGGCCGCCCGGCCCTCGGGTCCTGTCCCGGCGATGGCGGCGAGCGCGGCGACGGCGGAGAGACGGGCGTCGTCGAACGTGTCGGCGGCGGCACGCTCATAGGCGGCCGCGAGCGTATCGACGTCGGCGGCCGTGGGGTGGCGCGCGAGCAGATCGGCGGCGACGCTGCGCACCGCCGCGTCCGGATGGCCGAGCAGCCCGCGGGCGCGGGGACCGAGACTCGTGTCGCTTGCGGCCACGACGCGGCCGAGGGCCTGGAGCGCCTGCGCCACCACGCGGCCGTCGGAATCCGCGAGCTGGACCTCGAGCCGGGCGCGATCCTGCGCGGCGCCGAACGCCTCGGCCGCGACGCCACGCCAGCGCCAATCGCGGTCGCGCGCCAGCTCCGCCGCCGCGGCCACGCCGGCCGCGCTGTCGGCCTGAGCCAGGGCGATGGCGGCCTGGCGGCGCAACGCGAAGCGCGCGCTGGACAGCCGGGCGCGGAGTTGCGCGGCGGCGCGGGCGCCGCCCAGCACCCCGAGGGTCGTCTCCGCCTGGACGGCGACGTTGATATCCCGGTCCGTGACGAGGGGAAGCGCCAGACCGACGAGCGCGCTATCGCGGAACGAGGCGAGCGCCCGCAACGCGTTCACACGGACGTGACCGTCGCGATCGCCCAGCAGCGGCCGAATGCGGGCGATCACCTCCTGCTCGGCGATCTGGGCGCTGTCGCTCAAGGCGCGCCTGACGCCGCGCAGCGCGACGGCGCGCACGTACGGCTCGCGATCGACGAGCGCGCCGAGCAGGGCCGGAACCGCGCGCGCGATCCCCAGCCGCGCGAGCGAGTAGACGGCATGGGCGCGCGCGGCCGGATCGGGATCCCGGGCAAAGTCCGTCAACTGGGCCACCGGCGCGCCGGTCCCGAGGCGCCACGCCTCGAGCAGCGCGACCCGCTGCACCGCGGACGTGCCGGCCCCGGGCGCGGATTTGACGGCGAGCAGGTTCGCCACGGCGCGCGCGCCCTCGTCCCCGCCGATCTTCGCGAGGGCGGTGACCGCTTCGCACTGCGGCGCGCCGTCCCCGGTGCGCGTCAGCGCCGCCAGCGGGGCGACGGCACGGCCGTCTTTGAGCAACCCCAGCGCGAACGCGGCCGCCGCCTGTACGGCCGCACTCGAGTCCCGCAGCGCGGCGAGGAGCGGCGTCACGGCGGCCGTGTCGCCGCTGCGGCCGGCGGCGAGGGCCGCCTGGCGACGCACGAACGGGTCGGGATCCCCGAGCGTGGAGCGCGCGAGTCCCGTGTCGAAGGCACGGGCGTCCGCGGCGCCCAGGAGCCGCGCGAGTGCCTCCACGGCTCCCTCGTCGCGCTGGGCCACGGCGGGATGCGCCGCGAGCAGCAGCACCAGGGGCAGCACGCAGGACCTAGAGGCGAACCGGATCGGGAGTCGCTTGGAGGAGGTCGAGCACATGCGCGGGAAGGCGCGTCAGCGTATGCTGGTGCGTGAGCGAGACGAGCGACGTCACGCCGGTCGCGAGCAGATCACCCGTCGCCGCGCGATCGACGGCATAGCCGAACGTGACCCGCCGTGACGCCAGCTCGCGGACCCAGCAGCGCACCCGCACGAGATCGTCGTAGCGCGCCGCCGCGCGGAAGCGGACGTCGACCTCGGACACCGCGAGATACACGCCCTGCTGCTCCAGCTCTTTGTAGGTGACGCCGGTCTCGCGCATCAGCTCGGTGCGGGCGCGATCGAACCAGATCAAGTAATTGGCGTGGTAGACGACGCCCATCTGATCGGTCTCGGAGTAGTTGACGCGGAGGGTTATCGAGCTGATCACGCCGTGGCAACATCCACAGCGGGTCGGTAAAAGTCAAATACGACAGGCGCTTGCGGGCGTTTCGCGGGATTCCTAGCTTGGGGCGTGCCCCCCCCAGCATCGCGCGTGATCGTCGTCGCCGACGCCCACCTGGGTCAGGTGCCACGCGCCGCCGTCACCGCGTTCCACCGCTTCCTCGATGCCGTACCCGATCTGGGCGACGCGCTGCTCATCAACGGCGATCTGTTCGACTTCTGGTTCGAGTACCGGTCGGTGATTCCGCGACGTCATTTCGGCACGATCGTGAAGCTCCAGAGCGTGCGGGCGCGCGATGTGCCCGTCACCCTGGTGGGCGGCAACCACGATCGCTGGGGCGGCGACTTTCTCACCAAGGACCTGGGGATCGCGTTCTACGCGGGCGAGGCCGAAATCGACGTCGCCGGCCGCCGCGCCTTCGTGGCCCACGGCGACGGGCTGACAGAGCAACACTGGAGCGCCCGGGTCATGCACCGCGTGACCCGCCACGCCGCCACCATCCGACTGTTCCGCGCGCTGCACCCCGATGTCGGGTTCTGGATCGCGCACCAGCTGTCGCGCAAACTGGCCGACAACACCCGCGACCGCGCGGTGCTGGACCGTGCCGAGCGCGCCCAAGCCCGCTACGCTGAGGAGCTGCTGGCGCGGCGGCCCGACCTGCAGCTCGTGATACTCGCGCACACCCATCGGACGGCGCTGGCGGAACTGCCGAATGGGAGGGCGTATGTGAATCCCGGTGCGTTTCTGGATGGAGGGCGCTATGCGGTGGTAACGAAAGACAACGTCGAGCTGAAGACGTTTCACTAAGGCGTATCACGAAATCGTATCACAAAGTGGTCAGCCGAGCGGGACCACTTCGACAATCTGCAGCTTTTCTCCCAGGAACCGGGCGCCGACCTTGCGGAAGTGCGGCTCGTCATCCGAGACGACGAAGCGGTGCACGGCGGCGGCATCGGGCGCCGTGGTAAGGCCTCCCTGGTCGAGCGCCGCCGCGGCCACCTTCGCCGTCTCCTCCGCGCTGTCCACGAGCGTCACGCCGGGACCGAGCACGCGCGCGAGCAGCGGCTTGAGCAGCGGGTAGTGGGTGCAGCCGAGGACGAGGACGTCGACCCCGGCGCGCTGCAACGGCTCGAGATACTGCCGCGCGATCAGCTCGGTGGCGGGCTGGTCGAACCATCCTTCCTCGACCAGAGGCACGAACAACGGGCAAGCCTGGACGCAGACGGGCGTGTCCGGTCTGAGCGCCTTGATGGCCCGCTCGTACGCACCACTCGCGATGGTGCCCGCGGTCCCGATCACGCCGATCTTGCCGGACCGAGTCGCCGCCACGGCGGCGCGTGCCCCGGGCTCGATCACGCCGACCAGAGGGACCGGGCAGCGGGCGGAGAGGTAATCGAGCGCGTGCGCGCTGATGGTGTTGCAGGCCACGACCAGAGCTTTCACGCCGCGCCCGAGCAGGTAGGTGAGGATCTCCGCCGCGTAGCGGCGCACCGTGTCCGGCGACTTGGGTCCGTAGGGAACGCGCGCGGTGTCGCCGAAGTAGATCACCGACTCGTGCGGCAGGCGCTCGAACAAGGCGCGCGCCACCGTAAGGCCCCCGATTCCCGAGTCGAACACGCCGAGCGGAGCCTCGTTCACGGACGGGGCACCGGCACGCTGAATCCCACGCCGCCCGGGAAGGCCTGGATTCTCAACTCCCTGGGAAAGTCCTGGAGGTGCGCCGACACGAACGCCTCCGCGCCCGAGAACAGATGGTTGAAGATCCACAGGACGAGCCAGTCCTGCACTTCCTGGCGCTTGGCCCCCACGTTCGCGGATCCCGCCTCCCGCAAATAGTGGAACTCCGAGCGCGCCTTGAGGGTCATCATGGCGCTCACGCCTTCCCACGTGGCGAACACGGCGCCGGCGACGTGCCGCCCCGTCACCGCCTGACCCCAGCCGGGCAGGAGGAGCGAGCGGAGGAACGCCCCCATCGGACGCACGCGATGCGTCGTATCGGGCGCGACGACCACCGCGCCGGTGGTGACAATGGGCGGGAGGGGGGGTGGGGCATGGGACGTATCGGGAACCTGTCCCGACAGGCGGACGGCTGCACCGGCAACCAGGAAGATGGCGACGAGCCCGCGGCGTCCCCTCATCGCGCCACCAGCACGTTCAGCCGCCCCGGCTCCACGCGCACCGTGCACTCGCGCGCGGCCGGCTCGCGCAGCTCGCCGTCCAGATGCAGGACCAGCGGTCCCTCGAGCGAGCGCAACATGATCCTGCGGGTCTGAAACAGAGCCACCTCCCGCATGGTGCCGTGAGTGCCGCGCATCACGCGCGGTATGGCGAGCAGGAAGCGCGCGAGCGAGACGCGCCGCACGACGCACACGTCCAACCGCCCGTCTCCGGGGCGCGCCGCCGGCGCGAACCGATAACTCCCTCCCGCCGTCGTGCCATTGCAGATCTCGACCATCATCATGTACCCCGTCTCGCTGAATCCGGCCGCCCGCACTTCGAGGTGTGGCGGCCGAAACCGCGCGAACGCGCGCAACACCGGGACCAGATACGACAGGAATCCGGAGAGTCCCGGCATGGCGTTCCGCGCGCGGACCACTTCGGCCCCGAACCCGATTCCCGCGCTGTTCACGAAGTACTCGTCGAGCACGTGCCCGACGTCGAATGCGGCGGTCCGGGCGGTGACGAGCCGCTGCACGGCGCGTACCGGGGCATGCCGGTACAGGCCGACCAGCTTGGCGAAGTCGTTCCCGGTGCCGATCGGCACGACGCCCAGGAGGGGCGCGGCATCCTGCGCCCCTACTCCACCGGTCGCCTGACGCAGCAGCCCGTTCGCGACCTCGTGCACAGTGCCGTCACCGCCGACGGCCACGACGCAGCGGGCACCCGAGCGGACCGCCGCTGCGGCGAGCGCGACGCCGTGGCCGGGATGATCGGTGCGCTCGGCCTCCACGGGCCAACCTTGGCGGCGGAACTCACGCACAATCGGGTCGAGCGCGCGCGCGGCCGCGCCGCGCCCCGCGGCGGGATTGAGGATGACGTGGGCATGAACCAGACGCCCATTATAAGCATTGAGGCCCGATCCGGCAGCGGATCGGGCCTCACACAGGTGGTCGAACGGAGGGCGACTACGACCGGACGACCGTGTACTGCCCGCAGGCCGTGAAGTGGATCGTGACGGTGGTCGACACGCCAGCCTTGGTGACGACCGCCGTGAGCGTCCCCGAATCGAACCGGGGCTCGACGCTGCAGCTCGTGTTGTAATGGAGGGGATCGCCCGTCGTCACCGACAGCGAGTAGCTGTTGGTACCCGACGTAAATGTGGACGACCCGGAGATGGTCCAATTCCCGCTCGGGAGGCGCGAACCCATCTGGATCGAGCCGGCCTGGTCCGCCGCGAAAGTCGCCAGCCACTTGCGGGCGTGCGACGCGGTGGCGCCGCTGCCGTACGTGTAATCGGTCTGCGTCGTATCCAGGAGCTGAATCTGATCGGCGCTGCCCACCACCGAGCGCACGCCGTTCTCGACCACGGAGCGTGTGGTCCCCGTCGCCGAGCTGGTGACGGTCCGCGTGAACGCATTGGAGCGGGTGCGGAACGCCCGGTCGGGGGTCGTCGGCGTCGGATCGACGATGTCGATCGAGCCGCTCAGGGTGACGGTGTGCCCACCGTCCGTGAACGTGCAGCCGGTGAAATCGACCCGCACGGAATCGGGCACCGGGTCGCCGTCGGAGTTGGTCGACGGGGACGGGGTCCGAGTGGGAGTGCAGCTCGCCGCCGACGGGGCCATCGCCGGCTCCCCCGGCATCGGAGCGACGGCGAACGGCATGCCGGTGGCGGCGTCGAGCGTTGCCCCACCCACGAGCGAGGCCGCGTCGGTCGCGACGACTTCGGCGACGGCGTTGGCCTGCGGTTGAGTGAGGACGGGATTCTGGGGAGACGTGACGGGCGAGGTGGAGCATGCAGCGAACAGCGCGACGACGATCGTGCCGGCGACGGCCCGCGCGGCACTCGGGGTGACACGGCGCATGCGACAATCCTCCGACGGTTTCGGATGTGAACAACGCTGCGGCAACGCTTCCGACGTAAAGACTGCAGAGCCGGGGCGCTGGTCACACGTGACCTGGCTCACACGGGGAGGTCTCAGCGCGCCTCGAGGTACCCCTTCGCGAGCAGCAGCTCGGCATTGAGGACCGCCGCACCAGCGGCCCCGCGGATGGTGTTGTGACTCAGGGCCACAAAGCGGTGCCCCAGCACCGCGTCCGGGCCGATGCGGCCGACGGTGACGCTCATCCCC
>Ga0209473_1001521_pt1 | contig 12944 bp, 14 predicted proteins | sample GraSoiAngelo_133_FD_185890 | JGI IMG/M metagenome (GOLD analysis project Ga0209473, IMG submission 185890) | Grasslands soil microbial communities from the Angelo Coastal Reserve, California, USA - 14_0929_05_20cm (SPAdes) (version 2) | ecosystem: Environmental > Terrestrial > Soil > Grasslands ...
ATAGACCTGTTGGGGGAGTTTGGCCGCGCACGCCCCATTTTTTATCTCGTATTTCTCTTTTTGATACCATCGACAGAAGCCCGTATCTTTTGAGTTCTCAAGGACTTGAATGAATCGTGAATATCCTGACCGGCCCTTCATTGGAGTGGGCGCGGTCATAATCGACAATGCCCGAGTTCTGCTGGTGAAGCGCGGGCACGAGCCGCTGACTGGAGAATGGTCGATTCCTGGAGGTGTGCTGGAATTAGGGGAAACCGTCCGCCAAGGGGTGGCTCGCGAGGCGCTCGAAGAAACTGGACTGATTGTCGAGCCGCTCGAGTTGTTGGGCGTGTTTGATCGTGTTGTGCGCGATCTAGATGAACGCACTCTTTATCATTACGTCTTGATTGACTTTCTCTGCCAGCGAGTCTCCGGAGAGCTCTGCGCTGCGGGCGATGCAGATGAGGCTCGCTGGTTCAGCGCCGAAGAGCTGGCAAAGCTGCCCTTGGCGAAAGACACTGCCGAGGTGATTCAGTCAGCATTGAGCAAGGCGGCAGATTGATTTTTCGAGCGCCAATTCTCATCGCATTGGAAAACAGAACGGCCCGCGCTATGAATCACGCGGGCCGCCCGGTGGACTGCTTGGGATTGACCAAGAGGTGGTCACTCTAAAGTGGCCTCTTCGGCGAACTCCGGGTCTTGAAGCCCCGGCGCGACCTGACGCCGGGCGGAATCAATCCTACTCACCGGTCGAGTTGCGAAGTCCTAGAGCAACCGCCCTAAGTCTCAGCCACCTCACCTGGTCTTTGGATACATCTACTGCCATCAGAACTTGTCATCCGACCACCTCCTTTCCGGTGTATTCGCAGAATAGTACACACCGGGCTTGGGATCAAGTGGGTGGTTGTCGGAATCCTCTCCAAATTGAACCAGAGCGATCACGTCTTCACTGCACGTCCACCACCTTTCCTCTCACGAACGTGACCTTGAGGTCCTTGTAAACGTAGATCTGTTTGGGACCGAGGTTCACGATTTTTTCAGGCTGTCCGAGCGATGCCGATACTTCATCCATCGTCTGTCCCATCTGAATGGTTTCCGGCTGTTTGGGTGGTTCATTTGCTGCCTGCGCAGCCTGTCCGCCCTGGGCATCCTGATTGCCCTGCGCGGAGCCACCGCCGTTCTGCTGGTTGCCACTGCTGTCGTCGATAGTAAAGACCTGGGCGATGACATCTTCGATCTGCGGCGGACTGGCCTTCGCCAAATATCCTTTGGCAAATTGGAACACAACCTGAGACTTGTAATACGTCGGCGGATTGACGTTATTACAGGAATCACAGGCGATGACGCTCAAGGCAACTATATCCTTGTCGGGGTGAACCTCAATTTTTGAGGGGTAGACCTTTTCTCCGACCTGAAACAAGCGGGTCGTTGTCTGTTTCCCGACCTGCTCTTTTGTGCTGTTGCATTTGCCGAAAAAGCCACACACTTTCGACCCCATGCTAGTGGCCGAATTGCTGGTCGCTGTAGCCGGAGGATGGAGGGTTCCATCCTGATACTTCGCAGGGAGCATGTTCATGTTTCCGTAGGGAACGCCAAGGATTCCGCCCTTTTGGATAGCCAGTATGGTGCCCGGCTCAACCACGGCAGGTCCGCTGGAGTCTGAACCCATCTTCACCAACGTGTATTGCGCACTGAGTTGTTCTTCAAGCGAAACCGCGGGCGCGCCTTGCGCAGCCAGGAAGCATGGTGCGATCAGGGCGAGAATCCCAGCGGCGACTTGAAGGGAGAGGTTAATTCTGGGCCGCATTGCAAATTCCTCCTATGAGATCGGAAGCGGGAGCGAAGCCTTGTGCGCGACGCTCCCGCCCATTCGGTTGACCACCTATTCGCCGCCCGAGTCCTGCTGCGGGACTTCCGCCTCGGTCTGGTCGGCGTCTTTCTGTTGCTGTTGTAGTTCGCTGTCAACGTTCCCATCGGGCGCAGGGGCGGGAACTTCGCCAGCCTTCGTGCTGGTGTCGGGAGCGGCTGGCAGGCCATCTTTCCCAGATTTTTCTGCCAGTGACTTCATTCCAGCATCAATCAATTCCCGGAAATGATTGTGCATTTCTTGCAGATCGCTGGTGGCCACGCCAGCGTGAGTGCCAGCGGAGCAATCGTCCTTCTTGGCACTCTTGACGACCATTTCGACGTTGTTGTCCGCATCGGCGGCGTCGCTGGCGCGTTCGATGACATCACCTTGACTGAGCTGGCACTCGGTGCCATCAGTTGTCGTGACATCAAGGTTGCTGGACGCCACAAAAATGCGGCGCTTGGGATCGAGTGCTGGAGGCAACTCGTCACCTTTGGAAGCAGCCTGCTGAGAGGTTTCTGCAGAGGACTTATCGGCCGCAATCTGCTGTTTTACCTCCTCAGCTAGCGCTTGCTTCACTTCAGGACTGAGTTGGGCTTGCGATGCGCTCCCGCTTTCTTTTCCAGCGCTCATATAAAGAGCGGCTCCATAGGCGGCACTGAGATTACCGGCAATCAGGGAATCGGACGACCACAACGAAGCAGTCAGATCCTCAGACTGATTAAAAGGCGCTCGAAGCGGGCTAGCCTTTCCGGCCAAGCTCGCTTCATAGGCAGCTCTGAGGTTCTCAGAGAGGATGTAGTCAGTGAGCCAGGGGGACGCAGAAGGATAGGCGGGATACGGCTGATAGTAATAGTTGTAATTGCCGTACCAGGGATCGTTGTAGTAGCCCCAGCGGTAATAAGCGGGTGCAGGCCAAGGGTTGTAGGCCCATCCGTAGTAGACGGGCTGGTAATAGTACGCGGGCGCATAACCGTAGTAGGGTGCGCCGCCGTAATAGTAGGTGCGGTAGGCGTACACGTAAGATCGGCCGCCTACGTAATACGTGCGCTGGACATAAGTCCGGCCTCCGCGGTTAAGGTAGGGGCGTTCCATATAGCCACGACGACCACCCATGCTCACCACACGGCGGCCGTTGTGAACGGTTTCGATTCGCCGCTGGCCATGCGCACTATGTTCAATTTTCATGTTGTGCGCCTGGATGGTGCGGACATGACCGCCTTTGTAGCTCGCCTGCACGCTGGCTCCAGAGCGGGTCTTGATTTCCCGGGTTGTGGTCGGTGGGCCACGGTGAGCTGCCGTCGTCGTGCGGGAGGCGTTAAGTGCGTGGCCTGCGTTCGCCCCACCGGCGGTGTTGGCTCCGCGCGTGTTATTCATCCCGCGGTCTGCGTTCGCTCCGCCAGCGGCTTTGGCACCGCGTGCGTTGTTCGCGCCGTGGGCGGCATTCGCTCCCGCAGCGCCATTAGGCCCGCGCGCGTTATTCATTCCACGGGCACTGTTCGCTCCACCGGCACCGTTCGATCCAGCTGGAGCGCCATGGGCGGCGTTTGGGCCGTGAGTTGTGTTGGAGGCGTTATTCGGCCGGCCTTGGGCAGAATTTTGCGCGGGGCCTCGATTGGCTGGCGGGGCTGGCCTTTGTGCGGCTGGCGCTCGCTTGGAAGCGCTGGGCGCTGCAGGCGCGGACTCAGGTTTCTTGTTGGATTGACCTAAAGCGAGGCAAGAAATCATCAACAAAGCTAGTGTGATCGACAGTTTCCCCAGGATGCTCCTGGCCGCCGTTTTCGAATTCATAGGACCCTCCTCGATGCCCGGACGTTTCCCTTGTTAATTTACGGACGAGAACAATAAATAAAATGGCCCGAAAGACTAAAACCGACGCTTACCCTGGGATGATTGCTCCTGCTGACAAAACTTCTGTGCTCACAAGCAGGATCTAAATGGGGGGAAACCCGCAACGGCACATCAGGAGCGGCCCAATTGCACACCCATGGGCATACTGCTGTCAACATGATTCTCACTCACACGCTTCACTTTGTTTTCCGCAACGACGGCCTGAAGCCCGGGTTGCGTCGGCACTTAATGAATTAGGCCGCATTGCCCAACAGCAGGGAAAACTGGATGATGCAGAAGCAGATTTCCACCGCATGGCGGACATTTACCGGTCGGTTTACGCCGGCAAGCACTATTACATCGGGATCGCAGAATCAAATCTGGCGGACGTCTATGTAGAGAAGAGGAATTATTAAGAGGGGGAACGCCTGTTTCGCGAAGCGCTCAGCATGTATGCTCAAACCCTTCCGGCCGAGCATCAGCTAGTGGGAATCGCGCGGGTCAGGCTCGGCCGTGCGATTCTCCGGCAACGCCGCTATTCGGAAGCCGAAAACGAAAGCTGGGCAGGATATGAGCTTCTGATGAAACAGACCAATCCGCCGGCGAACTGGCTCAACAAGGCGCGCACAGATCTCGAAGAAGAATACGATGCACTGAACAAACCGGAGCAGGCTGCCAAGTTTCGGGCGGAGCTACCCGGCTCGTCGCAGAAGCTGGCAAATCTCGCAAGTAAGAAGTGAGGCAGAGACCCGAGATCAATTGAAGGTAAATAGACTCACTCTCCGCTAGTACATGTTCGCTCGTCATCTCGCCGCTCACGCTTGTAGCCCATAGACTAGCCTTACCCCAGAACCAGCCAATCTCACCCAAGTAGCAGCTTTTGAGCGCACGTCAGCCCTTCCAGCGATACGCGTCCGCCTGCGGTAGGCCGAGGTGGGCAAGCACGCGGTTGGCGAATTCCTGTGCCATTTGGTCGAGGGTCGCGGGACGGAAGTAGTAGGCGGGAATCAGCGGGAAGATAGTCGCGCCCGCGTCGGCAGCCCGGTACATGTTGCGAATGTGAATTTTGTTGAGCGGCGTCTCGCGGACGCATAGAACCAGCGGGCGTGTTTCTTTGAGGCACACATCGGCGGCGCGCTCAATGAGATGCGAGGCGATGCCGTTGGCAATGCGGGCGAGTGTTCCGACGCTGCACGGGATGACGATCATCGCGTCCGCCGGATACGAACCGCTGGCAACGTTCGCGCCGATGTTGGCATTCGATTGCTCTTTGATTTTTCGCGAAGCCTTGCCGAGAAGTTGACCGACGAGTTTGCTGCGGCCTTTGAGTTCAAGTTCTTCGGCAATGACACGTAGAGCGCTGTCGGAGGCGATGAAGTTGACGGTAGCGATCCGCTCGTCGTGCTCGACGGTGAGCAACAGGTTCTTGAGAAATAACGCGCCGCTGGCGCCGGTAGTGGCGATGGTCAGGTTGTGCGGCGGTTGATCGGGCAAGTGCGTGCTCCCAAGCGGGCTTTGAGCCGGAGATTGAGCATAGGGAGCGCGGGGAGCGCAAGTCAAGCTAAGCAGCACAGGCGGGCGAGGGCTCCCTCGCAACAGGCACCGAATACGGCGGCGTTACAGAATGGCAAACACCTTGCTATCGCGACGCACCGAAGCGCAGCTTCACGCGCTGGCTGGCGTGCAGCGCGAAATCGGAGCTAACGACCACAACGGGCGGCGCAAATATCTTCAGGACTACACCCGCGCATTCCGGTCCTATCAGTCGGTGATCAGTCGGGATGAGCTAATTGCGACGGTCGCCGTAGCGGATGTCGTTTTGATTGGCGATTATCATGCGCTTCCTTCCGCGCAGCAGTTTGCCGCGACTCTGCTAGAGTCGCGGGCGCTTGCCGGAGATCGTCCGGTAGTCCTTGGCGTAGAAACCATTTTTGCCCGAGACCAGCACATACTTGACGAATGGTGGCGTCGCGAAATTAGTGAAGCAGAACTGCGGAAGCGCATTCGTTTCGATTTCGACTGGGGCTATGATTGGGCGCCATTTTACGAATTGCTGGTCACTGCGCGCGAGCATGCGGAAGCCATCTATGGGCTCGATTGTATGCCGCGTGAAGACCTGCGTAAGATCGGCGTGCGGGATCGGCATGCTGCTCACAAAATTGGGGGAATCCGTCAAGCGCATCCTAACGCCGCAATTTTGGTGTTTTTCGGGGAATCGCATCTCGCTCCCGGACATCTTCCGCGTGTACTCGACGAACAAATGCCGGGCGAGCGAACGGTCACCGTTCTCCAGAACGTGGATGCACTTTATTGGCAAGCTGCCGGGGAAAAAAGCGATCATGTCGAGGCAGTACGAGTGGCGGATGGTGTGGTCTGCGCCTTCAACTCAACTCCGCTAGAGAAATACGAGAATTACCGGCTCCACCTGAGCCGGTGGAGACGCGGCGATGAAGGCGGCGCTGACGTCGCGCCGACAATTTACAACCTGATTGATAGTCTGATCCGCTTTCTCGATATCAACCGCTACTCTTCGCGCAACGGCACCCAACCAAAGTTTCTGGTGGACTTGATGCCCGAGGTTTACAGCGGTGAGCCGGATTCCACATTGCGGCGAATGCTGCTATCCAGTGGCTTAACGGAGCAGGGAATGAATTCTGCTTTCCTCGGCGTTGACGAGCGGGGCTGCTCCTATTTCCCTCAAATCAATTCCTTTTATGTGCGGAATTTTCAGATGGCGTACGCGGCGGAAGAAGCTACACGCTTCCTGCATCACGCTTGCCGAGGCCTGCCGGAGCTGGAGGCGGCAAAAAAATCCTCCGAGCTCTTTTATGTTCGCACCGTCGAGCATGCGCTGGCATACTTCGGCTCGCGAGTGTTGTATCCAAGCCGCGAAGCGGTCTACGCCGAAGGACCCATTGAGGAATTTGAGGCGGGCGCCGAGCTGGCGGGACAAATGCTCGGTACTCGCCTCTACGATGAGTACCTTGCAGGCCGGAAAAGCCGCAGCGAGTTGCGAAACTTGTTTTTAACTCGGCTCGATGAAAGTGGTCAGGCGAAAGAAGTTTACCGTCAACTTGCCCGTAAAATACCAGCCGTTCGAAAAGCTCGCGCCGCAATCGCCGACTGAAATAGCGGAGCTTGTGGGCTGTTTCGGATATGAGTACCAGCCGAGTGGCATCGCCACACTGCAATCTTCCTACACTGTAATATTCATACGGTGCTCCGTTGAACGCTGAAGGCATCCGCAAAATTTTCGAAGAAGTTCGCAAGGGCAGGCTTGCGTCCGACGAAGCCGTACAGCGCCTGCGGCATTTGCCGTTTGAAGACCTCGGCTTTGCCAAAGTGGACCACCATCGCGCCCTGCGCGCAGGAATGCCAGAAGTAATTTTGGGAGAAGGAAAGACTCCCGCACAGGTTGCCCAAATTTTTTCGCGATTGGCGAAGCATGGCGGCAACATTCTGGCCACACGAACCAACCCGCAACAATTTGCCGCGGTGAAGAAGAAAGCTCCCAAAGCGGAATACCGGGAACTCGCACGGGCTGTCGTTCTGCGGCGTGAACGAAAAAAATATGGCAAAGGAATCATCGCTGTGGTTTCGGCGGGAACCAGCGACATTCCCGTTGCCGAAGAAGCAGTTGTCACGGCCGAGTTGATGGGCAATGATGTCGAGCGTTTGTACGATGTAGGAGTCGCCGGAATTCACCGCCTGCTGGCCAATCGTGGAGCACTGACGCGGGCGCGAGTAGTCGTGGTGTGCGCCGGTATGGAAGGCGCACTACCCAGCGTGGTGGGCGGTCTGATTGGCGTTCCGGTGATCGCTGTGCCAACAAGCGTTGGTTACGGAGCGGCCTTCAAAGGATTGGCGGCACTTTTAGGAATGATGAACTCGTGCGCCTCGAACGTAAGCGTTGTAAATATCGATAATGGATTTGGCGCCGGGTATGTGGCGTCGCTGATTAATCGGCTGTGAATGTTGGGTTAGCGATGGGCAGGTTTTTCTCAGTTGAAAGAGGAGGATGTATGGGAATTTCACTCTCTGACGAAATCCGCCAGCTTTTGGATCGTGCAAACTTCGCTCACTTGGCGACGCTGATGCCGGATGGTTCGCCGCAATCGGTACCGGTATGGATTGGACGCGACGGAGATCGGATTATTGTCTGCACAGGTGAAAACTCGCTGAAGGCTAAAAACACGCGCCGCGATCCCCGAGTGGCCTTGTCGATCGTCGATTTCGATAATCCCTACGTGGAGGCCCAGATTCGAGGACGAGTTGTCGAGCGCCGGCCCGATCCAGACCTCAAAGTGATGGATCCAATCTCCCGCAAGTACGTGGGGAAACCTTTTCCCTTCCGAAATCCCGAAGCCCGTGTGGCGCTGATCATTGAAGTGGAGAAGGCTCGATACACCAAGCTGCCGTTCGAGCATACGCCGGCGGCGTGATGGGAATAGCAGTTTGGAATGACAAAAAAATAAAGGGCTTAACGGCACCAGTAAACTCATGCTCTGCTCAAATACTTTCCAAACCAGAGTTTTTTCCGCAGCCTGCTAGAGATTAGACCGGCAGGGGACGCCCGTCCTCCATCAACTCGCGCGTGAAAACAAAAAACCGGCAAGGCTGGACGGCAGCATAGGTCCGCTGCTCAGGCCAGAGTAGCGATGTATTTCGTGTTCGGAATCGCTGTAGAAGAATCTGCTGATTATGAATGGGGAGCGAATTGCTCGTTCACCAAAGGCCCGATCTAGGCAAATCTACAGGGTTTTTTCGCAAAAATGCCCGGAAATGACGATTGGAACCGCCTCCTTACAAGCCTAGCATCGTCATGATTCATGACACGAATGAGGCAAGACTTTGGAGGAGCCTGTGGCGACTCACATCCTTATCGTGGACGACAGCCCACTGGTGCGGCAGCGGCTTGGGGACTTGCTGCAGCAGCATCCTCATTGGGAAGTCTGCGGCGAGGCAGGGGATGGTCCCGACGCGGTGGAAAAAGCGCAGGCACTCCGGCCTGACCTGATCGTTCTGGATTTCATGATGCCCGGAATGAATGGATTGCAGGCAGCGCGCGAAATAGGCAAGCTGATTCCCGGTGTTCCCATCCTGATGTTCTCCATGCACGTCTCACCGCAGCTTGTAGCGGAGGCCCGCGACGCCGGTTGCCGCGGAGCGGTGTCCAAGACCGACGTCGACCATGTGATCGAGGGAGTGGAAGCGCTGCTGCACAACCAGGCATATTTCCCGCAGATTCATTAAGCTGAAAATTTGGCGTGCTGATCGGGAACGCGGTAGAGTAGGCGGTCGCAAAACTACTCAACATGGCAAACGATCAGGAGAAGGTTTTAGCCGCACGCGCCAGCATGCAATTTGTTGAGGATGGACAGGTGGTCGGCCTGGGTAGCGGCTCGACGGCTGCCTACGCAGTGCAGCTTCTCGGCGAGCGAGTGCGTGGCGGTTTAAAGATTCGTGGTATTCCCACCTCCGTGCAAACCCAGCAACTCGCCGACGAGCTGAGAATTCCTCTGCTTGCGCTGAATGATGTCCAGGAAATTGATGTGACCATCGATGGCGCCGATGAAATTGATCCTGAGTTGCGGTTGATTAAGGGCGGTGGCGGGGCGTTGCTGCGGGAAAAAGTTGTGGCGTCTGCATCAAGGAAGATGGTTGTTATCGCCGATTCGAGCAAGCAAGTCTCCCGGCTGGGAAGGTTCCCTTTGCCGGTTGAGGTGATTGCATTTGCCGAGACGGTGATTCGCAAGAAAATCGCCGCTCTGGGCGCGTCAGTGAAGCTTCGGCAATATGCCTATGGGAACCCCTTCACAACGGATGAAGGACATCACATTTTGGATTGCAGCTTCGGCGAGATTTCCGATCCCCCGGCGCTCGCGCGCGAATTGAAAACTATGCCGGGAGTAGTGGAGCACGGGCTGTTTATAAGCTTGGCTACGGTCGCGCTGATTGGGAAGGGTGATCAGGTGGTTGAGGTGAAGCCAGCCGTAAAAGCTATAAACCACGAAGGGCACTAAGGTACACGAAGGAAAGGCGAGTTCACGCTAGCCGTAACTTCGTTGGCCACAGATTTCACACGGAGGAACACGGATCACGATTAAGAATTTGATCCGTGCCAATCGGCGTTAATCAGTGGCGAGGAATTTCTTACCGCGAGACAATTTCGCGCAGCGCCGCCAGGAAGCGTTCGACTTCTTCCGTCGTGTTGTAATGCGCCAGGCCAATGCGCAGGAAGCCGCCGTCTTTTTCGACATTGAGCCGCTCGGTTAGGTTCAATGCATAGTAATTTCCATCCCAGGTAAAGAAGCCGCGCTCGCCGAGTTTGGTTGCGAGTTGGAGTGGCGTCCAGCCAGCGATCCGAACAGCGACCGTGGGGCAGCGCTGGTTGAATCGCTGTGGATTATGAATGCCGTAGAGCTTCAGCCCAGGAACGGCGAGCAATCCCGAGATTAGGCGCTCCATCAATTCGCGTTCATGCTGCTGGATGGCTTTGTAGGCAGCAAGCAGGGCCGAACGGCGGGTGGAAGCTGATGGATCGGCGCGGCGGCCGAGATCGGCGAGATAGTCCACACAGGCGGTAATTCCCGCAATGCATTCGTGATTGAGCGTTCCCCATTCCCAACGGTTGGGGATGGCATTGGTGTTGGCGCGGACTTTGTAAGGCACGAGACGCTTGAGGTGCTCGCGTTTTCCGTAGAGCACGCCCATATGCGGGCCGAAAAATTTATAGGTAGAACACACAAGGAAATCGCAATCAAGGGCGCGGACGTCGATGGGACCGTGCGGCGCGTAGTGGACGGCATCGATGTAGGCAAGGGCACCCGCTTTGTGTGCGAGTCGGATTACTTCCTCCGCGTGATTGATTGTTCCCACTGCGTTCGAGGCGTACCCGACAGCGACCAGTTTTGTTCGTTCAGTAATCTTGGCCGTGAGGTCATGCATGTCGAGTGTGCAGTCTTCTTCGTTGATTTCCGCAAGGCGAATCGTGACTCCGTGTTCTTCGAGAGCACGCCAGGGAGAAATATTGGCGTCGTGATCGAGATGAGTGAGCAGGATTTCATCGCCAGGATGAAGCTCGCGACCAATAGAACGGCTGATAGCGTAGGTCAGCGTGGTCATGTTGGGACCGAAGACAACTTCGTCGGGATCGCAGTTGAAGAAATCGGCCATGGCGCGGCGGGCTTCGGCAATCATGGCGTCGGTGTTGCGGCTGGTCGCGTAGGCGCCGGCAGTATTGGCATTGTTGCGGCGGAGATAGCCGGAGATGGCGTCGATCACCGGCTGCGGGACTTGGGTGCCGCCGGGGCCATCGAGAAAGGTGGCGGGATGACCGTTGATGGTTTGGGCCAGCGCAGGGAATTGGGCACGGGACCAGGTGAGGTCGAGTTGTGTGGGGACTTGAGTTTGGGTTGTTGGCATAATCTTTCTTCAAATGATTTAACCACAGAGGGCACAGAGGACCACAGAGGAGAAGCTACGCATCTCCGCTTGCGGCGCGGATAAAGTCGGCCAGCATTCCATAAGCGGTCGTTTCGACTCCGGGGTTCATTTCAGTAATCGCCAGGCCGGGCAAGAGTCGGTTTCAAAATGGACTATAGACGACGTGCCAGAGATCCAAGCCAGGGGATCAGTAAGAGTAACTTTTTCGGGGCGGACACTGGCAGTCACAACGGCCCCCTCGCGTTGGGCACGGCATACGAGCTTGTAAGGGTTTCCTTCGGCGCGTGCAGTGCGAACTTCTTCAGCGCTCAAACCACTGATCCCCTTACGTTCGATCGCGCTCAGTTTGATGGGCACGCCCATGAGAACGATAACGAGCGCCGCGACTTTCACGGTTGCATCCCAGCCTTCGACGTCGTGGGTGGGATCAGTTTCGGCGATACCGATTTCCTGCGCGTGCTTGAGCGACTGCTCGAAGCTCAGGCCTTGCTCCATGCCGGTGAGAATCACATTAGTTGTGGAATTGAGAATCCCGCGAAAGCCGCGCAGGTGGAGTACGGGAAGAGTGTCGAAGAGAGAAAAAATGGGAGCGCCATCCATCACGGTCGATTCGAAGAGGAAGCGGCGGTGTTTGGATGCGGCGAGGGCACGGAGTTCCTGGTAAGCGTGGACCACGGTGCCTTTGTTCGCTGTGATAGCGTGCGCGCCCATTTCCAGCGCAGCGTGGATGTGATCGATGGCGGGTTCGCCGGAGGTGACGTTTAGCGAAGTTGCTTCGAAGAGCACGTCGGCTTGCGTCGCGTGCACCCAATCGCGGACATTGGAGGCTTGAGATGCAGGTAAGCCTTCGCGGGCGAGGGCGCCTGCGCCACTCGCAACGGAAAGACCCTTTGGATCGGCGAGCCAACCTAAGCGACGGCTGGCGATGCCGGTAATCCGGTACTCGATTTGGAGGTCACGCAACTCGGTTTGCTTTTTCTCCAGCAGGCCGACTAACGCGCGGTTTACGTTTCCGTAACCAAGCAGGCAAAGATTGTAGGTGCGGATGAAAGGCTCCTTGCGATTTGAGCTGCAGCGCTATCCCATTCCGGTGGTGTGCTCGGGCTGAATCTTGTACAGCACACGCACTTCGCCAGACTGGCGGTATGGATATTTGTCTACGCCGAGATATTTCTTCGCCAGCTTATCGATGTGGGTATCAGCGCCCTGCTCGGTGATTTCGACTACACGGCCGCGGATTTCGAGATAGCGGTAAGGATTATCAGGATCAACGATAGATATGGCCACGCGTGGATCGCGGCGCACATTCTTGTCTTTTTGGCGGCCCTTAGCTGAGTTGAAGACAACGTAATCGGCTTCAAGGTCACACCACACGGGCGTCACCTGCGGCCGGCCGTCGGGCATGAGCGTTCCTAAATTGGCGAACGCGCGCTTGCTGAACAAATCGCGGTACTTCTCGGGGATGGCCTGGGACATAGCACCTCCTCGGTTATGCGGGATTTACAGATCATTGGATTATAGACGCACGGAACGGATGCGGGATAATGGGTGCCGCCCAATGTCATTCGGGAGACGACTGATGAACTCACAGCAGATTTCCCGACCATTGCTGTTGTGTCTCTGCGTATTACTGTTCGCAATTTCGCCCTGTGCCTGGGCTCAGAAAGGGAGCGCTCCGCCGACCATCGTTTTCATGACTGATTTTGGCACGGTGGACGATTCTGTGGCGATTTGCAAAGGCGTGATGTATTCGATTGCGCCCGAGGCGCGAATCGTGGATCTGACGCATCAGGTCACCCCATTTTCCATTCTGGATGGCGCGAGATTTCTATATGGAGCG
>Ga0209473_1001522_pt1 | contig 12937 bp, 9 predicted proteins | sample GraSoiAngelo_133_FD_185890 | JGI IMG/M metagenome (GOLD analysis project Ga0209473, IMG submission 185890) | Grasslands soil microbial communities from the Angelo Coastal Reserve, California, USA - 14_0929_05_20cm (SPAdes) (version 2) | ecosystem: Environmental > Terrestrial > Soil > Grasslands ...
CCCTCGGAACCGGCACCGAACAGGGTGCCCTGCGGACCGCGCAGCACTTCCACCCGCTCGATGTCGAAGGACTTCGGCAGCGCCTCGTCCGGGTTGAAGGCCAGCGCGCGCATCTGGATCGGCGTGTCGTCGAGATAGATGCCGGTGGTGCCGGCGCCTCCGGATCCGGAGATGCCGCGGATGGAGATGTTGTTGGTGCCGGAGTTGTCGAAGTTCACTCCCGGGGTGAAGCGCGCGACTTCCGAGAAGTCCTTGACGCCGCGCTCATCGAGGCCTTCCTGCGTCAGCGCCGTGACGCTGATGGGTACCCTGCTGAGACTTTCCGCGCGGCGCGTGGCGGTGACGATGACTTCCTGCAAGGGCCCGGCGCTCGTTTCGCTCCCCTGCGTCTGCTCCTGCGCCCGGCTCGCGCCGGGGACGCCGGCGAGCAACGTTAACGCAACGTATGGCGCCCCGAGCAGTATGTGCGCCGCCCCGGACCTGCCGTCATGAATAAGCCGCATATGTCCCCACTCCGTTCTTGTTACGCCACACCGACAGTGCGGCACTGTAGTCAAAAGCTCACACCAAGCTCAAGCATGCAAACCGCGGCTGACCGGCAGCGTGCGCACGCGCTTGCCGCTGGCGGCGTAGATCGCGTTGCACAGCGCCGCGGCGACGCAGGAGGTGCCGGTCTCGCCAACACCACCCGGACTCTCCCCGCTCGCCACCAGATGCACTTCGACCCGCGGCGCTGCGGAGATCCGCAGCGACGGAAAATCATTGAAGTTGTTCTGCTGCACGCGCCCGTTGGCGATCGTGATTTCGTTGCCGAGCGCGGCACTCAGGCCAAAAGTGGCGCCGCCCTCGAGTTGCGCCCGCACCCCGTCGGGGTTCACCACCTGCCCGCAATCCATGGCGCACACCACGCGCTCGACGCGCGGCTGACCTTGGGCGCCGGCACTGACCTCGGCGACCTGCGCGAGGTAACTGCCGAAGGCAAACTGGAGAGACACGCCGCGCCCGCCGCCGGCGGGCAGCGCCGTGCCCCATCCGGCGCGATCGGCCGCGAGATCGAGCACCGCGCGCATGCGCGGGTCCTTGAGCAGCGCGCGGCGGTAGCGCACCGGGTCCTGCTGGGCCGCCGCCGCCAACTCGTCCATGAAACTCTCTACCGCGAATACGCTGCGGGTCGGACCGACCCCACGCCACCAGCCCGTCGGCACCCCCGGAGGGTCGCGGCGCACGAAGCGCACTTCCATGTTCTCCAGCGGATAGACCAGATCGGCGGCCGACGTGACCGCGTCGGGGTCTACGCCGTTCCTGACGGTTTCCTCGCCGTAGTACAGCGCCCACAATCCGGCGCCCGCAATCGTATGGCGCCAGGCGACAGGCATGCCGCGCGCATCCAGCGACGCGGACAGCCGATCCACATAGTAGGGTCGGTAGCGGTCGTGCTGGATGTCCTGCTCGCGAGTCCACAGCACCCTCACCGGGCCCTGCACGTGCCGCGCGATGCGCGCCGCCAGCACGATGCCGTCCACCTCCAGGCGCCGCCCGAAGCCGCCGCCGATGAGATGGCTGTGCAAGCGGATCTGTTCGGGCTTGAGGCCCAGGGCTGCCAGCTTCGCCACCGCGCGATCGCATGCCTGGGTGCCGACCCAGATCTCGCACTCGTCCTCGCGCCAATCGACCGTGCAGTTCATCGGCTCGAGGGTCGCGTGGGCGAGAAATGGCTGGTGATAGACCGCCTCCACGTGGGTCGTCGCGTGCGTCGCTGCCTCCTCGAGTTTGCCCTTGCTGGCGGCCACCGCGCCGGGCTCATGAGCGGCGGCTTCCAGGTCCGCCACGATGGCCGCCTGTTGTACGGCCGCGTTCGCTCCGTCGTTCCAGCGCGGCGCCAGCGCCTTCATGCCCTGCATGGCCGCCCAGGTGTCGTCCGCCACCACCGCGAGCGCATCACCCTCATTCACCACCTGTCTCACACCGCGGACGGCGAGAGCCGCATCGGCTGCGAGCCCGGCGATCGTCCCGCCCTCGACGGGCGAGAGCGCGATGAGCGCCACCTTCGAGTTCGGCGGACGTGCGTCGATGCCGAACACCGCGCTGCCGTCCACCTTCTGCGGCGTGTCCCGCCTTGGGGTGACGCGACCGATGAGCCGGAAATCCTTCGCGGCCTTCAACGGTGGCGCCGCCGGCACCGGCAGCGCCGCGGCGGCGGCGGCCAGCGCGCCGTAGCTCAGGCGTCGGCCGGAGGCAGCGTGGATCACTTCGCCGCGCTGCGCGTGGCAGGTGTCGATGGGCACACGCCAGCGCTTCGCCGCCGCCTGGATCAGCATCAGGCGCGCGGCCGCACCCGCCTGCCGCAGCGGCGTCCAGCACTGGATGATGGACAGGGAGGTGCCGGTCGACTGGTCTCGCTCGATGCCCTCGGGGGCAGCCGGGTCGACTGCGAAACCATAGACGGCGGGATCGGGCGGGGCGGCCTCCACGACGACCGCGCCAAGATCGACCTCCAGCTCCTCGGCGATCAGCATCGGCAGTGACGTGAAGGTGCCCTGCCCCATCTCGACCTTGGGCATCACGAGGGTGATGCGGTTGCCCGGCTCGATGCGCACGTAGGCGTTCAGCGCCCCGCGGGCGGGTGCGCCGCCGCCTGGCATGAGCCGCCGCCGCCGGCGCTGCAGCACGACGCCAAGCACCAGCGCCCCGCCCACCGCGGCCGCGGTGAGCACGAACTGCCGCCGCGTGAACGCCGCGGGCGTACTCATGAGCGATCCGCACCCGGCCCGGCGGGCGCCGGGGTCACGGCGTGCGAGCGGCGCCGCGCGTCCACGATGAGGAAGGCGACGACCGCCACCGCGAGCGCCACGACGCTCCAGCGCAGCTCGCTCGCGAGCTCCCCGGGCGTGAATGCCATGGCGATCAGCACCGCAGCCATTCCGCCGATCGCAGCATAGCTCGCCCACGGAAACAGCCACATCGACAGCGCCGGCCTTGGGGCGCCGCGCGCCTCGCGCTCGCGCCGCAGGCGCATGTGCGCCACGGCGATGATCATGTACACGAATACCATCAGCGCCCCCGAGGCGTTCACCAGGAACGCGAACACCGTCTGCGATGAGGTGATCGCCGCGAGTATGCCGAGCACCCCCGCGAGGCTTCCGATCCACACCGAGCGTGTCGGCACCCGGCGCTCGTTCAGCTGCACCAGCCACTGCGGGGCATCGCCGTGCTCGGCCAGCACGAACAGCACGCGCGAGCAGACATAGAAGGCGGAGTTCAGACACGACAGCACCGCGGTGAGGATGATCGCGCTCATCGCGAGGCTGGCCCATTTGAAGTGCATGGTGCTGAGCGCGAGCGTGAACGGCGATTCCCCGGCGTGCACCCGCACCCACGGCACCACCGTGACGATCAGCAGCACCGAGCCGACGTAGAAGGTGAGGATGCGCACGATCACCGAGCTGCTCATGCGCGCCACCGCGCGCGCCGGCTCCTGCGACTCGGCCGCGGCGATGGTGACGATCTCCGCGCCGGTGAGGGAGAAATACACCGTCACCGCCCCGGCGAGCACCGACAGCAAGCCCTTGGGCATGAAGCCGCCGTGGGCGGTGAGATTGGCGAAGGTCGGCCCGCTCGCGGAGGTGAAGCCGCAGGCATAGGCAGCCGCGAGCGCGATGAACACCAGGATAGCCGCCACCTTGATCGATGCGAACCAGAATTCGAATTCGCCGTAGGAGCGCGCCGACATCAGGTTGACGCCGGTCATGACGCCCATCAGCACCAGTCCCAGGAGCCACGACGGCAGACCCAGCCAGCCGTGCAGGATGTTGGCGCCGGCGATGGCCTCCACCGGCACGACGATTATCCAGAAATACCAGTACAGCCAGCCGGCGACGAACCCCGCCCACGGACCCAGGCCGGCGCGCGCGAACTCGCTGAACGAGCGCACCGCCGGCAGCGTGAGCGCCATCTCGCCCAGCATGCGCATCACCAGGAGCACCAGCGTCCCGGTGATGAGATAGCTCAGCACGATCGCGGGCCCGGTGGCGGCGATCGAGGCGCTGCTGCCGACGAACAGGCCGGCACCGATGATCCCGCCGATCGAGATCATGGTGACGTGGCGTGGCTGCAGTGAGCGGCTGAGCTCAGGCATGCTGTTTCCTTCAAACGCCCATCGAGGTCAGGGAAGCGGCGCGTGTCCGCGCGAGGCCGCCCGCGCCGTCTGCAGTAACAGCGGCGACAGCTTCGATCGTAACTCCGCCAGCGTCCAGCGGCTGGTGGGAGCGGAGATGTTCACCGCGGCCAGCGGCTGGCCGTCCTCCCCGAGCACCGCGGCGGCAATGGTGACGTCACCACGGTAACACTCCTGGTCCGACCAGGCGTAGCCCGCCTCGCGCGCCGCCTGGATGCGCTTCAGTATCTGCTTCGGATCGGTGAGCGTCAGCGGCGTCAGTGACCGCAGCTCCGAGCGGCGCACGACGCGCAGCGCAGCCGCCGCCGGCAGCGCCGCCAGGTAGGCGCGTCCCGAGGCCGTGCAGTACATCGGCAGGCGCCGCCCGACCGGCATGTGGATGTAGAAGCGCTTCAGGCTCGGGAAACGGGCGATGAACACCATGTCCACGCCGTCCGGCTCCGACAAGCTGACGGATTCGCCACTCGCCTGGTTGAGGTCGATGAGATGCGTGGTCGCCTGCTCGAGCAGCGCGTGCCCCGAGAGGTAGGCGTGCGCCAGCGACAGGGCACGCGGGGTCAGCGCCCAGCGCCGTGCGCGCGGATCGCGCCCGAGGAATCCCAGGCGCACCAGCGTATGCGTGCAACGCTGCGCCGAGCTGGTCGTCATGCCGGCACCAAGGGCGAGCTCTGCCAGGCTCAGCGCGCGCCGCTCGCCGCCGAAGCTCTCCAGCATGGCGAGCGCCTTTTGCACCGAACTGTTGAAGAGCGGGTCGCGTGCTCGCAGCGGGCGTGGATTGCGCGCCGTACGCTTCATGTGAGCGCGGTGAGCCCGTCCATGTAGGGCTGCAGCGCCGCCGGCACGCCGACCGAACCGTCCTGGTTCTGGAAGTTCTCGAGCACCGCCACCAGCGTGCGCCCGACCGCGAGTCCCGAGCCATTCAGGGTGTGCACGGCTTCGGGCTTGCCGCCGTGCGGATTGCGCCAGCGCGCCTGCATGCGGCGCGCCTGGAAGGCCTCGCAGTTGCTGCACGAGGAGATCTCGCGATAACGCTGCTGCGACGGCAGCCACGCCTCCAGATCGTAGGTCTTGGCGCTGCTGAAGCCGACATCGCCCGCGCACAGCGCCACGGTGCGGTACGGAATCTGCAGCCGGCGCAGCACCGCTTCCGCGTGCCCGGTCAGCTCCTCGAGCGCGGCGTACGAATCCTCCGGCCGCACGACCTGCACCAGCTCCACCTTGTCGAACTGGTGGTTGCGGATCATGCCGCGCGTGTCCTTGCCGGCCGCGCCCGCCTCGGAACGGAAACACGGCGTGTGCGCCACCCATTTCAGCGGCAACGCTTCCCCGGGCACGATCTGCTCGCGCACCAGGTTGGTGAGGGGCACCTCGGCGGTCGGGATGAGGTAGAAAGCCGGCTCGCCGCGCACCGCGAACAGATCCGGCTCGAACTTCGGCAGTTGCCCGGTGCCGGTGAGCGCCGGGGCCTGCACCAGGTACGGCACGTATACCTCGGTGTAGCCGTGCTCGCGCGTGTGCAGGTCCAGCATGAACTGCGCCAGCGCCCGGTGCAGCCGCGCCACCTGCCCGTGCATCACCACGAAGCGCGCGCCCGAGAGCCTCGAGGCGGCCTCGAAGTCGAGTCCCGCGAGGCGCTCGCCGAGGTCCACATGGTCGCGCGGCGCGAAGGAGAAGCTGCGCGGCTCGCCCCAGCGGCGCACCTCGGGGTTGGCGCTCTCGTCGTGTCCCTCGGGCACCGACTCATGCAGCAGGTTCGGAAGCCCGAGCTGCCACTGCTCCAGCTCGCCGTAGACTGCCAGGAGCGCCGCCTCCGCGGACGAGAGGCTCGCGGTAAGCGTCTCGCCTCTGGCGATCAGCGCGCGCACGTCCTCGCCGCGCCCCTTGGCCACCCCGACCGCCTTGGCGTTGGCGTTGCGCTCGGCGCGCAGCCGGTCCACCTCCACCTGCCACGGCTTGCGCTTCTCCTCCAGGGCCCTGAGCGCCGTCACATCGAGCGTGTAGCCGCGCCGCGCCAGATTGCGCGCCACGGCCTCCGGATCGGTGCGCAACAGCTTCGGATCGATCAAGCTTCAACCTTTCGCTGCGGTCCGGGCCCGCAGGCGCGCGAGTGCCTCGCTGATCTTCACTTCCAGGCCGCGGGGAACGGGGCGATAGTATCGCCGATCCGGCATCTCATCCGGCAGGTAGCGCTCCCCGGCGGCGAAGGCTTCGGGCTCATCGTGCGCGTAACGGTAATCGCGCCCGTAACCTAAGTTCTTCATCAGGCGCGTCGGCGCGTTGCGCAGCCGCAGCGGCACATCCAGCGTGCCGAACTCGCCAACGTCCGCCATCGCCTCGCCCATGGCGACGTACAGCGCGTTGCTCTTGGGCGCGCAGGCGAGATACACCACCGCCGTGGCCACCGCCAGCTCACCTTCCGGGCTCCCGAGGCGCTCGTAAGCCTCCCAGCCATCCAGCGCCAGCGCGAGCGCGCGCGGATCGGCGAGTCCGATGTCCTCCACCGCCATGCGCGTGACCCGCCGCGCGATATAGCGCGGATCGCAGCCGCCGTCGAGCATGCGGCACAGCCAGTAGAGCGCGGCGTCGGGATCGGTGCCGCGCACCGCCTTGTGCAACGCGGAGATCTGCTCGTAGAACTGATCACCGCCCTTGTCGAAGCGGCGCTGCCCGCCGGAGGCCACTTCCTGCGCCACGGCGAGGGTGAGCAGGCGCGCGGCGCCGCCGGCCTCCATCAGGCCCGCGGCCAGCTCCAGCATGTTGAGCGCCCGGCGCGCATCGCCGTCGGCGGCACGCGCAATGAGATCCACGGCCGCGGCTTCCGCCTGCAGCTGCTCCGTGCCCAGTCCGCGCTGCGGATCGCGCAGCGCCGCCTGCAGCAGCCCGGTGAGGTCCTCCACCGACAGGGGCCGCAACACGTACACGCGTGCGCGCGACAGCAGCGCGCTGATGACTTCGAAGGACGGATTCTCGGTGGTCGCGCCCACGAAAGTGAGCGTGCCGTCCTCCAGGTACGGCAGGAAGGTATCCTGCTGCGCCTTGTTGAAACGGTGCACCTCGTCCAGGAACAGCAGCGTGGGTCGCCCGTCCTGGGCGCGCACGGCGCGCGCCGCTTCCACCGCGGCGCGGATGTCCTTCACCCCGGCCATGACGGCAGAGAGTGCGATGAACTGCGCGTTGGAGGCCCGGGCGATGAGCCGCGCGAGCGTGGTCTTGCCGGTGCCCGGCGGGCCCCAGAAGATCAGCGAGTGCAGTTGTCCGGTGGCGATGCTGGCGGACAAGGGTTTGCCGGGGCCCAGCAGGTGTTGCTGGCCGACGAACTCGCCCAGTGAGCGCGGGCGCATCCGGTCCGCGAGCGGTCGCAGCGGATCGTGCTCCCCCGGGTCGTGCGAGGCGCTCACTTGCGGGGAGCGCCGATCACATCGGCGCCCGCGGGCGGGGTGAAGCTCAGCTCGGCCGGAGCCACCGGACCATTGCGCTCGATTTTCTCGAAACTGATGGTCGCGGTCTGGCCGAGTTTGTCCTCGAGGATCATGCGTTTCAGCTCCCGATGCGCGAAGCCGAACAGCGCGCTGCGGAAATCCGCCTCGGCGGCGCGCGGTTCCACCAGCACCCACTCGAGCCCCTCGCGCTGCCCGGCGGGGGTGATGCTGAAGCTCTGGTGCAGGTCCGCCACGCCCGCGAGCAACATGGCCGGAGTGGCCGAAAGAGCGGCGTCGACCGGCTTCACGGTCACCTGCTCGAGGTCGCGGTCGAGAAACCACAGGTTGGTTCCGTCGCAAACCATGAGTTGACCGGTGCTGCCGCCGTGGCCGGGGTCATCGCCGGCGGCCGGGTGCTGCGGATGGATCTCCCAGCTGAACTTCCCCGGGCGCGCCACGATGAGCGTGCCGGTGGCGCGGTCGATTTCGCGGCCGTGCGCATCAACGAGCGTCTGCAGGAAGCGCGCCCGCAGCGTCCTGAGACCATCGAGATACCCGTCGAGCGGCGTGGCGGCTGCCTGCGCCGCCGCGATACTCACCAGTGCCACAGCACAGGCGCGAGCGCAAAAATACTTGCGGCGGCCCCGCAAGGTCTTTTCTGCGGTCGCAGCTGCGCCAGGCAATCCCTCACTCCTCCGGCGGCGCGGGCGCCAGCACATCGCGCGCGCCATTGGTCTGCAGCGGGCCCACGAGCCCCGCCTGCTCCATGCCTTCCAGCAGCCGCGCGGCGCGGTTGTAGCCGATCTTCAGCCGCCGCTGCACGTACGATATGGAGGGCTTGCGCTCGGTCGTCACGATCCGCACCGCCTCGTCGTACAGCGGATCCTGCTCGGCATCCTCGCCGCCGCTGCCGCCCTCGCTCTCGCCCTCCTCCCCCGACAGTCCGGCGATCGGGCCTTTCGGTCCGGACAGCACTTCCTCGATGTAGCTCGGCGGCTGCGGGGTCTTCAGCGCTTCCACCACGCGGTGCACTTCCTGGTCGGATACGAACGCGCCGTGCACGCGCGTGGGGAGCGAGGTGCCCGGGGGCAGATACAGCATATCGCCGTGCCCGAGCAGCGTCTCCGCCCCCATCTGGTCGAGAATGGTGCGCGAGTCGACCCGCGCCGAAACCTGGAAGGCGATGCGGCAGGGGATATTCGCCTTGATGAGCCCGGTGATCACATCGACCGAGGGTCGCTGGGTCGCCAGCACCAGGTGAATGCCCGAAGCGCGCGCCTTCTGCGCCAGGCGCGTGATGAGCTCCTCCACTTTCTTGCCGACGATCATCATGAGATCGGCGAACTCATCGACCACCACCACCACGTAGGGGAGCGGCGCCAGGTCCAGGATCAGGGTCTGATTAATGCTCGGGTCGTTGGCGGCCCGCAGCAGCATCACCGGATCGCGGATCGGCCTGCCGACGTCGCTGGCATCCTTCACCCGCCGGTTGAAGCCGGCGATGTTGCGCACGCCGAGCGCCGCCATGAGCTGGTGGCGGCGATCCATCTCGGCCACGCACCAGCGCAGCGCGTTGGCGGCCTGTTTCATGTCGGTCACGACCGGCGCCAGCAGATGCGGGATGCCCTCGTACACCGAGAGCTCGAGCATCTTCGGGTCGATCATGATGAGGCGCACGTGCTCGGCGGTGGACTTGTAGAGGAGCGAGAGCACCATGGCGTTGAGCGCGACCGACTTGCCCGAGCCGGTGGTGCCCGCGATCAGCAGATGCGGCATGCGCGAGAGGTCGGCGACCACCGGCTGGCCGCCGATGTCCTTGCCGAGCGCCAGGGCGAGCGGCGAGTGCATCTCGTCGTAGGCTCGCGAGCGGATGATCTCCCCGAGCGTGACCACCTCGCGCTTCTCGTTGGCGATCTCCAGTCCCATCACGCTCTTGCCCGGAATGACCTCCACCACGCGCACGCTCAGCACCGACAGCGCGCGCGCCAGGTCCTTGGCGAGCGCCGTGATCTGGCTCGCCTTCACGCCCGGCGCCGGCCGCAGCTCGAAGCGCGTGACCACCGGGCCCGGTTGCACCGCCACCACCTCCGCCTCGATGGTGAAGTCCTTGAGTTTCATCTCCACCAGTCGCGACAGCGCCTCGAGCGCCTCGGCGGAATACAGCGGCTCGCGCGGCGGCGGATCGTCCAGCAGCTTCAGGGGCGGCAGCTCGCTCGCCTTCGGCGGATCGAACAGCGGGACCTGGCGCTCGCGCTCGACGCGCGCGCTTCTCTCGAGCAGCGGCAGCGGCGGCTCGATGCGCGGTGGCGAGCGCGTGGCGGACCTCTTCTGCTCGCTCTCCATCGCCTCCTTGCGCGCCTGGCGCCGCTCGCGCCCCGCGGCCACATCGCGCGCCGCGGCCCAGCGGCTGCGCAAGCGGCCGATGGCGGCCCAGGTGAGCGTGCCCAGGCGGTCCATGATGGTGAGCCAGGAGACGCCGAAGGCGAGCGACAGGCCCGCCATCCAGGCGGCGAGCATCACCAGCGTGGCGCCGAGAAAATCCAGCCCCGCAACCAGGCCCCCGCCCACCACGCTCCCCACCACGCCGCCGGCCGTCTGCCGCAGTGCCCCGGGCTGCCAGTGCAGCGTCGTGAGCCCGCAGCTCGCCACCAGCACCAGCACGAACCCCGCGATGCGCACCAGGGTGTTGGCGCGCGAGACCCCTTCCGTCCTCATGCGCCGCTGCAGGCCCCAGCACGCCGCCCCCAGCACCAGCGGGAACAGGAACGCCGGGCGCCCGAAGAGAAAAAACAGCACGTCGGCGAGCCACGCGCCGATCACGCCGATACGGTTACGCACCGGGGCGGAATTGCCGGTGAAGGAAAATCCGGGGTCATCGGGGCTGTAGGTGAGCAGCGCGATGAGCAGCACCAGCGCCACGATGCCCAGCGCGATGATGGCGCTCTCGCGCAGGCCGCGGGTCACGGCCGACGTGTAGCGCGCAGCCGCGCGTGCCGACGCAGAGGTTTCAGCCAATCCCATGATTCTCCGTCTTAAGATAGACGGCTGCCATTATAGGGCTTGGTACCATGCAGTGAATCAAATCGGGAGCCCCATGACGACCACCCGGCACGCTCGCCTGATCATCCTGGGCTCGGGACCTGCGGGCTACAGCGCCGCAGTCTATGCGGCGCGCGCCAATCGCGCGCCGCTGCTGATCAGCGGCGTGGAGCAGGGTGGACAGCTCATGACGACCACCGACGTCGACAACTGGCCGGGCGATGTCGAGGGTCTGCAGGGCCCGGCGCTCATGGAGCGCATGCGGCGCCACGCCGAGCGCTTCGCCACCGAGATCGTGAACGACCACGTGCAGGCGGTGGACCTCGGCGTGCGGCCCTTCAGGCTGCGCGGCGACGCCGGCAGTTACAGCTGCGATGCGCTGATCATCGCCACCGGCGCGACGGCCCGCTACCTGGGGCTGCCCTCGGAGGAGCGCTTTCGTGGCCGTGGCGTCTCGGCGTGCGCCACCTGCGACGGCTTCTTCTTTCGCAACCAGCGCGTCGCGGTGGTGGGCGGCGGCAACACCGCGGTCGAGGAGGCGCTGTACCTGTCGCACATCGCGCAGCACGTCACGCTGGTGCACCGGCGCGACAAGCTGCGCGCGGAGAAGATCCTGCAGCAGCGGTTGTTTCGCGAAGTGACCGCCGGCAAGGTGTCGGTGATCTGGAACCACACGGTCGATGAGGTGCTGGGCGACGAGCATGGCGTGAGCGGCGTGCGTCTGCGCCCGCTCCCCGCTGGCGCAGCACAGGCGCTCGCCGTGACCGGCCTGTTCGTCGCCATCGGCCACACCCCCAACACGGCCCTGTTCGCAGGACAGCTCGCCATGCGCGCCGGCTACCTCACCGTGCGCAGCGGGCTCGATGGCGAGGCCACCGCCACCAGTGTGGCGGGAGTGTTTGCGGCCGGGGACGTCGCCGACCACGTGTACCGCCAGGCCGTCACCTCGGCGGGCGCCGGCTGCATGGCGGCGCTCGATGCGGACCGCTATCTCGAGAGCCTCGACGCGCCGCCGGCGCACGGCTAGATCAGCGACTCCCATGCCCACCGACACGGCCGAATTCCTGCGCAGCATCCACCAGCTCGAGCCGCAGCAGTGGAATGCGCTGGGCGCGCAGTGCAATCCCTTCACACGCCACGAGTTCCTGGCGGCGCTCGAGCGCACGCACTGCGTGGGTGCGGGCAGCGGCTGGGAACCGCGCTACCTCGCCCTGCACGATGACCGGGGGCTCGCGGCGGCGGCGGCGGCGTTCGTCAAGACGCATTCGTTCGGTGAGTTCGTGTTCGACTTTGCCTGGGCGCGCGCCTACGAGCGCGTGGGCCGCCGTTACTATCCGAAGCTCACGCTCGCCGCGCCGTTCACGCCCGCGACCGGACCGCGCCTGCTGGTGCGCGCCGACCTGGATCGGAACGCGCTCGCCGCGCGCCTGCTCGAGCATCTGGAAGAGCACGCCGCGAGTCACGGATTGTCCGGGGTGCATGCGCTGTTTCTGGATGAGCCGGCGCGTGCGGCCTGCGCACAGCGCGGCTGGCTGTTGCGCCGCGACTGCCAGTTTCACTGGTGCAATCGCGGTTACACGAGCTTCGATGACTACCTTGGCACCTTCACCGCCGAGAAGCGCAAGAAGGCGCGTCGCGAGCGCCGCCGCGTCGCGGATGCGGGCGTGCGCTTCGAGACGCGCTTCGGCGGCGAGCTCGACGAGCCGCTCCTCGACCGTATCTATGACCTGCACCGCGACACTTTCGTGCGCCACGGGCACGAGCCGTATCTGACGCGCGCGTTCTTCAGCGCGGTGGCGCGCGCGCTGCCGGAATCCTTGATGGTGAAGCTCGCCGTGCACGGACGCGCCGTGGTGGCGGCCGCGATCTTCTTCTGCTGCGAGGAGGCGCTGTTCGGTCGCTACTGGGGGGCGGCCGCCGATTACCACAGCCTGCATTTCGAGGCGTGCTATCACCAGGGAATCGAGTTCTGCATCGAGCGCCGCATCGCGCGTTTCGAGCCCGGCACCCAGGGCGAGCACAAGGTGAGCCGCGGATTCGAGCCCGCCATCACCTGGTCCGCGCACTACATCGCCGATCGGCAGTTCCGCGCCGCCATTGCCGAGTACCTGGCGCGCGAAGCCGCGGCGGTGCAGGCCTACGCGCTGCAGGTGCAGGGTCACGTTCCCTATCGCGGCCGGCGCACCACCGGGCGGCTGTGAAGACCATCACCTGGCTGTCGGCGCAGGACGCGCCGGAGTGGTTCCCGCCGCTCGAGCAGGCGCTGGAAGAGCCGAGCGGGTTGCTGGCGGCCGGTGGCGACCTG
>Ga0209473_1001526_pt1 | contig 12926 bp, 15 predicted proteins | sample GraSoiAngelo_133_FD_185890 | JGI IMG/M metagenome (GOLD analysis project Ga0209473, IMG submission 185890) | Grasslands soil microbial communities from the Angelo Coastal Reserve, California, USA - 14_0929_05_20cm (SPAdes) (version 2) | ecosystem: Environmental > Terrestrial > Soil > Grasslands ...
GCAACCAGGACGACGAGCGGGTGAAGGTCCAGCGCCGAGCCCATCGCGAACGGCTGCAGGATGTTCTGGAGGAGCCCATTTGCGAGGAGCACGATCGCGAGCATGATGAGAGCCGTGGTCGTCCCGTTCGCGCCCAGCGCGATGATGACCGCGAACGCGCCGGCGACGAACGCGCCGATGAACGGCACGTATGCCGTCACGAAGCTGACGATGGCGATCGTGCCGGCGAGCGGGACGCCGAGGATCAGCGCCCCGATCCCGACGACCACCCCATTGAAGGCGGCGACGATCGTCACCCCGCGGAAGTAACCCCGCAGCGAGGTGATCAGACCGCCCGTGATCGTCCGCGCGACAGGCTGCGGCACACCGAGATGCCGGTCCACCCACGACCGCATCCACGGGCCATCCTTGAGCAGGAAGAAGAGGCTGAGGGCCGCGAGCGAGAGCCCGAACACGAGCGAGGCGATCCCGCGGATCCCGTTGATGATCCCGGTGGTCAGGGTCGAGATGATCTTCGGGACGTCGGCCTCGACCTTCGCGCCCGCGCTGTCGGCGCCCGACTTGTCGACGCCCACGCTCGTCAGCCAACCCTCCGCCTTGGTCACGCCATCGGATGCGTGGCGCGAGATCGGCTCGTGCTGCGCGGTGATGCCGCCGATCACGAGCACGAGAATGAGCACGGCGATCGCCACCAGGCCGAGGAGGACGAGCACCGCTGCCGCAGCCCGCGGCATGTGCCGGGCCAGGCGCGAGACGACCGGCATCGCCACCGTGGCGATGATCGTCGCGGCCACGACCGGGCCGCCGATCGTGTAGGTCGCGCCGAGGAACCAGGCAAGGCCGATCAGGAGAAGGATCAACCCGACCAGCAGCCACGCCGCGTGGCCGAGGTTCTCGAGCCACGGCGGCGACTTGAACACCGTGCTCAGCTGGCGCAGCTCGTGCGGCGCGATCTCAGGATGGCCGTCTGGAGGGGTCGCGACCGGCGTCTGCTCGTGCCGGTGCCAGGGCAGCTTCATACGCGCCGGGGCAGCGCGTTCGTCCGGCCGCGGCGCCGCCCCAGGCCCTTCGGCATCAGCCGCGGAGCCGTGCCCCGCCGTACACGGCGAGCCCGTAGATGATCAGGATGTCGATCGCGAACATCGCGAGCGACCAGAGCGGGTATGCAGGCGCGAACATCAGCTGGCCGATCGCGTTCAACCCCGCGCTCACGATCCCGATCCAGCGGGCGAACTCGCTGCCGGCCAGCAGCGTCAGGGCTGCGAATCCCTGGAGCACGCCGAGGCAGAGGACGATCCAGCCCCACGTGTTCAGGTCGCTGAAGACGTAGTTCGCGTTCGTCACGTACACGTGCGCCCCCGAGATGGCCGCAATCCCATCGAAGAAGTTCCAGAGGCCCGAGAGGCCGAGCAGGATGGCGGCGAAGACCACCCAGCCGGCGCCCTTCCTGTCGGCCTCGTAGGCCGTCGCGCCCGCGTCGTAGTCCCTTCTCCGCACGTCGTAGTCCTGCGTCGTTCTCATCCCGCACCTCCTACGCGTTGCCCTGACGAAAGCTAAGCGTGGCACCCGGGCCGCGTGCATCATCCCAACCGGGCGATGCGTCCGCCGGCCCGAAGAGCGAGCGTTCAGTCGGGGCGAAAATCGTGCGTCCCGGACCGCGAGAAAGCGAGGTACGCAGATGATGATGAGACGACGACGACCGCTCATGCGCGCGGCGATGGTGGGCGGAGTTGCCTACCACGCCGGCAAGAAGGTGCAGGAGGGCCGGGAAGAGGACTACGACCGCGACGCCCGCATCGCGGAGCTCGAGGCTCAGCAAGCCGCGAACGTTCCGGCAGCCGCGCCGGCGGCCCCGCAGGTCGACATGGTGGGGCAGCTCGAGAAGCTCGCCCAGCTCAAGGACCAGGGCGTCCTGACCCAGGAAGAGTTCGACGCGCAGAAGCAGAAGCTGCTGGGTGCGTCATGAGCGGCAACGACACAGCCACGCTGCCGTTCGGCCCCGTGCAGCTGCTCGTGCTCGGATTCGAACGCACCGAGTTCGACGGCGAGATCATGCCCGAGATCGAGCGGCTCAAGGACGCGGGCATCATCCGCCTGATCGACCTGATCTTCGTCACGAACAACCGCGGCGTGGTCGAGACGATCCAGACCAGCGACCTCAGCACCGAAGAGGCCGAGGACTTCGGCGCGATCGTCGGAGCCCTGATCGGAGCCGGGATGGGAGACGACAACGTCGAGGCAGGGATGGTGGCCGGCGCCGAGGAAGGCGCCGACGGCCACGTGCTCGACGAGGCCGACGTCTGGTTCCTCGAAGACGCGATTCCGGAGGGGACGAGCGCCGCAGTCGCGTTGATCGAGCACCACTGGGCAATTCCGCTGCGGGACAAGATCATTGCCGCGGACGGAGTCGTGCTCGCCGACGAGTGGGTGCATCCGGCCGACCTGATCGCGGTCGGCGCGCACGCAGCCGAAGCGGCCAAGAGTTAGCCGAGGCGGAGGCGGGCCCTCGGGCCCGCTTCACCGCCTGCCTATGAGACCGGCTCGACGACGAGGATCAGCTCGTCGCGCCCGGTGACGCGGACCGTGTCGCCCGGTTCTGCGCCGGCATCGCAGCGCGCCTCCCAGATCTCGCCCGCGAGGCGAACCTGGCCGCTCGGGTGACACGGCTCGGTCACGGTCGCGTCCTTGCCGATGAGCGTCTGCGCGCCCACGACCCGCCGCCGGTTTTTGACGGTTCGGTTCCACCCGAACAGCTCGAGCAGCCAGAGGGGGATGGCGACCAGGAAGCCGATGAGGTTCCACGGCGAGGGAAGCAGGAACAGGAGCAGGAAGGCGACGATGATCAGCACGCGCCCGGACCCCTACGCGACCGGCAGCGGCTTGGCCGGCGCCGTCGGCTTGAATGGATGCAGCTCGTCCTGCCCCTCCTGGACGATGCCGTAGCTCCACTCCGGCACTTCGTTCCAGGCCCCCGGCAAGTCGCGTAGCGGTTCGGAGACGATCAGCCGGGACTCCTCGGAGATCACGGAGAGGATCTCGACCTCGGGGTGCAACGCCTGCAGGGTCGGCACGTCGGTCGAGAAGAACAGCGACCTCGAGTCCCGCTCGCTCGAGTAGCGGAACGCCCAGACCCGCTCACCGTCGGTGGTGGCGACGGTCATCTGGACCGGGTGCTCGACCCCATGCTGTTGGCCGACCTCTTCGATCAGGCCCACCGCCTTCGCCACGGCCGCCGGGGGATCGTCCTCGAGCCCGAGGGTGAGCGCCAGGTAGAAGAAGACCTCCGTGTCGGCAGAGCCCTCGAGCAGCGGAAACAGCGAGGGGTCGATGGCGAGCACGAGGTCGCGCCTTACCTTCTGGAAGTCGCCGATGAAGCCGTTGTGCATGAACAGCCACTTCCCGTAGCGGAACGGGTGGCAGTTCGTCTCCTGGACCGCCGAGCCGATCGCCGCCCGGATGTGCGCGAACACGAGCGGCGAGCGGATGTGTGCCGACAGGTCGCGGAGGTTCCGGTCGTTCCAGGCGGGCTCGATGCTGCGGTAGACGCCGGGAGTGTCGGCCTCGCCGTACCAGCCGACGCCGAAGCCGTCCCCGTTCGTCGTCTCGGCGCCGAGGCGCGAATGGAGGCTCTGGTCGATCAGCGAGTGCTCGGGGCGGTAGAGCAGGTCCTCGATGCTGACCGGTGACCCTGAATATGCAAGCCAGCGGCACATGCCTGCCACCTTTGCGGCGGCGGGCGGCCGCGGCATCATCCGTTCAGGACGACGCGGCCCTGAGACGCGGCGCGGACAATCGTGCGGGGATGGCGAGCGTGCCTGCGCAGCGGGAATACGGCGAGCAGCCGACGTGGGGCGCCGGACGACCGCGCTTCCACGTGTTCCGCCTGCTCCTTGCCTGGGCGCTCTCTGCCCTGGCACTGCTCGTGGCAGCCGCGATCGTCCCCGGCGCCGTCGTCCACGACTACCGCTCGGCGCTGGTCGCTGCGGCTGCGATCGCGGTGCTGAACGCGGTCCTGCCTCCCCTCGTCGCCGCGATTCGGCTTCCGTTCATGGCGCTGCTCGGCTTCTTCGTCGTGCTTGCGCTCGACGCGGCGATCCTGCTCGCGGCCGACCACCTCACCAACGGCGACCTGACCGTCAGCTCGTTCTGGTCGGCGCTCGGGGTCGCGCTGGCCGCGGCGGCCGTCGGCGTCGTCCTGAACGTCATCCTCGGCACGAACGACGACGACACCTACGCCTTCCGTGTGATCCAGCGGATCGCACGCCGCTCGGACGACCGCGAGGAGACGGAAGTTCCCGGGATCCTCTTCCTGGAGATCGATGGCCTGGCGCTGACGGTCCTCCAGCGGGCGATCCGCAACGGGAGCGCACCGACGATGGGACGCTGGCTCGAGGAGGGCACCCATCGCCTCACCGGGTGGGAGACGGATCTCTCCTCCCAGACCGGCGCGAGCCAGGCAGGCATCCTGCTCGGCTCGAACGAGGACATCCCCGCCTTCCGCTGGGTCGAGAAGGAGACCGCGACGATCATGGTCTGCTCGGCGCCGGCCGACTGCGCCGAGATCGAGCGGCGGCATCTCGGCGGCCGCGGACTGCTCGCGAACGGCGGCGCCAGCCGCGGCAACCTCCTCTCCGGCGAGGCCGACCACGTCATCCTCACGGCCAGCCGCAGCGAGGCTGAGCGGCACTCGAACCCCGGCTACCGCGCGTTCTTCGCCAACGGTTTCAACGTCCTGCGCTCGCTCGTCCTGTTCGGGTGGGAGGTGATCCTCGAGCTGGTCGCGGCGGTGCAGCAACGCCGGCGCGAGGTGACCCCACGCGGCCACCGGGGCGGCATCTACCCGTTCCTGCGCGCGGCGCTCTGCGTGGTCGTCCGCGACCTGATCGTCTACGGCGTCCTCACGGACATGATGAAGGGCCGCCCCGTCGTCTACGCCACGTTCTCGAGCTACGACGAGGTCGCGCACCACTCGGGCCTCGAGCGGGGCGACACGATGGAGGCGCTGCGCAAGCTCGACCAGCAGTTCGGGCGCATCGACCGTGCGCGCCTGTACGCGCCGCGCCCGTACGAGATCGTCGTCCTGTCCGACCACGGTCAGACGCAGGGCGCCACCTTCAAGCAACGGAACGGCTACGACCTCGAAGAGCTCGTACGCCGTTCGGTCGACACCGAGGACGTCGCCCGGGTCGAGGCAGGGGACGAGAACCAGACGGCGGTCGGCCGAGCGGTCGACGAGGCATCCGGCAGGAAGGCGCGGAAGCAGTCGAAGAAGGACGTCAGCGGCCGCGACATCGTCGTGCTCGCATCCGGGAACCTCGGGCTCGTCTACCTGATGGACGAGCCGAGACGGCTCAGCCTCGAGGAGATCGAGGCGCATCACCCCCGTCTCCTCCCCGCCCTGCGCGAGCACCGGCATCTCGGCTGGCTCCTCGTCCACTCGACGCGCCACGGACCGCTGGTCCTCGGGCCGAACGGCACGCGGCGCCTCGAGAGCGGCGAGGTGGAGGGCGCTGACCCGCTGGCGGCGTTCGAGCCCCGAGCTGCGCAGCACCTCCTGCGCGCCTCCGGCTTTGCCCACACGGCCGACATCCTGGTCGGCAGCTTCTACGACCCCGCGCTCGAGGAAGGCTGCGCCTTCGAGGAGCTGATCTCCTTCCACGGCGGGATCGGCGGCCCGCAGACGAAGCCGTTCGTGCTCCACCCCGTGGAGCTGCCGGCGGCGCAGGAGCCGCTCGTGGGCGCCGCCGCAGTCAACGAGCTCTTCCTGGGCTGGCGGAGCATGCTCCAGGCCCCGCAGCCCGAGCCGGTCGCCGTCGTCGTGGGAGCCGAGGCGTGACGACCGCAGTGGCAAGCGCCGAAGATCGCGCGGCAAAGGGCACGACGGTCGTGCTCGTGACGCTGGCGGCGGGCCAGTTCCTGATGACGCTCGACACCTCGGTGATGAACGTCTCGATCGCAACGGTCGCCAAAGACGTCGGCACCACGGTCACCGGGATTCAGGGCGCGATCACCGCCTACACGCTGGTGATGGCGTCGCTGATGATCACCGGCGCGAAGATCGGCGCGATGATCGGGCGCAAGCGCGCCTTCGCGATCGGCTGCGTGATCTATGGCTGCGGCTCGTTCACGACCGCGCTGGCGCCCAACCTGCCGGTGCTGCTCTTCGGATGGTCGTTCCTGGAGGGCGTCGGCGCGGCGCTGATCCTGCCCGCGATCGTCGCGCTCGTCGCCGGCAACTTCCCGGTCGCACGCCGACCCGCGGCTTACGGGATGGTCGCAGCGGCGGGAGCGATTGCGGTGGCGATCGGCCCGCTGATCGGCGGCATCTTCACCACCTACTTCTCGTGGCGCTGGGTCTTCGCCGGCGAGGTGCTGATCGTGATCGCGATCCTGATCCTCGCCCGCAAGATCTCCGATGCGCCGCCGGAGACGCGGCCGAAGCTCGACGTCGTCGGCTCCGTGCTCTCGGCGGTCGGGCTCGGGCTGCTCGTCTTCGGCGTGCTGCGCTCGGGCGAGTGGGGCTGGATCAAGCCGCGGCCGGGCGCCACCGCCTGGTGGGGCCTCTCGCCGGTGATCTGGCTCGTGCTTGCCGGGTTCGCGGTGCTCTGGCTCTTCCTGCAGTGGGAGGCACGCCGGGAGGCCCAGGGGAAGGAGCCGCTCATCCGGCCGGCGATGCTGAAGAACAAGCAGCTCACCGGCGGCCTGACGATGTTCTTCTTCCAGTACCTCGCCCAGGCCGGCCTGTTCTTCGTCGTCCCGCTCTACCTCTCCGTCTGCCTCGGGCTCTCGGCGCTCGCGACGGGCGCGAGGCTGACGCCGCTCTCGATCACGCTGCTGGCGGCCGCGATCGGGATCCCGCGCCTGCGGCCGAACGCCAACCCGCGGCGCGTCGTGCGCCTCGGGCTGTTCGCGCTCCTACTCGGGACGGTCGTCCTGCTCGGCGCCCTTGACACCGACGCCGGCCCGGAGATCGTGTTGTTGCCAATGCTGCTGATTGGCGCCGGGATCGGCGCGCTCGCCTCGCAGCTCGGCTCGGTGACCGTTTCCGCCGTGCCCGACGACCAGGCCCCCGAGGTCGGCGGCATCCAGAACACGGCGACCAACCTCGGCGCCTCGATGGGGACGGCGCTGGCAGGTGCGCTGCTGATCGCGGCGATGTCGACGGCGTTCCTGAACAACATCGGGAAGAGCGACGCGATCCCGTCACGCGTCAAGTCGGAGGCGCAGGTGAACCTCGCGAGCGGCGTCCCGTTCATCTCGGACGCCGATCTCCAGAAGGCGCTCGACGACGCCCACGTCAGCTCCAAGACAACGCAGGCAGCGGTCACCGCCTACCAGAAGTCGCGGATCACGGGCCTCAAGGCGGCGCTGGCGATCTTGTCGCTGATGACGATCGTCGCGCTGCTGCTTACCGGGCGCATCCCGAAGACGCAGCCCGGGTCGAAGGCCTAGTCCCTGCGCCCTGGGCGCCAGAGGCTGACGAGCCCCGCGATCAGCGTCACGAGGAAGATCTGGCCGAGCAACATCTCCAGGCCCGAGAGCATCCGGCCCGGCTGCGCGGCGGGCACGAGGTTGCCGTAGCCCGTCGTCGTCAGCGTCGTGATGCTGAAGAAGACGAAATCGCCCGTCTGGGTCGACTGGCCGAAGAACGCACCGTCCTGCAGCTTGTCGACGGCCACGTAGACGAAGGTGAAGAGGAGCCCGAGGATCACGTAGACGCTGATCGCGCCGAGGATCGTCCGGAAGCCGACCTGACGCTCGGTCACCACCGTGCCGAGCACCTCGGCCGCTGCGACCGCGAGCAGCCCGACCTCGAGCAGCGCGGCCACCCCCGACCACTTCTGGCCGGCGCCGAGAGCGGAGATCCCCGCCGCCACAGTCGCGGCCACGGCGAACATGACGGCCCAGCGGACGAGACCGTGACGGGCCTCCGCGCTGACCAGGGCGAAGACCGCGCACGTTCCGGCGGTCGCCGCGATCGCGAAGCCACCCCAGCCGCTAAACGAGACCAGCGAGCCGAGCACGTAGAGCGCGACCACGAGCAGCAGGACGACCCCGAACGCATTGGCGATGCGCGCGGCGAAGCGGGTCCAGCGCTCTCCCGGCCGACGGGACATCCCAAAGGCGCGCGCGGCGTCACGCGGCTCGGCTTGCGAGGCCTCCGCTGCCATCAGCTGCTGGTGGGCTCGGCCTCGCGCTTGGCCGCCTTCTTCGCCGCGTGTGCAGCCTTCTGCTCGGCTGCCTTCGTCTTCGCTCCCTCGTACGAATCGCCGACCAGGCGCTTGCCGCCGGTCCAGCCGAATGCCCAGACGACCAGAGCGATTCCGAAGATCAGGTTCCAGGCCGTGGTCACGAGCTGCTGCGCGACCGAGTAGGCGGTCGCGTCCTGAGCGCTTGCGATGCCTTTCAGCGACGCGACGTTGAAGGCCTGCGTCACGCCCGCGCCGCCCGGGGTCACGGAGGTGACGTTCGCGATCGAGTTGCCGCCGGCGATCCGCATCAGCGTGTCGAAGGTGACGGGAATCCCGTAGGCGGCGAGGAAGACGCCCATTACCGCCAGGCCCGCGAGCCAGCTCAGGAGCGAGGGCGCGAACACCCAGCCGAGGTACGCCCGCCAGTGGGCGAGGATCGAGCCGCCCTCCTTGGCCTCGTCCCACCAGTGGACGACGCGCGGCCAGATCCGCCGCACGCCGACGTAGATCAGGTAGACGCCGGCCAGGAGGAACGTCACGGTCGCCCACGGGTGCTCGTGCACGAAGGCGAACTTGATGTCGAACGAGCCACCCACGCTGAGGAACAGGTAGAGGTAGACGAACACGCCGATCAGCGTCCAAAAGATCTTCTGGACGGCGTAGCCGCCGAGGATTCCCGCGAAGGTCGCCCCGGCGATGATCGTCGAGAACATGATCAGCATCGCAAAGGTGCCGAGGTTGGCCGGGAGGATCGAGTTGAGCGCGACCGAGGCCGCGTAGGCGGCGAGGATGTCGAGCCAGCGGACGCGCCCCGGGTAGGCGAAGCGCAGGATCCCGTACCAGCTCAGCGCAGCGGCGGTCGTCTGGAAGCTCTTCAGCACGACCGCGGCCACGATGTAGCCGAAGGAGATCCCGGTGATCGTGTCCCAGACGTCGCTGAACCAGCCCCGGAGGTCCCAGCCGACGAGGTTGGCGAACGCGCCGATCACGACGACCACCGGCGCTGCGACGCTCACCCGCTCACAGTCGCCGCCTGCGCGCGCGGGCGCATCATCCGCTCAGGACGATGCCACTGCCCCGGCTGCCTGGTCAGCTTGCGCCGAGCCACGACTGGAGGTGATCAGAGGTGCTGGTTGCGAGCGACTATCCGTTCCTCGACGTCATGTGGACGATGCTCGTCTTCTTCGGCTGGGTGATCTGGATCTCGCTGGTGATCATGATCCTGATCGACAACTTCCGGCGGCCCGACGAGTCGGGCTGGGTCAAGGTCGGCTGGATCCTGTTCGTCATCTTCGTGCCCCTCGTCGGCGTTCTCACCTACATCGTCGTAAGGCCGCCAGGCGTAGGTCCGGCGACGACCTGACGGACGGCGACCCGATCGAACAGCCGTCGCTATCCGACTCCGCCGCGCGGGCTCTCTTCGGGTCCGGTGGACGGATCGCGAGCACCGTCTACGGAACCGTGGTCGTGATGGCGACGCTCACGGCTGCCTACGCCTCGGAGAAGGATCCCTGGAAGCTCGCCGAGACGGTCACCGCCGCCGTCTTCGTGCTGTGGATCGCCCACGTCTACGCGCACACGCTCTCCGAGGCGCTCTCGGAGGGACGGCAGAAGCTCTACGACATGGGCTCGATCGCGCGCCGCGAGCTCGGGATCATGCTGGCGGCGGCTCTGCCCGTCGGCGCGCTCGTGCTCGGAGCGATCGGCGTGTTCCACGAGACCACCGCCGTGTGGACGGCCCTGGGGCTCGGCCTGTTCACGCTCGGTGCCGAAGGCGTGCGCTTCTCCCGTCTCGAGGGGTTCGGGCGAGGCGCCACCCTGATGGCGACCAGCCTCAACATCACCCTCGGCTTGTTCGTCGTGACGCTGAAGGTCTTCCTCGCGCACTGATTGACCTGTCCGGGTCAGGCGCGGAGCCTGCCTGCGGCGCCGATTGACCGTTCCGGGTCAAACACGGCCTGGGCGCCGGCAGCGACGATCCGTTCATGGCTTCCGTCGACCATCTGGACTGGCGCCGCTTTCGAATCTCGATGGCGCTGCGCAACGTCGAAGATGCACTTCGGCTGCTCGATCCGGCCCCGATCGACGGGCTCGAGATCCGTGCCCTCGAGCGGATGCGCGACGACCTCGAGGTCATCCTTCGCATCGACGAGATCGAGCGGCAGCTGTGAGCGACGGCCGCTTGTCGGAGCACGCGGTCTTCGAGGTCGCGGACATTGTCTCTGCGGCGAGCCTCGCGATGAACCTCGCGTGGCGCTGGGACGTGATCGTGAGCGTGGAGCGGCCGGAGGCCACCAAGGTCGTCGTGAAGCTTCGGCCGACCCCCAGCGATCTGGCCGCCCTCCTCCGCGAGGTCGAAGACTGGGTCGAAGAGAACTCTGTGTGCGCGCTGAGATTCGAGGTCGACGGCCGTGCGTACATTCTCGAGGCCGGGGAGCCCGACTGGTCGGTCGATCTCACCGGGACAAGGGACGGAATCGCCCTGACGGGACGATGAATGGCCGCGGCGCCGGCCGCATGCTTTCCGGCGATGTCGGCGTTACGGGAGCTCGAAGGCGATCTCGAGGATGCGCTCGAGCGCGTGAACGTGCCGAGCTACATCTACGACAGGCACGGGATCATCCGCTGGGTCAACCGTGCCGGCCGCGACATGTTCGGCGACGTCCGCGGGCGGCAGATCACGTCGGTCGTCGCGCCCGAGGAGACCCGGCGCGCCAAGGAGGCGTACCTGAAGCACATGTTCGGCAGCGAGGACGTCGAGGGGCAGGTCGTGCTGCTGGACGAGAAGGGCAATCGCGTCTCGGTCGAGGTCAGCTCGGTCTGCCTCTTCGAGGGCCATCACGTCGTCGGAGTCTTCGGCCAGCTCTCGGACATCGAGGACGAAGCCGGCCCCCCGCCTCTTCCGCACCTGACGCCGCGCCAGGCGGAGGTGCTCCGGCTCCTCGAGCGCGGCCGCTCGACCGAGCAGATCGCCGAAGAGCTCCACCTCAGCATCGAGACCGTGCGGAACCACATCCGCCGCCTGCTGCGCGCTCTGGACGTGCACTCGCGCCTCGAAGCGGTCGCCGTCGGCCGCAGGCTGCATCTCGAGGCGGGCTGAGAACTGGTTCCCGGACAAGCTCGAGCCGGAGCACGCGGACGGCTCAAAACCCTGCAGGACTGGCTCGTCGGCCGCGCCGACACGAAACTGGGCCGGCTCTCGCTGGCCTGGTTTCGCGCGTACTTCAAGGCGAGCCGCAACTCGGGCTGCGCCGCAACGGTCTACTCCACGCTGTCGGTCCTGCCGGGCGCCCTCGTCGCGATCGCCCTCTTCGAATCGGGCGGGAAGACGAACTTCTTCGCCGAGCATCTCGTCTCGCACCTGAACCTGACCGGCTCGACCGCCAGCCTCGTCCGGGACACCTTCGGCAGCGCCTCTGCGAACAAGCTGGCGGCCACCGCCTCCGTTGCAATCAGCTTCCTTCTGTGGGGGATCGGCATCGGCCAGATCTACCAGGACGTCTACGCACGCGCGTGGGGAGTCGAGGTGGGCTCGGTGGCCGACCAGGGGCTGTTCGCGATCTTCTTCTTCGTCTTCACCGGCGCGGTCGCGCTCACGGTCGTCGCCGCGGAAAAACTGAGCGGCACCGCTTGGTACCTGCTCGTGCCCGCCTGGCTCGTGGGAGCGACCGTCTTCTGGCTCTGGGTTCCGCGCTTCCTCCTACATGCCACGATCGGCCTGCGCGCCCTCCTGCCTGGCGCGGTGATGGCAAGCGTCGTCATCGGCGGAGCAACTGCGACCTCGCCGCTCTGGCTGCCGCCGACCCTCAACGCGAACGGGAAAGCCTTCGGCTCGTTCGGAGTCGTGCTCACGCTGGTCGGCTGGGTTTTCATCCTGATCACGCTGTCGCTGGTCTGTGCGGTGTTCTCGCCGGTCTGGCGCGCCTGGCGGGCGAGCGAGAGGACACGCGGCGAGTCGGGCCTCGCCGAGCAGGAGATCCTCGCGTGACACGCGCAGAGCGCGCCGCCAATGGGAAAGCCGCGCGGGCGGCGGTGTCACGGTCCGCGCACGCCGAGATCGACTTCGACGCGAGCCGCGACCCGGTCGCACTGCTGGAGGAGCAGGCACTCACGCGGGTGCCCGAGCTGGTCCCGATCCGCTACGGGCGGATGCTGACGTCGCCGTTCGCCTTCTTTCGCGGCGGCGCGCTGATCATGGCGGCAGACCTGGCGCGGCTGCCGAGCTCCGGGCTCACGGCTCAGCTGTGCGGCGACGCGCATCTCTCGAACTTCGGCGTGTTCGGCTCGCCTGAGCGCGAGCTCGTCTTCGACATCAACGACTTCGACGAGACCGCGCCCGGCCCCTGGGAGTGGGACGTGAAGCGGCTGGCGGCGAGCTTCGCGGTGGCAGGACGGGAGATCGGCTTCTCGGCGAAGGAGCGGAGGACGGTCGTGCTCGCCACCGTCAGCGCCTACCGGAAGGCGATGAGCGCCTTCGCCGAGATGCACAACCTCGAGGTCTGGTACACGCGCCTTCCGGCCGAACGGGCGATGGCCGAGTTCACCGCCGGGATCGATCCGAAGCGCCTGAAGAAGGTGCAGGCTCAGCTCGACAAGTCGCGCACGAAGGACAGCATGCAGGCTTTCGAGAGGCTGACCCGGCGCATCGGCGGCGAGCCGCGGATCATCAGCGACCCGCCACTGATCGTGCCGCTCGACGAGCTCCTCACCACGAAACGGGAGCGGAGCTCGGTC
>Ga0209473_1001533_pt1 | contig 12901 bp, 14 predicted proteins | sample GraSoiAngelo_133_FD_185890 | JGI IMG/M metagenome (GOLD analysis project Ga0209473, IMG submission 185890) | Grasslands soil microbial communities from the Angelo Coastal Reserve, California, USA - 14_0929_05_20cm (SPAdes) (version 2) | ecosystem: Environmental > Terrestrial > Soil > Grasslands ...
CGCTCACCTTGTGGAGCGCTTTCCAGGAGAACGCCAGCGAAGGCGATATTCACCTGAAGATCGATGCCGCGACTCTGCTCTGGTCGACAGCGATTCTGAGCTTTGTCGGCATCGTCAGCGGCATGCTACCCGCCATCAAAGCCGCACGACTGGACCCGATTGAGGCGCTAAGGTACGAGTAGATCTAGGGCCATGATCGGCTTTGTGTTGTTGCAGCCCTGGCCGAGCCGAAGTCTCTGGAAATCTCGTCGGGCAGCCCAAGCCTTGTTTCGTTGCTCGGAGGGCCCGTTCCCACGAAGTCTGACAATGCCACCCAGTTCTCGTCGTTATCGGCCGTACAGTTATTGCCAGGGTCAATGCAGATGTCCACCGCGTAGGTTGGATGAACTTCCCATATCGCCCTCCGCTTGGGACCGGGCCCTTTCCCTCCTACGCATGGACGATGGGCGGCATCGAAGAACAACTGCCCAGTGAAGCGGAACAAATGGGCGTTATTGCTGTTCAAGTTGTCTGGGGTCCAGACGTCAGGCCGAAAGTGAGGGCTGATTTCCGCGGTAACGCTTTCGCATTCCTGCGCTGGAGTGGGCTTTTGCCCGGGTGAAACCGGGTTTTTGCCGTCAACGTTTTGCCCGAGAACAATGTGAATATCGTTGTTCTCGATGCCCGTTAGTTTGCAGTTTACGGTCTCGCCTTTGCTCACGTTGGAATAGTGGGCATTCATGACGAATGCCGCCAGCCGCACTACCGATCCTTCGCCGACGCGCGCCTGAGTGGGTATTTGAAGAATATTTTGTAAAGGCGTGCGGTCGTCCGGAAGCTGCGAGTCTGATCCGAATGAAACTCCCGCGTTTTCAGCTGCTTGCTGAAGCTGCGAGAAGTTGTCGAAGGTCAACTTGACGGGAGTACTTGAGGCACAGAAATTGTTCTTGGCTTCATTTTGTGCCGCCTGCGCATCGGAAGTTGAGCTACCTGCCGCATCGCAGGAAGAGTCAATCTGGTGCTCTTGCTTGATCGCATCGAACGGCAAGGTGCAGGCGGAGCCGACTGGGGCCGCGGCAAAGTGCTTGACATGTGTAGGCTTTCGGGGCCGACGGGCCGCTTCGGGAGTGAACAGTCCGATAGCCAGCGGGACCAGTGTTGCTGCCCCGACGAGAGGATGGATGCCTTTTCGTTTCGCCATTTGCTTTCGTCCTTTCTCTTAGGACTAATCTCCTTCGGGGGGTCGGCCACCGGGCGCTCCGCCCGCGCGGGCTTCGGCACCACCGCCGCCGTTGCCAGACTTGCCGGCGCCATGTTGGATAGCCTTGCTCACGGCATAGGAACTGGCGCTGATGCCAAGCAAGGCTAGGACACCGTTCGGAACGTCGGGCAACACTGGCAGGTGGTCATAACTACCTTTGGCTTGCAGTATCTTGATGTTGGCAATGACCACGAGGAAGAAACTCAACGCGATCACGAAGATGAAAATCAGCAATTGGAAGCGGGACATGCTAGCGCCAGAACCATCTTTTTCACTCAGCAGGTGGGAGAGATCGATCCTGCTTGTGAGAATGAGCCAAATGACCACAAATCCAAGGATCGCGACAAGTCCGCAAATAACGTATCCTGCTAGCGACTCTAGAAAAACCAAAGCGGAAGAGTAGTTGGACATCACATTCTCCTTTCAGGAGTCAGAATCTTTGCCATATAGGGCATGAAACTTGCTACCCAGGTAGATCACTTGGCTACTGCCAAACAGCGGAAGCCAGTTTTGAGGTATGTCGGGAAATTTTTGAGAGTTGTCCACAACTTGCGAGAGATATTGCACTGCGGTCACGATGGTCGCAATCAGAAGCTGTACGCGTCCCGTGCTTTTGAAACGGGTACCACCCGAGGTGGTTCCTTCAAGAAGGCCCCGAGCATTGATTGCACCGGTGAGGATCTGAATGACAACAATGCCAAACAACGCAAACAGGAAGATAAGGGCTTCCCAGACGATAAGCTGCGTAACCTCCGGCATACATTTCCTTCTGGGGATTCAACTCGGGCATGGCCTTCTAATCAAGGCCCCCGGAGGTTGAACCCGCCAATAGCTTTCCAGAACGCAATCCCGAAAACCCAACTGCGAATGAGGCCTTACAAGTACGCGTGCACTAAACACGAAATGTATGCTTTCTTGAATACCCGTCGATCAGGGGCCCGGAAAGAAGGATGCCACTATACCTCTGACCCTGCCCTTGTCAAGATCAAATACAATCTTGTTCGTGAATCAGAACAAGCAGGCTCGCCTGGACCGGGTGCTGGCTCAGTTGCGGCTCTATGAGCATCCCTTACTGGAGTTTTCGGCGCGTAGCAAAGGCGATGGGGTAGAAGTCATTATTCAGTTCAAAGATTCTGCGATCCCTGTGCATACTTATTATTTCGAACTTCATCCCCGCGACCTCGATCATCCACAATTTGAATGGACCTTCCAGCGTCAACTCTACGACGCTCTGCACGATTATCTGATCGAAATGTTCATCCGCACGCCGCAGGACCGGGCGGAGCGCCAGCGGAAGGGGCTGTGACCCTGCGCGAGAAAATCGAGCAGGAAATCCACGAGCGCGGGCCGATTCCGTTCTCGCGCTACATGGAGCTTTGTCTCTATGATCCCGAGCTGGGCTATTACTCGCGAGATGTGGAACGGTTCGGCAAGGCCGGAGACTTCTATACGTCCAGCGATGTCCATGCCGTTTTCGGACGCCTGCTGGCCCGGCAGTTTGAGGAGATCTGGCGTGTACTAGGTTCGCCCGAGCGTATTGAGGTTCTGGAACTTGGCCCCGGACGTGGGCTGTTTGCGCGCGACGTGTTGGATTGGTCGGAGAAGAAGTTTCCTGAGTTTTTTCAGGCGCTGCACTATTCGCTTGTAGAAAGATCGGCGGCGCTGCGGGAGCGGCTGCAAACCACCTTGAGCAGGCATTTCGAGTCAGGCAAGGCATCGCTCCTTCAGCGGCTAAAGCCGCCCGGGTGTCCAGGTCTAATCGGCACGGCTAAAGCCGTGCCCTCCCACGATGACCCTACCGTTCAGATAAGACTCTCGGAAAGGTCCGGGAAGGGCACGAATTTAGTCCTCCCACAACGGATGGGAGAGGGCACGACTCCAGCGGTGCCGCAACGGACTCGGGAGGGCACGACTTTAGTCGTGCCACAAGGCAGCGATCTGCAGAGGGCTTTAGCCCCGGACGCCCCAATCATCATCTTCGCCAACGAATTTTTCGACGCATTGCCTGTCGAAGTCCTCAGTCCGCAGGGCGAACTGCGCATCGCGATACGTGATGGTCGCCTCTTCGAAACTTGGGCGCCAGCATCGTCTGAAGAGCTGGAATTTCTAGATCGCTTTAGTATTCATCCCGAAAACGGAGAAAGAGTTGAAGTCCCGCTGTGGGCGCAAAGCTGCATGTCAGAGATTGCGGCAGCCGTGAAGCATGGAATCATCATCATCATCGACTACGGCTACTCCAGGGAGGAGCAGCTTGCTGGACGGCATCGCGGCACGCTGATGGCATTCCGCCAACACTCGGCAACTGCAAATCCGTACGAGGCCCCTGGAGAGCAGGACATCACCGCGCACGTAAATTTCACGGCGCTGGCCGCGGCTGCCGAACAGAACGGCATGCAAGTTCAGCCACTGCTCACGCAATCACAATTTCTGATGGGAATCGGCGAGCAGAACCAGTTCGCCGATGCCTTTGAGGACTGCCGTCTTGCGCAGGAGCGAGCGAAAGTCGCGCTGCAGCTCAAGCATCTGGTCACCCCGGCAGGTATGGGCGAAAGCTTTCACGTGCTGGTCGCCACCAAAGGGATCGATGCTGATCGCTCTTCAACTCTCCTGGGCCTGAATTTCTCAAAGAAATGCTGAACTGTACCTGTGCTCACAAACCCAAACTGCGATGAACGGAACTTGTGCTGTCCATAGAAAGTTTTCATCGCCCAAATCTGATTCGCAAGAGCATCCTGAGAATCTAAATAGTCCTTGGTGAGCCAAAAATGAAGACCGCCCGCCCACCTTCGTGGCAAATTCTGCTGGCGTTCGCGATCATCTATTTTGTCTGGGGATCAACCTTCCTCGCGATCCGCGTGGGTGTGCGCGAGGTCCCGCCATTCCTGCTGGCAGCTGTGCGGTTTCTCGCGGCTGGCTTGATCCTGTATGTCTGGATGCGCCTCAAAGGCTCGCCATCTCTGACCTCGCGCGAGTGGGCCGGGGCATCGTTTCTGGGCACGCTCATCTTCGTGGTGGATTACGGATGCCTCTTCTGGGCGGAGCAGCGTGTTCCTTCAGGAATCGCGGCGGTCATACTGGCGACCATTCCTGTGTTCATCACTCTCTCGGAGATCACATTTCTGAGAACGCAGCGCCTCACCCTGCGCCTTGCTACGGCGCTGCTGGTCGGCATTTGTGGCGTTGCCGTGCTAATGAGCCATTCGGCATCTCTCGGCGAAGTTCCTGTCAATCGTGCCGGGGCTGCCGCATTACTGATTGCAGCGGTGACGTGGTCGATCGCGACCATTCTGACCAAGCGGATTCCACTGCCAGCGTCCAAGCCGATGAGCGCGGCGGCACAGATGCTTACGGGTGGCGTTCAGCTTTTCATCGTGGCGGCGATCTCAGGTGAGATGCGTGGCTTCAACTTTGACTCAGTTTCCACGGCTGCGTGGTTCTCGCTTATTTATCTCATCTTTGCTGGATCGATCGCCGGGTTTACCGCTTATATCTGGCTGCTGCATTATGAATCGCCGACCAAAGTCGGAACCTATGCGTACGTCAATCCTGTTGTGGCGGTTGCTCTCGGCTATTTCCTCGGCGGCGAGACCGTTGGTACGCGTACATTGTTGGGAACGCTGCTGGTGCTTGTGAGCGTGATCACGATCACGACAACACCGGCTAAAGGGAAGACGGAAAAGGAAGCGAGGCCTGTCGAAGTTGGCGAAGTGGCGTAGATTATTTCGAAGGCCGTCATTCCGAAACTCGGCGCAGTTCAGCGGCAGTCAGACATTGTCAGCGCGCAAATTCTCCTTGATCATGTATATACCAATGTATATACTCAGAAGGCCAAACTTTATGTCAGCCGTTCGCGCTCAACTCGTCAAATGGGGTAACAGTCAAGCGGTTCGCATTCCTAAAACTGTGCTCGAGCAAGCTCATATGCAGGAAGGCGAAGAGCTCGAGATCCGGGTCGAGGAAGGCCGCATTAGCATTAAGCCGCTGAACCAGAAGCTTACGCTGGAGTCCCTCGTCGCAGGCATCACCCCAGAAAATCGATACGAAGAGCAGGACTGGGGTAAGCCAGCCGGCAAAGAGATATGGTAGCTGCCGCCTACGTGCCCGATGCCGGGCACATCATCAAAATAGATTTGGATCCGCGAAAAGGGCACGAGCAAGCTGGCTGGCGCCCGGCCCTGATTTTATCTCCCAAGATCTACAACGAAAAGACCAGACTTGCAGTGGTGGTTTCGATTACTAATCAAGCAAAAGGTTATCCTTTCGAAGTCCCGCTTCCAGGGAACATCAAGACCACCGGAGTCGTTCTGGCCGATGCGGTCAAAAGCGTTGACTGGCACGCCCGCCAGGCGAAATACGCCGACACCGCGCCACCAGCAGTTATGAGGGCCGTTCGGGAACGCTTGATGGCGCTGCTGGGGTTTGCCGAGCCTTAAGCCAAACGCGTAGGAGGCTGTCGCGGGGAATGAAACGAATATCCCACGTTTCGAAAACCGCGAAACGTGGGGCACCCGGCAGTGTCGGTAGGCCAGTGTTCCTGGAAATCGTCGAGGAAGGACGGCCAGGTGAGTGGGAGGCCGTGCTGCTCAAGTCGGCGTTTTCGCGCCAGAATAGTCAATACCGATGTAGCGTTTGAAAATCGTTGCGTGCCTCGTGTTACGGCCTCGTCATCCTCTCCGGCTTCATCAACTGATCGAATTCCTCGCCAGTAAGATAGCCGAGCTTCAACGCCGCCTCACGCAGGCTGGTGTGCTCGACGTGGGCGGTGTGGGCGACCTTCGCGGCTTTGTCATAGCCGATCTTCGGCGTCAGGGCCGTAACCAGCATCAGCGAGTTCTTCACGTACCAGTCAACTTTGGCGCGATCGACTTCAATCCCTTTGATCATGTACTCGACGTAGCCGTGGCAGGCGTCGGTGAGCAGCGTGACTGAATGCAGGAAGTTGTAGATCATCACCGGCTTGAAGACATTCAGTTCAAAGTTGCCTTGCGAGCCGGCAAATCCGACCGCGGCAGTGGCGCCGTGAACCTGTACGCAGACCATGGTCATCGCCTCGGCCTGCGTCGGATTCACCTTGCCCGGCATGATTGAAGACCCAGGTTCGTTCTCTGGAATAGAGAGTTCCCCCAAGCCACAACGCGGTCCAGAAGCCAGCCAACGGATGTCGTTCGAAATTTTCATGAACGAAGCAGCCAGGGTCTCCAGCGCACCTTGCGCAAAGACGATCTCGTCGTGTGCGGAGAGTGCGGCAAACTTGTTGCCGTGCGATCGGAAGGGAAGCCGCGTAAGTTCGCCAATTTTCTTTGCGGCGCGCTCCGCGAATTCGGGATGCGCATTCAGCCCCGTGCCGACCGCGGTTCCGCCGATGGCGAGGTCATACAATCCATCCAAAACTTGCTCCAGGCGCTTGATGTCGCGCTCCAGCAGGCTGGCCCAGCCGCCGAATTCCTGACCGAAGGTCAGTGGAACGGCGTCTTGCAAATGCGTGCGGCCGATTTTCACTACATCCTTGAATTCTTTCGCTTTGGCGGCGATCGCGTCGTGAACGCTCTTAATTGCCGGGATCAGCGCGTTCTTCACACGTTCTGCTGCCGCAATGTGCATCGCCGCTGGGAAAGTGTCGTTGGATGACTGCGACATGTTGACGTCGTCATTAGGATGGATCGGCTTCTTCGATCCCATCTCGCCGCCCGCTAGCTCGATAGCGCGGTTGGAGATGACCTCGTTGACATTCATGTTGGTCTGGGTGCCGCTGCCGGTCTGCCAGATTCGCAGCGGGAACTGGTCGTTTAGCTTGCCGGAGATGACTTCATCTGCGGCCTGCACGATCAGCTTGGCTTTATCAGCGGGAATCTTGCCGAGGTCTTGATTTACCAGCGCGCAGGCCTTCTTGAGAATGCCAAACGCGCGGATCAGTTCCGGCGGCATAAGATCGCGGCCTATATTGAAATGCAGCAAGGACCGCTGGGTCTGCGCGCCCCAATAGACGTTGGCTGGAACCTCGATTCGTCCCATGCTGTCGGATTCGGTACGCGTGCGAGTGGTTGGCGCTGTAACAGTAGCCATGGTGTTTTCTAAATCGTCGGCAAAAATTGGCGACAACAATGGATTATAACTTTGTCTTCGCGCTTACTGCTTGACGTTAGACGTATAGCGGGATACACGTAGAGAGAACGACTCCACCAGCGGTATCCGGTTCGGCGGTTTCAGGCAATTGAACGCATCGCACGGCGGAAGCTCTTGCAGTTAGATGGCGCGACAGAACTTCGTGATTTGGCAGCACCACCCGGCAACAGACTCGAGACGTTGCACGGAGATAGAAGAGGGCAGTACAGCATACGAATCAACGATCAATGGCGCGTGTGTTTCATTTGGCGGGATGGGAACGCATATGAAGTTGAAATTGCGGATTATCACTGAAGAAAACGATGGCTAAATCTCAAAAACGGTTTTCTCCTATTCATCCGGGCGAGATTCTTCGGGCCGAGTTCATGCAACCGCTTGGGCTCAGCATGAACCGCCTGGCGCTCGATCTACGCGTGCCGGTGACGCGAATTGCCGAGATTGTGCATGAGCGGCGAGCGATTACTCCGGCTACCGCCTTGCGGCTAGCGCGATATTTCAATACCAGTGCCGGCTTCTGGCTGAATCTTCAGACTGCATACGATCTGGAAGTTGCGCAGGAAAAGTTTTCCGACGCCATCGAGAAGGAAGTCCGACCCGTTACAGCCTCCGCAGATGTGCAATCTTAACCAGGCGACTCACTTCGTCCCGATCACCACATTGAAGAACGTCGGCGGAAGGGGGTGCAATTCGCTGCTGCGAAATCTGGAATTGCTCAGCATACGCTGGAGTTCCTTGAACGTGTATGCCTCTCCGGCTGGGGTTCCCGCCAGCATGATTAAGCTGAAGCTTGCGGCCAATGGCGGTGTAACCCGATCGTCATTGGGCACGAATTCTACAATTACGGCGCGGCCGCCGGGTTTCAATGACGCTTGCACTCTCCGGAGCAACGCTTCACAAGTAAGCTGATCGAAGTGGTGGAGAAAGTTCACGACGAGCGCGATGTCGTAACCGTCTCCGTACTCCACGTCAAAAGCACTGCCTGGGATGGTGTGGTACCGGCCGGCGACTGCCGCGGCGGCAGCGTTTTCTTTCGCGACTTCCAGCACGTTAGCCCAGTCTACAGCCCAGACTTCTGCATTTCGATTGTGGCGCGCCAGAGTCACCTCGTAGAGTCCGTGGCCGGCTGCCAGGCTCAGCACTTTCCACTTGGCTCCCTCGTCGGCTCTCAGCAATTTGGCGAGCAGTTCGGCTGGCATCGCCATGAGCGGCGCCATACCGCGGGCGAATTCCACCCACATGGGATGTTCCGGCGTCAGGCTATGCTCGTCACGTGCAGTTCCGCCTTTGCGTACGGCTTCAGTAAGATGTTTGTATCCTTCCACAGCGGATGGCAGCAGTAAGAATCGCAGCGCGCCCCCAACATAGGCCTTGGAGTGCTTATCCAGAAACACCGCCGAATCAGGCGTCAGAGCGTAGCGATTGGCATGCTTGGTCAACAATCCATGGACTACCAGAAAGTCGCACAGAATGCGCGTTCCTCGCGCGGACGCTTTGCAGCGGGCTCCAATATCTTCAGCGGTCTGCTTTCCCTCTGCTATGGCCGTGAATAGTTCGAGCTCGATGGCAGTCTTGAGCGCTTCTGTTCTCTGAAAAGCATTAGCAGTCTCGAAAAATAATTGCGGTGACGGGGGTGCGCCGGTCATGGTTGCAGACAAGGAAAGCCTCCAATTGAAGTTTGATTTTCTCTTTCGAACCATTGATCTTTGCATGGGTTATCGCAATCCGGCAAGCGGGCGACAAGGGCTTCCGTTCAACGATATTTTCTGTTTCACGGCTGCTGGCAGTGGACCATTTAGCGCATGCTAGAATTAGAAATTTTTAGCAGCTAAGTTGCGCTCTCCAGAAGGACAAGGCTGATTGCCGACGCAACAAATACCAGACACGCTTCCACGCGCGCAGACTGTCTCGCGTCCTGACACGCGCGCCGATGTCATCGTCATTGGCGCTGGCCCAACCGGGCTGGCCTGTGCTATCGAAGCTCAACGCGCGGGATTCAAAGTGATTGCGATTGACAAGGGCTGCGTGGTCAACTCCATCTATAACTATCCAGCGAACATGTCGTTCTTTACTACGCCGGAGCTGCTGGAGATCGGCGATATTCCATTCAGCACTTCCCGCCAGAAGCCCACACGCGAAGAGGCGCTCGAATACTATCGCAAAGTCGCCGAGCACTATCACCTCGACGTTCGACAGTATCAGTGGGTAAAGACGGTGATGGGAAGGGACGGCGAATTCAACCTCACGGCCACGGACCGCCTCGGGCGCATCTACGATTACCAGGCGCGTAAGCTGATTGTCTCGACTGGTTATTACGATATGGCTAACGAGATGAATATTCCCGGCGAGGATCTGCCGAAGGTCTTTCATTATTATCGCGAGCCGCATCCGTATTTCGATACTGACGTTTTGGTAATTGGAGGGAAGAATTCCGCAGCAATTTCAGCCCTCGATTTGTGGCGGCACGGCGCGCGTGTAACGTTGGTTTATCGCGGCCTGCGAATGCACAATCACGTTAAATACTGGATTCTTCCCGACATTGAAAATCGGATCAAAAATGGGGAAATCGCGGCATACTTCAACAGCGCGGTCACCGAGATCGATCCCGATTACGTTTTGATCGAGACGCCGCAAGGCGAAGTTCGGCTGAAGAACGATTTCGTCTTCGCCATGACGGGATATCACCCCGATTATGACTTTCTGCGTTCGATGGGAATCGAGCTTTCTGCAGATCAATGCCGCCCGGTTTGCGATCCGGTGACGCTGGAGAGCAATGTCCCCGGAATCTATGTGGCTGGGGTAATTGTTGCGGGATCGCGGACAAACGAAATCTTCATTGAGAACGGCCGCTTCCACGGACAGCAAATCGCTGCCCATCTGAAACAGATCCTGACAGGCTGAGACGGGCTGCCGGTTACTTCAGCAAATATTCCTTCACAAACATCACCGTGGCGTAGAACTGGTAGTCCTGATTCTTTTTCTTGCGGAAGCCGTGGCCCTCGTCCTTTGCTTCCAACCACCATACCGGAGTGCCGTTCTGGCGCACGATTGAAACCATCTGCTCCGATTCGCTGGCGGGAACGCGCGGATCATTCTTTCCCGCAATCACAAAAAGCGGCTTGGTAATGTTCTTCGTTTTGTTAAATGGTGCGATTCGCTCCAGGAAGTCGCGCATTTTAGGATCGCGCTCGTCGCCATATTCGACCCTGCGCAAATCCTGGCGGTACCCTGACGTGTGCTCAAGAAACGTGACCAGATTCGATGGCCCGACTACATCAACGGAACAGCAAATGCGGTTGTTGTAATTAGTCGCGACGGCTAGGGTCATAAATCCGCCATAGCTGCCGCCTGTGACGAGCACACGACTCGCGTCCAGATCAGACTGGGTCTGAATCCAATCGAGCAGGAAATTGATGTCTTTGTAAGAACCTTCGCGAAGTAGGCCATTGTCCATCGTCAGGAACGTCTTGCCGTAACCTGTGGAACCGCGCACGTTGGGGAAAATCATCGCGAGTCCCAGTTCATTTAAGTAGTAATTATTGCGCCCCAGAAATCCTGGACGAAACTGACCCTCAGGTCCGCCATGAATGTTGACGATCACCGGCCGCTTACCCGTAAATTTTGCCGGAGGCCTGTACAGAAATCCGCTGATCTCGCGGCCATCCCAGCTCTTCCAGTGAATCAGTTGCGGCTCGGAGAAATTGGCGGTGTTCAGTCCGCCAGTTTCGCTGTACGTCCAGCGATCGACCTTGCCGGTCTGCACATCGAGCGAATACACATCGGAAGTTGAGCGCGCAGAAGTGATATTGAATCCCAGATCACGGTTGTTTTTGTGCCAGCGCACGCCGGAGGCGATTCCCTTCGGCAGGTCCGGCACAGGCTTCTCTTTGGCTGTTTTGGTGTCGAGCAGGTGCAGCACGCCGAAGCCATCCTCGTTAGTCACGAACGCGATCGTGCGGCCGTCATAAGAAAGATCGAACTCATCCACGTCCCAGGAAATGTGGCTGCTCAGGTAGTTATGCTGTTTGCTCGCGGGATCGACGTATGCCAGTCTTTGAAACTCGGAGTCTTTGTCGGTTGTAACGTAGATGCCTTTGCCATCTTTGCTAAACTGGCCGCCACCATAAGCGATCTTTGCGCCACCCTTTGGAGTGATAAGGGTTTTCTCGCCGTTGCTCGCGTCTACAATCCATAAATAGCTCTCGTTCGCCGAAATTTCCTCGCGTACAAGAATCTTGCGATTATCCGGAGACCAATCGAGCGGCTCCCATCCTCCGCCCTGAAGTTGTGTGAGCATGCGATCGCTCTTGGAATTCGCCGGCTCAACAACGTAGAGATCAACATCGTTTCCATTTCGGCGAGTAGATCCGTAAGCTAGTTTTTGCCCGTCATACGACCATACTGCCGCCACATTGCGCGATTTGCCATCAGTGAGCAGCGTTACGTCACCACTTTCGTTGTCGAAGCGATAGACCTGGAAAAACTCGTTTCCGCCGATATCTTTCGAGAACACAAACGAATTGCCGGAGGCAGGTGAATACTGTGCGCCGCTGACCGAGTCCGGATAGAACGTCAGTTGCGTGCGTGCTCCGCCGGGCATCTTCACCAGGTGGATTTGAGCCGTATCAGCGAACCGTGTAGAGATCAGCATCTCCCGCTTGACCGGATCCCAACTGTCCAGACTGGCTCCGCGAAAATTGGTGTAGCGCTCCACGGTCTCGGCGAGGGAAGCAGGGATCTTGGGGATACCTTCGACCACCAGATTTTCGTTCGGGACGATTTCAGGGTTCTGTGGGAACGCCGGCGCGGTCAGAAACACCAGCAGAAAGAGGCAGACGAATCGCTTCATTCGAGTCTCCTGCGATAAAGGGAACCTTTCAGGACTTGTGATCAGAGGCGCATCTTAGGATGCGGTGCCAGGCTGAGTCAACGCTGAGTGGATCTCGCAGTGCGTCGTCCTCAGAAGCAAAAACTAAACCCCGGGCAGAACGCCCGGGGTCTTGGAGGCAATTGCTGCTAATGGCTAGTTGCGAACACGCCGTCTTACCAGGCCCGCCAGGCCGATCAGGCCGCTACCGAGGAGAGTCATGGTGCCAGGCTCAGGCACCGTACTGATCAGGGCCTCAGAATTGGGAGTGATGAAAACTATCTGGCCATTGGCATTGAGCAGTACCGCATACAAGGCCGTACCCGCAGGAAGGCCGCTAGCATTCACGGTCACGCTGCCGCCCGCTGATAGCGCCGTTTTGAGATCAACGTAGCCGAAAGAGCTAGCATTGCCGAAACCCAGAGCACTCAGGCTGCTGTTTATGGCATTGATGGCTCCGCCTTCCGGGAAGCTGGATAGGCTAACAAAGGAGTTCCCATTGAGGCTTGCTCCGCTAAGCGAACCAGCCGAGGCTGCGATGATGATGACGTCACCAGCCGCCTTGCCATTCGTCGTGAACACGGTGAATGTGCTGCCAGTGAGAACGAAGCCCACAGCTTGACCGCTGGCTGTGCCACCGCCCAAACGAGCGACGTTGGAGTTTCCCGCACAAG
>Ga0209473_1001535_pt1 | contig 12892 bp, 15 predicted proteins | sample GraSoiAngelo_133_FD_185890 | JGI IMG/M metagenome (GOLD analysis project Ga0209473, IMG submission 185890) | Grasslands soil microbial communities from the Angelo Coastal Reserve, California, USA - 14_0929_05_20cm (SPAdes) (version 2) | ecosystem: Environmental > Terrestrial > Soil > Grasslands ...
AAATATCAGCGCGGGTAATTGTCGTTTCGGCCCGCATGACCGAAAAGACTTCAACCGAGCTGGAATGTTTGCTGCGTGCACGAATCCCAGCGGTATCGATAAAAAGGAAGCGTTTACCCTCCCCTTCGTACTCGATGTCGACGGCATCCCGCGTGGTGCCCGGGAGTTCGCTTACGATCGCGCGCCGATCGCGGAGCAACGCATTAATCAGCGATGACTTTCCTGCATTTGGGCGGCCGAGGATCGCCACAGCGATGGGATGTGTGAGGTTTGATGTGTGAGGTTTGAGGTCGGAAGCGCGCAAAAAGTTCTCGATCTTCTCGAATAGTTCCCGAACCCCGCGACCATGTGCCGCGCTAATCGGAAAAACATCCTCAAAACCGAGTGCGGAAAATTCGTCGGCTCGCGACTCGTGTTTCGGGTCATCGATTTTGTTAACGAGAAGTAGGACAGGTTTGTGCAATTTCCGAATCAGGCGAGCCAGTTCGCGATCCATCGGATTTACCCCGTCCCGCCCGTCCACCACAAAGAGAATAAGATCGCTCTCTGCCATCGCCAGTTCTGCGGACGCCCGCACTTCGTCCGTCAACTGGGTTTCGCCTGCACCGACAATCCCGCCGGTGTCCCAAAGCCTGAAGGTTTTCCCATCGATTTCGCATTTGGCAGAAATCCGGTCCCGTGTGATCCCGGCCTGGCCATGCACAATGGCGATGCGACGGCCGGCAATGCGGTTGAACAACGCCGATTTTCCTACATTTGGCCGGCCAACGATGGCAATGTTCATCGGACTGCTATAGGCCAAATCAGCGCGTGGCGTGCGCGTGACCTTCGGCCTGCAGTTGGCGGACGCCTTTCACGACATAGATCACCCCGGAAATGAGGGTGAATATTCCCGCCACCATCACAACGAACCACAGCGGCAGAAATCGCAGCTGCAGCATCACCCACGCAATCGCGCACATCTGACAAACGGTCGCGACCTTACCCGTCCAACTAGGTTTAACCCGCATTTTGTTGCCGATGAAATAATGCAGGATGGCGGCGCCGACCAAAATGACCGCGTCGCGGGTAATGACGAGAACCGGAAACCATACTGGAAATTTTCCGTAATCGGGATCGCTCTGGCTCCAATTGGTAATACTCAAGGTGATGATGCCGCTCAGGAGCAAACCTTTATCGGCGATCGGGTCGAGAATTACGCCTAATCGACTGCGCTGGTTGTAGTGACGGGCGACGTATCCATCGAGACCGTCGCTCACCGCCGCGAGAAGAAAGACGATGATGGCGGCAAAACGCTGCCATTCCAGCGGGGCGCCGCGCCGAACGCTTTCGCCATAATAAATCGCGAGCGCCACGAAAACGGGAATCATCGCAATCCGGACGAGCGTGATTTTGTTCGCGGTAGTCACGAGGGAAAGAGTAGCGCAACCAAGCCTTCAACGTGCGAGCAAATTTTCACGGTGGCAAAGCTTTGCGCCACGTCGCGCACCCGCAGGAGTAATTGCAGTCTCGGCATCATGACCTTTGTTTTGCAAATAATTTCGGCGAGCAAGTCCCGCTCTCTTCAATGTGCGTTTCAAACTTGACGGCTTTAAGCCGTCAAGTTCATACAGGGCTCAAATCTGGCAGGAAGCGCCCGAGATCCTTGGCCTCGCAACTCCACGTTGTGTGTTAGACGCCGGAGGGGCTGACTCTGGATTGCGCGTTCGACCGGCCCTTTAAAAAGGAAACGAACGTCTCAAGACTGCCGCCTAAACTCGACAGCTTAAAGCCGTCGAGTTTAGCGAATGCGACACTTTTTGCGACGCCTATGCCTGTGTTTCGCGCCCAGCCCCGGCAAACTGCGCCTGCCTTGCGTGTTTTCCTTCGCAGAATTCTTCGATCATTTTTTTGTTGAACGCCGGAATATCATCGGGCTTGCGACTGGTAACCAGTCCGTTGTCCACCACCACTTCTTGGTTCACCCAATTGCCACCGGCATTTTTCACGTCGGTTTGAATGTGCTCCCACGACGTTAGTTTGCGTCCACGAACGACACCGGCGTCGATCAACACCCAGGGCGCGTGACAAATTGCGGCCACTGGTTTGCCTTCACGAAAAAAATGTTTCGTGAACTCAAGGGCGTCGGGAGTCGCGCGCAACTCATCTGGATTCATCAGACCACCCGAAATCATCAGCGCATCAAATTCTTCCGGCCGCGCTTCATCGAGTGGAATATCCACCTCAAACTTGTCGCCTTTATCGGCGTGATTCATTCCCTGAATCTGTCCCGATTTAGGCGAAACAATTTTCGTTGCCGCACCCTCTTCCTCCAGCGCTTCGCGCGGCTTCGTCATTTCCACCTGTTCGAATCCATCAGTGACGAGAATCGCCACTTTTTTGCCATCCAATTTGCCCATAACAATTTCCTCTCAGTTGAATTTTGTTTTGCATAGGTTAGTTGCCGACCATCGAAAAAATTTCGCGACCGCTGCCGCAGTTGGCCGTAAATCGAAAACCGTTTGGTCGGCGCGAGCCCGCGAGTAAGATTCGCCTGCACGCCGATGTGGCGAAATGGCAGACGCAACGGACTTAAAATCTATTCCGCGTCTATCGAGCGAATTGTCGCCTCTCGCGCATGGGCGAACACGGGCGAACAAAGCTGACCACGTTAGACACTGATAACGTCAAGACGGCGTCAACGCCTCAGCCCCCTCCCGCGTGCGTGGAAAGGACGGACAGCCCTGCGGTGCGTGGTGCTTGCGTATCCTCAGCAGGTGCCACCGGGGGCGCTTTCGCCCGCCATCCCGTCGGCACCGGACCTGGGGCGGAGTGGCTCCAGGACGAATCAAGGAATTCTCAACGGAATCAGGCTGGAACAAATGCTTGCGCTGCCTCACGCATTAATTGCGATTGCAGGGCGAGATTGAGCTTGCGTTCCATGTTGTACTCGCTTCTCGCGGCGTCGCTCAAGGCGCCCTGTGTTTGAATCAACGTCGTGTGGTGCGTCGCGTTGAGATGGGATCCCCATTCCATCGCCTGCTCGGTGCTAAGAAAAATCGGGATAAGGAGAGTTTTGAGTGCTTCTCTATACGCCGCGCTTTTATGCCACTGTTTCTTCTCCCGGCGTTGTCGTTTTCCGTAGCAAACTGCTGAACTAGGCCAGATGCTTCCGAGAGCAGAGTAGGCTGGTCTAGTTTTGTGCTCCTAGGCCTGGAGAAGCTGCTCCTTGTCGATGCACTGGCGTCAGATGTCTAGGAAAATATTCAGCGGCGTCCCTTTTGGTGAGTTTCGCGATTACTACTTCAACGCCGCTGCGACTAAAAAGTCATTGGAAGCGAAACATATTTGCCGCCCGTGAGGAAGTCGCCTCGCTCTATAGCCGAGCTTGATATTCTCTTTCTGCGAAACGGAATGATCGAGGCGTTCATTCCTAAAACAGTTGGAAATATTAGAATTGACAGTCCCGCCGAGAATACTATTACTCTCGGCCCTGTCCGATGCATCTCTAATAAACCACTAAAGTTATTCCAAACCCCTCAAACTCTGAAACACATGAAGCGGGAATTAAAACCACAAGAACACGAAGAAATCGTTAGCGCTGTTGCGGCGGGCGATAGAATCAAAGCGATGAATATTTATCTTTCGGCAACAGAGGGTAATCTGACGGACGCGCAAAACTACTTGAAAACGCTGACCGCAAAAGCCGAGGCGGCGCAGTCAGAACGATTCGTAAAGTAGTCTGGGTAAAGTCGCATAGGAAACCCGAAAAATTGGGTACACCGCATCGCTTCCGCTAAATAGGGTAACCGAAAGTATTCACAGCTCCATAATCTTCTCGGTACTCAGTAGACGTGTGCCTAAGTGATTGAAAATATTCGCACACCGTCAAAGAATCACGAGGGCCACGATCCGGTAAGTCCTAACGCTGAAGACGGCCGGTTTTCGTCCCTACTGTTCGCTTACTTGGTAAGATTGACCTGGCCGATTATCTCCACAGCGATAGGAGTTTTATCGTCGGCGGGAGTAATTACCTGAAGTTTTTCCACCACACCTCGACGCTGAAGTTGTCGCAACGGCCTGACCACTCGCAGGTGGAAAGCGTGAGCATTCTCGGCAGAAGGATTGAATTGCCAGAACCTTCTGCCGACCCCGATTTCTAGTAGCACTTTGTAGTAATCCGGATCTAGCATTTTGGCACAACAACTACGCGAAGCGATTGACAGTCTGGGAAGCGCCTAAGCTCTGTCAACTTTCAGACAACACTTTCCCTTCTCATTACGAAAACTAGGATAATTCTCCGTGTGCCACAGAATAAAAACTGGACATCGGCGAACATTGGTAGCGCATTCTTCTGGCCGTTAATAACCTGAATCGAACGAGGGGCTTACATCCTTAGCGCGCTTCAAGCAGGACATCAAAGCTATGGACAAGGCTAGCGAAGCGATTCTCGCGCTCAGGCCGGTGACCTTCCACTACAAGCAGGAGCTTGATCCCGAGGCGGTCCCGCAATTCGGCTTGATTGCGGAGCAAGTGGAGAAAGTGAACCCTGACCTAGTCGTGCGTGATGACGATGGCAAAGTGAGCACAGTACGTTACGAAGCAGTGAACGCGATGCTGCTCGATGAGTTCCTGAAAGAGCACCGGGATGTCGCACAACAGGAGAGCACAATCGCCGAACTCAAGACGACTATCGCACAGCAGCGGAAGCAGATAGAAGCGTTGACCGCGACTATCCAAAAAGTGAGCGATCAAATTGCGCTTAGCAAACATGCACGACAGTTAGTCGCCAACCCTTAGCGCTGCACTATCGGAAACGGGATTAGCTCGGTTCAGGCATCATCCGCCGAAGAAATATCGGGAAATTGTCGCTGACAAGCTTTCTGTTGCCCGGCTGGTCATGGAGCTATTGCAGTGCTGTTACCCGAGAGGGCTGGCGTTGGATTGTTGACGCCCATAGTGAAGGTCGCCGCTACATTGTACATTCTGACGAACTTTAGCGCGTTTCTCGAATTGGAAGCGACGTTGCTGTGGTGTTTTGCCATTCGAAGCGTAGGATTTTGCTCGACAACGGGTCGCGATTCGTGTCAAAAGGCGGCCTTAAATACGACCTGGATCGGGCCGGGACGTTTTTGCTCCCGGAGGGCGTTCTGACCTTATCCAGGGTTAGCTGCAACAACTAACTGCGGGCGAAGAAAGAAGCTCCCTATGAATCATCGGAATCCATTCAGCAGTGCGACTCTTGTGACACGCCATTCAATTGGACGATTCCTTGAGCGTCGCAGTTGTCTCCCCGTCGTGCTGGCCATTGTATGGATTACATTTGCGCCAAGCCTTCAGGCGGTGACACCACCGCCGGACGGAGGTTATCCGAACCAAAACACGGCTGAAGGTGAGGATACTCTCGTCAATCTGACAACTGGCATCGCCAACACGGCGATTGGCTTTAATGCGCTCTTTAGCAACACCACCGGCATCGGCAACACGGCCACCGGTTTTGAGGCGCTCTTTAGCAATACAACCGGCGGCCAAAACACGGCTAACGGTGCTGCTGCGCTTTTTAGCAACACCATCGGCCACGACAACACGGCCGCGGGTGTAAATGCGCTCTTTAGCAACAACACCGGCGTCAACAACACAGCAACCGGTTCTGCTGCGCTCATTTTCAACACAACCGGCGGCAGTAACACGGCCACCGGTACTGGAGCGCTCTTTAGCAACACAACTGGCAGCGAAAATACGGCAACCGGTGCTGCTGCGCTCGTTTTCAACACGACCGGCCACGACAACACGGCCAACGGTTTTGATGCGCTAATTAGTAACTCAACCGGCAGCAGGAACACCGCCGACGGTGTCTCAGCACTCTCTCAAAGCACAACCGGCAACAGCAACACGGCCGACGGTTTCGAAGCACTCCGTCATAACACAGAGGGCGAACTAAACACGGCATCCGGTTTTCGTGCGCTCTTGAACAACACAACCGGCCACAGGAACATCGCATTCGGCCCTTCAGCCGGTGCACATCTCACAACGGGCAGTAACAATATCGATATTGGCAACATAGGTGTTGCTGGTGAGTCAGCTACTATCCGCATCGGCGCGGGAGGGACGCACATGGCCACCTTTATCGCTGGCATCCGTGGAGTAACCGTTCCTACTGGCGTCGGCGTTATTATCGGCTCTAACGGTCAGCTTGGCTCGGTAGTTTCCTCAGCGCGCTTCAAGCAGGACATCAAAGCTATGGACAAGGCCAGCGAAGCGATTCTCGCCCTAAAGCCGGTGACCTTTCGCTACAAGGAAGAACTCGACCCTGAGCACATCCCTCAGTTCGGATTAGTTGCTGAACAAGTGGAGAAGTGGATCCCGATTTAGTAGTTCGTGATGCTGACGGAAAGGTCAATACTGTGCGTTACGAAGCGGTGAACGCGATGCTATTAAACGAGTTCCTCAAGGAGCATCGCAGGGTCGAAGAGCAACGAAACCCACTTTGAGACCAAAATCGCACAGCAGCAGAAGCAAATCGAAGTTCTGACTGCGGGATTACAAAAGGTCACCGCTCAAGTTGAATCAGGCAAAACTTCAGTCCGTGTCGCCATTAGCAACGAGTAGGCTCATTACTTTCGTGTTCTCTCTCGCCGAAATAGACGAAAGAATGTTCGCTGTATATTACGAATGTTTGCGTAATAATAGTTAGGCGCAATCGAACACTACGAACGCTAGATGCACTAATGAGCGACGAGCAGAAATGCCCGCTATGCGATCAGGCCAATCGCTGTGCCATGGCCGAAAATGAGTCAGTTAGCGCCTGCTGGTGCACGAGCATAAGGCTCACAGAGGACATGCTCGAAGAAGTCCCGGCCAAGGACCGCGGCGTCCGATGCGTCTGCGCCACGTGTGCCCGCGCGCTGGCGACCGCCTCGCTTAACCAAGCGCTCCAGCCAACCCTTAGCCGTCGCAACGGCAAAGAGATCGGAGCGTATTCAGGGCGAAACCAAAGTATAACCAACCGGCAGCGTTGGCCCGTACGCACCACCGGCGACCGCACCCCCGCTGAGGTACCAGATGGCGGTCTGACCCATAGCCGGGTTGAACAAAATGTAATCGGGTTTTCGGTCGCCATTGATGTCGGCGGTGCCTCGCAGCATCCAGCCCAGAGGTAGAGTCGGACCATAGGAGTATCACGATCGCCGACTGTTCGATGAGGATTCTCTCCCACATTGCATTACTCGCGCGCATAAAGGCGAGTTTCCAGCTTCCGAGCAATGTTGAGAAATGTTGGAAGGAACTCGCTAGGAACTTACTTTTCCCCGCTTCTTCCGCTTAAGGAATGTGATCAACTCTTCTGTCGGCCGAAGCCCGACCAACCTGCCTTTCGGGCCACGGTCTAGTTCGATCTTTGGACACCTCTTATGTTTCAAATTCCTGGATAGGGTGTGCCGCTCGATTCCGATCAATTCGTAAAGCTGGCTAGGCCGAACCCAGACAAGTTGTTTTGCAGCGACGCCCGGACCTGATTTATCCTCCAACCTAAATACGACAAACTCATCCCCTAATCTGAAAGCCTTTTCCTGCCAGCCGGGTTCGGCCATTCGAGCAACGAAATATCCGTTCTCTTCGAGCAGGTTCTTAGCTCTGACAATTTCTTCAACCATGAATCGAGATGACATTTTCCGGCGCTTTTTCATCGGTTAACAATTGCGCCATCCTATGTGAATGCACCGGATTAACGTGGCTGTAAGTGTCCAAGATTAGTTTCCCTCCGTCTTTATGGCCTTGCCATTGTGAGATGACCTTCACGTCTATTCCCTTCTCTATCGCCCGCGTTATAAACATCCGGCGAAATGACCGGTGAGTATAATTGGGCAATCCAAGGCGGCCGCAGGCACTAGTGATCGCTTTCTTCGCGCTCTGGATGCAAAACACCGCGCCGTTATCCGACCGGCCGTTGCTTTTCCGTCGCTCTAGTAATGATCGCAACTGCGGATAAAGCGGCACAACAAAACCGGCTTGTGTCTTGTGGCGGAAAGTGCGGATTGTTTCCCTTTCCCAATCAATGTCGGACCATCTCAACGAGGTAGCCTCTGCTTGCCCCAGTCCGGCTAATCCCAAAAATTCGACAAAGTCCGCACTTTCCTGTGCATCGTTGCTGAAGCGCTGGTTGCGGATATCGGCAACAATCGCTTTGAACTGGTCAAAAGAGGGAGTTTCTCGGATCGGCTTACTGAGTTTCACCGTCCCGATATTCTCTGCTGGGGAATGGCTGATCACGCCGTCAGCGACCGCCATCCTTAAAATCTGCTTCAAACCGGCGAGGTGCTGGTTGCGCGAGACAGGTCCGAGATTATAACGAGCGAGCCACAGTTGCACGTCCGATGGTTTGATTTTGGAGACCTGGGAGTTTGAACCAGTCGGCCAGTCCCGCTTGATCCGGTCCACGATATGCGCCTTGCGCTCCAGAGTCTTGGGCTTTTGGTGCTGGACTGTTTTAAAATATCGGTCGCAAAGCTCGGCGAGAGTAAACTTGCTTTTCGAACGATCGATTTGGCTCTGTTCGTCTTTGAGCGCGGACAGCCGCCGCTTGGCTAAATCGCGGTCAATCGTTCCAAGGCTGCGGCGGATTTCCTTGCCGCGGGCTTTGATACGCGCATAATAAACGCCATTGGATGAATACCGGTAAAGACATTCTCCGACCTTCTGAAAAGCTCCTGCGGGGTGAGGTCGGGGCGATTTCACGACATTCCCGCTCTACAGTGGACAAAAACGGTGGACAAGGAGTATTTTTTGCAGGAAAAGTCAGGGGCGATTTTCATAGGTAAAAATGCGGGTGTAGCTCAGTGGTAGAGCACCTCCTTGCCAAGGAGGACGTCGCGAGTTCGAGCCTCGTCACCCGCTGTCTTTTAGGGCGCGCACCAATTTTGAGACATGACGGCGCATATCTCTCGAATTTAGAGCTCACAAGGTCATTATTTTGAATCCGAACTGGCTTTTCTCTGCATCTCATAGACAAATGAAAACTATGAAAGCATATGCTCTTGGTGGCGCCGTTACTTTTGGCCTGGTCCTGGCTATCTACGCACAAACACCTGGTGCCACGCCAGAAACGCCGGCTCCGTCGCCCACGCTCGCGGCCACGGCAACGCCCCCGGCTTCCGTTTCTCCCGCGATTTCGGCAACACCTTCCGCGGCCAATCAATTTGCGGACAAGATTAAGGAACGGGTCGATCGCAAATTTAAACACAAGGGATTTGCGATCACCGTCGATGGGAACGATGGCAAGGAACCCGATTCCCATCGCCATCATGGGGACGACGACATCCCAGGAAAGGTCCTTCCAATCGCCATTATCAGTGTTCTGGCCGTGTTTGGATTCCCAGTCGCAATTGTCGCCGTCATTATGTTCAGCAGTTGGGCTAGGACGCGTTCGCTGCATCGTACCGTGCGGATGATGGTGGAAAAAGGTCAGCCGGTCCCGCCGGAGTTACTCTCGTCCCCCGCGGCGGCGCCGGTAACCGTGCGCCCGTGGTACGATTTGCGCCGGGGCATCGTCCTCGTCTCGGTCGGCGTCGGTGTAGTCATGTTTTTTGGAATTAGTGCCGGTTGGGACAACGGCGTCTGGGCACTTGGTTTGATTCCCGGCTTGATAGGTCTCGGTTATCTGCTGGCGTGGCGACTTGCTTATCGCGACGAGAAAGCGTTGAAACAATGATGTGGAGCTGACCGATGCCGACCTGCTCGCGCGAGTTATTGTTGATGGTGACCAGCACGCTTTTGGCGAGCTGGTTCGCCGCCATCAATCGCCCGTGCGCGGCCTTTTACGCCAGCTGGTGCGGGCCGACGTGGAACTGGCCGATGATCTCGCCCAGGAAACGTTTATTCGAGCTTACAAAAATATCCGGAGTTTCCGAGGCGAAGCGAAATTCTCCACCTGGCTTTATCGAATCGCTTACAACGTTTTCCGCGAGAATGCTCGCAAGCGCAAAGAGCTTGTCGGGATCGATGAAGAACAGTTGCAGGCCGAGGTCGATCCACAAACGACCGATCCCGCGTTGCGTCACGATCTCATGAACGCGCTGGCTAACTTACCGTTACATGAGCGCACGGCCGTCACGCTTTGTTGCCAGAATGGGTTATCTCACGACGAAGCGTCCCGCGTCCTCGATATTCCGCTTGGGACGGTGAAGACGAATGTCTTGCGCGGACGCGAGAAATTGAAGAAAATGCTAGCGGCTTGGGCGACCTGAAATGAACGATCCACTTGATAATTTACTCGATGCGCGATTGCGTGACGAGACGCCCTATATCGACGATGCGGGCTTTACCGCCCGAGTGATGCAACAGCTTCCGCACCGGCGTTTCTCCTGGAGCGCACAACGCGCTTTCATTATTTTCGCGGCGACTGTTGTGTCGGTTGTGATCGCCTATTTCGCATCGGGCGAGGGAATGTTCGTGCATGATGCGTTTGCGCGGATGTCGGGTCTAAAACCGGTGCAATTGCTTCTTCTGATCCTGGCCTGTGGAACTGGAATGACCATTGCCGGGCTTTGGGCTGCGCTTACGCGAACACGCGACATGACCGTTTAAGTCATCCCGAAGCGAAGTCGAGGGACCTCGACGAAGCATCTTTAAGCTTTCACATCGGGATTCCTCGACTGCGCTCGGAATGACGGTCATTACGCGGCGCAAAGCTCGCGCGCTTTCTTTACGTCAGCCGCAATTTGCTTTCGAAGCGCCTCGACGTTTTCGAATTTTTTCTCCGGCCGCAGGAATTGTACGAACTTTATTTCGATATCGCCGCCGTAGATGTCGCGATGAAAATCGAGAAGATGAACTTCGATCGTGCGCTCGGCCTTTTCGCCGGAAACAGTCGGTCGGAATCCCACATTGACGACGCCGTGATGGAGTACGCCTTCGAACCAGGCCTCGACAAAGTAAACGCCGTTGGGCGGAAATTGTTCGCTGTGCGCACTCAAATTTGCCGTTGGAAAACCGATCTGCCGCCCCAGCTTTGAACCTTCCGTGACCGTGCCGAGAATGGTGTAGTCGCGGCCGAGCATTGCGGCTGCGCCAGCAAAATCGCCGCGCTCAATCCGGGCGCGAATGGCGGTGCTGCTGACGACCGCACCGTTCACCTTTACTGGCGGGATTCCGACAACGTTGAAGTGATGCCGGGTACCGAGTTTGCGCAGGAGTGCGAGATTGCCGGCCCGATTTTTTCCGAATGACCATTCATGGCCGACACAAATTTCGCACAGGGCCCTGGCGTTCTCGGTCAGTTGGTCAACGAAATCCTCCGCCTCGGTTTGTGCGAAATTTTTGTCGAAAGAAATTATCAGGAGATGGCCGACACCAAGAGCGCGAATCAACGCGATCTTATGCGGCGTGGAAGTAATGAGATGAGGCGGATTCTCTGGCCGCAAAACTTTGGCAGGATGTGGATCAAAGGTGACAACAACCGGCGTTCCATCTTCAGAATGGGCATGCCGCGCAGAAGTGGAGATGACGGCTTGGTGACCGAGGTGTACGCCGTCGAACGCGCCGATCGCGAGGAAAAGCGGACCGTCTAAATGCGCGAGACCGGCCGTGGAACGGAGGATTTCCATCAGATAAATGACGAAGCACGAATGACGAATGCGGCAGAATGACGAAGCACGAATGACGAATGACGAAGGAATGACGAAATCCGAATGTCGAAAACGCAGCGCGATTGGTCATGCGTCATTCGGATTTGTTTCGTCATTCCCCTCACGCTCCCCGCATCCGGGAAACCTGCGGCAACGAAAGCACACGCGCGGCAATTTCGGACGGGTCGCCATTTTTGATCTGATCGACCGAAACTGCGTTCGCGACATCGAATCGCCCCGATTTCACTCGTCGGAGCGAATAGAGATGGGCGCCGCAACCGAGTTCCGCGCCGATGTCGTGTGCGTAAGTTCGAACGTAAAAACCTTTGCTGCAGACAACGGTGAAATCCACTTTGGGTAGCGCAATCCGATCGATGGAGTAGCGGTAAACGTGCACTAACCGCGGCTCCCGTTCGACTGTTTTTCCCTGGCGCGCGAGCTTGTAAAGTGGAACACCGGAGTGTTTGATGGCGGAGACCATTGGCGGGGTTTGATAAAAATCGCCACGAAATTTCTCAAACGCGGGCCGAATTTTTTTTTCATCCAAGGCCGGCACCTCGCGCTGCTCGATGATTTCGCCCTCCTTGTCCTGCGTGCTCGTTGTTACTCCAAACATCATCGTCCCGGAATATTCCTTGTCCTCAGCCATAAGGAGGTCCTGAATTTTTGTACCGCGTCCGAGGGTGAGGAGGAGGAGGCCGGTTGCGATCGGATCGAGCGTGCCGCAGTGACCGACTTTCCGGATTTGCAAACGCCGCCGCACCAGCGCGACGACATCGTGCGATGTCATCCCTGCGGCCTTGTCCACGAGCAGAACGCCGTCAGGTGTTGCGCTCGATTGCTGCACAAGCTTGTTCCACGATTTTTTTCTCTACTTCCGGCAAGGTGCCGCGAACGCGTGCTCCGGCGGCGAGGACATGGCCGCCACCACCAAACTGGGTACAAATCGCGCAGACGTCGACCGCTTCGTTTTTCGAGCGCATGCTGACGCGCACTTTTCCATCGGGCAGTTCTTCGAAGAAAATTGCCGCGATCACGCCGCGGATGGCCCGCAAATTATCGATCAACCCTTCGTTGTCTTCCGGAATCACGCTGAGGGCGAGGGCAGCGGCCTGGCTCAAACTGAACCACGCCAGTTTTCCGTCGCACCCGAATTGCATCGTGGCCAATAGTTCGCGCAGTAATTCGATGCGCCGGCGCGGAAAATTTTCGTAAAGTAATTGGCTGATTCGCCCGACCTCGACTCCGCAACGAACCAGCTCCGCCGCGATCTCGAACGTGCGCACGGTTGT
>Ga0209473_1001536_pt1 | contig 12891 bp, 11 predicted proteins | sample GraSoiAngelo_133_FD_185890 | JGI IMG/M metagenome (GOLD analysis project Ga0209473, IMG submission 185890) | Grasslands soil microbial communities from the Angelo Coastal Reserve, California, USA - 14_0929_05_20cm (SPAdes) (version 2) | ecosystem: Environmental > Terrestrial > Soil > Grasslands ...
CCTCTATCACGACGACATCCATGGCAAGCCTTTGTGGCGCAAGCACATGACCTTGCGCCTTGCCGAAGAGATTCGCGCCGAACTCGCGGGCGCGGGGTGGTCATGAGCTTCGAGATCAACGGCAAGGCGTTTTCCGAAACTCCGCGGGCCGGGCAATGCCTGCGAACCTTCCTGCGCGAGCTCGGGCATTTCGGCGTCAAGAAAGGCTGCGACGCCGGTGATTGCGGCGCCTGTACGGTGCTGATCGACGGCGAGCCGGTGCATAGCTGCCTGATCCCGGCCTTTCGCGCCGACGGGCATGCCGTGACCACCATCGAAGGCCTCGCTGGCGGCGGCGGCATCCACCCGATGCAGCAGGCGTTCCTCGACGCCCAAGCCTTTCAATGCGGGTTCTGCACCGCGGGCATGATCATGACCTGCGCATCGCTCAACCAGGCACAACGGCAGGACCTCGGCGCTTCGCTCAAGGGAAACCTCTGCCGCTGCACCGGCTATCGCTCGATCGAAGATGCGCTTGACGGCAAGACCAACATCGAGGATGCCGCTGCCGGCGCCGCGTTCGGCCGCAGCCTGCCGGCGCCCGCCGGACCGCTGGTGGTGCGTGGCGCGGCGCGCTACACCTTCGATACGGCGATCGAAAGCCTGTTGCACATCAAGCTAAAGCGCTCACCGCATCCGCACGCCAAGATCATCTCAATCGACAAGAGCGCGGCGCTTGCCGTCCCCGGCGTGCAGACGGTGCTGACCTCGGAAGACGCACCGGATCTGCTGTTCTCCACCGCACGGCACGAGAAGGCGTGGATGGATCCGGACGACACGCGCGTGCTCGACAAGATCGTTCGCTTCGTCGGGCAGAAGATCGCGGCCGTGGTCGCGGAGACCGAGGCTGCCGCCGAAGAAGGCTGCCGCCGTCTCGAGGTCGAGTATGAAATATTGCCGGCGGTGTTTGATCCGACACAGGCGATCGCGCCGGGCGCGCCGGTCCTGCACGGCGACAAGACGGTTGAGCATCGCGTTACCAACGGCCCACGCAACATCGTGGCGGAAACCCATGGCGAATACGGCGATGTCGGAGCCGCACTTGCGAACTCCGCAGTCACCTATGAAGGAACGTTCACCACGCAGCGCGTCCAGCACGCTGCATTGGAGACGCATGGCGGCCTCGCCTGGGTCGATGCGTCGGGCATTTTAAATGTCCGTTCCTCTACGCAGGTACCGTTCCTGACGCGGCGTGCGCTCGTCGATATTTTCAAGCTGGCTCCGGAAAAGGTCCGGGTGTTTTGCGAGCGCGTGGGCGGCGGCTTCGGCGGCAAGCAGGAAATGTTCGTCGAGGATATTCTGGCACTCGCGGCGCTCAAGACCGGCCGGCCGGTCAAGCTCGAGCTTACCCGCGAGGAGCAATTCATCTCGACATCGACGCGGCATCCGATGCGGGTGACGGTGAAAGCGGGCGCGGACAAGGACGGCAAGCTCAAGGCTCTACAGCTCGACGTGCTCTCGAACACCGGCGCCTATGGCAATCATGCCGCCCCGGTGCTGTTTCACGCCTGCGGTGAAAGTCTCGGCGTCTATAATTGCGCAAACAAGAAGGTCGACGCCGTCGTCGCCTACACCAACACGGTGCCGGCGGGCGCCTTCCGCGGCTACGGCTTGCCACAGGCCCTGTTCGCTGTAGAGGCTGCGATCGACGAATTGGCCGAAAGGCTCGGCATCAACCCTTTTGAAATGCGCCGTCGCAACATCGTCAAGCCCGGCGACCCCATGTTGTCGCCTCCCGGCACCGGCTATCATGACGTGCTTTACGGCTCTTATGGGCTCGACCAGTGTCTCGATCTCGTCGAACACGCGATGCAAGCCGATGCGCCAAAGACTGATCTCTCCGCCGACTGGCTGATCGGTGATGGCATCGCGCTCACGATGATCGACACCGTGCCGCCGGACGGGCATTTTGCCGATGCCAGGATTTCGCTGCGCGGCGACGACGACTTCGATCTGACGGTCGGAACGGCGGAGTTCGGCAACGGCACCTCAACGGTCCATCGCCAGATCGCCGCCACCGTGCTCGCAACCTCCGTCGATCGAATTCACCTGAAACAATCCGACACTGCTCATGGCGGCCACGACACCGGCGCTTACGGCAGCGCAGGCACCTTCGTCGCCGGACGCGCGACGCAGGCCGCGGCCGAAACTCTCGCCGCCAATCTCATCGCATTGGCATCCGACATAGCCGCAACCGATGCCGGCACATGTGTCCTTGAGCCAGAGTCCGTCGTCTGCGGAACACAGCGTTTGTCGTTCGCACAAATCGCCAAGTCCGCGCGCGACCGGGGAACAACGCTCGAAGCGACCGGGAATTCGGCCGGTACGCCGCGTTCGGTCGCCTTCAACGTGCAAGGCTTTCGCGTTGCCGTGAACAAAGCAACGGGCGAAATCAAGATCCTCAAAAGCGTGCAGGCCGCCGACGCCGGCCGCGTCGCCAACCCGATGCAATGTCGCGGGCAGGTCGAAGGCGGCGTCGCGCAGTCGCTCGGCGCGACGCTGTACGAGGAGATGGTGATCGATGACGGCGGCTGCGTAATAAATCCGAAATTCCGCGACTATCACCTGCCGTCGTTTGCGGACGTTCCGCGCACCGAGGTCTATTTCGCCGACACGTCGGACGCGCTGGGGCCGATAGGCGCCAAGTCGATGAGTGAAAGCCCCTATAATCCCGTGGCGGCCGCGCTCGGCAATGCGCTTGCGGATGCCACCGGCATCCGCTTCACGGCGGTGCCATTCAAGCCGGACCGGCTATGGCCGTTGCTGCATGAGAAGTTCAGGAAGCCGGAGTGAGGCGCCAGAATGCTGCGCGCTCCCTGCTTTCGTCATTGCGAGGAGCGTAAGCGACGAAGCAATCCAGCCTTCCTAATGACCATGCAGTGCTGGATTGCTTCGCGGAGCCTGTCATCGGGCGCGCATTCGCGCGACCCGTTGGCTCGCAATGACGCGGCTAGCCCCGCCCCACGGTGCATTCGATCTGGCCGTGCGGCTCGTCGGTCGGCAGGAACACATCGTTGTTGTTATCGAGCCCGAACGCAGACAGGTTCATGAGGATGAAGTGCATATTCGGGCAGGCCATGCTGATCTCTGAAATTTCCGGCACCGCGGCAAGCGCCGCCTCCCCCATCCGGCACAGGCTGTCCTGCACGCTCGCGCTATAGGTCGTCGCAAACACCTCCAGCAGCGTGTCAAGGATCTTCTTGTTGGTTGCGGGATAGCTCGCAGGCTTCGCCGACCATTTCCAGGATGCCACCATGGAGGTCGCGCATATGCGGTCGTTGGTCTCGGGGATCGTCGTGTAGCGGTCCTTGACGTATTTCTCCCAGCCCGACTGGGTCGACTTCATGAACGCAAAGCCGTCGATGCCCGAGCTCATCGACGATTCCTTGCGCGTGGCAGTCACTTCGACGGACGGCTTGCCGTTGCTGTCGAGAACGAAACTATGCGGGTGCGGCCTGCCACCGATGGTCAATCGCGTCCATTTCGTCTCATGTGCCGTGATCGTGACTGACGACACCTGCGAATACGTATCGAGAAATTTCTTCGCCAGCACCTGGCAGAATTCCTCGCTGGGGAGGCCGGCATTTTCCCGCGCGACAACGTTGACCACGTTCTTGATGGTGTCGGTCGAGACCGTATTGGAATTGTCGGCATGAGTGTAGGTGCGGGCGAAATCGCCTTCGACCATCGCCTTGACATTGAGCTGGCTGACCTCGTGTCGTTCGCCGTCGCGATGGATCCGCATCACGCGAACCCGGCCTTTCCCGTATCTGTTCTTGATCAGCGGCACGCGCAAAACCCTCCGGTCTTAGGCAAATCGCGAGGCTTGGTACCGCCCGGCTTGAACCGATAATGAGCAACGTTCATGCCAACAGGCAAGCCTTGCCCGAAAAAGCCTTGCCCGAAAAAGCCTTGCTGGCAAAAATGCGGCTGCCAGATTGAGAAGCGAGAACTCAGCTGCCGCGATAGGTCGCGTAGCTCCAGGGCGTGACCAACAGCGGCACGTGGAGATGGCCTTCCGGCTCGCTGACCGAGAAGCGCAGCGGAATTTGATCGAGGAATGGCGGGTCGGACGTCGCCACCTGTCGTTCGGCAAAATATTTCCCGACGCCAAACGTCAGCTCATAACGCCCGATCGGCACCGGCCGGCCGCCGATCAACGGCTGGTCCGTCCTGCCGTCCCAATTGGTGACCGTGCGCGTCACCACGCGGCTCATGCCCAGCGCAGATAATTCGGTCAGCTCGACTGCAATCCCCGCTGCCGGATTGCCGCCATGGGTATCGAGCACGTGGGTCGACAGCCGCCCATGCACGTTCAACTTGTCCTCGGAGGCGACAGACTGATCGAGGCGAAGCGCTGCGATCCGGCAGATTTCCTCGAGCGATGTCTGCATTTCCGTTTTCGCATCGTTCGGCAGCCTTCGCTCGAAGTCGCGTAGAATGGAATCCCTGGTCTGACGCCGGACGCAGACGATATAAGGAAAACCGAACTTCGAGCGGTAGGCGTTGTTGGCGCGCTCGAACGCCTCATATTCGGCGTCCGACAAACGGTCGAGGCCGACGCTATTCTGCTCGGCATTGGATTCCGCCGTGAGGCCGGCGGCGCGCTGGGTCTTGTTGGCGAGATCGGGATGCGCCTTGATCAGGGCCAATCGAAGCTCGGATGGCGCGCGATCGACCGCGATCTTCATCGCTGAAAACAGCGCCTTGACGCCTGCAAATGGCCGCGCGGCGGCGGCCCGTTGCGCGATCCACGGCGAATATTCGAAGATGTTGGCAAGCGCTGCGACGAAGTCGTCCTTGCTGCACGCGTTAAGGTCGGAAAGGCTCAGCTGCGACATCTGTGCCTCACCTATCCGTGCGCCGGCGCGTTGGCGGCAAGATGCGCAAGATTGGCGTGCCAATGCTGTGCGATCTGCAGCCGCGTCGGCACCCACACCCGCTCATGGTTCAAGACATAGTCGAGAAACCGCATCAGCGCCGCCGCGCGTCCGGGCCGGCCGACGATCCGGCAATGCAGGCCGACCGACATCATCTTCGGTGATGTCGCGCCTTCAGCGTAGAGCACGTCGAAGCTGTCCTTCAGGTAGGTGAAGAACTGATCGCCGCCGCCAAAGCCCTGCGCGTTGACAAAGCGCATATCGTTGGCATCGAGCGTATAGGGAATGATCAGGTGCGGCGCGGACGGTCCCTTGATCCAGTAGGGCAGATCGTCTGCATAGGAATCGCAGGAATACAGGAAGCCGCCCGCTTCCATCACCAGTCTCAGGGTGTTGATCGATGATCGCCCGGTGTACCAGCCGAGCGGACGCTGGCCGGTCGCCTCGGTATGAACGCGGATGGCTTCGGCGATCTCCAACCGCTCCTCGGCTTCCGACATATCCTTGTGCTCGACCCATTTCAGGCTGTGGCTCGCGATGTCCCAGCCGGCTTCCTTCATGGCCGCGACCGCCTCGGGATTGCGCTTCAACGCGGTGGCCACGCCGAACACGGTCGTCGGCAGCTCGCGCTCGGTGAACATGCGCCACAGCCGCCAGAAGCCGGCGCGCGAACCATATTCGAACATCGATTCGATATTGGCATGACGCTGGCCCGGCCAGGGCCGCGCACCCAGAACATCGGATAGAAACGCTTCGGAAGCGGCGTCGCCATGCAGGATGTTGTTCTCGCCGCCTTCCTCGAAATTCACCACGAACTGAACGGCGACCCGCGCATGACCGGGCCAATGCGGATCGGGCGGGTTGCGGCCATAGCCGCGGAGATCGCGCGGGTATCCGGCCTGCGTCATTCACGCCATCTCAAAACGAATTTTTTGGGCGCCCTTCCACAGCACGGTCTTGCCGAGTGCAGGCAGATTCTCAAGCCCCGAGGTCAGGGTGATGAAATGGTTACCGGCGAGCTGGCCCATCTTGCTCGCGAAATGTACGCTGCCATAGGCCAGCAGGATTTCGGTCTCGCTGATGCCGCCGGGATAAAGGAGGATCTGACCGGGCGCGGGATAACTGGTGTGGTTCTCATACGTGACGCCGAAATCGAGATCGCCGAGCGGCATCCAGACCCCCTCGCCGCTCCAGCGCACATGGATGACCTGGCTCTCGAATGGCATGGCCTTGCGGAACGCGGCGCAGGTCTTGGGCGCAAGCTGTTCTTCAAAGCGGGCCTGGAAGGTGAAGTCACCGCTGCGGATAACAAGTTGGTTCATTCAAAGTGCTCAAGATCGAGGGCTCTGGCGTATCAATTGCAGCCAGGGACAGCGGAAGCAAGGAACATTCCACGGCGATCGCGGGCCTCCCTGCTTAGCAGCGACCAAATCGTCTACTGGTCCGGCCGCTTCACTTCGTAAGACCAGCCGAACAGCCCGCTTCGCTGCACCTGGGACTCGGGCGCCGGCGGCGGCGCCTCCTTGTTTTCGGCCTGCGGCGGCGGTGGCGGCGGCGCGGGCAAGTTTTCGCACTTCATCGAATAGACCAGTTCGCCATTGGCGGTTCGCCCGATCGGAGCACAATTATCAGCGCGAGCGGCCGCGCTCTTCGTCTCCTTTGTCATCTCCTTGGGCGTCAACTTGGTTTGGGCCCAGGCGGGAGATACGATCAGCAGGAGGGCAAGCAATACTTTCTTCATCAGCCTCGCTCGCGAGAGATACTTTTCGCCGATTGGACCGGCTCGGGTGAAGCAAGCCTATTACATTCAGCCTGCCGACGCTGCTGAATATTTAGCCGAAAAGTAATTTGACCAAGAAATTTGCTCGCCGCTTCGTGAATTCGGCACCGTAATAATCCGAACGAGCCATCCTTATGTCGAGGGCTCGGCGCAAACTCACGAGACGCCACTCGCCTCGCAACAGAGCGCGCAAACAGCAGACAGGGAGACCTACCATGCGCAAGACAATCCTGACCATCCTGGGCGCGGCCGCACTCGCCGCCTCGTTCGTCCAAGTGGCCGCAGCCACCGAACGCCATCACGTGCGAAAGGTGGAACGCGCGCCGGTGAGCCAGCCGTACCGCAATTCCAACGCCTGGGTCGATCCCTACGCGCAGCCCAATTGGAGCTACGCGCAACCTGACTGGAGCTACGGGCAGTCGAACTGGTCGCGTTACGAAGGCGGCGCGATCTCGGCGCCAGCGGGTCACTAGAACAAGATGAGATTAGGTTGGATCGGAGCGGCATCGGAAGCGCGCTCCCTCGCCCCGCTCTTGCGGGGAGAGGGTTGGGGTGAGGGGCTTTTTCCACGCACCGAGCTCTTGGAGAGTCCCCCTCACCCGGCGCTACGCGCCGACCTCTCCCCGCAAGCGGGGCGAGGTGATACCGAATCCGCAGACTGACCGATTCAACAAAAACGCATCATACTCTAGGCGCGTAAGCCAACAAAAAGGGCCGGTCATGGCGACCGGCCTTTTCATTTCTCCTGCGCCCACTTACCCGACGGTTCCGCGGCGGCATCCGCGCAAGAACAACGCTGAGCAGGTCTTGGCACGGCGCTCAAGCTGGCCGCGTGTTGGCGGCGGCTTGTGGCCGAACATCACGTCACGCTGCGGTTGGAACACAAGCATGCCGAGCAGCATGCCGGCCGCCGCCTCGACATCGTCGAGGACGATCAGGCCGCGTTTGTGCTGCACAAGCAGCCATTCGGCCAGCGCCGCGACCGAGCGCCGCATCGCCTTGATGTAGAACGTCTCCGGGATGTCGGGGAACTTGTCGCTGTCCGCGAGGATCATGCGCTGAAGCGCGATGACCTCCGGGTCGAGCACAAGGTCGGCGCAAGCGAGCAGCGCATCGGGCAAGGCCGCCTCGATATCTCCCCCCTCGCAAGCGCGCAAACTGACGGTCGCAACGAACCGGTCGAGCCGATGCGTCACGGTTGCTTCGAACAGCGCCTTCTTGTCGGGAACGATGCGGTAAAGCGTTTTGGTCGAAACGCCGGCGCGCCGCGCCACACTCTCCATGCTGGTGGCGGCAAAGCCGCTCGCGGCGAATTCGTGCCGGGCTGCTTCAAGGATGAGGGCGCGGGTTTCTTCGTCGCACCGGACCTGGGGCCTTCCGCGGCTGCGGCGCCGTTCGACCGACTCGCTGCTGGTGGCCGGCCGGGTCTTTCTGGTTGTCGTCTGAGCCATGCTTTTAGATGATGCCTGTCATTCTATTGACAGTCCCAATATGGTGGCTATTTTGGAAAACGTCAAGTTTCCTAATTAACGCCCCGAGCCTTCGCCGAATTGTCGTTGGTTTACAGAGGGGTACACTAATAAGGAGCGCCGTTATGAGCCGCCATATCGTATCTCTCGAGGCCGAACGCCCGGTTCCGGCCGAAGTCGCCGAGGAGCTATTGCCAAGGCCGGACGCCAAGAACGAGGTGGCCATATCCGCCCCGCTTCCAACCGCACCGCTCGCGCGTAAGGGTGCGATCCGGCACATCCTGATGGCCGGCACCGCGGTGGCGCTGTTGGCCGGCGCGGCCTGGTACGGCTGGGACTACTGGACCGTCGGCCGTTATCTGGTCTCGACCGACGACGCCTATGTGAAGGCCGACAACACGACGATCGCGCCGAAAGTCTCCGGCTATCTCAGCGAAGTCCTGGTGGGGGACAACGAGCGCGTCGCGGCCGGCCAGATACTGGCACGGATCGACGACCGCGATTTCAAGGTAGCACTGGACCAGGCCAAGGCCGATGTCGCCGCGGCGGAGGCTGCGGTCACAAGCAAGCGGGCACAACTCGACGTCCAGCAGGCCGTGATCGCGGCGGCAAAGGCGACGATCGAGGTCGACACCGCGTCGCAGACCTTCGCGGGCCAAGAGAACAAGCGCTATACCGACCTGGCCGCCACCGGTTACGGCAGCGTGCAGAATGCGCAAGCCGCGCAGTCGCGCAACGCCAGCGCGCAGGCCGCGATCCTGCGCGACACCGCAAATCTTGCTTCGGCGCAGAAGCAGGTAGAACTGCTCAAGGCCGAGATCGCCCAGGCTACGGCCGCGGCGGCCCGCGCCTCCGCGCTGCAGCGGCAGGCCGAGCTCAATCTCGGCTACACCACGATCACAGCGCCGATCGACGGCATCGTCGGCAACCGCACGCTGCGCCCCGGTCAATTCGTGCAGGCCGGTACGCAACTGATGTCGCTGGTGCCGGCTGCCGGAGCCTACGTCGTTGCAAACTATAAGGAGACGCAGCTCACCGCCGTCCGCAAAGGGCAGCCGGTCGACGTCGCCGTCGATATGTTCCCCGGCCAAGTGGTACATGGCCATGTCGACTCGCTCGCGCCCGCCAGCGGCCAGGAGTTTGCGCTGCTGCCGCCGGACAACGCCACCGGCAATTTCACCAAGGTGGTTCAGCGCATCCCGGTGAAGATCGCGCTCGACACTACCTCGATCGAATTGCGCCCCGGCATGTCAGTGATCCCGACCATCGAAACGCGGGCGCGGCCGAGCAATCCCACGCGTCAAGCTGCGGCACCGAAAATCGCCTACGCCGGCTCCGAGAGGTGATGCCATGTCGGGCCTCGCTATGTCGGACCTCGCTCTCTCGCCCTCGACGCCGGTGACGCTCGCCATCGGCAATCCATCGCAAAGCGCCCCGGCCGGTTCCAGTAGCGCCAGCCTCACTGTCTGGATTTCCGTATTCGCCGCCATGATCGGCGCATTCATGGCGATCCTGAACATCCAGATCACCAACGCCTCGCTGCTCAATATCGAGGGCGGCATCGGCACCGGCGTCGACAACGGCTCCTGGATCTCGACATCCTACCTGATCGGGGAGATCGTCGTCATTCCGCTCACGGATTACCTCTCTAGGGTATTTTCGTTCCGCAAAATCATCCTTGGCTTCGCCGCCCTGTTCGCGTTGTTCTCCGTGGCCTGTGCCTTCACCCATGATTTGCCGTCGATGATCGCGATGCGCGGACTGCAGGGATTTTTCGGCGGCGTACTGATCCCGATGGCGTTCACGCTGGTTTTTACCAAATTGCCGAAAGGCCAGCAGCCGATCGGCCTTGCAATGTTCTCGCTCGCCGTCACCTTTGCGCCGGCGATCGGGCCGACCATCGGCGGCTATCTCACCGAAAACTACGGCTGGCAGACCATCTTCTTCGTCAACGTGGTGCCGACCGCGGTGATGGTGACGACACTCTATTTCACGCTGGAGCGCCAGCCGATGCAGCTTGGCCTGCTCCGGGAGGGCGACTGGCTCGGCATTGCGACGATGGCGGTCGGGCTGTCAGCGCTGCAGGCCGTGCTGGAAGAAGGCAACAAAGACGACTGGTTCGGCTCGCCCTTCATCGTGCGATTGGCCGTAGTTGCCGTAGTTAGCCTTTCGCTGTTCATCTGGATCGAATTATCAGTAGAAAAGCCGCTGCTTCGGCTGCGGCTGTTGGCCCAGCGCAACTTCGGCATCGGCACGATCGCCGCGGTCTTCCTCGGCTTTGCGTTGTTCGGATCGGTCTATCTGCTGCCGGCCTATCTCGGTCAGGTGCAGCGCTACAATGCCGAGCAAATCGGCGCCGTACTGGCGTGGACCGGGCTGCCCCAGCTGCTCTTGATTCCGCTGGTGCCGAAGCTGATGCAGCGGTTCGATGCCCGCTACATCGCCGCTACCGGCCTGCTGCTGTTTGCCTATAGCTCCTTCATGAACATTGCGATGTCGCTCGACTATGCCGGCGACCAGCTCTTTATCCCCAACATCGTCCGCGCCGTCGGCCAGGCCTTGACGCTCGCTCCTTTAAGCGCCCTCTCGCTCGGCAGCGTCGCGCCGCAGGATGCAGCCGCGGCTTCCGGCATCTCCAACATGATGCGCAATCTCGGCGGCGCCATCGGCACCGCGGTGCTGGCGACCATCGTCACCAAGCGCGAGCAGTTCCATTCCAACATCATTGGCCAGTCCGTCGACCTCGGCCGCGAGGAGGTGCGCTCCCGGATCGCGCAGATGACAGACTATTTCATGGCCCATGGCGTGTCTGATCCGGCGGCGGCGCACCAGCAAGCCATCATCGCGCTCGGCAATGCGGTTAAGCGCCAGGCACTGGTGCTGGGCTTCAGCGATACGTTCGCCGTGATCGGCATCGTGCTCGTGCTTGCGGCGATCGCCATCATCTCGCTTCGGAAGGCGAGCGGAGGTTCCGCCGGCGGAGCGCACTGATGCTCATCTGAACGTAGGCGGCCAGCGGTGGACGAACAGCCGATCCTCGTATTTGCGCGCGAATTCCAATAGCGCTCTATCCTGATCTCTTGCGGCGATGATTACGCCTCACGTCCCCACACGAAGCGAGGCGCGCAGTTTTCGCAGACAAGCGATGACGGAAAGCGCGGTGATGAGGCCTGTCCTGGGATTTTCCGACGGGATATTTTCAATCGACATGGAAAAGCGCGCGGAATCGGAATCCACTTCGATTCGATGCACGTTGCGCTTCACGGTCGGATCCGCCCAAATCTGAACGCGAGTCCGGTCGGGGCCGATGCCGGCAAGCGACAGCGCCACCGCGACATTGAGATTGGCCGGAAATCCTTTCGCGGCCTGGCGCGCGGTACCGTCGAAGACTTTGAGCGGCTCGGTAATTCGCTCGATGTCGATGTTGTTCTCGACGATATAGGGAGCGCCGGCGAGGCCGCCGACGGGTTTACGGGTCACCATCTGCACCGAATGGATCGTTCCGACCGCGGCCGCCGTCACGGCATCGAGACCAATCAGCGCGCCGGTCGGCACCACGATCTGACCGCCGTTTTTCCCTGCAAGCTCGATCAGATCGTCGTTCTCGAGCAGCGCGCCGACGCTGAGCACAACGGCACATTTTCCGCATCCGACCACCGGCGCCACGATCGATCGGACGAGCTTGCTCGGCGCGCATTCGACCACGATGTCAGCGGCATCGGCGAGCGCCTCGATCGGCAGCACCGCAGGGACGGTTGTCAGCTCGGAGAGCCACGCGCGGTGCTTCTCGGCATTGCGAACCGACACAGCGGCTAGGGCCAATCCTTCAATCCCCTGGTCCAGCGCTTTCACGACCTTGGTGCCGATCGCACCGAGTCCTGCAACGGCAACCCGCATTTTTGGTGACCTTCTTGAATTCATAACCTGCGCGCCTCCTCGATTCCGTTGAATGGCATTCTGGCCGCGGCATGAGCCGTTGGTGTAATCCGTCCTGCCCAAATAGGCAGCACACTGACTAATTGCTTGTCTACCGGCACCTTAACACTTTGGCGAACAACGCACTTTTGCAACCGGCCGCGTGGCATACAAGTTGCGTATTGCCGGCCATGCAGTCGCGTCCCGTCCAGTTGAGCGTTCGCAACATCCGGAAATCCTTTTCCGGCAAGGCCGGCGAGATTGCCGTGCTTGACGACCTCTCGTTCGGCATCAACGAGTGCGATTTCGTCAGCATCATCGGGCCGAGCGGCTGCGGCAAGACCACCATCTTCAACATCATTGCCGGGCTGCTCGAACCCGATTCCGGCACGATGCAATACCGCGGCTCGGAGATCGAAAGCCTGCGCGGGCGCGTCGGCTACATGATGCAAAAGGACCTCTTGTTTCCATGGCGCACGGTGCTCGGCAATGTGCTGCTTGGTCTGGAGACCCGCGGCATCGATCGCGCGGAGGCCGAAGGCAAGGCCCGGGAGTACCTCAAAGGCTTCGGCCTGTCCGGCTTCGAGAACGCCTATCCCAATACCTTGTCGGGGGGAATGCGGCAGCGCGTTGCGTTGATCCGAACCCTGATCATGGATCCGGACATCCTGCTGCTCGACGAGCCGTTCTCCGCGCTGGACTACCAGACGCGGCTCTATCTCGAAGGCGTGCTGAAAGACGCTGTGGAGACCTACAACAAGACCGTCATTCTGGTGACGCACGATATCGACGAGGCGGTTGCATTGTC
>Ga0209473_1001539_pt1 | contig 12870 bp, 11 predicted proteins | sample GraSoiAngelo_133_FD_185890 | JGI IMG/M metagenome (GOLD analysis project Ga0209473, IMG submission 185890) | Grasslands soil microbial communities from the Angelo Coastal Reserve, California, USA - 14_0929_05_20cm (SPAdes) (version 2) | ecosystem: Environmental > Terrestrial > Soil > Grasslands ...
AGGGTACGTTTTCCTGCGTGATGTTGGTCAAGACGATGGACCAAGCTGCCCCGTTCCAATGTTCGACGAGCGTGTGGGGGGAGGAGAAGTCGGTGTTATACTGGCCGACGGCCCAGCAATCCGAGGCCGAAGTGCACGTTACACCGCGGAGTTGGTTGTCCTGCCTGGTACTCGCGTTGGGCGAGGGGATGATGGACCAGGCTGCCCCGTTCCAGTGTTCGACAAGCGTGCTGTAGTAGAAGCCGTTGCCGTTAGGGATGACATAGTCGCCGACGGCCCAGCAATCCGAGGCCGAAGTGCACGTTACACCAGAGAGGTAGTTGTCTTGCGTGGCGCTCGTGTTGGGCGACCTGACGATGGACCAGGCTGCCCCGTTCCAGTGTTCGACGAGCGTCTGGGCGCCCTGAGGGGGAAAGAAGCCGGTATAAACGTAGCCGACGGCCCAGCAATCCGAGGCCGAAGTGCACGTTACACCAGAGAGTACGTTTTCGTGCGTGGCGCTGGTGTTGGGCGAGGTGACGATGGACCACGCTAGCCCACTCGGAGCGAGCGGCATGCTCAACGCCGGAGCTGCGGCGAAGCTGAGCATTGCGAGCAGAACGCCGACCGAGCCAAGGGCAAAAGCGACTAAGATGCGTGGATTGAAAATGCCGGATTGAGAGTGAATTTTTGTTTTCATTGTAGGCGTGGGTTTACTTACTGTTGGCTACCCAATAGTGCGTAAGATCCGGCGCAAGGTTACGCGGAAAATTTGGAGCTTTTAGGAAGCGGCCTTTGGTTCACCTCGGACACCTGCAGGCAAGAGCATGCTGATGTAACAAATGAAATAACCGCTAAAGGAGAAGTAAGATGAAGATGCTTGAACTGTCGGCCAAAGATCTTCTCCCCCAGGATGAAGCCCAAGAAGGCGATTAATAGAATCGGTAGAGCCACCACCCAGCACAAGATCACTTCGAGCACGCAAAAGCTCTCCATCGCGACTGTTTTCATGTGTTTCTTTCCTTTCATCACTGTTCTCCAAGATTTCCGGCCCAAATTCTCGAAATCCTCCGGAAATTGAGAGTGCTTTAAGCAATGAGTGTCCGGGCCGCTGTTACTGGGATATCAGGCCGCTTCCGCGCGGCGACAGGAAGATTGTCGCGCTGCGCTGATTCCCTCGGGCAACTTTAAGGCACAACGAAACATCGAGCGCGGCAGCGAGCCTTTACCCGCACGCGCACGCGCGATGTGTCAGCTTTCTCGTGCTCAGCTTAGCGGTTATCGGCGACTTGAATCGGTGCTGCTTTGCTCAGTTCGAGTTGTTACACGCCGCTTCTGGAGCGGCATTGGCTGGAATTGAGTGGACATAGAAACCAGAACAGCAGGATGAGGACGGATTTAGTGATGGGAAAACACCGTTCCGCCCAATAATTCAGGTCTCGCACGCCATGCAGCCACGATGCCGCTGGCCGTCAGACAGTCGCTGAAGGCGATTCGAGCCATGCCTTATTGTTTCTTGGCGTCAACAATATTCGTGGTACCTGTCTCCGTTTGAATGGCGAAGAGCTCTGCTCCACCGCCAACCGTCACCATGTAGAAGTGTAGGCCGAAGTCCTCAATCGCAATGGTACCGGTGCAGTCGGAATTCACGGTGTAGGTGCCGGGGATAGCCTCAAAAAAACCCCCGCCCTCACTGTTGAAGACTTGGGTAAGAGTGAACGAGGCATTCCCCGCTCCGTCGAATGTCACCACCCCCACAGTAGCAAAGGGAATCATATTGCCTAATTTGGCTGGCTTCGAATTGCGGAGGCCGAATCCCTGCTGTCTAAAACCATAGCTGCCCGTCAGGGTGGCGTTGCTGCACTGGGCGTAAACAGGCGATGTTGTCGTCACGACCACAGCCAAAACAAATAACAAACTAAATATTCGTTTCACGGTTGTTCTCCTTTTCTGCACAAACGGGGCGACAAACGGTGGAGTTGCCTTTTTCAGGTGAATCAATGGATTCATATTTTTCATACACTTACTTTCCTTTCATTGTTTGGCCTTCCGTGATCTCTCGTCATTGAGAACTCATTTCTGGCCTTTCACTGAGGTAGTGCGTAAAATCCGGCGCGAGGTTACGCGGAAAATTTGGAGCTTTTAGAAAGCGGCCTTTGGTTCACCTCGGACACCTGCAGGCAAGAGCATGCTGATGTAACAGATGAAATAACCGCTAAAGGAGAAGTAAGATGAAGATGCTTGAACTGTCGGCCAAAGATCCGAAGTGTTGTGAAATAACATCTAAAGCCGTCATGCGCCCAAGCATGACGGCTTTTTGCTAACTGTGCGTTTTTGGTGGGATCACCTTAGGGGGCAAACAGAATCTGTCCGCTATAGGTGCCCGCGCCGGAGAAATTGCATCCTGGCTCGGGGGCGCCGACGTCACCCTCAGCCGTTAACTCCGCATATACACCAGCGAGACTGCCAGTTCCCTCTCTGCTCACGACGCGCAGAACTTCGTGGCCGGTCACAGCGTTGCCTATGCCTTCAAAAGTGACGTGCAACGTGCCGGTGCCCGACCTGCCGGTAACCGAACCGGTGAAGACAAAGCTGCCGTGCTTTGTTATGGAACCGTCGCGATGAACTACATCCAGCTCGGTGCCTACGAAAGATCCGGTGAAAGTGTCAGTAAGCGTTCCTGAAATGTTGAACATGATAATCAAGTTTTCACCGACTTGGCGAGGAGGAGCAGCGTATTTGAAGCAGGCAAAAAACTCTCCCCTTGCAGGGAGTGGAGGTCCGCTAGCTTCAGCCCTGGGCAACGCTAATAGCGCGCCGACAATTACGAGCGCACAAAAACTTGTGCGCAGATGTGATATCAGTGGATTCAGATTTTTCATACACTTACTTTCCTTTCATTGTTTGGCCTTCCGTGATCTCTCGTCATTGAGAACTCATTTCTGGCCTTTCACTGAGGTAGTGCGTAAAATCCGGCGCAAGGTTACGCGGAAATTTGGATTTTTTGAGAGACCCGTCTTCACGACGGTTGGATTGTGATTCAGAACGAGCCGAAACTGCAACCTGCCTGACGCAGAAGGAGCGCTCTCCTAGACACTAATTTCACGAATTTACACCAATTGGTTGAAGACTCTTAAATTCGTGACGATTCGTGTAATTCGTGTCTTCACGGCTGCTTCTCCCCGCAAAACTTTTGAAATGCGGGAGCGGCGCGTAAGGCCTCCCAGACCACATCGAGCCTTAAAATGCCAGCGTTTCAGAATCTCTACGTCCCGTGAAGCAAAGAGCCGCCACACTGTGAAGCATGACGCCTCATTCCGGAAACTAGCCTGCTCGATTGGTTGACCGGGTTTAGTGATTATTCAGGACGGTTTGGCATGTGACCTTGGTCAGTTCAATGTGTGCGCTCACTTTCTGTACCGTCTCAGTAAGCGCTTCTATTTGCTTTTGGAGGCGCCCAATGGTCGCTCCCTGCTCCTGCACTGTCTTGTGCTCTTTCAGAAACTCGTTGAGCAACATCGCGTTCACCGCATCGTAGCGGACGGTGTAGGCCTTCCCGTCAGCATCGCGGGACACTAGATCGGGATTTACTTTTTCCACCTGCTCGGCCACCAGGCCGAACTGCGGAGTGCGGTCGGCGTCGATTTCTTTTTTGTAACGGAATGTCACTGGTTTCAGCGCTAAAATTACTTCGCTTGCCGCGTCCATGGGCTCAATCTCATCTTTGTAACGCGCTGAACACGGTGGCGTGCCAAGTTGACCATTGCCGTTTATCATAACCGGTCTGCCGTTTACGGCTGCCCCGGCGATGCCTGCGATATAGGTGGCCGTGTGGGCCGGCATCGGATAGGTTTCGAAGGGTGGATTTCCAACTGTGACTGTGGTGGCTGTCTGCATTCCTATCCGGATCGTATTCGATTCCGAGCCTATCGGAACAGGCCCGACGTTGCCCACGTAAATGTTATTGGTGCCGACGTCGCTCAGATTCCCCCCAGCAAAAAAGCCGAGTCCGACATTCTGATCTCCTTGGGAACGGAACAATGCTCGTCGGCCGAGAGCAGTATTGAAGTTAACTGTAACGGCCTGAGCGAGCGCGACATTTCCCACGGCTACATTCGAGTCACCGCTCGTAAGTCTACTAAGCGCCGCAGCACCGACGGCTAGATTGCGAGTGCCAGAAATATTGCTCAAAAGAGCTTGAGAACCGAAAGCGTTGTTCCCCCCACCACTGGTATTGCTGTAGAGCGCTTGAAAACCGGTGGCTGTGTTGTCGCTGCCGGTGGTAAGGCTGAGGAGGGCCTGAGTGCCCTCAGCGGTGTTTCCGTTGGCATAGCCGCCGTCTGGTGGGGGAACGACAGCTTGCGCGATGGGCAAAAGCGCCAAGCACGCCAGCAGAAGCGGAACGAAAGGGAAGACGCGTCTTAAAGGCGGCCGGCTGATCGATGGCCAGGTGAGCAACTGACCGGCGATGCCAAAGGCAGATTTGAACTTAGTTTCCATTCGGTTCTTTATCGTAGTTGTTGGTAGAATTGTTGCTTTCATAGTTGTTTTCTGTTTGGTTTTTCTTTAGTTTGTTTTGCCCTTCACAGAGATAGTGCGTAAAATCCGGCGCAAGGTTACGCGAGAAATTTGGATTTTTTTTAGAAACCCGCCTTCGCGAAGCCAGGGCTCGAAGAGGCTTGAAAGTCGATCTCCTTTCGGAATGGGTCCATCGGGCCGATTAGGCGACAATCTTCTTTCAGCTAGATTCAAGGCAAGGCGTGCTCGCGCCGCTACTAGTTCTCTGAAGCACGTCTGAGTCCGTGTTCTTCGTGACGATTCGTGTAATCCGCGTTTCACGGCTGCTTTTCCTCGCAGAGTTTTTGGAAAGCGGGATCGCCGCGCAAAGGATCCCAGATCGGATCGAGCTTGAGAAGGGCCGGTGTAATAGGCGCTGGGTCGCAATTCAGGCTATAAGAGGGCGTTTGCAACAGCTGAGTGAGAACTGAGATCGCTGGACTGTTCGTGCCGAACATCGTCTGAATTTGCGCCAGGTTCTCTTCTAAGATAGGTCCGTTCACCGCATCTTGAGCACGCGGGCGAAGCGTGATTGCACGCTGTGCCAGTTTTAGAGCCGAATCTTTCTCCCCCATCGCGGCGTGAGCTCGAGACAACTGTAGCGCAATCAGGTCGCCGTCTGGTTGATCACTGTAGAGCTGTTGCAGTGTCTTGCGCGCCTCATCAGCCGTAACCTTTGTCCCAGCCGCATCGCCAGCAAGGCGTTGTATGAAAGCAAGGTTTACCTGATCAATGGCCTTGTCGTACTCAGAATCAAAATGGAAGTGATCTAGTCGGCCCCGCAGCAACCGAACGGCCTCACCGAAATTTCGTTCAAGTCTCAGCTGAGTGATCTTGACTTGGAACGCAGCCTCGTCAGGAGCCTGCCCGTCTATTCCGGATAGCCACTTGGCGGCTTCCTGCAGGTTACCTTGGGCCTGGTAAACGCTGGCCTTTTCCGCCATGACATGCAAATCATTTGGCCTAATCTCAAGCCATCGATCATACAGGTTGAGCGCCGCAGAGAATTGTCGAAGGAATGTGAAAGTCTCTGCCGCATGCCCGAGTAAACTCGTATCGCGTGGATCCAGGATTAGGGCTTGTTCGAGGTACGCAATGCTTTCATCCCAGTGTCCCTCGGATTGAGCAACGAAGGCGAGAGCCCTTTGCACCGCGCTGCTGCCTGGTAAGATCTTGCTAACGCGACCGAACGTGGTTTTGGCAAGCCGCAAATCACGCAGCACCCCGTGTTGATAATAACCCAAGGCGAGCAGGGTTTCAGGCGAGTTTGGTTCCAGTTTCTGCGCATTCTCCAACGCACGTTTCGTTGCGTCCCGCCGACCGGAGGTGGCGTCGTGGTCAAAGTAAAAATGCCCGTGCGCCTCAGAAAGATGCGCCCAGGCAACCGCAAAATTGGGGTCAAGCTGCACCGCCCGCTCATAAAAACCGATGGCTTCCGAAGATGGGGCGTGGCCGCTACGTGCTTCAAAAGCCACGCCGCGAAGGTATGCATCGTAAGCCTCTAGGTTGTTTGTCGGTTTAACTGCTAGAGCTTGCTCCTCGCGAGCAGTCAGCTTGGCTTGTAATGATTCCGCGATTCGCTTGGCGATATCGCTCTCAACGCCAAAGATGTCAGTCAACTTCCTATCATAGGTTTCAGCCCAGAGGTGGGAATCGGTTTGCGCGTTAATCAATTGCACATTGACCCGCACCTGATCGGTTGCTTTTTGCACGCTACCCTCAAGAATGTTTGCTACGCCAAGCTGCTTCGCGATCTCGGCGAGATTGCGAGGTTTGTTCTGATATTGTTGCGTGGAAGTGCGTGAAATTACTTTCAAATCCGCGATGCTAGCTAGCCGCGTCAGAATTTCCTCTTGGATACCTTCAGCGAAGTAAGCGTTCTCTGGATCGGAACCGATGTTTTCAAACGGCAGCACTGCGACTCCGTTTGTAACCGGGTGTCGGGTAAATTCACTTTTCCAAACGTTCCAAGCAATGGCTACGGCCAGGGCGAGTGACAACGTGATCACGGCAGCAATGGCTGGCTTCCTACGCACCCATTTGCGTCCGCGGCTGAAAATTCCTGTGCGGTGTGCCCGAATTGGCTCGTGTTTCAGCCAGTGTTCCAAATCCTCGGCCAGCGCGAGCGCGGAAGAGTAACGACGCCGTGGATCTTTCTCCAGGCATTTCAGGCAGATCGTGGACAGCTCGCGGTCTATTTTAGGATTTAATAGCCGCGGCGGGCGCGGCTCACTGTCGAGTAATAGCTTGATGATCTCGTAGGTTGTGCTTCCAGCAAAAGGTGGATGGCCGGTGAGTAATTGGTAGAGGACCGCGCCAAGTCCGTAGACATCCGTGGCATTGCTGAGTTTTGTGTATTCACCGGCAGCTTGCTCAGGCGCCATGTAACTGGGTGTGCCCATCACTTCCATTGTGCGCGTGACGGTGCTTTCAGCTTCGACCAGCCGCGCCAAGCCAAAGTCGGTCAGCTGCGGTTCGCCTTTTGTATCGAGCAAAATATTCCCAGGTTTAATGTCGCGATGCAGAATCCCGTGTTCGTGCGCGTAATGCACAGTGCGCGCCACCTTCGCGATTAGTTCCGCCGCCTGGCGGATCGACATCGGCGCACGCTTGACTACTTCGTCAAGCTGTCCGCCTTCGATGAACTTCATGCTGAAGTAACAAGCGCCTTCGCGCTCGCCGACCTCGTAGATGGGAACGATGCTCGGATGGTCGAGGCTGGCCGCGGCTTCCGCTTCCCGGCGAAAGCGCTTCAGATGCCCTTTGCTCGCCCACTGACCAAGGCTAATGACTTTTAAGGCGACTGTGCGATTGAGACTTTTTTGCCGGGCGCGAAACACCACGCCCTGACCGCCACGACCGACCTCCTCCAGTAGTTCGTAATCGCCCAGTTCTCCCAATATCTCCACCAAACGCTCGCTGGTCGTGCGTTGCTGCTTCGGCGCTACAGTAGGCGCGTCCTCGTCCTCGCTCGCAAGTAAACGAAGGCCACTCTCGAGAAGACAACCTGGGCAGCCGCCTTCTGGTGCGTCGGCAGGGATTTCCGCGCCGCACTTTGGGCAAGGTCTGAGTGCGCTGATCATTGTCGGAGAGCCGCTCGTGCCCTCTCCCTCTTTTACTGCGTAAAATTCTATCAGAGGTTACGCCCGGACCACAGCAATTAGATGGCGTAACTCATCTTCGATATCGCTGGGCGTGGCGACTGTGTGGGCAATCTCCTCTCGCAACAAAGTTTGGTAACGCTGGCGAAATCGGTAAAAGGCTTGTTTGACCGCGTTCTCCGTCATGTCGAACTCGCTGGCGACCTGGGCCTGCGAAGGCCGGTTCGGTTCGTCCATGAGCATTTTCTTCATCTGCTCAAAGAACCGCAGATTACCCGCACTGCGATACTCGTCCCGCAACCGCGCCATCACTTGCTCTAGCACCGTAAACGCCCAACGACGTTCGTAGACTTGGTCGGCTGTCAACCTGTCGCTGCGTTCGATATCAATGCGGTCACGCTCACGAATGTCATCCAGCGGAATCAAGCGCTGCCCTTTGCCTCGCTTGATGGCCATCGCATGGCGCGATTGGTCGGTCAGAAAATGTTTCACCGACGCAAGCAGGTAAGAACGAAGCCGTCCCTTTTCCTTGCGGACAGTATTCAGATCCTTGCGCTCTAACAATAAAGCAAAGAAACCTTGGGTAAGATCCTCCGCGTCCTCAGTCCGAGTACCCTGTCGCCTAATAAAGCTATAGACAGGTCGCCAATAGGTGCGGCATAGTTTTTCAAGCGCCTCCTGTGCGTCGGGCGATTCGCCCTGCGCCTCCAGCACCACGCTCCAGTGCGTCGTGGTAAAAGCGATCCCTCCGCGAGATTCCGGACACGCCCCGCTCAGCGAGGTCACGTCATCAGCAGCGGCGCTCACGCCTCTAATCAAGTAAAAAGGCGTGCCGAAATCAAGCTTACACTCTTGTAAGAAAAAGTGAGAACTGACTGCTTTCATCACGGCAGATGTCTTCACCAAACTAGTCTACGCGGGAGCTTGACGGCTTCGCTTCGCCGCGTTGAAACGTTGAATCGTTAAACCGTTAAATCGTTTTACCTCTCCCGGGGCCAACCAACGGGGTCGTCTGATCTTGAATTTAGCTCAGAAATTCGGCCAGCGGTTCCATTGGTTTGATATGGGCGCAAAAAATTTTGAATGCGGCCAGGATCGGGACGGCGAGGATGACGCCGGCGATTCCCCACATCCAGCCCCAGAAGACCAGGGAAAGAAGGATGATGACCGGATTCAAGGTAAGAGAGCGACCCATAACCCATGGCGTAATGAAGTTACCTTCGAGTGTGCCGAAGCCAAGGTAGACGGCGGGGAAGATGAGCGCGTAGCCAAGGCTATCGAAGCTTAAAACAGCGCCTATGGTCATGCAGATAATGCCGGTCAGCGCACCGAGATAAGGCACAAAATTTAAAATTGCGACTAATGCGCCCCACATTACGGGGTTGGGAAGGCCGAGCAAGCCAACCGTCGTGCCCACCGCGAGGCCCAGGCAGCAATTGATTATCGTAACGGTGAAGAGATATCGTGATACCTGTGATTCTATCTCCTGTGCGATGGAGACCGCTCGTTTCTTATCAGAAAGAGTAGGAAGCAGTTTAATCAACTTTCCGATAAAGACGCCATCATAGGCGAGAAGGAAGTAGAGTAGAATCAGAAGTAAAACCGAGCTAGTAACGAATTCCGGAGTGCGCACGTAAAGGGTTTCAGTAATGGGATGACGTTTCACTTCTACCGCCATTTTGGAGCCGGAATCAGGAGTAGCTATTTTTTCAATTTCACCGCTCGCCTTCGCCACCTCGGCCATCGATCGCTTCATTGGAAGAAGCTTGTACTCCAGCTCCCGCAAGCCATCCGGCGCTTTCGCCAGCCAGCCGGCGGCCGGCGTCGCCAACGCCGAAATCCCTAGTGTAATTGCGGCAAGCAGCGTAATCAGGATGAGGGCGGCGCCAAGAAGTGTCGGAATTTTGATCCTGGCGAGTCCGCGCACAATGGGACGGAGTAAATAGCTCAATAGCAACGCCAGCACGATCGGAAGCAAGACCGACCGCAGGTAATAAATTGTGTAAAAAAGAGCTAAAATGAACAGTCCGGTAAGCGCGAGGGAACGGATATCGAACGGTCTTTCCAGCAGTTCCGCGAGGCGCAATCGCGCTCGGGCAGTGACCTGCTCAGCTTCACTGTCGTCATCGCCTTCGCCGGTAAGTCTTGCCTCCACCACCCTCGATCCCATTTCCCTTCCTAAATCGAACGGCGGAGACTATTCGATCTTCACGATTTTTACGGTGCGGCCGTCTTCCAGAGTGATGCGATCGCCCAATTGAGAGGCGAGAAGCGCTTTGCCGAGCGGCGAAATCCAACTCAATGCGTCAGGCTCGAAATCGAGTTCGTCAACGCCCACGATAGTGTGAGTCTCCGTTTTGTCGTGCGGATCTCTCAAAGTCACGGTTGTGCCGAAAGAAACGCTCTTCGATGGATCTTCCGGCGGCTCGACGATTTTAACGGAACCGAGAATCTGTTTGAGCTCGGTGATCCGTTCGGACTTTTCGCCCGCCGCGCACAACGCGGCCAGCTCAGCTTGCAACCGGGCCGCCCCTCGCGCCGTAATATAGTTGACCGCGCCGGGCGGCAAACCCGAGGCCGAGCGTTTCCTGCCGCTTCGCTCCGGCGGATCAACGTCTTCCCGTATGAAAGCCCTGCTCACTGATGAGAATCGCATCTCCATGCGACCTTGAGCGTTCAGGCTGCGCTTCGCTTCGCCCCGTGGAATCGTTAAATCGTTAAATCGGAGTTCGATGTTCGGCGTTGGACGTTCGGTGTTTTCTGCCCTGCTCCTTGCTCCCTCCTCCCTGCTCTCTACTTTCGAGGCGCTCTGCGCAACGTCACCATGGCCATCCGAATCCTAGTCACCGGCGGCACCTTTGATAAGGAATACAACGAGCACACGGGGGAGCTCTTTTTTAAGGATACTCACATCGCGGAAATGCTTCGACTGGGACGTTCGCGAGTCGAGGTTACCATTCGCACTATCATGATGGTCGACAGCCTCGATATGACCGATACCGATCGCGCCCTCATCGTGCAGAACTGTCTGCGGTCCGAGGAGGATCGAATCGTCATTACCCACGGCACCGACACGATGACTGAAACCGCCGCGGCGATTGCGCTGAACGTGTTGGGGAAAACCGTCGTCCTTACCGGCGCGATGATTCCATACGCGTTCGGCAGCTCCGACGGTCTCTTTAATCTAGGCAGCGCGCTCTCGTTCGTGCAGGTGCTGCCGGCAGGTGTTTACATTGCCATGAACGGCCAATGTTTTGCCTGGGACCGCGTCCGCAAAAATCGCGAGCGGGGCGAGTTCGAGGAGATCACCTAGGCACTCGACGAGGTTTGCTTAATCGTTTGGGAGCTTTCCTTTGCCAGGCCTTCCTCATCGCAGCTTCGAGGACAGGTCGCGTTATTCGCGCCAGAACCACTTGAGTGCTTCCACGGTGGCCCCAGCCGCCCGGCACCGGTTCGAACATTTTGGGATGCTGACTGATCATTTCCTGCTGCTCTTCCGGTGAAAGAAGAAGGACACCGCGCCCTTCATTCTGATAACCAAGGGTCGCGAAAATCCTGCCAGCGACCCGGAAATCCGGGTGACCCATGTGAGCAGCCTCGACTGCTTCAGGAAAACTAAGCGCCATTTCCCGGAACTGTGCGCCAGTCATCTCTTCATTTGCTCCGGTTCGTCTTCACCCTCGATAAAAATAAAAGTGCGATCCTCGACCTATCACTAATCACCCTCTCTCCTCCCCGCTCCAGGCTCTTGCGCTATCTCCTCTCTGAATATAACAGAAATTAATGCGCAAACCTGTTTTGGTAACTGGCGCGACCGGCACGATCGGGCGCGATGTCGCGAGGCAACTTTCCGCGAAGGGCGTAGCTGTGCGCGGCGGGGGTTCGCAATAAAGCCAGGGCGAGAAAACAATTCGACGCAGACATTGCACTCGTGCCATTCGACTTTGAAAACGAGAAAACATTTTCCAGTGCGCTCGAAAGTGTCGAGAAAGTTTCTCTTCTGCCGCCGCTGCTGCCAAATCAGCTGGAGATAATGAATGTGTTCGTCGATGCGGCGAAGCGCGCCGGCGTCCGTCACATTGTGAAATTTTCGGCGATTGGCGTCGATGAGGCGACGCAGCCCACGGCCGTAAAATGGCATGGCGCAAATGAAGAACACATCCGTGAAGCGGGCGTAGCGTTCACGTTTTTGCGGCCGAATTCTTTCATGCAAAATTTCATCACCTACTTTCCTCCACGCAATGGCGCGATTTATCTGCCATGGGGAAATGGGACGGCTAGTTTTGTCGACACGCGCGACATCGCGAGTGTTGCCGCGAACGTGCTAACGAGCGACGGGCACCAAGGAAAGATTTACACCCTCACCGGCCCGGCGACGCTCGGGATTGCCGAAGTAGCACGAATTCTTTCCGAGGTTACGGGGCGTGAGTTTAAGTATGTTGACGTGCCGGAAGCCGCCGCGCGCGACGGTATGCTCCAGGCGAGTGTACCGCAGTGGCAGGTAGATTTGGTGATGGAACTGCACGCAGTGAACAAACAGAACCGTTGGAACGCCGTCACATCCGACGTTGAAAAAGTCACGGGCATTCCCCCAACCGATTTCGCACAGTTTGCCCGCGACCACGCCGATAAGTTTCGAGCGACCTAATATTTTTCCGCTCGAGGGCGGGAAATCCATCAAACCAGTCACCCAAGATTTCGCGCAAGCTAAGTTGAGCGACACCCTTGCCTCGATCCTGTCCCCGGGGAAGGAAGACGTGCTGGCGTAACGCCAGGGCAAGCGCCGGCCGCTGCAGACGAGAGCACGATCGCGTACTCATAAAGCCTTACGGTTTAGAATTTCGCGCCGATCGTCTGCGCAAAGGTACTGATGAACTCCTTGTTTTTCTCAGGAAGTCAGATAAAACCTGGAATGGACGTTGGCCGAGTGCTTACAACACCCCGTATTTTCCGCAATAGGGCACCCGCTAAATTCGATGCCACCGGGCGGCCGGATTTTTTTTGTGTCGGCGCGCAAAAGGCTGGGACCTCGTGGTTGTATCACCAGCTCAACTCCCATCCCGATTTTTGGATGCCGCCCATAAAAGAGCTTCGGTACTTCGACGAGATGAGTCATTCCCGGCACCCGGTCGATTGGCGCAAAGCTCGACCGCGCGATGAACGCGACGGTTTCTTCCTTGCGGCGATGGAATCGCTCTGCTCGATGCCATTCATTGATAGACAGCGTTATGGG
>Ga0209473_1001541_pt1 | contig 12863 bp, 10 predicted proteins | sample GraSoiAngelo_133_FD_185890 | JGI IMG/M metagenome (GOLD analysis project Ga0209473, IMG submission 185890) | Grasslands soil microbial communities from the Angelo Coastal Reserve, California, USA - 14_0929_05_20cm (SPAdes) (version 2) | ecosystem: Environmental > Terrestrial > Soil > Grasslands ...
GCGCTCCTGGAAAAGTACGCCGGCGTGAAGCTCGCCAAGGAGCACCAGAAGGCCGACTGGTCGCGCCGCCCGCTCCCCCCCGCGATGCTCGCCTATGCGGCGGCCGATACCGCGCACCTACCGGCGCTGCGCGAGCAGCTGCGCGCCAGGCTCATCGCGCTCGGCCGGCTGATATGGGCGGAGGAGGAATTCACGCGGCTCGAAGACCTCCGTTGGACGGGCGGGGGAGGGGGGGCGCCCGACGGAGCCGGTGGAGGAGGGGCCGGAGGACCGGACGCGTTCTTGCGCGTGAAAGGGGCCAAGGCGCTCACACCCCGACAACTGGCGGCGCTGCGGGAGCTGTACCTGTGGCGCGAGGCCCTGGCCGCCGAGCAGGATCGGGCCACGTTCCGCATCATCGGGAACGATGCCCTCCTCGCCGTGGCCAAGGCCCTGCCTGGTGCACCTCCTGAGCTGAGCGGGATCGCCGCACTTCCGGCCAGCCTGGCTGCACGGTACGGCCCCGCCTTGCTCGATGGTGTGCGCCGCGCCGTCGCGCTCCCGGAGACCGAGCTGCCCCGCGTGGAGCGCGTCCCCCGCCAGGCGCGCGATCCGGCGCTCGAGGCGCGGGTCGAGCGGCTCAAGGCGGCCCGCAATCGTGCCGCGGCGGACCTGGGGCTCGATCCCGGGGTGCTCTGCGGGCGCTCGACCCTCGAAGCCGTCGCCCGCGCCCAACCGCCCCCAAACGATCGCGCCGGGCTGTCCCGTATCGGGGAGCTCCGGCGCTGGCAAATCGAGGCGTTCGGCGATGCGCTCCTCGCGGCGCTTGGTTAGGCACCCAGGCCGAAATGAGGCGAGAACGCAACGGAGGCCCGCGGCGCGAGCGGGCGTCCGTAGGATGCGAGTGGGGTAGAGTCTCCTATGCCGTCGTCCAACTCCGCACCACGGATGAGCGCGGCGCGGCGCACGGGCCTCGCCGTCCTCGTGTGCGTGATCGTCTTCGCATGCGAGCGTCACGTCGAGCAGGCCACCCCCGGCGCCCGAGTGGCGACGGTGGAGGTCACGCCGCCGACGGCGACGGTGCCGGTGGGGCAGACGGTCCAGCTCACGGCGACGCCGCAGGACTCGACCGACGCGCCCCTGCCCGACCGTCCCGTCACCTGGACGAGCGACAACCCCGCCATCGTGAGCGTGGACGTCAACGGGCTCGCGACGGGGAAGACCCCGGGCTCGGCGACGATCACGGCGACGAGCGAGGGGAAGAGCGGCGTCTCCTACATTAGCGTGACCGAGATCCCCTCGGTGCCAGTGGCGTCCGTGACCGTGAGCCCGCCCACGGCCACGGTCGAGGTGGACCAAACTGTTCAGCTGACGGCGACGCCCAAGGACGCGAACGGGAGTCCGCTCACGGGCCGGACGGTCACCTGGTCGAGCAGCGCCACGGCGGTCGCGATCGTCAACGGGAGCGGCCTCGTGACAGGAAGGGCCTCGGGCGCAGCGACGATCACGGCCACGAGTGAAGGACAGCGGGGGACGGCGGAGGTGACGGTGACCGCGCGGCCGCAGGGCAGGGGCGAGGTGCTGGTGGGGGCAGGTGACATCGCCGACTGCGGCTCGAGCGGGGCCGAGGCGACGGCGGCGCTGCTCGATGCGATCCCGGGGACGGTGTTCACCGCCGGAGACAACGCGTACTCGAGCGGCACGGCTTCGGAGTACGCAAACTGCTACGATCCGACGTGGGGCCGGCACAAGGCGCGGACGCGCCCAGCGCCCGGAAACCACGAGTACAACACCAGTGACGCGGCGCCCTACTACGCCTACTTCGGCGCGAACGCCGGCCCGTCAGGGCGCGGGTACTACAGCTACGACCTGGGCGACTGGCACCTCATCTCGCTAAACTCGAACATCGACATGAGCGCCGGGTCCGCCCAGGAGCTGTGGCTGCGCGCCGATCTGGCGGCCACCACAAAGACCTGCGTCCTGGCCTATTGGCACCATCCGCGCTTCAGCTCCGGGAGTCACGGGAGCTCGACCGAGTCGCAGCCGCTGTGGCAGGCGCTCTACGACTACAACGCCGATGTCGTAGTGGTGGGTCACGACCACAACTACCAGCGGTTCGCGCCGCAGACGCCGAGCGGCGCGCCGGATCCCGTCCGAGGAATCCGGGAGTTCGTGGCCGGGACGGGTGGGCGAAGCCACTACAGCTTCTCCACGCCGATCGCGAATACGGAAGCCTACAATACCGACACGTGGGGCGTGCTCAAGCTGACGCTCGATGCCGCCTCGTACTCGTGGGAGTTCATCCCGATCGCGGGCGGCACGTACCGCGACTCGGGGACGGGGGCCTGCCATTAGGAGGGATCGGCTACAGCCCCTACAGTCCCATCAACGCCCGCACTTTGGGATCCATCCGCTCGGGCGTCCAATACGGCTCCCACACGATCTCGATGTCGACGTCCTTCACGCCTTCGAGCCCGCGCAGCACGCGGTAGGCGTCGTTCGTGATCATCGGACCCGCGGGGCAGCCGGGCGACGTGAGGGTCATTTTCACGCGCACCTCGCCGTCGGCGATCTCGACGTCGTACACGAGGCCGAGGTCGATGATGTTCATGTCGAGCTCCGGATCCTTGACCTGCCGGAGCGCGTTGCGCGCCGCCTCTGGATTGAGCGCCACGGGTGCCGTCATCACCGACTCCTCTCCGCCATCCTGTTTCGGAACCTAGTGCCGTTCCAGCTCGTTTGCCACCGGAACACCCCAGGATGCCTCACTGGCCGCCAGCTGGAACGGCACTAGCCGACGCCTGAGCCCCGCACCAGGCAGTGCCGTCGCCGCGCGATCCAGGCGTACACGCGCCGCGCGATGGGCCGCACGCCCGGGATGCGGAAGCCCCAGGCCAACCAGCCCTTCCCGGGCAGCCGTTGCAGGAGCTCCGGGACCGCGTCCGCGCCGGAGAGGACCCGGCCGTCGGGGGGGGGCAGCACGAGATGCATCGCCGCCGCCAGAGCCGGAAGCGGGATGTTGAACGCCGCCACGCGAGCCCGATCCTGGAACGGGACCAGCGCGATGCGATGTTCCCGGTCCCAGCGCTGGACCCAGTCGACCGAGCGTCGGCAGAAGCCGCACTCGCCATCGTAGATGAGCGTCGGGCGAGTCCGGTCAGCGCGCATCGGACGCCCGCGCCGCCGCGTCGGCGACGCCGCCGCGCACCTGTTTCAGGAGCGTGAACGGGCGGCGGGCGCGCGGCGCGTACGCGCGGTTGGTGAGCAGCACCACGAACAGGTCGCGATCGGGGTCGATCCAAAGCGACGTTCCCGTCCAGCCGGTGTGGCCGTAGCTCCTCGGGCCGAACAGCGTTCCCGCGCTCGAGACGCTCTCCCCGGTCGGGACCGCCTGCCACCCCAGGGCCCGGGCTTCGGTCCCGGCTGTGAACGTCGTCGCCTTGGACGTGAACAGACGCAGCGTCTCCTCACCGAGGAGGCGGGAGCCGTCGCGACTCGTCCCGCCGCGGAGCATGAACTGGGCGAATCGTGCCACGTCCGACGCCGTGGAGAACAACCCGGCGTTGCCCGACACGCCTCGGAGTTTGAACGCGCTTCCGTCATTCACGGTGCCGGCGACGGGATGCCCGCGCCACAGCCCGGTCGGTGCGATGCGGGTGCGCAGCCGTGACGGCGGCCGGAACATCGTTTGGTGAAGGCCCAAGGGCACGAACACTTCCCGCGTCGCGAAGGCGTCCAGCGGCTCGCCCGCCACGCGCCGCACGACTTCGCCGAGCAGGATCGCGTTCAGATCGCTGTAGATGACGCGGGTGCCGGGCGGGACGCGGGGGGTCTCGCGCAGGACGCGCGTCATGAGCGCCGCACTGTCGGGAATTGCTTTGAGCTCCGGGTCCGGGATGTCGGCCCGGAGCCCGGACGTGTGCGTGAGGAGCTGGCGCACGGTGATCCCCGCGGTCGCCGACCCTTTGAGCTCCGCGATGTACGCCGAGGCAGGTTCATCGAGGCGCACCTGGCCCCGCTCCACGAGCAGCATCAGCGACGTCGTGGTCGCGATGACTTTGGTAAGCGACGCCAGATCGTAGATCGTGCTGTCGGGATCGACGGCCGGGCTCGACGCCGACCACGTGAGGTGCCCGTAGCCTCGGGCGAACAAGATCGTGTCGCGCCGCCCGACGACCAGCGCCGCGCCCGGATACGCACCTTGGCGAATGCCGTCCCGAACGAGGGGGTCGAAGCGGGCGGCGGAAAAGGCGGCAGGCCCGGACGCGCTCGCCGTCTGCGCGACCAGCAGCAACGCTAGCACCACACACCCGGGATCCGGCGACCGCACTCCGGGCAGGCCCCCGGGGCGCCGATCCGCTGTTGCTGGATCACATATCCGTAGCGCTCGATCAGCAACTCGCCGCAGTCCGGGCACCACGTATGCTCCCAGCGCCCGACCCGGCCGGGGAGATTGCCCGCGTAGACGAACTTGAGGCCGGCCGCCGCCCCGATCTCACACGCCCGCACCAGCGTCTCGGCCGACGTGTTGTCGGGGTCGGTCATCCGGTAGTCCTTGTGGAACGCGGTGACGTGCCACGGGATCTCCGGGCTCACCGACGCGATGTAATCGGCGGCGCGGCGCAGCTGGGCGTCGTCATCGTTGAATCCCGGGACCACGAGGGTCACCAGCTCGAGCCAGAATCCGCGCTCGTACACCATCCGGATCGCATCGAGCACGTGCTGGAGCACGCCGCCCAGCTCCCGGTAGCGGCGATCCTCCATCGCCTTGAAGTCGATCTTGTAACAGTCGGTCCAGGGGCGGATGAAATCGAGCACCTCGGGCGTCGCATTGCCGTTCGAAATAAACGCGGTCTTCAAGCCATGGCCGCGCGCCACCTTGAACACGTCGAGCGCCCACTCGGCGGTGATGAGCGGCTCGTTGTAGGACGACCCGACGAGCTTCGCTCCCTGTCGCAGCGCGAGCCGAACCAGGTCGTCCGGGGTGACGTCGGTCGGGACTACGCCGGCGGCGTCGTCGCGCAGCGCCTGGCTCGTGAGCCAGTTCTGGCAATACCCACAGTGGAAATCGCATCCCAGCATACCGAAGGTGAGCGTGTCGGAGCCGGGGAGGGCGTGGAAGAACGGCTTCTTCTCGGTCGGATCGCACTGCAGGGCGGCGACGTAGCCGGCGGGGACGTACAGCGTCCCGTCCTTGTTGAAGCGGACCTTGCAGATCCCCCGGCGCCCGGGCTTGACGAGGCAGCGGTGCCCGCACGCGAAGCAGCGCACCGCGTGGTCGGGAAGCCGCTCGATCAGCTCCCCCTCGCGGACCCGGGCGTCCAGCGCCTGGGCGAGGGTCGCCGCCCCGCCGTCCCGGGGGAGGGGAGCTTCGTGGGTGAGGAACGAGATGATGCTGCGCTGCGCCATGGAATCCGCCGACTGCGGCCTTTCCTCAATATAGCGCGACGCCCCCGGGCTCAGCCGCCGACGCGAAGCGGGCCCGGGGCGAGGTCGTAGAGGAGCGCGGCCGTGCGGACGTCGCGGGGCGAGAGCTCACGCACCTTGGGCTGGGCGTACATGATGTCGCCCGGATCGGGCGAGTGGTCGAGGCCGATCAGGTGCCCGATCTCGTGCAGGGCCAGCACCCGGACGTCGTCGGGTGCGAACGGTTGCCCCTTGGCATCGAAGGTGGCGAGGGTGACAACGCCGCCGGTCAGGCGTCCATCCTCGTCCCATTGCACATCCGTCTGCCCCGAGCGCTCTCCTTCGAACTGGATGCGCCACTGCACCCGCACTTCGGCGGAGCTGGAGTCGGCGTCGAGGTTGAACCGTACGGGCACGACCTCCTGCCAGCGCTGGAAGGCGCTGCGCACGGCGTCGAGGAAGCTGGGCTGGAAGTTGGCGACGGTGGTGGGAGGAAAGAACACGCGCACGGGCGTCGACACGCGGCCGTCCCAGCGGTGCAGGATCGAATCCGCGTTCTGCGTCAAATTGTCGTTCAGATACGTGCTTCCGGCACTGGCGCGGATCCGGCGGCGGATCTCGGAGCGAGCGAGGAGCACGATGTAACTCGGGCCTCCGGCGCCGACCGGGGGCACGACCGTTGGCGGAGGTGTGGGTGCCGCGGCCGCGTGGGCCGTGTCCCGCGCCGAGTCGATCGCCGAGCCCGCCGTGCGCACCACGGTCTGCACGGGCGCGGTATCGGGGGTCGCGCCGGCCGACGCCCGCGCGGGCGGTCGCACGAAGGCATTCCACAGTGCGGCCGACGCGAGCAAGACAACCAGCGCGGCGACGAGAATGAACATGCGACGCTCGAACATGCGCGCAATATGCGAACGGACGGCGTCGCGCCGCTAGCTTTGGCCTGCTGGCGTCTCTATGATTGTGGCCTGCTTATGCTTGGCACGTAAGTGTTCGCGTTACCCGCGGCACCCATCATTCGCCGGCGTGGGTGGGCCATCGTGGCATGGGCGGCCCTCGCGCTGCTGTTCGGGCCGCGGGCCTGCCACGTCCAACAGGTGCTCGCGCTCCGGGGCTCCGGGGCCGAGGCCACGGAATCGAGCCGCGCGACCGAGCTCCTCAAGCAGGCGTTTCCGACGCCGTTCGCCGACTACGTGGCGATCGTCGTCCATGGCCAGGTCCGCTGGACCAACGCCCGGTTCGAAGCCGTGCTCGACACGCTCAAAGCCGTGGTCGAACGCCGCCCCTACGTGGAAGAGGTGATCTCGGCCCGCTCGATCGGGGAGTCGAGCTTCGTCAGTCAAGACCGCCGCACGACGTTCCTCATTGCGGCGCTCACCCGAGAGTCCACCAGCGACTTGAGCGCCAGTTTCGTCCCCGACCTGCGCGCGTCGATCCGGGACGCGCTGACACGAGTCCCCGGCTCGGAAGGGTTCGCGGTGATGGTGACCGGATTTCCCGCGCTGGACCACGACGTGCGCACCATCAGCGCGGAGGACACCGAGCGGGGCGAGCAACGCGCCCTGCCCCTCACGTTGGCGGTGCTGATCGTCGCGTTCGGCGCCCTGGTCGCCGCGTCGCTGCCGGTCCTGGTGGGCGTCCTCGCGATCACCATCGCGCTCGGCCTGGTCGCCATCGCGGCACGGTATACGCCCATGTCCGTGTTCGTGCTGAACATCACCACCATGGTGGGGCTGGGCGTGGGCATCGACTACTCGCTGCTCATCGTCACCCGGTTCCGCGAGGAGCTGAACCGCGGTCTCTCGCCGGCGGACGCCGCCATCCGGACGGTCGAGACCGCAGGGTCGGCGGTCGTCACATCGGGACTGACGGTGGTCGTCGGGTTCGCGGCGCTGGTCACGACACCGCTCTCGGACACGCGCTCCGTGGGCGTGGGGGGGCTGTTGGTGGTCGGCGTCGCCGTCCTCCTCGCCACCACGTTCCTTCCGGCCGTCCTCGCCATCCTGGGACGCAACATCGACCGCCCCAAGTGGCTCGCCCGTCCGCTCGCGCGATTTCACGCGCCGACCGGCTGGGAGCGCTGGGCACGGTGGTTGGGCCATCGGCCGTGGCGCGCGGTCGCGGTCGGGGGCGCGGCGATCGCGCTGCTCACCTTCCCACTCAGCCAGATCCGCCTGGGTCTTCCCGCCACCAATTGGTTTCCCCCGGAGTCCGAGTCGGGCCAGGGTCTCCAGGCGCTGCGCGAGATGGGCGCCAGCGGCGTGATCCAACCCGTTCGTGTCGTGGTACAGCTCCCGGAAGGAGAATCGGCGCTCTCCGCCCGCCGCCTCCCGGGACTCAAAGCCCTGACCGACTCGATCCGGCAGGACCCGCGCGTGCGCGAGGTCCGAGGCGTCGCGAGCATCAAATCGAGAATGTCGACGCTGCAGCTCGCCATCTACTACAGCGATCCGGCCGCGGTGCGCGCCAAGAATCCGAGGTTCTTCGACGCGTATCTGAGCGCCGACAATCGCGTCACGCTCCTCGACGTGATTCCGGGGGACACCGTCTCCCTCACGGGGCTGATGGACGTGGTGCGACGGGTGCGGGCCCTGGTGGCCCGCGACGTCCGGGGCCTCGCCGGGGCGGAGATCCTGATCGCCGGCTTCGCCGCGTCGAACGTGGATACTCAGCAAGCGCTCATGAAACGCTTTCCGGACACGGTCGCCCTGGTCCTCGGCATCACCGCCATCATGCTGTTCGCCGCATTCCGCTCGCTGCTCGTTCCGATCAAAGCCGTCCTCCTGAACCTCTTATCGGTGGGCGGGGCATTCGGCCTCACCGTGCTCGTCTTTCAGCACGGCTATGGCGGTCGCGTGTTCGGGCTCGAGGGGCCGACGCAGGCGATCTGGGCCGTCGTGCCGGTGCTGGTGTTCGCCATCGTGTTCGGCCTGTCCATGGATTACGAGGTGTTTCTGTTGACGCGGGTCAAAGAAGTCTTCGACAAGACCGGTCGGAACGACCACGCCACGATGGAGGGTCTGTCGGCCACGGCGTCCACGATCACGAGCGCCGCCCTCATCATGATTCTGGTGTTCGGCACGTTCGCGTTTACGCGCGTGCTCGCGGTCCAGCTCATCGGCTTCGGTCTCGCCGCCGCCGTCCTGCTCGACGCGACCTTGATTCGGATGGTCCTGGTCCCGGCGATCATGCACATTGCGGGAAGGTGGAACTGGTGGCCGGGAGTGAGGGCGCCCAAACTGGAGAGAGAGAACAGCGACTAGGATGCAGGAAGGCAACACCTAGACGCACAGACGCACAGGGGTGAACAGTGAGAGTGAACAGGTAGTCCCATTCACTGCGTTCTGTTCTCCTCTGCGCGTCTGCTGCGTCTGTGCGTCTAGTCTACCGCGTCTGTGCGTCTAGGTGTTGCCTGTCCTGCCTCCAACTGCCTCAGCCGTGCTCCCCAGACGTCCCAGTGCCAAGCCGGAACGCGTACGCCTGTCCTGGGATCTTTCAGCGGCTTGTATTGCAGCCACTCCGGCTCGAGCCCGAGCGCCGGGCCGAGCGCGAGCAGCCGTTGCTGGTCAGCGCTCACGAGGTGCACCATCGGCTCGCCACGCAGTGTGTGGCGATGAAGCCACACGCCGCCGTCGAGGGCGAAGCACATCCCCTCGCGGCGGCGCGTGAATTCACGGTACGGCGGGTCTACTGACAGGTAATGCGGCCCTCCACCGTCGCCGGAGACAGTGGCGCCGCGTTCCCCGAAAACAGGGCGCATTGCCGGGCCGGCGCGAAGGCGCTCGTGGTCGACGCCGACCACCCCGACGCCGTGGCGTTGAGGGACATGGTCACGCCCGCCGACGGCTTGAAGTTGTTCATCAGCGCGAAGTTGGTCGTGTATTTCGCACTGTCGTAAAAGAAGGCTTCCTCCGCAGTCGCGAGGTTCCGAAGATCGGACTTCATCGCGCCGACGTAAGCCTTCTCCTTCGTGTTGGAGAACTTCGGGATGGCGATGGTCGCCAACAGCCCGATGATCACCACCACGATGAGCAGCTCGATCAGGGTGAAGCCGTTTCGAGACATCGCTTCCGATCCTCCAGGCGCCAACGGGCCCCGAGCCCGTAAGTCCCTGGCTCGGTGCCACATATAGTGAGCGCCAAGGAGCGTTCCTGCAAGAGCCATGCTTACCCTTTGGCGTCGACCCAATTCATTCCCATGCCGACACTTACGACCAGGGGGACCCGCAGCTCGGCGGCGCCCTCCATATGGCGTTTTACCAGCTCTGTGGCAGCTTCCTCCTCCCCGTGTGGCACCTCAAATACAAGCTCGTCATGGACTTGCAGGATCATGCGAGACACAAGTCCCCGCTCCTTCAGGGCCCGTGCGATGCGGATCATCGCGATCTTGATCAAGTCAGCCGCCGATCCCTGAAGCGGGGAGTTCGTCGCGGTCCGCTCCCCGAACGCGCGGATGTTGTAGTTGCGGTCCTTGAGCTCCGGGACATAGCGCCGCCTTCCGAACAGTGTCTCGACATACCCCTTCTCCCGAGCCTGGGCCACGGTGCCATCGAGCCAGGCCCGGACACCGGCGAAGCGCGTGAAGTACTGCTCGATGAACCGCTTCGCGTCATCCTGGGTGATGCCGAGCTGGCGGGACAGTGCGAACGGCCCCTGGCCATAGATCGTGGCGAAGTTGATCGTCTTGGCGCGCGCGCGCATTTCCGCAGTGACGTGATCGTGCGCCACGCCGAAGATGATCGCCGCCGTTTGGCGGTGAATGTCCCCGCCCTGCTCGAAGGCCGCGACGAACGCCGGGTCGCCCGACAGATGGGCCAGGAGGCGCAGCTCGATCTGGGAATAGTCGGCCGTGACCAGCATCGCGCCGGGCGGGGCGACGAAGGCACGGCGAATGGCCTCGCCGCGCGGCGTGCGCACTGGGATGTTCTGCAGGTTCGGGTCCGAGGACGACAACCGTCCCGTGGCCGCCCCGGTCTGATTGAAGCTCGTGTGGATGCGCCCGGTCACCGGGTTGATGAACGCCGGCAAGGCATCGACGTAGGTGGATTTGAGCTTCGACAGCTCGCGGTATTCGATCAGCAACCGGGGCACCTCGTGCCCCATCGCGGCGAGCTGCTCCAGCACCTCGTAGTCGGTCGAGGGGCCGGTTTTCGTCTTCTTGAGGATCGGAAGCTGATGCTTCTCGAACAGCACGTGCCGGAGCTGCGGCGTCGAGTTGAGGTTGAACTCGGTTCCCGCGGCGTGATAGATCGCGCGCTCGAGCGCGGTCAGCTCGCCGGCGAAGGTCAGTGAGATCTCGCGCAGTCGTGTCTGGTCGATGCACACCCCTCGCGCTTCCATGTCCACGAGCACCGGCATGAGGGGCAGCTCGATCGTTTCCAGCAGACGAATCAACTGGTGGTCTTCGAGCTCCGGCTGGAACGCGGCGTGCAGGCGCAGCACGATCTCGCTGCCCACGGCACAATAGCGCGCCGCGTCTGCCAGGGGCACCGCGGCGAACGGGCGCTCCGCCTTTCCCCGGCCCACGAGCTCGGCATGTGTCCGCAGCGCGAGGGACAGCCGCTCTCGCGCCAGGTCGTCGAGGGCGTGTGAGCGTCGCCCGGGATCGAGCACGAAGCTCGCGAGCATCGAGTCGAACGACACACCAGCGAGCTCCACCCCGGCCCGGCGCAAGACGAGCCAATCGTACTTCACGTCGTGGCCCGCCTTCGGCACGCGCGCATCGGCGAGCAGCTCACGCAACGGCGCGAGCGCCTCGCTGGTGAGCGGCGGGAGGTTCCGCGGCACGGCCCCGCCGGCGAGCTCCCCGTCGGGCGCCACGTGCGCGAACGGGAGGTACCACGACCGCCCGGGCGCCACCGCGAGCGACAGACCTACCAGCTCCGCCCGCATCGGGTCGAGCGAGGAGGCCTCGGTGTCGAGCGCCAGCAGCTGTGCGCGACGGCATTCGGCCACCACATCCGCCAGTTGCCCCGGGTCCTCGACGATTACGGGCTCCGCGCCCGCGGCAACGAGCGTCGCGGGTGCCGGGGGCCCCGCGACGGCGGGTGCCCGCTGGGCTGCCGGAGCGGCGCTCGCCGCGACCGCGACCTCCAGCGACGACAGCTTGGGGATCAGCGACCGGAACTCGAGCTCGGTGAACAGCTCGGTGAGCCGCGCGACGTCAGGCGGGCGGACCCGCAGCCGGTCGAGGTCGAGCGGCACCGGCACGTCGCGCCGGATGGTCACGAGCTCCCGCGACAGCCGCGCCAGATCGGCGTACTGCCGCACCGCCTCTCGCGCCCGTTTGCCGGGAATCCGGTCCGCGTTCGTCAGGATCGCATCGAGGTCGCCGAACGTCTTGAGCAGCTCGAGCGCGGTCTTCTCCCCCACACCCTTCACCCCCGGCACGTTGTCCGAGCTGTCGCCCACGAGCGCCAGGTAGTCCACCACCCGCTCGGGCGGCACTCCCAGACGCTCGCTCGCGTTGGCTTGGTCCACCCAGTGCTCTTCGACGGCTGCAGGGCCGCCGCGACCCGGGTTCAGGAGCGCGATGCCCGGCCCGATCAGCTGGTAGAAGTCCTTGTCGCCCGATACGATCACGATCTGCAGTCCACGCGCCGCCGAGGCGAGCGTGCCGATCACATCGTCGGCTTCGTAGCCCTCCACGCCGACCAAAGGCACGTGGAACGCTTCGAGGATCTCCTCGATCCGCTCGACCGACCGGTCGAACTCCTGCTGCAGCTCCTGGGTGAGCTTCTCGCGCGTCGCCTTGTACTGGGGGTAGGCCTGGTGCCGGAATGACACGCCCACGTCGTGCACCCAGGCGAGATAGTCGGGACGCCGCTGCTCCAGGAGGCGCAGCAGAAAGTTGGTGATCCCCCAGGCCGCCGAGGTGTTTTCGCCGCGGCGCGTGGTGAGGGGGCGGGCGATCATCGCGAAGAAGGCACGGTAGATGAGCGCGTAGCCATCAACGAGATAGAGCGTGGCGGGGGGTGTCGAACCGGGGCCGGGCATGTGCCGAAGAAAAATAGCGAGGCCGGAGCGGGCGGGGGAATGAAAAACCCCGCCCGAAGACGCGGGCGGGGGGGACGCCGAATGGCGCGAGGCCGGTTAGCCGCGAACGACGTTCGCGGCGTGCAGGCCTTTCTCGCCAGCCTTCACCTCGAACTCCACGACCTGACCCTCGGCGAGGGTCTTGAACCCGTCCATCTGGATGGCTGAGAAGTGTACGAACACGTCCTCGCCGCCTTCCTGCTCAATGAAGCCGTAGCCCTTGGCGTCATTGAACCACTTCACTTTTCCCTTAGGCATTCGGTCTGCCTCCTGCAGAGTCACACATGGGGCCCGGAGCACCCGCCCGGCACCGTGTCGGTCGCGATAGATTTGACACGCGGCGGAAAGGTTGTCAAGAAACCCCGGCGGCACCCCGACCAGCACCCATAAAGCGAGCCCAGTCAATTGGTTGGCGCGACGTACAGGGCGTGGTACAGCTCTCGATTG
>Ga0209473_1001549_pt1 | contig 12825 bp, 9 predicted proteins | sample GraSoiAngelo_133_FD_185890 | JGI IMG/M metagenome (GOLD analysis project Ga0209473, IMG submission 185890) | Grasslands soil microbial communities from the Angelo Coastal Reserve, California, USA - 14_0929_05_20cm (SPAdes) (version 2) | ecosystem: Environmental > Terrestrial > Soil > Grasslands ...
AATCGCGAGCTGATGAATGACCGTCCTCGGATCGTTGTTGATCTATCGCAGGTGAAGCAGATCGATAGCGAAGCACTCGACACGTTGCTCGATTGCATGGTCGCGGTCGCTAACCGCGATGGCGCCGTCAAGCTGGGGGGAGTTTCTCCGGAAGCCGCAACTATGCTGGAGCTCACGCGCATGGATCGTGTATTTGAAATGTTTCCTACTGTGGCCGAGGCAGCAAGCAGCTTCAGCGTTGCACGCCTGGAACCTGTTTCGGAACAGGCTCCAGAGCCGGCGGCTGCATAGCTCTATGCGGTCATTTGAGAGGAAGCACCATGGAAGGACGTCGATGAGATTGATGAGCGCGATACTAGCACTCACATTATCTGGTGTGGCTGAACCTGCAGCTCTAATGGCACAGGAAGCCGCCCCGGCGCAACAGTCTCTGCCCGACCAGCAGGCTTCTCCTGACGCGCAGCAGCCTGCTGCAACTTCCGATCGTCAGGAGCAGGAAGACAAAGCATCGCAAGAGATGATCAATCGCAACCATTTGCCCGATAACGCGATACCCGTCCAACCGCCTGGGGCACAGCAGAGCGCCACTCAGACTTCCCGGCCACATGCCCCCCCGGTGGTTCAACCATCAGGCACCGCCGCAGCTCAAGCTGGAAAAATAAGCGGCAACGCTGCGTCTCGACCGGCGGGAGCCGCCATCGCCCCAGCCAAGCAGCGGCAAGTGCGCTCTGTCTTGATCAAGATGGGCGTCATCGCTGGAGCGGGCGTAGCTTTGGGCACCGTAACCGCGCTCACGAAAGCCAGCGGATCAAAGCCCCCCGGAGCGAAGTAAGTTCGGCAAGTAAATACTCATGAATCGCGATTTGAACTCCGCACAAGGCGACTGCGAGCAACCAGTGCTGATCAGCTTTTCTGGAATGGATGGATCAGGCAAGAGCACGCAGATCGAAGCGTTGTGCTCCCAGCTTTCACAAGCGGGCGTTCCCGTTTTGCGTCTGGCCTTTTGGGACCATGTCGTCGGGTTGCCGAAATGGCGAGCCGTGTTCAGCCACAAATTTCTGAAGAGTGACGGCCGCATTGGCGAACCGGGAAAGCCCGCTCGCCGGAACGATAAAAATAATCGGGCCTGGTACCTGCTTGTGGCGCGCTCGGTTTTGTACCTCATAGATGCTCTGAATCTTCGGCGCGTAGTGGAAAAAACGCGAAGGAGCAATGCGGGTGTGATCGTCTTTGACCGCTATATCTACGACCAACTGGCCACGCTTCCGCTGGAGTATTCTGTGGCGCGCGCCTATGCGCGGTTCGTGTTGAGCTTTGTTCCAAAGCCTGATGTGGCTTATCTGCTCGACGTAGAGCCTGAAGTAGCACGTGAAAGAAAGCCCGAGTACCCGGTGGATTTTCTGCACAAATACCGTTCCTCTTATTACCGTCTGAGGGATATTGCCCAACTCACGCTGATCGAGCCGCAATCGCAAGCCGATGCTCAAGCCGCAATCGCCGCTCGCCTGGAACAGTGTGGCCGGATTCGTAACGTGAGTTCCCGTCTCACTGGCTCGATTGCCGCTGCCTGATACAGTTTTCCCCCGAGTCCCGTACTCTGCCTAAACCGCCTGCCTAAACCAACACCTCGCTCGTGTAACTCATCCAAGAAACCGCGCCATAAGGGATAAGTCTCCTATGAAAACAGGCGGAGGGAATGGAAAATTCGCTTTGGTGATTCCTACCCTAAATGAAGCCGGGAACATTCCTGTCCTTCTCGATCGCGTACAAATTGCTCTGGCTCGCGTTGATCTCGATTACGAACTTCTGATCGTGGACGATGACAGCCGGGATGGAACCGCCGATATCGTGAACGAATTTGCGCGGCGCGATCCGCGCGTTCGCTTGATTGTCCGTAGAGGCGCGCGAGGCCTTGCGGGTGCCGTCCTCCATGGATGGAAGCACACGGATGCTACGCTTCTCGGCGTGATGGATGCCGATCTTCAGCATCCACCGGAGACACTGCCTGAATTGCTCAAGGCTGTTCGGAACGGTAACGACATCGCTATCGCCAGCCGCTACGCCCAAAGAAATTCCGTTACGAACTGGAATGCGTTGCGGCATTTCATTTCCCGGTGTAGCACGTTGGCAACCTTGCCGCTGCAAAGAAAGGGGCTGCGCATCAAGGATCCCCTGTCCGGATTTTTTGTCGTGCGCCGCGAATGTATCGAAGGTCTGGATTTACAGCCCTATGGGTTCAAAATCCTTCTGGAAATTTTAGTGAAGGGCCGCATCCACAAAGCTGTCGAAGTGCCCTTCCGGTTCTCGGCGCGCTATGCCGGAAGCAGTAAGGCCAACATCAGAGTTGCGCTGCAATATTTTTCTCTCCTGGGGAAGCTGTCACGGCACGCGATCTTCAGGCCAGGACCACAATGAAGATTTGTCTGGTGACTGCATTTCCGCCCAGCCGTCAGGCCCTGAATGAGTACGGGTTCCATATCGCCCGCGAGCTCAGCCAAGCCGAGGAATTGTCATTGACTATTCTCGGCGATGACATTGCTCCCGATGAGAAAGAACTGCCTGGCTATTCCGTCATTCGATGCTGGTCCTTTAACAGCCTGCGCAATCCAGTGCGCCTGCTGCGGGCTGTCCTCCAGATCCGGCCTGACGTCGTATGGTTCAATCTTGGTTTTGCCAGCTTCGGCGGCAAACCCCTGCCGGCATTCTTCGGAGTGGCACTTCCGGCGTTGGTTCGGGCCGCGGGGTTCTACACTCATGTCACACTTCATCAGCTCATGGAGACAGTAGATCTCAAGGATGCGGGTGTACGCTTCCGTCGTGTGTACAACACCGCAGGTTATGCCGCCACGCAGGTGCTCTTGTTCGCAAATTCGATTTCCGTCCTAATGCCCGCTTACCGCAGCATTCTTCGGAAGAAATATGGCCGTGGGGCTGTCTACGTGCGGAATCACGGAATTCTCTCAGGCAGGCCGGAATATCCTGCGTTTGAGCGGCGCGGAAATCCCGAGCATCGGATTTTGGCGTTCGGGAAATGGGGCACGTACAAACGGCTGGAGCCGATGCTTGATGCGTTCGAAATAATCGCGCGCAGGGTGCCCAATGCGCAGTTGATCATTGGGGGCACGGATCATCCAAAGACGCCGGGATATCTGGAGTCAGTCAAGCAAAAATGCTGGCGCCATCCGCGAATCAAGTTCATCGGCTATGTTCCCGAAGAGCAGATTCCGGAACTATTTCAGAGCACGACCGTAACGGTAATGCCTTACACGTCATCCGCGGGATCCAGCGGCGTGGCGCATCTGGCCTGCGCGTACGGGGTGCCGATGGTGGCCTCCGATATTTCCGACTTTCGCGAACTGGCTGAGGAGGAAGGCCTGGCGATTGATTTCTTCAAGACTGGAGACATTCAGAGCCTCGCCAAATGTTTGATTGCCCTGCTGCAGAATCCAGAACACCAGGCGGAGATGGCTGTGCAGAATTTCTCGGCAGCGCTGCGCATCAGCATGCCGGAAATCATTCGCCAGTATCTTCGCACCTTCCACTTGCAGCGGCATCTCAGCGTGTTGACATCTGTTTCCAGGCTGCGCCGGCTCCCCAGGTGGCTGCCTTTACGGCCACGGCTGGCGCGATTGGCGTCGCGGAGGCTGATCGCTAGCCTAGCGACCGCCCCCATAACGCAACTACTGGATGGTCAAAGTAACGGACGTGGAGACATTCTGACTCTCGGACAGCCCGTTAATGGCAATGGTAAAGGTTTGGCTTGGAGTGTCAGTGCTGGTGATGGGCTGTTGGGGATTACCCGCCCCGCTGCAGGAGATGAAAGTGGAAGCTATGAAAGCCAAGGCGAGCACCCCACCGATGGATCTCATTCTTCTTTTCTTGCTCCATCCTCCGGCAACGGCCACTCCCATCACGCCGAGGCCGGGCAGCCAAAAAGCGTAGTGCCAAGGCCTTCCCCTTCTTCGATTGTTCACCGCGGAAACGGTCGCGGAAACGGTGAGTTTAGAACTGACAGCCTGAGCTCCCGGGGTAACGGAACTGGGCTTAAACGAGCAACTGATACCAACGGGCAGCCCGGAGCAGGAGAGCGCGACGGCGCTTGAGAAGGAACCAGAGATGGGGGTGACGGTGACCTTCGCGCTGGTTGAGCTTCCCGGTTTGAGTTTGAGAGCGGCTGGCGACGCCCCGAGCGCAATGGCAGCTGAGCTAACTGAGCAATGTGGAGTGTAAGATATTCCGCCGGACATTCGATTTCTTATGCTTGGTTTGCCGACGGCCTGTAGGTACATAACGTAGTGGCGTTGCTGTGGAGAATAGCCGCACAGATCGAGCGAGTGTGAACCCACGCCCATTGCGTTCAGCGCCATGAGATTTTGCCCATCGGTGCTGATGTAAATCACGTAGTGGTCAAGCGTATCTTCATAACCGCTTACGCCCCACTGCAACAGGTTTCCCGAAATCCCAGCGGTCACCGACATGCAATTGTCGATGCCGCTTTCCACTTCGGTGCCCTCCTCATAGGCTGACCAAGTAGGAAGTTGTAGCGCACCAAGCTGGTTGCTTGAATTGTAGAGGCTGTTGATTTCGGCGAAAGTCTGGAGCCAGGTGTGTCCACATCGCTGAGTCATGATGCGGTTCAGGCCCCAGGAGGCGAGCGTGTCATTGAAGCCCTTGTAAGATGCGCCGATGGTCTCAAGCTGCGGATGAACTAACCCAGCATCGTAGAAATTCGTCAAGTACGACACGCCGAAATCTGTCGTTGAAGGCCGCACCCAGGAAGCCGCTGGCGTCCTCAAAAAGAAAGATGGGATTCGTGGTCGTCGTTGCTGCCGTTGCAGCCCAATCGACACTCGGGTAGTGCAGCTCCACATCGAAATTGGTAATCATCGGACGGCCATTGATACGCATGTAGGCTGGCGATGGAATGAACGTCTGCTCGATGTAATGAATCTGCTCGATGAGAGTCTGCTGCGGAGTGCATCCTGAACATGCGCTTAATTTGATTGCGCCTTTATCAATCATGATTGCGAATTTGAAGCCCGGATGCTGCTCCGCCTCAGCCATTACACGCAGAGTGGTTGTGTTCGTGAATGTGTCTCGTGATCCGTACCAATCGATGATCATGCCGTCAATTCCGCGGCTGATCATGTCGGTAATCTGGCGGTGGATTTGCGCCGGATCCTGTGAGTTGTAGCCCACGGCCATGTGGCGGGGGTCGCCAAACCAGGGCATGAAGTGCGCGTAAATTTGCGTCGTCGCGCCGACATATAGCAACGTGTGCAGATCGACTTTACTGACGTTGGTCGCGCCCAGATTCCCATTGGTCTGGGATTGGAAAGTATCCGCGGCGCTGGTGTTGTTGGAGGTTTGTGCCTGAAGAGTAGTAGTGGGTTGGATGGTTAGATTGCCTGCCGGCGAGACCGCCGGGAACATAAGACACACAGCGACAAAAAGAATCCCTTGCCGCATCTCCTGCCTCCTGATCCGGAAAACCGGAAGGCCTAGAGCGCCTTAATTGCAGCGCTCAGGCCTGACGTGCGTGGCCCTACCACAGCGCCTTGCATTGCTGCTCAGGTTCGGACAGGACGCAGGACTCGCTCCCCAGCGAGTTTCCTGCTCCTGCTTCGATTTGGGAATGCGCACCCCAACGCGATTAGGGTGCAGCGTTTTACGGAATTGTCAGTTGCCTCGCCTTTCGTTTTGAAGCTAGAAACACGCAAACTTCGGACTTGTCGTTCCAGAGGTCAGCTGGTTGAACACACTCTTCTGTTGCTGGTGATACGAACCGCTGCTGAGCGTATAGTGCACCCATTGCACCAGTCCGTAACGCTTACTTAAGTAATATTCTTCTTTATCGGCGCAGTTGCCGTAATTGCTGTCGCAGTTGTAGCGATAGCTCACGACCAGCGTCGGCATCTTGTTGGGCAGACTTCCTCCGAACGAAACGTAGTACGGCCCCCAAACTTCGTTGATCGCCTTCTGCAGATTGTGAGTGGTGTAGCTGTTGCAATCGGTATGGATGTCGTAGGAAGTGTTGCTGACCTTTATCGCGGAGCCAGGAAAGCCTCCCTTGGCGCAGCGCCGAGTCAGCGGCATGTTGTAGTTGTTGGAAGATTTCTTGTACGTGTTCGGATACTTCCACGCGTACTCGGTGATCCAGAGATAGATGTAATTGTTATCGTAAAGTTGGATGTCCCAGGGATATCCAGTGCCCCCCTTGGTCCAATAAAACTTTCCGGAGTGAATTAGCGTGAAGAGCGGGTTTGCCGTACCAGTGAGGTGTTTGGACGAACGAAGGTCTAAATCCATCGTCATCCAGTCCAGCATGTCGTACGTGCCAGAAGGACAGCTAATGGTCGATTCTGCGTGCGCCGAATTTGTTCCAGAAAGAAAGCCAAGACAGGACAGCAACACTGCTGCCAGGAAGAGATACCTCAATTTCATCATCGCGCCTCATGACCCGATCCCCTTATGCGCGAATCAACCCAACGAACAAGGACACACTTTCCCTTAGGTTCTGCGTGCGGCAGATCCGATTGACGGAAAGGGGCTCCAGTTAAATCTAAGTTACTTGGAGAGTAGCTCGATTTCCTGTTAGATCAATAAGACGAATCCCTTAATTGCTGTGGAAATCCATCAGCTCGTTCCTATTTTGGTACATGTGTGTTCCTGTAGCGCAGGCAATCGGCCGGAATGGTCCAGAGCGTGCTCACGAATTACCCTAACTGTGAAAAACTATTGTGGCGGCTGTTGCTGCTGGGGAGCTTGGGTAGGTGGGTTCATTTGTGGCTGGGCGCCTGGCGCCTGCGGTTGTGCGCTTGTGGAAGGTGGTGTTGGCGGCTGATTTGCGGGTTGCTGGCCGGGGGACGATTTGGGCGGCGCGGGCGGCTCAACTATCGGTCGATTATCACGGGTCTTAAGTTCAATCGGTCCACCCTGACGAAGACGGGCTTCCCGCAATGTCTCCAGATTCGCCTGTGATCCCTCATCATTACTGCGTGCGATTTGTCCCAATGGCAAGCCTTGCATCTCATGGCGATTGGTCAGCGTGGCCCGTTGGGCCGCGCCGGATGCCACTCGCGCCTGCTCGTAAAAATCCTGCGCCGTCTCCTGATCACCATCCATTTCGGCGATGTATCCCATGTTATTCAGGGTGAAAGCGTTCCTGGGATCAAGTTTGTAGGCATCGCGAAAGTATTGCCGCGCCGCTTTGGGATCGTTGTGGTTTAAGGCTGAGACGCCTTGCAAGTTCAAGCGGGCCACCTTGTCCTCGACGCTTTCTTCCGTATCCAGTCGATGGCGGACTGCCTTTGCATTCCCCGACGCTACATCGCTGATGGATTTGCCCCGCCAGCGCCGGTCCAGTGCCACAATAATTTTTCGGGAGGAGTGGAGGTTCGCGGCCTGGTTGTAATACTGGAACGCTTTCTCCAGATTGCCTTCGGCTTCCATCGCAAATCCGAGATTATTCAGCGTGAACGGATTGTGAGGATCGAGGGCCAACGTGCGCTGCAGCACTTCGTCCCCTTCACTCTTCCCTGCTGCATCAGGCTCATCGCTTCGACATTGCCACGATTGATCTGCAGTTCGCGATTGCCAAATGCTGCAGTGAACTCAGTGAGCTGGTGTCCTTTCAGTTCATCTTCGCTGGCGCGGTCAATGGTAGTTTCCGAATTCTGCCGTGCAGCGAGTCGGTAGTAGCTCTGGGCGCGGTCAACTTTTCCTTGCAGCTCAGAGATGTAACCAAGGTTGTTGAGTGTAAAAGGATCGTCAGGATCTATCAGATAAGCACGATAAAAAAGCTTCTCTGCTTTTTCCAGATGGCGCTTGCGCACTTCCTTGACCCCCTCCTGATTGAGAGCCTGGACAGGAGTCGGTTTAGTACGCTTGGGAAAGGTGATCCTAAGATTGCCCGCCCAGGTTTGCGGCGAGCAGCCGATTGGCAGAACAGCCAGAAGAATTAAGTGAAAAATGTGCCGGCTCATGATAGTGAGAATGCGAGTATCAATTCGCCAATTTTGATGCCTATTCAGCAGTTCGCGTTTGCTGTCTTTCATTGTCCATTTGCCGTAGTTTCAGCAACTTTGGCTACCCTTTTCGCTCGATCAGCATCCAACAGCTCCGGATCAGAAATATGCCTCGTGTTGGACGATTCCTAACGCTGTTGATGCTGTCTAGCCTGTTTTATGCGCAGAGCGACCCCGCGCCAGTAACGAATACCCCGGAAGTGCCACAATCTGTTCCCGGGGCTGCCAATTTGCGGGAGCACGACCCTTTGCTTGATCTTCCTCCGCTCCCGCGCGCAAAAGTTTCCCTGCTCGGCGGAACCATTACCCGGCTTGATCGAGTGCAGGATCATTTGACCATTCAACCGTTCGGTGCCAAGCAGAAGATGAACGTGGCGTTCGACGTTCGCACGCGCTTTTTCCGCGATGGTCAACCTTCCACGCAACGGGACGTAAAGGTCGGACAGCGCGTTTATCTGGATACAATGCTTAACGAGCATCTGGATCGATAGCAATACCGCCGCGGGCAGCGGAAGAGGACAAATTCTCTCGTACGATCCTCAGCATGGTGTTCTTACGTTGCGCGACGAGCTTTCGGCGCAGCCCATAAGATTTAATTTGGGACCCGACACGTTGGTGCGCCAGGGAAGCCAAACTCGCTCGGTGGCTGACCTGAAGCCCGGAGCTCTGATAAGTCTTACTTTCGGACCGGAACAAGGTGGACGCGGCGCAGTTCTCGAGGTCTCGATATTGGCTCAACCGGGAACACAGTTTTCTTTTTTCGGCAGAATCACGTACATGGATCTCTCGCGCAAACTGATTGCCGTCGCGAATGAATCTGACAATACGACGTACGAGATCTATCTGGAGTCTCTACCGCCCGGCAGTTTGCGTGATGCTCGGCAGGGCGCTGAGGTCACCGTGTCGGCAGTCTTCGACGGAAAACACTACGTGGCGCGCAGCATCGAGCTTGCACGCACAAGTTCATCTTCAGTTCAGTAAGACATCGCTTTGCTCCACGATCCGGGTCTCAGAGGGTTTTGACCGCAGGGCACGCGACTGAGATGTTCGCGGATTTCGCAGAGAGAACCTAAGCGGCGTCGGCTTGGGAGGCGCTCGCGGGGTCCATACTTTCGCGCATCGCTTGCGCGATCACCACGTCCTGATCTTCGAATAGATGGGTAAAGTAATTTCTAAAGTAGCGCCACAATGTGGACAGGTCGGTCTGATACCAGCAGCATTCGTTCATCCGCGGTGAGAAGCCGCACAAGAAACGGAAGCGGCGGTGGATCTCGTCGGGCGCAACCAGGCTCGCCGCCGCCATGCGATGATTCCCCTCAATGATCGTCAGCGGCGCAGTCTCATCAACTCCGATCAGCAGCACCGAACTGTGGTCGACGCCGTTCGCCACATCCGAACTCAGAGAACGCAGCTTGGCTACGTATTTCTCCGGCGAGTTGGAGCCGACTTTTTCGCGAATGCGGTCCAGCATGTTGGCAAGATAAAAATTTCCTTCAGCAAGCCCTCTCCAGTGATTACGGGGAAAGACCCGAATGCGGTTGAGATCGCTGCTATGCAGTTCGACCTCCCACCATTCAGTATCGGCGGGCAACTCCCGCCATAGTCGCCCACGGCGCAGGTACAAAAGCGCGCGGCGGATTGTGTTCTCACGCGAGTTGCTTAGGTCGGGATGTTCGACGATGTTCTCAAACCTATCGCGATAACGATCGAACTCGGGCTGATAAAATTCGCTCTTCAGGAATTCGGAAATCGCCTCATCCTCCGGCACGCGGCAAAGTCTCCGCATTACTGCGGTGTCGTGAATAGCAAGTTCCTGACGGCCTGCTTGAGTCTGGGCACGGAAGAATGGCACGGAAACCGTTATCAGAAGCAACATCATCACCACTAATTGAACGATGATGACGTCTTGCAGGGTGCCATGGAAAAGATAAATACCGAGAATGATCGCACCGCTGAAGCCAAGCTGCAGCCAGCTTACATTGCCGATCTTGCGAGAAATCTCATAGCTCATTAGGACCACACCGAGAGCGTAGATACCGGTGGTTGCCGCATACAGCAGTAGCAACGACGAGTAAGGGATGCCGCGGTCGAGCGGGAAACCTGATCCCAGTACACTATGCCACAGCCTAGCTGGTGCCGCCCAAACTGCTAACGTAAAGAGCGACGTGATCAAAATTACAAGCAATAACGCGGTACTGAGGACGGTGCGGCCATCGCGCTCCTGGTAGCGGACTCCGGCAGAAAAAGGAAACATTCCGCTCACCACAGACCAGGAAAGCATATATACCACGCGGCCGACCAAGGCGACGGTGGCGTAAACACCCGCCTGGGTATCGCTGAAAAAATGCTTTACCAGCACAATATCGAGATTGTTGATGATTACCTGTCCGACGAAAAACACGATCGCTTGCACGCCTTCTTCGAGTGTTGCTGGGACCCGTGTGGCCGAGCCGGTTGCGAGTTCCCTGCCCGGCCGCGCCAATAGATAAGACACCACAATTGACGCAGCGACAGCGGCGATCACTCCCGTCACGCCAAGGCCAAACTGAATGAGCAGCAGTGCTCCTCCCAGCTTGACTACAACTTCCAGCACGAAGTTTCCGGCGAGATGCGGAAAATCGTACATGCCCTGCATCAGCCCACGGCGGACACCGAGGGGAATAAAGAACACAATTCCCGCCGCCAGCAAGATGATGTAGTTGCGCGTGGGCAGGTTCAGGTAGTTGGAGACAACCGTGCTGCTCAGGATCAGCAACAGACTGATTCCCGCTCCAACCATCCAGGCGCGGCGGTGTAGAAACCGGTAAATTCCGACTTTGGCAGGAAGGGGATCATTGGTCGCGACAAACTTGGAGCATAACAACTGAAACGACAAGGTCACGGACGACAGCAGCATCAGGACTGTGTACACGGCACTGGCGTGTCCAAAACCGGCGGCCCCTAGTCCGCGGGCGATAGCCAGGTTGTAAACCAGGTTCATGGCACCGACCATGCCTGAGCTCACCAACATGATCATGCTGCCGCTGAGGACGCGGGCGCGCAGCGTGCCGGTTGGGCTGGGTCCCCACATGCGGGCGGCGCCCTGGCGCAATGCCTCCGACGCAACAGAAATGGGCCCAGGATTTGGCGTGGAGCTTTCGTCGTCGAGAAGTGGCTTCATAAGCTATCCGGAATTCGGTGGACTTGAATCGGGATAAGCGTCATCTTCATTGTCAGAACAAGTTCAGTTGTATGACCGGACGAACCGTGGTCACGCTGCTTCCGGCGAAGTTGTAGAACGTTTGCTGTTGCAATCCAAAAGAAAAACGGAGCGGATACGCGGCCGGCACATCGCCGAGTCCATCGTGAACCGACTGTTGCAGTGAGCGGGTGTACGACACCAGAATCTCATTCTGAATGTTGTCGTAAGCATGGAAACCCTGCCCTCGCGACCAGATTCCATTGGCTTGAACGCTCCAGCGCTTATTGGGCGTGACTTCCAGCCTGAATGCCGGACGCAATGCCTGAGCAATGGCGAATTGGTCGTTCTGCACGCGCCAGGAGCGCACATATTCGCCAAAGACCGAAGCTTTGATGCTCTCGCCAAACTTACGCTGGAGGCCGATGTAGCTGCTGGTCGTAAAGTACTCCCGCACCAGTGGACGAAAGAGAACGTCCCGTGCTGAATATCCAGTTAATAGGTAGGTCTTGCTCCAGGGACGCCCGACCACGAAATCGATCTTCGCCGCTAGATCGCGCGAGTGCAGATTTCGTTCCGTGAATGGCCCGGCTTCGTGCATCGCGCTGCCTGAAAATGAAAGCCAGTTAAAGAAGGGGCTTGAATAAACATAGAGGAACTGGCGAAATAAATTCTGGTTCATGTCCACGGGCGAAATCGTGTCGCGGCGGATGGTGAACTGAAGGCCAGGCTCGAAAGAAATACTGTTGTTCGCAAAATGTAGAACCGGATTTACACCTCCATTGATGATCGTGTCGTAGGTATTGCGGTTCTGGATCAGCAGCTCGCTGGGGAAAGAAACTCGGCCGCGCGCGTTGCGTTCCTCTACCAATCCCATGATCGTTGGAAAATTGGACAGATGAATTCGGTAGCGGGCATCGGCTCGGGATTCGAACGATGAGCGCGGCGGCGGGAGAAGAGCTGGATTCGTGAAAATGGGGCTCAGCGAGACCTCAGGTTGCAAGCTGAGATTGCTGGTGATCTGTCGCCCTTCCTGCTCGGCCAACCTGACCTCGGTTTTCTCCGCTGACTCGTTGCCCTCGACTAAGCGGTTCGCGCGAGCGAATGCAGACAGCGCCTGCACGGTTTCATGCTCCTGGCGGTAAACGTTCCCTAGAGCGATCAGATAGTCGTAATTCTCATAGTTATCCGAATTATTCCCCAACCTCTTGATTGTCTGCCCGGCGCTTTGGGTTTCGCCCAGCGCCAAATAGGCATTGGTCATGCCAATCGCAACAGCCTGCTCGTCCGCTCCTTCAGTCTGCGCGCGTTCGAAATACTTTTTGGCGAGATCAAATTCTTGAGTTGACATGAGCACCTGGGCAGCTTCAATCAGGTGTTCGGCGGTAATGGGATTGGCTTCGCCCACCCGCGATTCTGCGAAGCCCAGGCTCACTTGCTGCTGAGCTTGATCGGGATGGCCGCTCTCGGCAAAGAGCCGCGCCAGGGCGAGCCGTGTTCCCACGCGATCAGAATTGGGCGCATCGAGGGCGCGCGCGTAACGATCCATCGCGGCTTGGTGCTCCCCGATAGTCATCAGCGCGTCGCCGGTCGCCATCAGCACCCGGCTGTTGTCGCCCG
>Ga0209473_1001551_pt1 | contig 12816 bp, 10 predicted proteins | sample GraSoiAngelo_133_FD_185890 | JGI IMG/M metagenome (GOLD analysis project Ga0209473, IMG submission 185890) | Grasslands soil microbial communities from the Angelo Coastal Reserve, California, USA - 14_0929_05_20cm (SPAdes) (version 2) | ecosystem: Environmental > Terrestrial > Soil > Grasslands ...
TGTATCCTCGTGGTGTGCTCCAGCAAAATTTGCGGGCAAGCGGTTTCCGGCTTGAGCGCGGTGCGCGTCGCTTTCGGATTAACGCAACCGGTCTTTGTCACGGCGCCGCGTGGCGACACTAGGCGGTTGTTTATCGTGCAGCAGACCGGGCAGGTTCACATTTTGAATCTCGCCACCGGTCAGTTGAATGCGACGCCGTTTCTCGACATCCATACGCGACTGACCAATACCTCGGGCGAGCAAGGCTTGCTCGGAATGGCGTTCGATCCGAATTATGCGATTAACAAGAAGTTCTACCTCAACTTTACCGTGCCAGGCGGCACGTGGGGCAATGGCGTGACCCGCGTCTCGCAATTTCAGGTTTCAGCGAACAACCCAGACGTCGCCAATACTTCAAACGAGAGAATTTTGCTGAGGTTTAGTCACCCCGAGAGCAATCACAACGGCGGCTGGATCGGATTCAGTCCGCGTACGGGCGACGACCACAATCTTTACATTGCCACTGGCGATGGCGGCAGCGAAAACGATCAGGGTATCGGCCACATCGAGCCGGGCGGCAACGCGCAAAACAACACCACCTTGCTCGGCAAAATGCTTCGCATTCATGTCAATCCAACTACAGGGACAGCGTCGATCCCGTCGAGCAATCCCTTTTTCGGATCAAGCACGTTGCGCCAGGAAATTTGGGTGTTTGGATTGCGCAATCCGTGGCGGAACAGTTTTGACCGGCAAACCGGCCGAATGTTTATCGGCGATGTCGGGGGAGACGCGCGTGAAGAAATCGACGCGCAGCCAGCGACTAAGCCCGGTGGCGGTGAGAATTACGAATGGCGGCTGCGCGAAGGAACAATCGCCACGCCAACCGTCGGCATCGGTGGGCCTAGACCTCCGGGCGGCGTGGATCCAATCTTTGATTACCCGCACACGACCGGGCAATGTGTGATCGGCGGTTACGTTTATCGTGGAAAGCAAATTCCGTCACTGCAAGGCACATATGTCTTCGCCGATTACCTCGGACCTGAACCGGGCTCCCAGGGTAGAATTTTCACCCTCAATTATAACGGCGCGACCGCTTCAAATTTTCAGAACATCACGGCGAAGCTCTTCCCGACTAAGGTGGGCGGTTACCTGCTGAAGAAGCCGTCATCGCTGGGCGAGGACGCCAACGGCGAGCTTTACATTACCGATATAGGAAACGGCAACGTTTACAAGGTTGTGCCGGCCACAACGAGTGCGCACATCGACATAGTCACAACCTCACCTAACGGCCATGCGATGGTGGGAGGTTTAGGCGTACCATTTGAAGCCTACACGATCGAGGCCACGGCCGGTCTCGCGCTCGCATTTTTTCCAATCGGTACGATTACCGCAGAAGGCGACGGTAGATTTGAATTTGAAGATATCTACGCGGGCAATTTCCCTCAACGCCAATATCGCGTGACGCCGCGAACTCCCTGACAGGAAGAATTGCGGTTCGCTAGGATCCTTGCGCATCAGACGAGGCCGCGCATGGGCTGCGGTAAAATAGTTTCAGCGATGTTCCACTCCGCATCCGTTGCTACAGAAAGCTTCTCTTCAAGTTAACGGCCCGCTCGAGCAGCGCTAAATATTCGACGCGTGAAGTCTCGACTGCTCCGAACTGAAGGAGATGCGGCGTTAGCCATTGGGTGTCGAGCAAGACAAAGCCTTGTCGTTTCAATTGTTCGACCAGCGCAGCCAACGCGATTTTTGACGCATCGGTCACCCGATGAAACATCGATTCACCGAAGAAACCGCCGCCAACTGCCACCCCGTACAATCCGCCCGCCAGTTTGCCTTCTTGCCACGCTTCCACCGAATGCGCGTGACCAATCGCGTGCAATTTCTCGTAACTCGCGACGATCTCCTCATTGATCCAGGTCTCGTCACGTCGCGCGCACGCTCGAATCACTTCCGAGAATGCGCTATCGATTTTTATCTCGAACGATTTTCGCGTCCATACCCGTCGGGCCGCATGGGGAAGATGAAACGTTTCCAGTGGGATGATGCCGCGCCGTTCCGGGGAAAACCATTCAATAGAATCATCGTCCATCGCCATCGGAAAAATGCCGAGCCGATAACCTTGCAACAAAAGCTCAGGCGGAATCATGGTTGTAGAAGCGCTTGTGCCAAGCGCGTACAATATACGCCGGCGCTCGCCGCGGCGAGCGCCGCTACAACGCTCGACTGCTACAACATCGACGCTTCAACCTGGTTACAATCTGCAATTGCATTGGCGCACTTGCTCTCTAAAATGAGCAGATGAAACCCCTGTCGATCATCTGCGCGTTCGCGCTTATCGCGGGTGGGTGTGCTGATCCATTGGAACAACGCAGCACGCAAGAAGTGGGAGGCCAACTCGAGCGCGGCGTGACCGGCCAGGGAACGGTAGGCCCGCTTGATCGACCGCCGGGTGATCCCGCGGGAGAGCACGGCGTCCCGCAAGACCATCCGTGATTACGTGAAGACCGAGGCCCCGCCGAAGCATTCCAAAATTCTCATCCTCGATTTCGGTTCGCAATACACCCAGGTCATCGGTCGGCGCATTCGCGAGTTACAAGTTTATTCGGAGATTGTTCGCTTCGATATCCCGGCCGACACCATTGAGCGCGAACAACCAAACGGGATCATTCTGTCTGGGGGCCCGGCCAGCGTTTACGAAAACGGTGCGCCCCAAGTTGATCCAAAGATTTTTACCCTGGGAATTCCGATCCTGGGAATTTGTTATGGCCTGATGCAAATGGCGCATCACCTTGGTGGTCAGGTGCGCTATACCGGACGCCGCGAGTACGGCGCCGGGATACTGGATGTAACTAACGGGTCGCAGCTTTTTGACGGCCTCGGAGCACAGGTGGATGTCTGGAATAGCCATGGTGACGAAGTAACAGCGTTGCCGAACGGATTTCGTGTCTCGGCGCGAACCCACGGCTCGCCTTTCGCGGCGGTAGAAGATCCGCAGCGGAGACTCTACGGCCTGCAGTTTCATCCCGAAGTCGCACATACGCCGCGGGGTCGCGAGATTCTGCAGAACTTTGTCTATCACATCTGCCATTGCACGATGGACTGGACGATGGGTTCGTTCATTGATGACGCCTGCGAAAGAGTCCGTGCTCAGGTCGGCGACAACAAAGTAGTTCTCGGTCTTAGTGGCGGAGTCGACTCCTCGGTCGTAGCTGCGTTACTGCATAAGGCGATTGACGACCAACTTACCTGTATCTTCGTCAACAACGGTTTGCTGCGCGCGCGCGAGGAAGAAGTCGTTCAACGGGTTTTCGGCGAAAACTTTCACATTAAACTCAAATACGTTGATGCCTCTGAACGCTTCCTAACAAAGTTGCGCGGAGTAGCGGATCCGGAAGAGAAGCGAAAGATTATCGGCAACGAGTTCATCAAAGTATTTGAAGATGCCATTATCGACCTTGCCAAAACCGACCAGCGATCCCTGAAGACTAATCATCAATTTAAGTTCCTCGCGCAGGGAACTCTCTATCCGGACGTGATCGAAAGTGTCGCCATCGGCGGCAATCCTGCGCACGTAATCAAGAGCCATCACAACGTCGGCGGGCTGCCGGAGAAGATGCACTTTGAGCTGGTCGAACCTGTGCGGCAGTTATTTAAAGACGAAGTTCGGCAGGCCGGCCTTCAACTCGGCTTACCTAAGGAAATAGTTTACCGCCAGCCTTTCCCCGGCCCCGGACTTGCCGTTCGTATTTTAGGCGAGGTAACTCCCGAGCGCCTTCGCATCCTGCGCGATGCCGATACGATTGTGCAGAGTGAAATGGAAGCGAGCGATTGGTATTATCGGGTCTGGCAATCTTTCGCCGTTCTCCTTCCCGTGCAAACCGTCGGAGTGATGGGCGACCAGCGCACTTATGATTACACCGTCGCTTTGCGCATAGTCGAAAGCCAGGATGGCATGACAGCCGATTGGGTCCGCCTGCCTTATGAACTACTCGCCCGCATCTCCAACCGCATCGTTAACGAAGTCAAAGGCGTTAATCGCGTCGTGTATGACATCTCAACTAAACCACCCAGCACGATCGAGTGGGAATAGCTCGCTGACTGCGCGAAACCTCCGTATGGCCGCCTCGCTCTTTTCCATTCCGGGGAGCACAGGCTGCCAGCCTGTGGCATTCGGCCGCTGGCCGAATGTTCCGTCATGATGCATAGTCCGAACCGCAACACAGTTCGCGGCAAGCTGCAGCGAAGTACAGGCTGGCAACCTGTGCTCCCCGGATTGGAAATCGCGTCAGGCGGCTGGCAAATGAATAGTCGCAATCATGCAGCGGGCGCTGCCACCGCCAAGCTCGATCGTCGGAAGTTCCAGCGGGACCAGGCGCGCGTGGTGAGTTAATACTGTTCGTTGTTCTCGATCCAACGTTCGAAGCGCGCGGGTAGATAGCACGAGCAGCTTCGCGCCAGCCGAATCGTGTAGTTCAATGGCGTTCCCGGCGAAGTTCGCGACCTGCTCGGATGCTAGCTCGACGATTTTCTTTCCGCTCGCTTCAAGTCGTGCTCGTACCTGTTTCCGCTCAGGCTTATTTGGAATCATCGCAAGACCAACTATCGCAAACTCGCTGCCTACGCACATCATTACGTTGGTGTGGTAGATAGGCTGCCCGTCCAGGCCCACGCTGGTAAACGTGACCGACTCATAACCAAAGTCATCAGCAAAACGCTGAATTACCTTTGGGTTAGAGCGGTTTGAGAGCGAAACGTACGCGACCCGGTTCACACGATCGAGGACCAGGCTTCCCGTGCCTTCGAGACAAGAGCCTTGCTCTTCGAAGCTCGAATAGTCGATTACGTCGGTAATCTTGTAGGTCTTGCGCAGTTCCTCGATGATATCGTGGCGTCGTTCACGTCTACGCAGCTCCGAATACATTGGGAAAAGCGCGACCCTTCCATCGTGGTGGGTGGAGATCCAGTTGTTCGGAAAGACAGCGTCTGGCTTTTCCGGCTCCGCCGTGTCTTCGAACATATGAACGCGCACGCCCACGTCGCGTAAGGTCTGTACAGCCGCGTCAAACTCGCTCCGCGCTGCGGCAGCAAGCGCCTGCGCATCGAAATCGGCGCGAGACTGGAATGCATTGTCCCGCGCGGTTTCCGGATTTGGATAAAACCGCGAGGGCCGAATCATCAGCACCGAGTTGGTGCTTTGGGCGGCCGGAGCGGAACGTGAAAGATGTGACATCTGACTAGCACAATAGCGAGGAAAAACAGGGCTGCAGATGATACTCGGCCGCTGCGGATGGAATGAACATGCCGGCGCTCTTCGATCTTGAACGCGGAAATCGTAGTCGAGTTACTGACCCTCATTTGAGTCAGTCGAACGCCTCCTTAAGATGCTATTTCACAATGTATTGGTATCCGTGGCGCTGTTGTTGGTGGTATTTGGATCAGTTACACGACTTGGAGTGGTAACCGCAGCCGTGTTCGAGATCGGACCGCTCGCCGAGGCGCTGATGGTGCCGGTGGCTTTGTCGGTGATCTCGCTTCCAGCTGGTATGGTCACGGTGTTACTAATGTTACCGCTGCCGCTGGCATTGAACCCGAAAGCGCCGCCGCTTTGAGTAGCGGTGTAGGTCACACCGGTGAAGGCGCTCGGAAAGCTATCGCGGATAACCGCACCAGTCACCTTGCTGGGCCCGGCGTTTGTCACCACAATCGTGCAGCGAGCGACGGCAGGTCAGTGAACACCGAGGCTGCCGTCGCTCAGATAGCGCGCTCTTAGAAATAGCACCACCACTTGTCCCGCAAAAAAGTAGGTCGGCCCACTTGGGCCGCCGTGGTGGGGCTGAAGCGGTTGGCGGGCGCTGGATGCCTCCCTAGCGGGAGTACATACCCGATCGCCACGGTACGGTTGTCACCGGTCCTGATTGGGATGCGTCCGGAGTCTGGCGCAGCCGAGGCGGTGAAAGCGCCCAAAGCTAGAGCGCACGTTGAAATGACTACCGCGACTGTTTGGCGCGTGCGCAGCGCACGCGAGCAAATCCAGTTTCTGATGTTACCGTTTGAACTGTTCATGGTTTAATTTCCTCCAGTTGTTGCGGCCTTCGTGATCGCCTCTCATTAGCGGTCATGTTTGGCCATTCAGAAGGGTACTGTCCCAAATCTGGCCGCAGCTTACGCGGAAAGTTTTGAAGAAGGGCTTGATTCGTAAATCGTGAATCGCGAAACCCGCCCTTGTGGTAGCTTCGGTGCGGCAGGCCCCAGATTAGAAAATAACTGCGATTGCGCGGATCCAAGAATTTCTGAACAGAAGAATAGAGCAGAAGGAGAATCCTCCTCCTGTTGAAAAGGTTCCCTGCGGCGCACGCCCATTCGACTTCCCTTAGGCCAGCTTGGCCGTATCCTACCCATCCCGGTTATCAGCAGAATCCGTCGCCGAACTTTATTTCGGCGCAGGCAATTGCATTAACGAGCGTAAGCAACGGCTTCGTCGATGGTCATCGCTTTGCCACGCGCCCAGGCCGCTGTGAACACCTCTTGGTCAAGGGCGTCGCGGATCGCAGTGATACGACGCTCGTGCCGGGCGCGTTGGCGGGGGGGCAGCGCGATGCCGAGATTTTCTCGAATGCCTTCTACTGCGCCGAGCAATTGTGCCGCCGCTTCGGCTTGTCCGGCAGATGCAAAACATAGCCACGCACAAATGCTCAGTTCAGCCGCGATGCTCTCTTTATCACCTCCCTCCTGGCTGTTTCGCAGGCTGGCCATGCAGAGTCTGCGAGCCTCATCGAATTTCCGCTCCTGCCCTGCTAACTCTGCGAGATTAATGCCAAGCGAGGTGGCGTACTCGGACTTCTGACCCAGCTCGTCTGCGACCTGCAATCCTTCCTCGTACAATGCGCGCGCGAGAGTATAGTCACCCCGGTCAAACGCAACTTTCCCAAGGCCCTCAAGCGCGCCTGCCACCGCTCTTTTGTGGGCAAGCTTCCGGCCAATCGCCAGAGCTTCCTCGTAGTAGCTGGTGGCCTTTTCGAGATTGCCGAGGGCACACTCTACCTCGCCCAGGATGCGAACCAACATCCCGCCCTCTTCATCGCCGCACCGCCTCATCGTCAGCACTGACTGTGCAATCAAATCGCGGGCGCGCTCGTAGTCGCCGTGAAGCAACGCGACGACACCTAAATCTGCGAGCGACCTCCAGACAAGGTCGTCGTCGCCCAACTCTTTTCCCATTGACAAACCTTGCTCGATCAAAGGGATGGCCCGGGCAAGCTCACCGCGATAGGCGGCGACGGCGCCCAGATTGCTGACTGCCATCCCGAGCCAGCGTTGGTTTCCTGATTGTTCACACAGATGCATGCCTTTTTCGGTGAGAGCGACGGCGTGTTGATAGTCGCCCTGCCAGCACGCAAGCCGCCCTGCGTGCACATACGCTTCACCCCGGAATTCCGCCAGTGTCGCCGGGCTTTGTGCGATGGTTCTCTTGAACCATTCCTGGCCCTCAGCCAAATAGCCTCGTCTCTCCCAAAACCAGCCTAGTGCATTCGACAGCTTCAATGCACTTTCCGGATCGTGTTCCGCCGCCCATGCCAGTGCCGCGAGCAGATTGGCGTGTTCGGCCTCCAGTTCATCCAAGCCATGTTGTTGCTCCGAGCCAAGCAGGCGCGGCTCGATCTGCTGGGCGAGCCTCAGGAAGTATTGAACATGCCGGCCTTGCACCGTGGCCGCAGCGCCGCTCTGGGCCAATCGCTCCTGCGCATATTGCCGAATCGGCTCCAACATCCGATAGCGCATCTGGCCGTGGTGTTCGTGAACCAACGCCAGCGACTTTTCCACCAAACCCGTCAGCAAATCCAAGATTTGATCGGACTGGAGTCTGTCGCCCGCACAAACGTTCTCCGCCGCTTCCAGACCAAACCCGCCCGCGAACACAGCGAGCCGCTGAAACAATAGCTGTTCCGGCTCGGTCAACAATGCATAGCTCCAGTCCATGGTCGCCTGCAATGTCTGATGGCGCGGCAAGGCCGTGCGCGCCCCGTGCGACAGCAACCGAAAACCATCCTGCAACCGCTCGGCGATCTGCGCCACGCTCAACGCGCTGGTGCGCGCGGCCGCCAGCTCAATTGCCAACGGAATGCCGTCCAACCGCGAACATATTTTCGCTACGACGGGACCGGTCGCCTCCGTGAGAGCAAACCGCGGCTGGACAGCGACGGCTCGCTCCGTGAAGAGCCGAACGGCTTCAAACTGACAAAGCGATTCCAGTGATATCTTCGCGACGGGCCCGGGAGTGGCAAGGGGTGGCACCTGCCACACCCTTTCGCCGGCGACGCCAATTGCTTCGCGACTGGTGGCCAGGATTCGCAGGTTGAAGCACGTTTTCAGCAGCGCGTCGGCGAGCTTGGCGCAGGCATCGAGCAGATGCTCGCAATTGTCCAAGACGAGGAGAAGACGCTTGGAGCGCAGGCGATCGACGAGGGTTTCCATCAACGCACGCCTTGGCTGTTCGGGAATGCGGAGGGCTTTGGCAGTAAGTTGGGTAACCAAGTCAGCATCGGACGCGGGCGCCAACTCCACCAGCCAGACACCGTCTGGATATTCGGCCAGTAAATCGGCTGCAACCTGCAGCGCAAGCCGCGTCTTGCCGCAACCACCAGCGCCAGTAAGAGTCAACAACCTGGTCTCGGCGAGAAGTTGTTTAACTTCGATTATTTCCGCTTCGCGTCCGATGAAGCTCGACAATTGCGCAGGCAAATTGTTGCGCTGTAACCGTTTCTTGCCGCGAGTGAAGATAGCGCTGCGTCGCGCGCGGATTGGCTCCCGCCGAAGCCGGCGTTCAACGTCTTCGGCCAGCTCGCGAGCGGACGGATAACGGCGCTGGGGATCTTTCTCCAGGCATTTGAGACAGATCGTGGCAAGATGGACGTCTACCTTGGAATTCCATAGCTGCGGGTTTCGTGGCTCGGTTTCCAAGACCAGCCGAATCGTCTCGTAGGGGTTCCGCCGGCGAACGGCGCCCGGCCCGTCAACATCTGATAAAAAACTGCGCCCAATGAGTAAACATCCGCAGCCGGTGTCAGCTCCTTGGCCTGGCCGGCCGCTTGTTCAGGCGGCATATAGCTCGGTGTTCCAAGAACATCGAACGAATTGGTCACCGTGCTTTTCTGCTCGATCAAACGCGCCAAGCCGAAGTCAGTCAGATAGGGTTCTCCATCTTTATCCAACAGAACGTTTCCCGGTTTGATGTCGCGATGCAGAATTCCGCGCTCATGCGCAAACTGGACAGTACGGGCGATCTTTACGAACAACTCAGCGGCGCGTCGAGTCGACATCGGCTTTCCTCCGAGGGCTGCGTCCAACTGACCGCCGTCGACAAATTTCATGCTGAAGTAGCAGGAGCCCTCGCGCTCGCCGATTTCGTAAATCGGAACAATCCGTGGATGCTCCAAACTCGCCGCCGCTTCTGCCTCGCGACGAAAACGATTCAGGTGAGGTGTGCTCGCCCATTGACCGAGACCGATTATTTTTAGCGCGACGGTTCGATTTAGACTTTTCTGCCGCGCACGGTAAACGACACCCTGGCCGCCACGGCCAAGCTCCTCGAGTAACTCATAGTCGCCAAATTCGAGTTGCATTTGGCGCCGATTCGACCCGGTAGTTGCATCATCTTCGTCCCCGATCGGCCCTAGAACAGTTTTGAACAAGCACACGCTGCAAAGTCCTTGTGGCGCGTCTGCGAAGATTTTACTCCCACATTCGTCGCAAATTCGGTTTCCAGTTGTTACACTACTACTCGGTCGATTAGTCACCAGTATACGTCCTATCCCAAATCTCGTTAGAAGTTACATCTGCAACACGGCAATAAAATGCCGCAGCTCGTCATCCACGTCACCAGGCACGGCTACGGTATGCGCGATTTCCTCGCGCACCAACTGCCGATAACGCTGTCGCAGGCGATGGAATGCCTGCGTCACCGCATTTTCGGTCATCCTTAATTCCTGCGCGATCTCTGCCTGAGAACGTTCCTCAGGTTCGCCGGTAAGCAATTGCTTTAGCTGATCGAACAATGCGGCATTGCCTGCCTTGCGATATTCTTCACCCAGCCGTGCGAACACTTGGTCCAGGAGAGTTAAAGCCCACCGCCGCTCATAAATTCGATCGGCGGTCAGCGCATGCGCTGGTTCAAGGTCGGCGCGCTCGCGCGCGAGCAGCTCGTCCAACGCTACAAGCGGTCTTCCTTCACCACGTTTGACGGCCATCTCGCGCCGATGCGCCTTGGCGAGGAAATTTTTGAGTGAAGCCAGAAGATAGGAACGTAATCGACCCTTTTCCCGGCGCACCGCATCCAGATCTCTTCTCTCCAACAGCATCGCGAAGAACCCCTGAGTAAGATCTTGTGCTTCCTCAGGAGCATAGCCCTGCCGCCTGACGAAACCGTAAAGCGGCCACCAATAAAGGCGGCACAGCTTTTCCAATGCTTCATCTGCTGCCGGTGATTGGCTTTGGGCGGTTAAAACCACACTCCATTGCGTCGTCGTGAAAGCAACAGCTCCATCCCCTCCGGCATCTGCCGGAACAACCCCAGTCAGTGAAGGCACCTGATCAGCCGCAGACACTGCGCCATTAAAGTGAAAATCGCTCTCAAAATCAAGCTTACATCCATGCACTCGTGTCAGACTGGAGTGCCGCCGCGCGATTATTTAGCGATCAGCACTTTAAGTTCGGGTTCTGAGGTCGCAATTTCACAGCGTGTCCGTGTCGGTGGCGCTGTTATTGGCGTTGTTCGGATCAGTCACGCCACTCGGCGCCGTTACCGTTGCTGTATCGGAGATCGATCCACTCGCCGAGGCGCTGATGGTGCCGGTAGCTTTGTAGGTAATCGTACTCGCCGGTGGCATGGTCACGGTGTTGTTGATATTGCCGCTGCCGTTGGCACTGAACCCGGAAGCGCCGCCACTCTGGGTGGCGGTATAGGTGACACCGGTGAAGTCGCTTGGGAAGACATCGTGAATGACTACGCCGCTAACTTTACTCGGCCGACGTTCGTCACCACTATTGTATAGGTGTTCTTTGAGCCCAGAAGAGCAGATGTTTTGCCGTCAGTCACTGTGACCTTCAGGTCTGCCTTTAGGGTGATATTGTCAGAATCGGTGGCTGTGTTGTTATTAAGATTAGGATCGGTCATTCCGCTTGGCACAGTCACGCTCGCAGTGTCAGACAAGGTGCCGGTCGCTGAGGGACTAAGTTTGCCCGTTGCTTTGTAGGTAATGGAACCGCCCGGCGGCATAGTTACGGTGTTTTTGATATTCCCGCTGCCGGTGACGGTGAATCCGGTTGCGCCGCCGGCTTCCGTCGTAAACAAGTATTTGGATGGCGACGCTTACAACCCGTACGGGCCAAATGGCTGCGTCCCCGACCCATTGTTGAAAACTCCGCCGCTGGGCAAAACGATAGTATCGCCATTGCCCGTACCTAATATGCACTCTGTCGTGATGAAATGGTCCGGATCAGTGGCATCAATGGCGATGCCATGGGCGCCGCCATCCAAGCTGTTGTGAGGAACCGATGAATAGATCGCTTCCTGAAGCGAGCACCCGCCGGTGCCGATACCACCGATCTTTTGCACGGTTGTCGTTACTAAGATTCTGGCGCCTGATCCTGTCGTTTGCGCAATCGCGTTTCGGGAGCCCAGCGTAAGACTGGCCATTCCCAGCATTGCACCGACTGAGCAAAGGGAAAAAGCCAGCACAAAGTCGGGATTAAAGATTCCGGCTTTGGTGGAAGAGGTTTTCATGATTTGTCGCCTTCACTGGCGTACTGTCCTAAATGTGGTGCCAGGTTACGCGGAAATGTGGAAATTATGATCACGGCTTGGAAGAGCTTGTCCTAAAAACGTTCCAGCGGAGGCGGACGTCATTGGACTTGTCATCGATCAGTGCTCTTTTCCTGAACCTGAGACAGCGACCAATCCAACATCCGACATCGGACTCCGAACGACTGAATTACCGTTTGATAGTCATCGACGATCAGGTCGCACTGATCCGTGAGGCGTTTGCACTATCGTGGCAAGTTTTTCAATCTGTTTGCGCTGTTCCACGATTATCGCCTTCAATTCCTGCACATCTCGATGCTCTTTCAAAAATTCATTAAGTAGCATCGCATTTACTGCTTCGTAGCGAACAGTATTAACTTTTCCATTCTCGTCGCGGCCGACGAGGTCAGGGTCCACCTTTTCCACTTCCTCGGCAATTAATCCGAACTGCGGGATGCCTTCGGGATCGATCTCTGGCTTATAGCGGAAGCTAACTGGTTTCAGTGCCAATATCGCTTCACTGGCTTTCTCCATCGGTTTAATGGCTTGTTTGAACCTGGCCGAGGAAGTAGCAACGCCCAGCTTCCCGCTTGCATTGACTACTACTGTGCTTCCGGTTACAGCCACGCCAGAAATACCAGCAATGAAGGTTGCCTTCTGCGTTCCCTGCTTGCCGATCCGGATCGTATTGGCCTCACCGGCGACACCAAGCACATTGGCGCCGATATCGATGTTATTGCTGCCAGTGGTAAGATTGCCTCCAGCATTACTGCCCACTGCGACATTGTTACTGCCGATTGCGTTATTTGCCGCCTGGAAACCCTCGGCAGTATTATCGTGCCCGATGGTATTGCGTTGGAGGGAAGCAAAACCGACAGCGGTGTTGTTGCTCGCGCTGGTGTTGTTAACGAGCGCGGCATCGCCATTGGCCGTGTTGAAGCTGCCGGTTTTATTACTATAGAGCGCGTCTGCACCCGTGGCCGTGTTGTCAACGCCGGATTGGTTGCTTCCGAGCGCCGCATAACCGCTGGCCGTGT
>Ga0209473_1001553_pt1 | contig 12801 bp, 13 predicted proteins | sample GraSoiAngelo_133_FD_185890 | JGI IMG/M metagenome (GOLD analysis project Ga0209473, IMG submission 185890) | Grasslands soil microbial communities from the Angelo Coastal Reserve, California, USA - 14_0929_05_20cm (SPAdes) (version 2) | ecosystem: Environmental > Terrestrial > Soil > Grasslands ...
AACGGCGCGATTCAAGACGGCACGCGTTCCTCTGCCCGGATGTCGCGCAGCCCGCGACTCCATTCGGCCCCGGTCATCGCCCGCCTGCCCGCAGGCTTCACGTCCTCCAGACGCAGCCATCCGGCGCCCGCCGCGACGTGCGGCACTCCATCACGGATCTCCAATGTCCCGTGCTCTGTCCCTCTTCCCCCCGCGACCGACGAGCGCAGCACGCCGATCCGCTGACCGCGGAACGCGATGAACGCTCCTGGATCCGGCGTGTAGGCGCGCACTCGGCGCACGAGCTCCTCCGCCGGACGAGCGAAGTCGAGCTCGCCTTCGCGTGGCTCGAGCTTCGGCGCGAGTGTCACTTTTTTGGTGTCTTGCGGCTTCCGCACCAGCTTTCCGGCGAGGTAGCGCGGCATCTCGCGCTCGAGCAGCTCGCCGCCGAGCCTCGCGAGTCGCGCCTCGAGCTCGCCCTTCGTCTCGTCGCCGATCTTTGTTCGCGCCTCCGCGAGGATCGGTCCGGCATCGAGCTCCGCGGTCCCCTCCATCAGCGTGACGCCGGTCTCGGGATCTCCGGCGAGGATCGCGTGGGCGATCGGAGCCGCGCCGCGCCACCGCGGGAGGAGCGACGCGTGCACGTTGAGCGCACGGCCGCTGACCGCGGCGAGGAGAGACTTCGGGATCTTGTTCCCGTACGCCGACCAGACGAGAAGCTCGGGCCGAAGCGCGAGGATCGCGGCGGTCTCTCGCTCATCCAGCCGGGCGGGCTGCCGGATCGCGAGGCCCATCGCTCGCGCAGCCACCTTCACCGCGGGCTCGCGCACCACACCACGCGATGCGGGGCGATCGGGTTGCGTAACGACCCCGACGATTTGAACGACCCCGCTCTCGCGCAGGCGGTCGAGTGCCTCGAGCGAGCGAACCGCGAACTCAGGAGTCCCGAGGAAAAGAGCGCGCTGTGCTAGGCGGAAACCCGTTCCTCCTCTTCGGGCTCGACCGTGTGGAGATCCTCCCGCGATCGGAGCCGATCGACGTACAGCGTGCCATTCAGGTGGTCGGTCTCGTGGAGCATGCACTGCGCGCCGAACTCGTCGCCGACGAGCGTGAAGCGTTTTCCGGCCAGGTCGTTCGCGACGAGGCGCGCCGCGACCGGACGTTCCAACATTCCGTAGAGGCCGCGCACCGAGAGACAGCCTTCGCTTGTCTCTTCCTTCTCTTCGCTCGTCCACTCGATCGTCGGCTCCAGAGCGACAATGCCCGCCTCGTCGACATCCATGATCGCGACGCGGAGGGGCACGCCAATCTGCGGCGCCGCGATCCCGATGCCGTGTGCGACCACCATCGAAGCGAACATGCGGGCAACAAGGGCTTCGAGCTCGGGACGCCCGAGCCGGGGCTTCTTGGCCGATGCGTGCAGCACCGGGTCGCCGATCTGCCTGACCTCGACGGCGTTGGCCGAGAGGAACTCGCGCGACGACCATTTCGCGCGGCGTCCGGAGTCGATGCGCCATGGCGTGCCCTTGGTGATGCGCAGCCGCGGTGGCGGCGGCTCTTTCGGCTCCTTGGTGTCCTCGCTCATCCGAGAAGTGTCACCGGGTCCACGTCGACCGTCCACTCGTCGCTCACAGTCACGCGGTCGAGAACGCGTTCGGGATCACCGCGCAGAACGATCTGCGCGCGATAGCTCCCGGCGCGTTTCGCCGCGAACGCGGGCGCGGGACCGAGCACCTCGGCATCGTCTCCGGCGGCTTCGCGAAGCCGCGCCGCGAGCTCGCGCGATCGCCTCTCCACAGTCTCGATCTTTTTCGCCTGCGTGGATAAGAGCGCCAGCCGTCCGAAAGGCGGATAGCCGAAACGGCGACGCCCCTCGAGCTCGGCCTCGGCGAACGCAACATAGTCGTGCGCGGCGGCTGCGCGGATGGCGTAGTGCTCCGGTAGATAGGTCTGCACGATCCCGCGCCCACCGGCCTCGCCGCGCCCCGAACGGCCGAGCACCTGCGTAAGCAATTCGAACGTGCGCTCGGCCGCGGTGAAGTCGGGAAGGTTGAGGATGGTGTCCGCGTTCACGACGCCGACGAGCGTTACGCGCGGAAGGTCGAACCCCTTCGCGAGCATCTGCGTGCCGACGATGACCTGCGCGTCGCCGGACCGCATCCGGTCGTATGCCGCGGCGTGGGCGCCCTTCGCGCGGATCGCGTCGCGGTCCAGCCGGATCACGTTTGCGCGCGGAACGGCGGCGCGCACGTCCTCTTCGACGCGCTGCGTCCCTACGCCGAGCTGCTTGATACGCGCGCTGCCGCACGCCGGGCATACCTCGGGCGCTTCCGGCTCGCGGCGCCCGCACCGGTGGCAGACGAGGGATCCGTCCGCGTGATACGCGTACGGGATCTCGCAGGCCGGGCATTTCGCGACATAGCCGCAATCGCGGCAGAGCACCACCGTGGCGAACCCGCGGCGATTCAAATAGAGGATGGCCTGTTCGCCCGCTGCGACGGTGCGCTGGAGCGCTTGGCGCAGCGCCTGCGAGAGCGTGCCGCGATTGCCCGTGCGGAGCTCGAGGCGCAGGTCAACGATGGTCGTGCGCGGCAGCGGCAGATCCCCAACGCGCTCCGGCAACGCGACAGACGTCAGCTCTCCCCTGCGCGCGGCCTCGTACGTCACGACCCGCGGCGTCGCGCTTCCGAGCACGACAGCGGCACCGGTGATGCGACCGAGCTCGAGCGCCGCGTCGACCGCGTGATACCGCGGATCGCTCTCCTGCTTGTACGAAGGCTCCTGTTCCTCGTCGACGACGATCAGGCCCAGACGTTCGAGCGGCGCGAAGAGGGCCGAGCGCGAACCGATGACGACATCGGCGATTCCATCGAGTATTCGCCGCCACTCATCGAAACGCTCGCCCGCCGAGAGCGCGCTGTGAAGGAGCGCGACGCGGTCCCCGAACCGCGCGATGAACCGCGCGACGACCTGCGCCGTGAGGATGATCTCGGGCACAAGGACGATCACGCCCTCGCCTCGCGCGAGCGCGGCGGTGGCCGCACGCAGGTACACCTCGGTCTTGCCGCTCGCCGTGACCCCGTGAAGAAGGAAGCCGCGACCCGAGCCGAGCGCCTCGGTGATGGCACCGATCGCGACAGCCTGCGGCCCGGTCGCGGCAAGATCGCGGGCGCGGTCCTCGTCGGGAAGAGCGAACTCGATGGGAATGCGTCTCACTCCTCGCCTGCCCGCGACGACAAGGCCGCGGCGTGCCAATGCGCGCGCGGCGTCCGCCGAGCCCCCCGCGTCCGCGAGGTCGCGGGCGGTCACCGCGCCGGCGGCCAGCGCGCGGAGTGTGGCGAGCTGCCGTGCGCCGACGCGAACCGATCCGGCGAGCGCGTCCCGGCCGGCGGTCTCGAGCGCGAACACCGCCTCGGTCCGCTCGCCGCGCGCCGAGTCGAGGCGAGGCGAGCGGGCACGCGACGCGAGCGCCGGCGGGACCATGGCCCGCACCGCATCCGCCAAGCCGCAGCGGTACCGCTCGGCGATCCAGCCGGCAAGCGCGAGCTGGTGCGGCCGAAGGAGCGGCAGTGGATGGACGAGTGCGTCGACCGGCCGGAGCTCGCGCCCCGCGGGCGCGCCGTCCAGCGCGACGACGACGCCGGGAACGGCGCGCTGTCCCAGACCGACGCGAACGAGGTGCCCGGGAAGGAGGTCGAGCCCATCGGGGACGAGGTAACTAAAGGTGCGTGCGGGTCCGCGGAGGCCCGCGAATACGGCGACCTCCGCGGTCTTCGCGGTCACAGCTCGTAATGCCGCGGCCTTCTCATCTCCTTTCGTACGATCTCGGCGATCTCCTTCACAGTCTTGTCGATCTTCCCATCCTCATTCACGACGACGTAGTCGTATTCGGGCGCGGCGGCCATCTCGATCTCGGCGTTACGCATGCGAAGCTCGCGTTGGTCGTCGGTCTCGGTGCCTCGATCGACAAGCCGCTTGCGTAGCGAGGCCAGCGATGGCGGCATGATGAACACGGTCAGCGCCTCGGGCAGCATTGCTTTGATCTTCCGCATTCCTTGCGGCTCAGGCTTGACGATAACGATCCGATGGTCCCGGAGAGTGTCCGCGAGCGCGTCCTTGCGGACTCCCTTGAAGTCGCCGTGCACCATCGACCATTCGAGGAAGTTCCCAGCCTCGATCTCCGCGCGGAACTTCTCGGGCTCGTAGAAGTAGTAGTCGACCCCGTGCTGTTCCCCGCGACGTGGCTTGCGGCTCGTCGCGGTGACGTACACCACAGCGTCTTCCAGTTCTTTCACGAGCCGGTGGATCACCGTGTCCTTCCCGCCGCCGGACGGCGCGGAGATGATCACGAGCAGACCGCGACCGTCGACGCTCAGCGAAGCTCCTCCAGCAGCGGTGTCGCCGTGACCGGCGTCCCAAGTCCGGCCAGGTACGCGACGAGGTCAGGCGCGAGCGGGGCGGTGAAGGTGCGTTCGCCGCCATGCGGCAGGCGGACCGTGAGACGCCATGCGTGAAGGAATTGGCGTTCCAGACCGCTTTGGTCGCCACGCTTTCCATACACCGGGTCGCCAACGATAGGGAGTCGCGCGTACGCGAGGTGCGCCCGGATCTGATGCGTGCGGCCGGTGACCGGTCGGACGTGAAGAAGTGCCCGTCGTTCCGAGCCGGATGCCCACGCCGCGATCCGCTCGAAGCGGGTCGTGGCCTCGCGGCCACCCGCGCGGACGACCATCCGTCGCCGGTCGCCCGGGTCGCGAAGGAGAGGGGCCTCGACAACGGCGGGGGTGCTTCCCGGGTCGCCCCAGACCAGGGCGAGGTATTCCTTGCCGAACTTCTGCGCCTGGATCTGCCTGGCGAGGGCGAGGTGCGCGGTGTCGTTCTTCGCCACGACGAGCACGCCGCTTGTGTCCTTGTCGAGCCGGTGCACGATCCCCGGGCGCGACGCCGCGCGGCCGGTGTCGGCGGTGATCCGTCCCACCACCGCGTTCACGAGCGTTCCGGTGGCGTGCCCGTAGGCCGGATGCACCACGAGGCCGGGGGGTTTGTTCACGACGATGACGTCATCGTCCTCGTAGAGGACGTCGATGGGGATGTTCTCGGCCGCAAGCGAGAGCGCGGGCTCCGCCTCCGGCACCTCGACGACGAGCTCCTGGCCGAGGCGCACCTTGTAGGCCGGCTCGGCCGCGTTGCCGTCGACGAGCACGTGGCCATCTTTGGCAAGCCGGGCGATGGCGCTGCGTGAGAGAAGAGTGTGCGCCGCGAGAAAGCGGTCCACGCGCTGCCCGCCTTCATCGACGCGCAGCGCGATCCGCTCCCCCAATGCGCCTATGCCGGCTTCGGCGTTGCGGAGCGGTGCTCCTCGTACCACAGCGCCGCGGTGACGAGGATGATCCCGACGACGATCGAAGAGTCCGCGACGTTGAAGGCCCAGAAGCGGACGTCGCCGACCCCGACGTCGACAAAATCGACGACGTATCCCTGGGTGATGCGGTCGAGGAGATTTCCGAACGCGCCGCCCAGCTGCATCCCGAGGGTCGCCGAGACGAGCGACGAGTTGCTCGCGATCTGCCTGTAGTAGTAGACGATCGCGAGGACCGCGATGACCGAGAGCACCGATAGAAGGGTGGTGCGCTCCGGGAGAAGCCCGAACGCCGCTCCGGTGTTCTGCGCGTGGACGATCCGAACGTAGTCGCCAATGATCGGGCGCGCCGTGCCGAGCGGGATGTTCTCGCTGACCCAGGCCTTGGTGACGCGGTCGAGCGCGAACACGGCGATGGCGACACCTGCGACGAGGAGGAGGCGCGAGGGTCGCATGCTTAGGCGGTCACCATCCCGCCATCGACGACGAGGACCTGGCCAGTGATGTAGCTCGCCTCATCGGAGACGAGAAAGGCGATCGCGTTCGCGACGTCGTCGACGGTCCCGAAACGGCCGAGAGGAATCTGCTTCAGGATCGTCTCCTCCATCTGCTTGAGAAGGGCGTTCGTCAGATCCGTCGGCACGAAGCCCGGCGCCACGGCGTTGCAGGTGATGTTGCGGACAGCCATCTCGCGCGCCACGGTCCTGGTGAATCCGATCAGACCTGCCTTTGCCGACGCGTAGTTCGCCTGTCCGGCGTTGCCGGCCACGCCCGCGACCGACGACACGTTCACGATGCGTCCCGACCGCTGTTTCATCATCGGACGCATCGCGGCTTTGGTCACGAGAAACGCGCCGCGGAGATTCAGATCCACGACGGCGTCCCAGTCCTCGGCGCTCATGCGCACCAGCAGGTTGTCCCGCGTGATGCCGGCGTTGTTCACGAGGATGTCGAGCCGGCCCTCACCGAACGCGAGGGCTGCCTTGACCACGTTTTCGGCCTGATCGTCGACCGAGACGTCGCCCTGGATGAGGGTCGCCTCGCCCCCGCCCTTCTCGACGAGGCGTTTCGCCTCTTCGGCGGCCTCCGCGTTTCCCTTGTAGTTGATCGCGATGCGCGCGCCGTCGCGGGCGAGACGGGCGGCGGTGGCGCGGCCGATCCCACGGCCCGCGCCGGTAATCAGCGCAGTTCGCCCTTCGAGCTCGGTACCCATGTGCCGCCGAAACTAGCAGGGACGCGGCTTAGAAGGGCGGCTCCGTCGGCGACCGCCGCGCCATCTGCTTGATCAGAAGCTCTCCGATGCGGCGCGCCCCTTCCTCCTTCGTGAGGTCGGGATCGAAATCGCCGCCTTCCTCGTCTGCGAGCTCCTGCAGATAGGCCGACTGTGCCTCGCTCATCCGGCCTTCAGCCGTCGCTTTTGCCGGCCGCGCTGCCTTCCGCGGGCGTCGCGTCGGCGCCGACCGCGTGGAGTCGCCCTTGCCGCGATTCAGGAGCTCGTCGATCCGCCGCGACGCGGCCGCCTTGCTCAGGCTCGCGTCGAAATCCTGGCCGGCGTCCGCTGAAAGACGTTTGAGGAACGACGCCTGCGACTCGGTCATCGGCTCGCCGGCGCTCTTCCACTCTTCGGGGGGTCGCTCGAGCGGCTTCGGCACACGCGACGTGCGTGCAGCCGCGATGCCAGCAGCTAGGCGGCGCGGAAGATCAGCGAGGCGTTGTGTCCACCAAAGCCCATCGAGTTGGAGAGCGACGTCTTGATCGGCCGTGCACGCGCGTCGTTCGGCACATAGTCCAGATCGAGCGCGGGATCCGGCGTTTCGTAGTTGATCGTTGGTGGAACACAGCCATCGCGCATCGCGAGCACGCACGCCATGGCCTCGAGCGCCCCGGCGGCCCCGAGCAGATGGCCGGTCATCGACTTTGTCGACGAGATCATGAGCTTGTACGCGTGGTCGCCGAAGACGCGCTTGATCGCCGCGGTCTCCTCGCGATCGTTCGGCTGCGTCGACGTCCCGTGCGCGTTGATGTAGTCGATGTCCGACGGCTTCATCCCGGCCTGGTCGAGCGCCATCTTCATGGCGCGCGCGTTGCCCTCGCCCTCCGGCGACGGCGAGGTGATGTGGTATGCGTCGGCTGTGGCGCCGTAGCCGATGAGCTCGCCGTAGATCTTGGCCTTGCGCGCGAGAGCGCGCTCGCGCTCCTCCAGGACCAGCACGGCGGAGCCTTCCGAGAGGACGAAGCCGTCGCGGTCCTTGTCGAACGGCCGCGATGCCCTCTCGGGCGCGTCGTTTCTGCGGCTCATCGCGTGCATCGTCGCGAAGGCGCCGATCGGAAGCGGGAGCACCGCGGCCTCGGCTCCTCCGGTCACCATCACGTCGGCCTGCCCGCGCTTGATGAGCTCGGCGCACTCGCCGATGGAGTGGGAGCTCGAGGCGCATGCCGACACGTGCGTGAGGCTCGGCCCGCGAACGTCGAACTGCATGGAGATCTGAGCTGACCCGGCGTTGGCCATCAGCATCGGGACAAGGAACGGCGAGAGTCGCGAGGGGCCCCGCTCCTTCATGAGGAGCACCTGGTCGATGAGGGTCTCGATGCCCCCGACCCCCGTCGCGATCGCGACGCCGATGCGCTCACGATCCGGCCCGCCACCCTTGAGGCCGGCGTCCGCCAGCGCCTGCGCGGCGGCGGCGACCGCGTACTGCGTGAATCGATCGGTGCGCCGGATCTCTTTGCGGTCCATATATTTCGCCGGCTCGAACCCTTTGATCTCCCCCGCGATCTGCGTCTCGTAGGGCGAAGGATCGAAGCGGGTGATGCGGCCGATGCCGCTCCGACCGTGGACGAGACCATCCCACGTGGTCGCCACATCGAGGCCCAGGGGCGTCACGGCCCCGAGGCCGGTGACGACGACGCGGCGCGTCACCGCGGCGCGGCGGCGGCGCGCTCCCGCAAGATCGACAGCGCTCCGGTGATCGAGAGGGGGTCCGACACGTTGAGGAGCTTCACGTCGGCGATGCGCTTCACGAGGCCATTGACGACCTGGCCCGCGCCGATCTCGACGAACGTCGAGGCGCCACGCTCCGCCATGTACCTGACCGAGCGAAGCCATTCGACGCGGTTCGAAAGGTGCCGGACGAGCGCGTCAGGTATCGCGGACGCGGACGGGTGCGGCATCGCGCTCACGTTCGCGACGATGGGCACCACCGGCTCGTGGAAATGAAGCGTGTGCATGAACGCGGCGAGGTCGGGGCCGATCCGGCCCATGTCCGGAAAGTGGAACGGCGCCGATATGCGCAGCGGGACGACCTTTCGCGCGCCGTGCTTGGTCAAGGCTTCGCTCGCTCGCGCCACGCTCTCGCTGTCGCCCGCGATCGTGACCTGCGAAGGACCGTTGTCGTTCGCGACGACCGCGCTACCCCGAGGAAGCGTGTCGTTGATCACGCGCTCGACCTCTTCCGCGGGAAGGCCGACGATCGCGGCCATCGCACCCTTCGCTCCGCGCGACGCGGCAAGCCGTCCGCGCTCGGTGACGAGGCGCAGGGCGTCCTGGAACGTGAGAACGCCGGCGGCGACGAGCGCTGTGAACTCACCAAGGGAGTGGCCCGCCACGAAACGGGGGCGCAGTGACGCCGGAAGCGCTGCCACGCCGCGCGGTTCGACACCATCGCTTGAGCGGTGGCCGAGCTTTGCGTTGACCGATTCGATGAACGCTTCCAGGATCGCCACGCTCGTCGTCAAAATGGCCGGCTGGGCGACCGTGGTGTTGTCGAGATCCCCTGACGGGCCGGCGAAGCAGATCTTCGAGAGCTCGTACCCGACCGTCCGGTCCGCCTCATCGAACGTGTCGCGGGCGCGCGCCGACTGCTCGTAGACCGCTCGGCCCATGCCGACGATCTGCGAGCCCTGGCCCGGGAAGACGAATGCGAGATCTCCCACTTGAGACACAACGATAGCGGCCGCAGGTCACCGCGTCGAGGCCTACAAAATATTCCGATACACTCGCTTTGCAGTGAATTCCCGACGATACGTTCAACGCGAGCGAGCACGCCGGGCAGCGCGGACGTCGAGCGCGATCGAGTCCGCCGCCCTGCGCGAGGTCTCGCGCCGCGGATACGCCGATCTCCGCGTGACCGAAGTCGCGCGACGCGCTCACGTCGCCCCCCGGACGGTCTACCTCCACGCACCGACGAAGGAACGTCTCGTCGAGATCGCATTGCGGGGACGGGCGCAGGGGTTGATCGGTCGGATCGAGCGATGGCGGCCGCGCGGCGAAAGCGCGGATGCCGTTCTCGGAGAGCTCATCGCGATGCACGAGCGTGAGTACCGCGCCGAATCCGTCCTGCTCGAGACGCTGGTCGACGGCGCTCTGCCGCGCGACGTCGCCGCGCTGCTTCGCGAGCTCGACGGGGTGCGTCTCGCGAGCATCACGCGGACGATCAACGATCTCGCTCGACGGGGCGGGCTCAGGGTGCGTCCAAGCGACGCCATCGCGCTCTCGCACGCGCTCCTTTCTTATCCGACCTGGCGGACGGCGCTCACCGGTCCGGGACGCCGCCGCGCTCCGCGGCTCATCTACTCCGCGCTCCGCAGCGCCTTGCTCTAGCAGCCGGCGCGTAGGCTTGCGACATGACCGCGGCGGCCGCGTCCGGGTTGATCCGAGCCTCCACCTCGGGTGCGCGCGCGCGTTGGGTCGCGTGGTCGAGCGTCGCGCTCTACGTCGCCCTCGCCGGCGTGAGTCTCGCTCTCGAGCTCAGGTTCGTCGGCCGACTGAGCCCGCTCGATATCTGGAGCATCGCGGCGTTGTTCGCCTGCGGCGTGATAGGGGCGCTCATCGTCAGCACCCACCGTACGCATCCGATCGGCTGGATGTTCTGCGGCGCCGCGGTGAGCTTCGGCTTTTCGTTCTTTGCGCGCGAGTATGCGATCCAGGCCCTTGTCGTCGCGCCAGGGACGCTCCCGTTCGGCCAGGCCATGGCGTGGTTTGGTTTCTGGGCGGATATGCCCGGGATCGCGGTCATCGCGTTGTTCCTTCCGCTTCTGTTTCCCGACGGACGCCTTCCGTCGCCGCGATGGAAGCTTGCCGCGTATTTCGCTGGGGCCAACGTTGTCCTCGCGGTGGTCCTCACGATGCTCGCACCCGCGACGTATGCGGACGCAGGCTATCCGTCGATCCGAAATCCGATCGGGCTTGACCGGTACGCCGCGGCTTTCGACACGATCGCCGCGATCCTTCAGCCCCTTCTTCTCGTGCTCGTCGTCATCAGCGCCGCCGCGCTGTTCGATCGGCTACGCCGTGCCGATGCGGACGAGCGTCAACAGCTGAAGTGGTTCGCGTTCGCGGGCGCGCTCGTTCTGGGGTCGTTCCTCATCCAAGCAGCGTCGCGCTTCGTGCCGTCGCTCGCTGGGCCGACGGAGCTCTTCGCGACTCTTGCGGTGACGGCGCTCCCGGTGGCGGTCGGGGTCGCGATCCTTCGCTACCGCCTCTACGACATCGATCTGATCATCAATCGGACTCTGGTCTACGTCCTGCTGACCGCGGTCCTCGCCGGCGTCTACACCGCGGTCGTCGCGCTATTCCAGCGCATGTTCGTCGCGCTCAGCGGCCAAGGTTCGGATCTGGCGATCGTGATGACACTGTTCGTCCTGGCCACGGTGTTCACGCCGATCAAGAACACCCTTCAGGAGCGCGTGGACCGCCGCATCAAGCCGACGTCGGCGCGGACGATCGCGCATGCGACCAGCATCGACGACCTTCTGATGCTTTCGGAGCTGCACGACCGCGGCGTGCTCACCGACGACGAGTTCTCCGCGAAAAAGAAGCAGGTGCTCGGGATCTAGGACGCCTCGGCCATCTCTTTGAGCGCAGCGGCACGCGAGATCAGGAACCGGCGCAGGTATCCCGCGAGGAAGAGCCGGTCGACGATCACGCCCAGCGGCCCCAGAGGACTTTTGAACGTGAAGGTGTCGACCATCGTCGTGCCACCGTCACGGGGCACGAACTCGTGGACGTGCCGCATCGATGCAAATGGCCCGCGCACCATCTCGTCCTGGAACATTCGTGGCCGATCGAAACGCGTGATCCGCGCCGTCAACCGCTGCCGGACGCCGAGATGCTTGGCCTCCCAGGTGACCTCATCCCCGAGGCCCATCAAGCCGGTCGTGACCCCGCCGACTGCTCGTTCGTGGGTGCCGGCTGTCGACCGGACGTGAGCATCAATGTCTCTCGCGAGATCGAAACAGCGTTCCGGCGGAGCGGCGATGGCTGTCTCGATCCGAATGCTCGGCATCGAGCTTCCGACTACTCCTTCTCGAGCTCGATCTTGCCCGCGACGCCGTTCAGCTCGCCCTCCCACTTGTGGCCCCGGTCGTGGAGCCCCTGGCTGATCTTTGTGGCGAGCGCCTCCTGCGCGATGAAGTCGCCGTACCGCTCGAAGGCTCGGGAGATCGGCCCGTCGTACCGGAGCGCGATGCGATCGGAGATCTCGAGCCCGGCTTCCTTGCGCAGATTGTTCAGGTGGTGGGCGAGCTCGCGCGCGAGCCCCTCGAGCTCGAGCTCAGGCGTGACCTTCGTCTCGAGCGCGACGGTAGCGCCCGCGTCGCGACCCACCGCGTGGCCGGGCGCGCCCTCGTGCGAGATGAGGACCTCGGTGTCGGAGAGCTCGAAACCTTCGACGCTGATCGTCCCGTCCCGCCGTTCGTAGCGGCCCTCGGCGAGCGCTTGACGCACCCGCGGAAGGTCCTTACCGAGCTTTGGTCCGAGGACCTTGAGGTCCGGCTTCACGGTCTCCTTCACGAGCCCCTCGGCCGCGTCGCGGACCTCGATCGCCTTCACGTTCAGCTCGTCTTTCACAATCTCCGCCAGCTCCGACGCGCTCTCGAGCGCACCACGGTCGCGGTCATTCGCATCGAATACCACGATGAGCTTGGAGAGCGGCGTGCGCGTCTTCACGCCCGCCGACGAACGCGCCGCACGACCAAGCTCGACGACGCGGCGAGCCGCCCGCATCCGCCGCTCGAGGTCGTCATCGACGCGCTCCGGGCTTTCGTCCGGATACGCGGTGAGGTGGACCGACGCCTCGGCGCTCGGCGAGCTCGAACGAACAAGGCCCTGATACACATCCTCGCTCAGGAAGGGCACGACGGGCGCGAGAAGACGGATCAGCGTCGTGATCGCCTCGAACAAGCTCTGATACGCCGCGAGCGAATCACGCTTCGAGCGCGCCTTCCAGAAACGCGAACGGTTCCGGCGGAGATACCACGTGGAGAGGTCGTCCCAAAAGCTCTCCGCCTTCAGCAACACCGTCCGCACGTCGTAGCTGTCCATCGACGCCCGGCTGTCCGCGACGAGGCGAGCCAGCGTCGAAAGGACCCAACGGTCCATGACCGGCCGCTCAGCGAGCGGGATCTGCGGCTCCGATGGGTCGAAGTCGTCGTACGTGGCATACGTCACGAAGAACGAGTACGTG